>Ga0315289_10013188_pt1 | contig 11591 bp, 12 predicted proteins | sample YL17G11_40_MG_FD_203452 | JGI IMG/M metagenome (GOLD analysis project Ga0315289, IMG submission 203452) | Sediment microbial communities from Yellowstone Lake, YNP, Wyoming, USA - YL17G11_40 | ecosystem: Environmental > Aquatic > Freshwater > Lake > Sediment | place: USA: Wyoming | collected... | reverse complement strand
AGCGATTTTGAATGGAAATCGAAGTCATGTCGAACGCAGATGTTGTGCCTCCTGACATTCTTCCTGAATTGCTTCAACTCTGCGTCTGTCCATTTGTCATTGATGAAGTAATCCATGGCAGTCTGGGCGGTTCTCGGAGAGTAGTTGTCATATGTTTGGTTCAATGGGCGAAACCGGCAATCCGAGACCTGCACGCCCCACTTCCAACATTTAAGTCTCTTATTCTCCAACACTTCAAAAGGATACTCCCAATTGCAGAGCATGAAGATCGAAATGTCCTTTCTCTTGTATCCAGCATTCTCAAGCAACATGACCTGCCTCTCTATCTTGGGCCAATCCTGAAAAGAGTTATCCCATGCTATCCGCGGGTTTATGAAATTCGCATTGTGCAAGAGGTCTGCAAGTTCTTGGTCCAATACCCTACCGTCAAAACCGCTCTGAGACTCGTATGTCACTCGCTTCTTCTTTACGCGAACCCCTGCGAGCTCCTTCAGAATGTCTCGTATGAATCTGTTCTTGAGGAAGTTATTGTCGTAGAAGACAACGTGATTCTTCACCACTCTCGCAGCTACGAGACGGTCAGAGCTCATTTTTGGTTCGATCTTCCAGGTTCCACAGAACTTGCATCTTCTGAAACACCCCCTCATGCCATGAAGTATCTGGAAATCTGTCTTCCTCCGTAGAAGGCGGTAATCTACCCCGTGTTCTGCGCACCAATTCTCCGCAGGCTCAAACAATCCTTTATGAACGTCCGCACCTGTGGATTCTTTACAATGGTCTGGCATGAGAGACGCATAGATGCCGCCGACCCGGATCCTAGCTTTGGGATACTTGTCCCTGTAGAATCTTGCTGACTCCTCAACGTACTTTGACCAGTATGTGAAAAGTGAGGTTATCCAGATTTCGTCAGGTACAAATCTCGACCTTCTGTTGCCGAAACTGAATGACACGTTCCAGCCAAGGCAATTCTTCAGGTACGTTCCCACCTTGAGAAGTCCGATTGGCAAGAAATCGTGGTTTACCTTTCTTTTGGCAGGGATGGGAAAATCTGGAACCACTAAGAGAGCTCTCATTACGGCGCCTTCTTCACTGGTGGCGGTCTCGAAGCACAAGGCTCCGCTCTATCCGCATATGCAGTATACAGAGGGCAATCGAGGAGAGAAGCAAGACCTAATCTCTGCGGTGATATGTACTTGCTGCTGTATTCGAAATCAAAAGCAAAATGCATCATGGGGACTTTGCCCGAACCTTTGTAGTAGAAACACATGTGTCTCTTCAGATGAAATCGGTTGGCGATTGCGATCTCATCTACAAGGAATGGGACGTAAACTTTCACTTTGTGCTTGGTGGGATGGCTGAGATACCAACCAAGCGCCTCCTCGGCATCTATGCCATACTCTCGGAGTTCTTTATGAATATGGTGCAGCTTGTAGTCATACTCCTGTCCCTTGCTTTCTCTGAATCCGACTGTCAGGAATAAAACGAATGAGTTCTTCATCATCGCTTGGCGACGAAATAGTTCACGGAAGGCGTTCACTCTTTTGTCGTCAGAGACTCCGCCGAATCCAATGAATCCGCCAAGGAAATCCAGATTGACGACATCAAAAGACTTCTTCGCGGGCGAATCTCCATTCTCATCTTGCCAGTCAACAAGGACTGATTCGACATCGCCTTGCAGTATCTGTGTAATCCCTCCGATGCCAATTCTCCCAGCAGTCATTATCATAAGTCCCACGGCATCGGGATCGTTCTCGACTGCGATTACGTAGTCTAAGTAGTCTTTCCACTCTATAACATCGAGCATCTCAGGTCCAGGAAGTCCGAAGTAGACGACCTCTTCAAGTGAGTCTCCGAAACGGTTCTGAATGAATGGGAGATCTACTGAGCTTCTCAGATAGTCCTTGGCAGGATTGCTAACAAAGATGCTTCTGTCCTCTTGCTTCAGGTCATCATCCTCATCTCGAGTCTCTCGAGGAAATCCTTAACTTGGTCTCTGGTTTGGAGCCACTTCTGATCGATCATCAACACCACGATCTTCGCTATGATTTCAGCTGAATCCCTTGCGCTAGCCCTCGCACACATGTTGCCGACAACCTCACCTACCCATTCATCGGTCGTTTCATGTTCTTTTTCAGGTTTCTCTTCAGTCTTCTTCACTTCCGTTTCTTCCTCTTCGGCCTCTTCTTGCTGTGTTATCTCGGTCTTCGTTGTAGGCGGTTGTTTGTTATTCTTGATCCATGCATCCACTCTCTTCTTTGCTCTCTCAGCATTGGCCTGGATGCTCGGGGGAACGTACTTATTCGTGCAATCCTTCCTCAATCCCTGCTGAAGTCTCTTGACCTCTGTCATCTGGTTTAGCCAGTCGTCGTGATCCTCGAATTTTGGTGTGTTTTCTAGACTCTGAGATTTTTCAATCCTTTCCTCGGCCTTCAAGACGGCTGATTTTGTGCGTGAGATCTTCGAAATCTCTTTCCCTATCGTCTCGACAATCTCTCGCTCGACGATGTCCCGAGTCGGCGAGGCTTCGAACTCGACACGCTCAGTATTTGGGAGGAGGTCCTCGGCAATAATGTGTATCTCACCAGTTATGTAGTCAATTAGATGCTTGTTCTTTTCGGCTAGAAAGAGGCGAGCTATTGTCGTCCTGTCTCCAACCGTGAACCCCTTCTTTCTGTACACGAGTCCTCTTGACAATTCGTCTGTGATCTGACCAGGCCTACTATTCTGACAAATCCAGTACACTGCTAGAGTCCTTTTCTTGTCAGCAATCTTTCCGAATATTGGCTTGTCGAGAGCCACGTACTTCGGGGCTCTGTAGACTCGCGACCCTTCTAGTGTGAGGCTTACTATCCTGTAGTCTCTTCCAAGGGTGGTCTTCAAATGGCGCCCGATCGCCTCCCCATAGGGACACCCTGGATCGAATTCGACGGGAACGACCATCTCACAGAACTTCCTGACCTCCTTCTCCTGCAACAATTCCTGAAAATCATCTAGAATGTCAATTAACTCGACAGCTGTCCCGTGATCCTTTAGCTTGTCGGGTGGAGCAGGTCGTTTATCCCACTTGACGTTTTCCTTTAGGCTCTCGATTAATGAGAGAGATTTCGCATTCTTGATGTTCTCTCTAAGTCCCCTGCAATCTACCAAGATCAAGTAGTAATCAGGATTGCCTTTCATCTTCGTGGTGAGTCTTATCTTGTCGCACACTGCGACACCGGAGTAGATGCCGATTCCTCTGAATCCTATGTTCTTGCCGAGTTCCTTGGGTGAGAATCCGACCTTGACTGCATCACGGATTCCTTGGAAGTCCATTCCGGGACCGTCCCCTCTAACAACTACCGAGTTCCCGCTTATTCTCAGTTCGATCTCGCTCGGAGCAGGATCATTGTCTATCTCATTGGAGATGTATTCCCTGAGGACATTCATTGGGTTCTTGTAAAGCCCAGTTGTGATTGATTCCATTAAGAAAACGCCAATATCCTTCTCGCCAAAATCAAAATCCCTTAGACCATTCGCCACGCAGATTCCTCCTGGTGCAAGTGTGAGCGGTTGAAGCTCTTACCATGTGCAATTGCACTCAATCTGCTTATAGTTGATGCCGAGTCGTTCCCACATCTCGACGGTCTCCTTGCACAGAGCGATTCTCGAGAACCCAAAATCGTTCTTCATTGTCTGGATCAGGTGCGTATACATCTCGAACCTGCTCTCGATATTGATCTTCTTGCCCCAGTTTGATTTTTCTTCGAGATAAACGGTCCAGCTCTTGTCTCTGGAATTGTTGATTGTGCTCTGAAGTCCACGCAACGATCCAATAGTGACTCTGTTCGGCGTGAGTCGGGAAAAGAGTCTGTCAAGAATCGAAGAATAGCAGACCTTCCAATCTTCTATTGGGACCATTGGATCTATTCTGATGCGGACTTCGAACCCGGCGTCTTTGAGAATGCCAGCCGCTTCGATTCTTTCGAGCACACTCGGTGCCTTCTCCCATCTCTGGGAGACTCTCTCAGCATTGATGCTAAAGCTGACGACAATGTGAGATTTGTTCGTCAATTTCAGCAAATTGTCAACGTTCGCGGACTTCGTTAGGAACAAGACTCGATGAAGACTCTGAGTATCGAACAGGTCCACCATGAAACTAGAAAAGGGTCGTTCTTGATCTTCATCCATAAGAGAATCCGCCAACTCCCCTGAATTCAAGAGCTCTCTGTGGGACGTCTCCGATTCTAGGAAAGCCTTCAAGTGCTCCTTCACTTTGGCCCTATCCTTCATTTTGGGCATTGTCTTGTAGTCGAGAAATCGGAATGTCCCCTGTAGATAGCACCATGCACAAGAGTACGGGCACCCTGTGGCCCACTTGAGCTCGAGGAAGTGAGGGCACACAACATCATTGGTTTTTCTCGGTGTCGGGGTCTTGTCAAATCTCTTTATGATTGAACCGTCGCCCACACGAGAGACAAGTCGTTCGAACTCCCCGTTTAGCTTTTCGTAGTCCTTGTATTGCACGATCAGGTTCGGACCCCTCCAATCAGATCGATATCCAGGAGGGCAATCTTTCCATACCTTTAAGGTCTCTTGCCTAGCCATATTGAAAGGAAAAGTGTTGTCTTGACCTATATCGAATATCGCGGGGTGGGTGAAAGTTGTCCTGCGAGTGAGCGGTGCTAGAACCCCAAGAAGCTAGATGAGGCCCTGCCTCGGCCTCCGAAGGACTAGAGCCAGTTCTTGACCAACTCAATTAGCCACTCAATGAAGGGGCTGATGATAGGCACAGTGATGACCACAGCGGTATAGATACCAACTACCCAGAGAAGAGGCATGAATTGAAAGAGAAATGCCAGTATGGCTGCAACTCCAACGACACCTGCTTCATAGATATCGACGATGTCTTTAGCGATAAAGATGATGGCGACGAGAGTAGCTGCTAATCCTATCAACGGACTTATCGGAGATAGTGCACTGACGAGATTGTCGACAGCGACTGATAGCAGCTTGGCCACAAGTCCTGCAGTTGTGGTTGCGACGAAGGATTTCAGAAACCCCATCTGTCTCCCCTATGGTCTCTTGACAATCTATGTCCCATGCCAGACTTAAGAGTTCTTGTGGATGCCCGCATTTCAGTCGACGGCGACAGCAATCGCTAGACGGGATTCAAACCTTTCTTGATTCGTCACTCTCATCCGAAGACCCACTCAGGAAGTCAATGAACAGGGCGAATGCTTTCGTGCGGAATATCATCGCTGTGATTACTGAGGCAGCCAGAAGAGCTACCAGAGACTTGACCCAGTTGTCATAGAGTATCTTGTAGTCAACTTGCAGCAGATAGAGATAGAATGCCAGATAGGTAGTCGCCCAGAAAGATACCTTACCGATTCTTCGTCCGTCCCATTTGCGCTCTTTTCTGAACCACTCCGACATCAGCGTCATCCTTTTCTTGTCTCTAGCTGCAACCTTCTCAACGGTTACCGTGTCGCTAGCTTGAATTCCTTCCTGGATTTGTATTTCCTTCTGTGTTCCAAGGTGATATTTCACCCCTAACGCTGCAGTGACTCTCTTGCTGCTCTCTTCAGTCTTCTCAAGGAGAGAATCAAGCTTCTCGTTCATTCGCTGAAGTTCATCTTTGTTGGAGGAAAGGTCACTTCTGCTGGCAGCCAACTCTCGGGCAATTCCAGCCGTCTCCTTCTGTATCCCCAGAACAACTTGGTATTGCTTGCCCAGCTCTCTGCGACTCTTACGCTCCCTCCACTCGCTCAGGAGAAAGCCACACACAGCTCCAATCAGCGCATATAGAACTCCGTAGAATATGTCTTCATTGCTGATATGGCCACCCAGCAACCGCATGATAGTGGTAACTCAATACCTTTTCGGTTTGTTGTCTAGCCACAGGTATTTCTAGGCCACGAATGCTGAGTTGCGGAACCAAAGTCATCTCGTATCCTGTTTGTTGTGACGGCAAAGGCGGGGATGAGGGATGACGCTATCGCAATGTGCAGCCGAAAGCGAGATTATCCACTACTCCCTGACACCTGCCGTGGTGCTGATTCCAGTTGATAGCGAGGGCAAGCCGATGCGGGAGCTGGTTTTTCGCAGCATCCTGCAGGAACTAGATAAGGCGAACAGGAAGAAGGACTGGAGCGTGCCATATCACCGCTAACTTCTGATGCGCTATTGTCTAACTTGACACAAACCCTAGGTCAATCGGAGCCCTCTCTTTAGTGTCCCAGATGATTGAGCCGGCGCAGTTGTCTGCGCCATACTCTTCTGCGAGTCTGCTTAGCCAACCTCCAGCATCCTTCTCACTCTCAAAACCATCCACATTCTCTATGATTCCCTGATAGACAAGAATCGCCACATATCTGCACAATCGCTCACTTCCAGACCATCTAACGCCGACGAGTCTTATCTTCCTTCATGTACAGCATGTGCATTATGTACATACTCTTGAGTCTGGCGAAGGTGCCCGTCACACCGATTTCGATACGGAGAAGCATCAGATCTTGACTACTTCTTGTTAGGCTCGGAATATGCATGATTTTTCCGTTATATTGCTTATCTCCTTCATAGCCTTTCTAGCGAGGAGAAAGGTGTCATGGTTGCCAGAACCTCGATCCGAGCTAATACTTCCGAAACCCACTGTGGAGAAAGTCCTCAGTAATATCACAGCGTTCGTTGTGTCGGAACCCCATGAAGTGAGTTTTAGAGAGCGACTCGAAAAGCGGAGGAGAGTTGCACATTCCCTTAGGGATTTGGCAGCGAAAGGCACAATCACGGAAAATGAGCTAATCGGTTTCATTGTGAGTGATGGAGAGGCACTTAATGTCTTGATCGCAATCCTCGGAATGTCACAGGAGGAGTTCTATAGAATCGTCACCCTAAGGAGGGTGCTCGACGGGACTTTCGATTCCGAATGGAAGATGCCGAGAATCGTCAATGCTGTTCGACGGGATGCGGTCTTCGCCCATAAACTGGCCGACTTGTTGATTCATGGCGGCGAGACGAAGGAACTTGAAAAACATGTTCCGAAATGGATATTGGACAAGCTTGACCATAAGAAATTGCTTTTCGATTCCGAGGCCATTCTTGACAGCCTCTTAAGGGCCAGTCTGAAAGGCGCCTATGACGAGGGCAAAGGAGATCGGGCAGCGGACTTGGTTGCGTCGTTGCTGGATGGGATGGGAGTTCCGTATGTTGATGATATCGAGGTGCCCCATCTTGATCGAAAAATGGACTTCGTGATTCCGAGCCTAGAAAAACCTGCTATCCTAATCGAGGTGGGTGTATTCGTTACCACAGCCAGGGAACTCTCTGAGAAAGGCCCTGTGGAGAAGTACATAAGATCGCAAGTCGAGGAACATTACCCTGAAGCTGTTTTGGTGAGAATCATTGATGGAATTGGCTGGCTTGCGAGAGGAGGCAAAGCCCTTCCGAGCATTATCGAGGCATCTCACTATGTCCTCACCTTCAAGGAACTAGAGTTGCTCAGGGACATTGTGAAAGCGCACATCCCGAAGGAATGCTTCGCAAAGGATGAGCCAAAAGACCCTGGAGTGCCCTTATGCTAGGCAAGACGAAAATCCGAATCCTTGAGGAAGTCAGTATGTCGCCTACGCATGGATACGCACTTTCGAGAAAGTTGGGGATCTCAGTTTCTTCAATCTACGACCATCTGAAGGACTTGGAAAGAGCTGGTCTCGTGCGATCTGCATCGAAGCTCAGAAGAAGGGACTACCAGATTACTCGCAATGGACAGCTTCTCCTGCGGGCACTAAACCTTGATATAGAGGGAAGTGTACCTCGGAAACGGGGACGCAGTGACTCGGAATTACTACCATGAGAGCCTGATTGACAAGATTATCGACCCTGGTCTCATTTTGGTGCCAGGAACCTCGGATATCTACGAACTCGACCTCGCTCTCGGTGAGTCAATGAGCCTTCCTAGGGAGGAGATAGTTCACAGAGGTGCGATGTTCTGGAAAGTTGATGGAAAGGAGACAAATCACTATAGGATTTGTTCAGTCTCCCCTCTCCAAGTCGACCCACGGAGTACTATGCGTAGGAAGACCTTCTTCTTGCAGAACCTTTTCAAAACTGGATACGCAACTCATGGCTTGTTTCCTTACAGAGGTAAGTTTCACCCGCAATTAATCAAAGCCGTCATGAACATCATCAAGATTCCCAATGGAGGATTGGTGCTCGATGGCATGACTGGATCTGGGACAGTGAATGTGGAGGCTTCGATAATGGGCATCAACTCCGTCGGTATCGATTCCTCACCCTTCTGCGTGCTAATGAGCCGAGTCAAGACCTTCCTGCTTTCTGTAGATCCTGACAAGCTGGAAATCTATATCCAAGATATCCCTGCTTTGTTCAGGAAGTATTCAAAGGAGGAAAGTCGAAGGACGCTGTTTGATTTCGAGAGAGCTCGTGGTTCAGACGGGAAGCTGACAATCGAAGATCAGCTCAACGATGTTTTTCTGCTTGCATACCTAGACGCTATGGGATATGCCAGACGACGAGTCAACCAGACCGCAGAGAAGCTGTTCCCAGTTGTCCTGGATCGATATATACAGGCAATTAGGAACTTCGCTGACGCAAGAGACAAGATTGGGTTGGAATTGGGAAAGGCTCAAATCAGCGTGGGTGATGCGAGGGATTTGAAGCTGAAAGATAACTCAGTGGACGGCATCGTTGTGTCCCCTCCGTATTCTTTCGCCATCGACTATGTTGACAACGACAGCCCTCAATTGGAGTATCTTGGCATTGATACAGAGAAACTGAAGAAGGATATGATTGGGCTTGTGGGCAAGACGAAGCAAGAGAAAGTGAAGAAGTACTTCGAGGACATGAAGAAGGTAATCGAGGAGTTCTCACGGGTGCTCAAGCCTGGCAAATGCTTGGTCGTAGTTGTCGGTTCCAATGAGATTCAGACTGGTGGAGTTAGGCATGAGATCGAATTCGAGAAGTGTGCCAGTGACTCCGGACTGACCCTTTTCAAGAAAATGGTTAGACCGATTACTGGCATAGGAAATTCCATGAGAGACGAATATGTTCTCTTCTGGACAAAGGACTAGCCTTTGTTTCAGCAACGCACTTCAATCTGCCCCACGGCAATGAGGCATCCAGGCTATCTAGATATGTTCAAATCTCGACGACGCCCATCACTATCTGGATGTTGTATCGGAGTGATCATCTTTGGGCTACAAGTAGCACGAATCCTAATCCTCCAGCACAACGATACAGAATCGATGTCAATGATTCCCCTAGGAAGCGATGGCGAACCTCGCCCTGACCTGTTGATTAAGAAGCAGCAGACCTACTGTCCTCTTGAGAACGATACTCGACGCAAATGGGATATTCCATATCATCAGTAGTGGCAGTGTCTTCAATGGAGATCGATGCTATTCAGATTCAATGGAGTGCACACGACGGTGTCATGCGAAGACACGTTGCGAAAGCCAAAGGGTAACTGATTAACAGGCGACCAGCATCACTCCTTCAGATTCAGCGGGACATGAACTGCGCAATCCTGGCGTGATTGTCAATCAGAGTGGTTTGGCAGGGCTGAGCTCGCCATCCCCCTTGATTCATCGTACCAGTCCTTCGTGTGAGTGTTACTCCCGTTTGGACCTGCCAATAATTGTCATTGAACTCCTTCATTAGAGGATTTCTTGCCATGATTCTTAGAGAATCTTTAAATAGAATCGCCTGAAAAAATAGATGGCCAGTGCTAGAAATGAGCGGGCGGCAGGCGAAGCGCCTTCTTTCGACATTTAACACGCGCGCGCGAATGACCAGGACATGATAGTCGAGCACATGACCCACACGTCGCCTTACCCGCCTTCAACTTGGCTAGGAGGGTCGGAGGCTCCAAGTCGACTTTGAACTACCGTATCCCCAGTTTCGGAATATGCCGTAGATACTGGTTCCTGAGCTCCTCCTCGTCGATGTGGTAGTAGATATCGATGGCCTCTCCTCGGATGTCTCCCCTGAGCTCTTGTACCATCTCTCTTGGCATGCCGCTTCTCCGAAGATAGGTGGTGAACCAATGACGGAGACAGTGCGGAGTGAAGTGGTCTTCCAGTCTCTTTGAAGAAGGATTATGCAGACCTAGTCTTGCAGCATGATCGGTGACGATCTCGTAGACTTTGGTTCGATTCGCCCGTCCCCCGGAAACGGTAACGAACAGAGCAGGTTCATCCTTCCGGGCGTATCTCTTCCTGACATCTAGCCACTCCTGAAGCACACGGGCGCATTCCTCATCGAAGAAGACCAGGCGATTCGACCTCTTCGCCTTGGGCTTCAGCCTTATCCTCATCCCGACGAAATCGACGTCCTCGACATCGATGGTCACCAACTCGCCTCTCCGGATGCCTGTCTTCGCCAGGAGGACAATGATCGCCTTGTCTCTTGGATTCAATATGGAGTCGGCGAGCTCCTTGAGCTGCACGACCGTGATCAGCTTCCGCGAATGTGAATCGTTGGGAGTCTCTGCCTTATATCTCCGCACATATCTCTTTCGAACCTGAAGAGCCACATTGGACTCGATGACATCCTCGTACACGAGGTAGTCGAGGAACGCGGAGATGCACGAGAGATGGTTCTCTATCGTCGAGAGGCTGAGCTTGCGCCTTTCGCGAATCTCCATGAGGTACCCCCTTACGGCGTTCTTGTCGATCTTGAGCACATCGCTCATGCCACTGCTCTCCAGGTGCTTCCTGAAGCTCCTGAGGGCTGAGGCGTAGGAGAGGATGGAATAGTATGTCATGCCCCGCAAGCGACAATCATCGAGAAAATCGGATATGAAATCCGCGAGATTGTCATCGTTCCTTTGCAGAGCGGTGACTCTTGTGCCTTCCTCCACCTATCCACCTCCAATCGGTAATTCCCTTCTCCACTTGGCCGTTCCAAGTCAGCAAAGCCATCGATGCTTTCAGAGCGCGCTGTTTCGAAGCGTCATTCGGTCGTATACCTAACACGTCGTATGCTTTGTTCATGGGCAACGATTCGTTATTCTCGAAGAACTCGGACACGGTGAGGAGCATGTCAGTAAGTTCACTTATGGTGACCCTGAAGTCCTTGAGGCTGACAGCATTCTCTTGCCCGACCCGGTACTCGGCTACTGTGAGATCTCGCTGCTTCAGGACAGTCTCGAGTGACTGTAGCTTCTCTCCGAGCTTTCTGTTCTCGGTCTTCGTCTGCTGCAGCTCGGCCTCCAATATCTCTCTCGGTGTCAATCCCGATGGATTCTTCCTGATCGCCTCATCGACAACCTCCACCACAAAACGAGACAGCGGCTCACCGTATTCTTTCGCCTTTTTCTTCCACTTTTCGACCATCTCCTCGGTCGGAAGATAGACCGTCACGGCCCTCTGTCTTATGGTCTCAGTTTTGCCCAAATTGGGCCTTCCGAGGCTTTTTTTCATCGATACCTGAATAATAATCTGGCCATAAATACTTTACCGTCAAATAAAGTGCGAGGGCCCGGATTTGAACCGGGGGACCCCTGCGAGAACAGATCTTGAGTCTGTCGCCTTTGACCGAGCTTGGCTACCCTCGCGCGGGCATTTGGTAGGTTTGTAGAGATAATAAACATT
>Ga0315289_10013187_pt1 | contig 11591 bp, 3 predicted proteins | sample YL17G11_40_MG_FD_203452 | JGI IMG/M metagenome (GOLD analysis project Ga0315289, IMG submission 203452) | Sediment microbial communities from Yellowstone Lake, YNP, Wyoming, USA - YL17G11_40 | ecosystem: Environmental > Aquatic > Freshwater > Lake > Sediment | place: USA: Wyoming | collected... | reverse complement strand
CGCCGCCGGTTGAGGTCGAGCCGGTGGAGCAGGCTCTGGTGGCGGAGATGCGCGCCCGGCTGGACGTCCGGCCGGGTCAGCGGCTGATCGGAATGGCCGCCCGGCTGGCCACCGAGAAGGGTGCGGAGGTCCTCGCCCTGGCCATGTCCCGCGTCCTCGAGCGCTTTCCAACGGCCCGGGTGCTCTATGTGGGCCAGCATCAGGATGTCCTCGGCGAGGAGGAGTATGGCCGGCGCCTCCAGCCGCTCCTCCAATCCCTGGGGGACCACTGGACATTCCTGGGGGTGCTTCCCTCGGATGAGATGGCCGCCTTCTATCGTCTGTGCGAGGTGACCGTCCTGCCCAGCCTGAACAGCACCGAGAGTTTCGGGATGGTCCAGGTCGAGTCCATGCTCTGCGGCACGCCCGTGGTCGCCAGCGACCTGCCGGGGGTGCGAGAGCCGACGGCGGTCACCGGGATGGGCCTGGTCGTGCCACCCGCGGAACCGGCCGCGCTGGCAGAAGGCATCATCCGGATCCTGGACCAGCCCGAGGCGTACCGCGGGAATCCCAGGGCTGCGGCCCGCTACGAGCCCGAGCATGTGGCGGAAGCCTACGAGACCCTGTTTCAATCGTTGCTGATCGGGAGGGCGCTGGGGGGAAAGGAATGACCCCCGACTACCTCTGGCTTCACCTGCGGGCGCTGCCCTACTTTCGATCGTTGCTGCGGGCCGAAGAGGCCAGGCTGTTCCAGGACGTGAGCCTGCCTCGGCCTACCCTGGATGTTGGCTGCGGCGATGGTCACTTTGCCTCGGTGGCTCTGCCCGGCGGCGTCGACGTCGGCGTCGACCCGCAGCTGGGCTCGCTGCGTGAGGCGGGCAGGCGGCGGTGCTACCGGCTGCTCATCCAGTCGGACGGGGCTCGCTTGCCGCTCGAGGACAACTCGCTGGCCAGCGCCTTCAGCAACTCGGTCCTGGAACACATTTTGCAGCTCGATGCGGTGCTGGCCGAGGTCGGGCGCGTGCTGCGGCCGGGAGCGCCGCTTGTCTTCACGGTCCCGAACCCCAGCTACCGGAGCCAATTGAGCCTGCCGCAGGCGCTCCGCCGTGCCGGACTCAGGAGGCTGGGCGAGGCGTATGCTGACTGGTTCATGTGGATCTCGCGCACCAAGAACCTGTCCTACGAGGACGGCTGGGAGGAGCGCCTGCGGCGCGCGGGTTTCGCCGTTGAGCGAACCTTCCGCTACTTCTCGCCGGCGGCCCTGCATGTCCTGGAATGGGGTCACTACTTTGGGGCGCCTTGCCTGATCCCTCGGTGGACCGTTGGCCGATGGATCCTGGTGCCCCGGCGTTGGAACTTGTGGTTGACGGATCGACTGATCCGGCGATACTATGACCCGGCGCCCACGGAAGAGGGGACGTACAGCTTCTACCTTGCGCGGAAGGTGAACCTTGCAGCCCGATAGCCCGGAGGCAGGCCCCCAGCACGAGCCCACGGTCCTGGACGGGTTCAGGTCACTTCTCCGGGGCAGGCCGATCCCGATCCCAGAGAAGCAGCCGGAGCCCGCCGTGCCTCCGAAACCGCCGCTGCGGGGCGCCGCGCCGCGCGTGGTTCGCGAGCGCGTCCCGTTTCGCCTCCGGGCCGTCCATCTCCGCCTGCCCGTGGCACTCCTCCTCGCCCTGATGGCTCAATACAGCCTGGAAGGGCGCAGCGGCAGCATCTGGACAAGCATCGGGTTGTACCTCCTGGCGGCCGGCATCGCGGGGTGGGCGGCCTGGTCGGAGGATGCGCCGGACGAGAGGCCCGGCCCCGCCCCCGGTGCCCAGCCCAAGGAAGGCTACCGTCTGGGGTTCCTGGTTGCGGCTGCCGGTTTCTCTCTATTCACCTTGCTCGCCTCCTCCGACAACCAGTTCCGCTTGTTTACCATCGTGTTCTGGGTCGCCGCCCTGACATCCGTGTTCTTGGGACTGTGGCAGGGTGATCTCTCACCCCGAAGGGCCTGGAGGCGTCTGGCGGACTGGCTCCGTCATCCCAGCCTGAACCTTCGCCTGGACTCCTGGGCACTGCTCGTTTTCCTGGCCTTTGCGGTCTCGGCCTTCTTTCGCTTCGTCCGCCTGGCCGATGTGCCGCACGAGATGGTCAGCGATCAGGCCGAGAAGCTGCTGGACGTGCTGGACGTCCTGCGCGGCCGGTACTCGATCTTCTTCCCTCGCAACATCGGGCGCGAGGCGCTCCAGTTCTACCTGGCCGCGGCCACTGCCCGGATTCTGGGAACCGGAGTCTCCCTCACCACCCTCAAGATCGGTGCTGCCCTGGCAGGTTTCCTCACCCTGCCCTACATCTATCTGCTCGGCCGCGAGCTGGGCGGGCGTAAGGCCGGTCTGGCGGCCCTCCTCCTGGCCGGCGTCGCCTATTGGCCCAACGCCATCAGCCGGGTGGGCCTGCGCTTCCCGCTGTTTCCCCTCTTCGTCGCCCCGGCCATGTTCTACCTTGCCCGAGGCCTTCGCCTCCGTCGCCGCAACGACTTCCTGCTCTGCGGCGTGGCTATCGGGATCGGGCTCCACGGGTACTCTCCGGCGCGGGCGATCCCGATCCTGCTCGCCGTCGGGCTGGGCCTGTGTCTGCTCCACCTCAGCGCCCGCGGTCATCGATGGGCATCCATTGGGTGGCTGGCAGCGACAGTCGCCGTCGCTCTGGTGGTCATCCTTCCCCTCGCCCGGGTCGCCGTAGACATGCCGGACCAGATTCTCTCCGGGACGCTTACGCGGATCAGCGGGCTCGAGCAGCCTCTGCCGGGTCCGGCCTGGCAGATCTTCTTCTCGAACGTCCGGAACGGGCTGCGGATGTTCGCCTGGGATAACGGCTCGGTATGGGTGATCGGCATCCCGGGGCGACCGGCTCTCGATTGGGTGACCGGTGCGCTTTTCCACCTGGGCGCGGTCATCGCCCTCCTCCGGTACATCCGGCGGCGCAACTGGCTGGACCTCTTCATCCTGATCTCGATCCCCATTCTTCAGCTTCCCTCCACCCTCTCGCTGGCGTTCCCGAACGAGAATCCGGCCACCAATCGGGCGGGTGGTGCGCTCGTTCCCGCCTTCGTCCTGGCAGGGCTGGCGTTGGCTGCGCTGCCTCAGTGGGCGAGATCGGTCTGGGGCAACCGTGGGCGCGCTGCCTGGACTCTCGCCGCCGCGGGACTGTCTCTGGTCGCCATCGCAACCAACTACCGGCTGGTCTTCGTGGAGTGGGCCGACGTCACCCTGCGCTCCGCCTGGAACACGAGCCAGATGGGCGAGGTCGTGCGCGGCTTTGCCGGTTCCATCGGCACCTACGACACGGCCCACGTGGTCGGCTATCCCTATTGGGTGGATACGCGTCTGGTCGCAATCAACGCCGGCAGCCCGGGATGGGACTACGCCGTCGAGGCCAACGCGCTGGGCAACCTGGCGACCGAGACCCGGGCCCAGCTCTTCCTGATCAACACCCAGGACACCCCCGCCGTGGAGACGCTCCGGTCGCTCTTCCCGGACGGCAGGCTTTCCCTGCGCGTCTCGCCCCTGGAGGGCAAGAACTTCCTGGTCTTCCTCGTGCCGGCACTCACCGATCTCGATCTGTCTGCGACGCCCACGCCGGAGCCTTGATGGAACCGACCCTTGATCGTTCACCCGAGATTGCCGCCCGGCCGCGCCGGTCCTGGGCCATCCTCCCGGACCTACTGCTGGTCCTGATCGTGATGGTCGCCGCGGCCCTGCGGCTGGTCGGGACCAACTGGGATGAAAGCCAGCACCTGCACCCGGACGAGCGCTTCCTCACCATGGTGGAGACGGACATCCGGCTCCCGGACAGTCTGTGGCAGTACTTCGACACAGCCACCTCTCCGCTCAACCCGCACAACGCCGGGCATGGCTTCTTCGTCTATGGCACGCTCCCGATCTTCAGCGTGCGGCTGCTGGCGGAGTGGACCGGCAACACCGGCTACGATCAGGTGACGCTGCTCGGCCGCACGACCTCGGCCGTCTTCGATCTGATCTCGGTGGTCCTTATCTATCTCATCGGATCCCGCCTGTATCGGCGCAGGGTGGGCTTGCTGGCCGCAGCCTTTGCCGCCTGCACGGTCCTGTTCATCCAGCACGCCCACTTCTTGGTTGTCGAAGCCTTCGTCAACACGTTCATCCTGGCCGGCATCTACTTCGCCGTGCGCATCCAGCAGGAAGGTCGCTGGCGGGACTTCCTCCTCTACGGCCTGGCGCTGGGCATGGCGACGGCCTCGAAGATCAGCGCCGCGCCGTTGGCAGGAGTGATTGCTCTGGTGAGTTTGGTGCGGTGGCTGGAGGTGGATGAAGACGGGCGCAAGGCCGAGACCTCCCGGCTGCTCGGTCAGCTCGTCGTGGCTGCTCTTGTTGCCCTCCTCGCCTTCCGTATCTTCCAACCGTACGCGTTTGCCGGTCCTTCGTTCTTCGGCTTCAGGCTCGACCCACGCTGGCCGCGCTGGTGGGCCGACCTGGCCGATTTCTTCGTCGTCCGGCTGAACCCGCAGTGGCTGGCCAACATGCGGGAGCTGGTTAATCAATCCGGCGGAAACGTCGATATCCCTCCGGCCCTCCAGTGGGCGGATCGGACGCCGGTGCTGTTCGCCCTCAAGAACATGGTTGTGTGGGGCATGGGGCTTCCGCTCGGGATCACCGCGTGGCTGGCGTGGGGCTGGGCTGTCGTTCGAATGATACGCCGCGACTGGCGCCGCCACCTGATTCCCGTTGTGTGGACGGGCACGTACTTCCTCTGGCAATCGACCAGCTTCACCCCCGCCATGCGCTACCAGCTTCCCGTCTACCCGACGCTGATCCTGCTTGCGGCCTGGGCGCTTTGGGAAGTGTGGGATCGGGCCGCCGCGGTCCGCTCGAGGTGGCGCGCCCCTGCCCGGGTCACGGCCGGCCTGCTTGGATCGGCAGTTCTCCTGGGCACGGCCGCGTGGGCCCTGGCGTTCGTGCAGATCTACATGCGGCCGATGCCGCGGGTGGCGGCGACGCGCTGGATCTACACCCATCTGCCGGGCGTCGTCAACCTGGTGGTCGATTCATCGGAGGGGGATCTGCTCGAACCGATCCTGATGCCCCTCGACTTCACCCTGACGGCGGGCGCCCCGCACCTTGCCTCTTTCGTCTGCCAATTGGACGGCAGCGCCAGGGCGGTGCTGCTCCCCCATGTCCTCGATCTCACGCCGGAGCTCGGCCCCAAGACCATCATGGTCCGGGTCATGGAAACGCCCGACCCGGCATCCGTGATGGGCACGGCGACGTTCCAGGGGGACCTGCCAACCTCGGGCGAGATCCGGCTGGAAGTGCCCTTCGAGCAGCCCGTTACCCTCAGCCCCGGAAGAACCTACTACGTGCAGGTCGAGCTGGCCGAGGACGCGGCCGTCAGCCTCCAAGGCAACATCGATTTGGCAGTCGTCACTGCCAGCGGGGATCAGACCCAGGGTGTCGATCTGCCGCGCGAGAGCTTTGCGCTGGCTGCCGGCGTCGTGTTCGAGACCAGGTTCTCCAGCCATCTCGATGGGAGGGTGACGGCCATCCTGCTCCCCCATGTCGCCGAGATGTCGTCCCTCTCGGGGCCGAGGACGTTGACGGCGACCGTCCTGGAGGACCAGGACTCAGGGCCTGTGCCTCTGGGCACCGCCACCTTCAGCGGCGACCTTGCCGCCGCCGGCGAGCAGCAGCTGCAGGTCCCCGTCGCAGCCTCTTTCGAAATCCACGCCGGCGCAGACTACACGCTGCGCCTTGAGCTGGGGCCCGCGGGCGCGCTGGGGATGCGCGGCTCGGTCATCATCAGCGAATCCACCTGGGATGACGGCCTGCCGCTGCGGATAGGCGGCCGGGACATGGGCGGGCTGTACACCGGCGTGGTCCAGGAGCTGTATTGGGCCGATGACCAGGATGACGACCGGGATGGCGTCTCGGATAAGCTCGAGCGCCTGATGAGCACCTTGGCCGAGGGTGACATCCTGGCCATCACCTCCAACCGTCAGTACGGCACCATCCCTCGCGTCCCGATCCGCTACCCGCTGACGACCGCCTTCTACCGGGCGCTGCTCGGCTGCCCGGCGCCGGAAGATATCGCCCGCTGTGCGGACAGAGCGCGCCCGGGCGAGGTGCACGGGGAGCTGGGCTATGATCTGGTCGCGGTCTTCGACAGCAACCCCACGCTTTTCGGCCTCGAGCTCAGCGATCAGCCGGCGGAGGAGATGTTCACCGTCTACGATCACCCGCAGGTCTTGATCTTCGCCCGCAACGACGACTTCTCGGCGGAGCGCGTCGCCGAGATCCTGGGGCAGGTGGACCTGAGCCATGTGGTCCACATCCTGCCGGGGGAGGCCGGGGCGCCTCCCAAGGATCTGCTCCTGCCGCCCGATCAGCTGGCAGAGCAGCGCGCCGGCGGCACCTGGTCGGATCTGTTCAGCGCGGGGAATCTGCTCAACCGCTCGCAGGTGTTGGCGGTCGTGGCCTGGTGGCTGCTGATTGCCCTTGTCGGCCTGGCCGCGTTCCCGCTCACCCGGGCGGCGCTGCCCGGTCTTGCCGATGGAGGCTATCCGCTCGCCCGCGTCGTGGGACTGGTGGTTGTGGCCTGGGGTTCCTGGCTGCTTGGGAGCCTGCGCGTCCCCTTCGGCAGGCTGACCATCCTGGGCGTCCTGCTGGGGATGGCCGCGGTCTCGGCCGTCCTGGCGTGGAGGGACCGCCGCGAGCTGGCCGAATTCATCCGCCTCCACCGGCGCGAGATCCTTTTGGTCGAGGCCCTGGCTGCCGGCTTCTTCCTCCTTGACCTGGCCATCCGCCTCGGCAATCCCGATCTCTGGCATCCATCCAAGGGCGGCGAGAAGCCGATGGATCTCTCGTACCTGATTGCGGTCCTCAAGAGCACCTCGTTCCCGCCCTATGACCCCTGGTTCGCCGGCGGCACCCTCAACTACTACTACTATGGCTTCGTCATCGTCGCCATCCCGATCAAGCTACTCGGCCTCAACCCGACCGTTGCCTACAACCTGGCGATCCCGACCCTCTTCTCGCTTCTGGCGCTGGCTGCCTACAGCGCGGGGTCGAACCTCGTCGCCCGGTGGAAGAGCTTGCCGGCTGGTGCTTCGGCGCCACATTCTGCCGTCCGGATGGCAGGGTTGGCGGCGGCATTGTCGATCGTCGTCCTGGGCAACCTGGGCACGGTCCGCATGATCTATGAGGGGCTGAAGCGTCTTGGGACGCCGCAGGGGGAGGAGACGGCCGTCTTCATTCCGGGGGTCATCCAGGCGGCCCGCGGGACGGCGCGCTTCCTCACCCTCGAGAGCCCGCTGCCCTACGCGCTCGATTCCTGGTACTGGAACCCGAGCCGGGCCATCCCGCCGGGGGAGGGGGAAGTCGGCCCGATCACCGAGTTTCCTTTCTTCACGTTCCTCTACGCCGACCTGCACGCCCACATGATCAGCCGGCCGCTGGCCGTTCTCTGTCTGGCGTGGATGATCTCCTGGCTCCTGGCGGCGGATGAGCGAAAGAGGAGGCGCTGGCCGCAAGTTGCCCTTGGCTTCCTGGTCGGGGGCCTGGCCTTGGGGGCGCTGCGCCCGACCAACCTCGGCGACTACCCGGTCTATTGGGGCCTGGCCGCGGTCGCGGCAGGGGCGGCGGTCTTTATCCGTGAGCGGCGCCTGACGATCCGCACCCTCGTCGAGGCCGGCGGCTCCGCGATCCTGATCGTCGTCCTGGCCTACGTCCTCTACCTGCCGTACTACCAATGGTACGGGCAGGGATACGGTGCCGTCGAGCTCTGGCACGGCGGCCGGACGCCCCTGAGCGCCTACCTGACCGTTCACGGGCTGTTCCTGTTCGTCATCCTCTCCTGGATGGCCTGGGAGACCGGTCAGTGGATGGCGGAGACGCCGGTCTCCGCGCTGGCAAAGCTCAAGCCGGCGGCGCGCGCCATCGGCGCCGGAGCGCTGCTCCTGGTGGCGGCCGTCGCGCTGCTGACGAGCCGCGGCTATGCCATTGCCCCCCTCGCGATCCCTGTCGTGGTGTGGGCGGGGGTTCTGCTGCTTCGGCCTGGGCTGCCGCTGGAGAAGCGTGTGGTGTTGGTGCTCGTCGGAACCGCGGTCGCCCTCACCTTCCTGGTCGAGGTCGTCGTGATCCGAGGCGACATCAGCCGGATGAACACGGTCTTCAAGTTCTACCTCCAGGTGTGGGAGATGTTCGGCCTGGCCTCGGCCGCGGCCCTGGTCTGGATGGTCAGCGCGGCGCAGTCCTGGCGGCCGAACTGGCGGCAGGCATGGACGGTGGTCCTGGGCGCGTTGGTCGTCTCCGCCGCCCTCTACCCGCTGGTGGCGACGGTGGCCAAGGTGAGGGACCGGTGGTACACAGAGGCGCCTTACACCCTGGACGGCATGGCCTTCATGCCCTATGCTACCTACTTCGACTTCGGCGGTCCATTGCCCCTGGCGGAGGACTACCGCGCCATTCGGTGGATGCAGAGCGAGGTCGAGGGATCTCCGGTCATCGTCGAGGCCAACATCCCGGAGTACAAGTGGGGATCGCGGTTCACGATCTACACCGGCTTGCCCGGCGTCCTAGGCTGGAACTGGCACCAGCGCCAGCAGCGGGTTACCGCCGGCGACCAGGTCGTCTGGGAGCGGGCGAACGACATCACCTCCTTCTACCTCACCCCATCGGTCGATGAGGCTCAGGAGTTCTTGGACCGCTATCAGGTGCAGTATGTGATCGTCGGTCAGCTCGAGCGGATGTACTATGGGGAGCTCTCGCCATGCTTGCCGGATGCCGATGGCACCGGGGTCAGTTGTGATCTCGCAGGTCGGCTGGCGGCAGACGGCTGCGGAGGCTGGTGCTCCTTCGATATCCCGGTCACCGAGTGCACGCCGCTCGACCCGCAGGCCACGGAGGTCCGGCTGTCCTGTCCGGCAGACGGATTGGAGAAGTTCGACCGGATGGTGGATGAAGGCCTGCTCCGGCTGGCTTATCAGGACGGAGGAACGGTGATCTACGAGGTGGTCCGATGATCGGCCAGACGCTGGCCTGGTGGGCGGTCAGCAGCCTGCTGGGTGCGGCGGCATTCCCGATCGCCTATCGTCTTCTCCACCGGCTGCCCGATCGAGGCTACGGCCTGAGCCGGGCGCTGGGTATCCTCATTGCGGGGTACGGCCTGTGGATGGGAGCCTCGATTGGCGTACTTCGCAACGATCTGGGCGGGGCCTTGGGTGGCGTTGTGTTGCTGGCCGTGGTCGGCCTGTGGGCGGGGAACGGCCGGTGGAGGGAGATCCGCCGCTGGCTGAGCAAGCGGCGGCGAACGGTTGTCGTGGTCGAGCTTCTCTTCCTGGGAGCCTTTGCCCTCTGGGCGTTCGTGCGCTCCAACAGCCCGGACATCGTCGCCACCGAGAAGCCGATGGAGCTGGCCTTCCTCAACGCCATCCTGCGCTCGGAGACCTTCCCGCCGGCTGACCCCTGGCTTTCCGGCTACGCCATCTCCTACTACTACTTCGGCTACGTGCTCCTGGCGTTCCTGGCGCGCCTGACGGGAGTGGCCGGCGGTGTCGCCTTCAACCTGGGCAATGCGCTTTGGCTCGCGCTGACCGTCCTGGGCACTTACTCGATTCTCTACAACCTGCTGTCCAAACGCGAGGGTCAAGAGCCGCTGGCCGCTGCCCTGCTCGGCCCGCTGTTCGTTGTGATCAGCGGCAACCTCGAGGGCCTGATCGAGGTGGCCTACTCGCGTCGATGGTTCTGGACCACGCAGCCCGATGGCAGCATGGCCTCGCGATTCTGGCAGTGGCTCAACTTCGAAGCCCTGCTCCAGCCGCCAGCACAGCCGGCCTCCTGGATCCCGCAGCGCTTCTGGATGTGGTTTCAGGCGGCCAGGGTAGTGAACGATGTCGACCTCGCCGGCCGGGCGGTGGGGGCAAGCCCCATCACCGAGTTCCCCCTCTTCTCCTTCCTGTTGGCAGATAACCACCCCCATGTGCTTGCCGTAGCCTTCGTGCCCCTGGCAATCTCGGTCGCCCTGCACGTCTACCTGGGCGGCACGCGAGGCGAGCATCGGCTGGCCGAGCGCGCCGTGTCGCGCGACACGGTCGTGCGTGCGGCCGCCGGCGCTGCGGTCGCTCTCGTGGCTCTGGTGGCTGTGCGCAGCGGGCTGGCCGCCGCCCATCAGGTGCCGGTGGCCGACATCTTGATCTCGGCCCTCAAGTCGCTGATGGTGGGAGCCATCGGACTGGCGTTGGCGGGGGTTCTGGTCCTGCTGGTGCTCGGGGCTTTGCCCTCGGCGCTCTCCCGCAGCGAGTTCTGGTTCGGGGCCTGGGTGTTCGGCGCCCTCGCGTTCCTCAACACCTGGGATGCCCCGATCTACCTGAGCCTGCTGCTGGCCGTGGCCTGGTGGTGTGGACGCGGTTCCCCAGCCGGTGAGAACCTCAAGCGGATCCTGATCACGGGCGCCGCCCTCGGCGCGGCAGCCATCCTCTTCTGCTACCCGTGGTATCCGGCATTCGCCTCGCAGGCCCAGGGAATACTCCCCAACCTGGCCTTCCCGACCCGCTTCACGCACTTCCTGATCATGTTCGGGCCGATGCTCTTCCCATTGCTCGCCTGGCTCGTCTGGAAGGCGGCCGCGAAGTGGCAGCGGCGGGAGTGGGGGCTGGTGCTTGGGTTGGCGCTCGGGGTGCCCGTCGCGCTGCTGCTCGTCTCCTGGATCCTGGGCGCTCTCATCGTGCTTGTCCGGCCAGGGACCGTGGGCGAGTTCCTCTCCGCTTTGGGCATTCCCGACTGGGACACTGCCCGCAGCGCCATCCTGGTCCGCCGCCTGGCCAATCCCTGGACCGCGCTTGCCCTGGGGGGGACGGGGGCCCTCAGTGCGCTGCTCCTCTGGCGCCGGGCGAACGAGGAGGCCCACGAAGGCGGGCCAGAGGGAACCGCGCCCTTTGTCCTGATGTTGATAGGGATCGGATCGCTCCTGGTCCTGGCGCCAGAGTACGTGTACCTTAACGACCTGTTTCACCTCCGCATGAACACCGTCTTCAAGTTCTACTACGCCGCCTGGATGCTCTGGGGTCTGGCCGCAGCCTACATCGCCCAAGCGCTCAGCCCAGGTCTCCGGGGTTTGGACGCGACCCATCTCAAGCATGTCGGGGACTTGCTTCTCCGCAAGCGCTGGGGTCTGGCCGCGGCCCAAATCGCCACCGCGATCTGGCCTCGAAAGTCAGACTTGCGATCAGGGCTGCGGGCCGTGGCGCTCTTGCCTTTCCTGCTTGGCTTTGTCTATACGGTCCTGGCCACGTGGTCCCGGACGGACGAGTTCAATCCCGCCACAGGTCGGACGCTGGATGGCACCGCTCACCTGGCCACAGAGAACCCTGGGGACTATGCGGCCATCCAGTGGATCAACCAGAACCTCACCGATGGCGTCCTGGCCGAGGCGGTCGGCGGCAGCTACTCCAACTTCGCCCGCATCTCGGTCCACACCGGCATCCCGACCGTCATCGGCTGGCCCTGGCACGAAGTCCAGTGGCGCGGGGATGCCTTGTTGCTCGGGTCACGCGAGGAGGACATCCGCCGCCTCTTCCAGACCCGGGAATGGAC
>Ga0315289_10013185_pt1 | contig 11593 bp, 9 predicted proteins | sample YL17G11_40_MG_FD_203452 | JGI IMG/M metagenome (GOLD analysis project Ga0315289, IMG submission 203452) | Sediment microbial communities from Yellowstone Lake, YNP, Wyoming, USA - YL17G11_40 | ecosystem: Environmental > Aquatic > Freshwater > Lake > Sediment | place: USA: Wyoming | collected... | reverse complement strand
ATATAAAGGGACCCATATTAACCATCCCAAAGTCAGGATGAAAAAGGCGAGGCGTATCACCATTGAATCGCCAGAGCCAATGTTAGTCCATGCCGATGGTGAACTACTGGGGGAAGGTCCAGCCTCTTTCTGGGTGATGCCAGCGGCTTTGAGCATTGTGGTGTAGTATATTATCAATCTATATTCTCTCCTTGATAGATACCTTGATAGCCTTCCGTCTTTTGACTTAGCTTTAGGAAAATAAGCTGGACAATTCTGGCGTTTCTCTGTAAGCGGAACCCTTGAGGATTATACACCACCATCAGGGATTGGGAGCGCCCGGAGTAACCAGCGTCCCATACTGCGGTGCCCACGCTAACACCACAGCGGAGCAGGCTCGACCTGGGTCTGGCTAGTGCCATAATATTCTGGGGCAGGTGGACAATCTCATTGTAGGTAATAATATAAGCGCCGGGCATAAGGTCAATAAAACCAAGCCCATCAAAGACCAGCGGCGCTAGGTCAGGCACCAGCCTCTGGCTGTTTTGGACTGTTATCCTGCCCGATGACTGGAGTAGGGCTATCTCACGCAGGGTAAGGTCAATGCCATTAGGCTGCACCTGCTCCTCAAGATTGATATAGCCTTCTATTAAAGGTGGCGTTTTCTTCAGTAGTCGGTGGATTTCCTGCGTGGATAAAATAACCGCCATTTCTATTACTCCCCGAGGACATTTTACCATATGCCTAGATTAAATAGGAATTGACAAAACGCCTGAAACGTCTATAATGCAACAAACTTAGTCCATTTAGGCTTTAAAGTAAGGGGGGTTATAGTGATAAAAATAGTTACCGATAGCACTGCCGACCTGCCTCCCCAGCTAGCTAAGGAGCTGGGGATTAGTGTCGTGCCCATATATGTGCGTTTTGGCGAAGAGGTCTACCGTGACGGGGTGGACATGTCTGAGGATGAATTTTACCAGAGGCTGGAAAAAACCACGGTTCATCCTAGCACCATCCAGCCGGGACCACAGGACTTTCTTGAGGTCTACAGGAAACTATCACCAAAAGCTGACGGCATTGTTTCCATCCATGTCTCGGCTAAACTGAGTGGCACCTGTAATTCAGCACTGATGGCAAAGGACATGCTGGAAACGAAATGCCCGGTTGAGGTGATTGATTCACAGGTACTGACCATGAGTCTGGGCTTACTCGCTATAGTTGCTGCCAACATGGCTAAGGCAGGGGAAAGCCTAGACAAGATTGTGAAAGAGGTAAAAAAGACTATTCCCAAGATACATCTCCTGTGTCTGCTTGATACATTAAAATACCTTCTTCTCGGTGGGCGTATTGGCAAGGCGAAGGCACTCCTTGGCTCAATATTAAATGTGAAACCGTTGCTATCGCTAAAGGATGGGGAGGTGGTGCCCGCCGGTCAGGTCCGCACCCGGGCTAAGGGCATAGATAAGCTATCTGAATTTGCGCAAAATGCCAAAAAAATTCAGGATTTAGCTGTAGTGTACAGCACCACCCCTGATGAAGCGCAGAATCTGGCGGAGCGTCTGGGTTCCATATTTGACCAGAAGCGGATAAAAATAGCCAGGGTAGGACCGTCGCTTGGGGTGCACATGGGTCCGGGGGCACTGGTTGTAGCCGTTAGAGAAGGATAATAAAAGTAGCAGCGGTCAGATTTGAACCGCCGACCAAGGGCTTATGAGAATACAGAGCTAAAAGGCGGAGACCGCTTGCCTCCTTTCGGATTGCATTATATGCTTACAGCCTTTCTACAGTCAATCCCCCTAACTGTCCAATTATAGGGGTGCTGTCCATAATGTTTTTTATCCCTCCATATCCTTTACCATAGGGTTTGCTATATGGATTACCATACGGTTTACTGCGTTAGTTTCCCTGTCTCTATCCCTGTCCCTGAGACAGGGTAAGGGACAAGGAAAATAGCTTCAGCAGACAGGGAGACAGGGACAAAACACGGAGACAGGGATACAGAGCACGGGGACAGGGAAAGGGGGTCACGGATAATAATAACCCGCCGGTCTCTCCGTTTCTCATTATTTTCTAATGGCTTCTGCCGCTTTTTCACCCTAGCTGTCGCTCTTGTGTCGCAGATACAGAAACGAGGACACGGAAGACATGGACATGGAGTAGCATGATTTCAGTGGCAAGAATTGATGGCTATTGGCTAACTTCTAAAGGCTTATTTAAATCCTTTATTAATTCTCTAGCCAGGCTGACACGGTTACATGACGGGCATGGAAGATAATCAGCCATGATGTATTATTTACCCATGTCCCTCCGTACCCCTGAATCTATTTCTTCGTGTCAACAAAACGATGAAATGTTTAGAAAACCTATTGACTAGTAATGCGCTACGTGATACTCTCTGCTCAGAATCTTACAAACGAGGAGGTACACTGAATGCAAGCATATTGTATGAAGTGCAGAAAGAAGGTTGAGATCAAGAATCCGAAAGCTATCACTATGAAGAACAAACGCCCTGCGACTCAAGGTGTTTGCCCAAAGTGCGGCACCAAAGTCTTCCGAATAGGTAAGTCCTAAATCCAGAAAGACTAGAACAGGGGCCACGTCAAGTGGCCCCTGTTTATATTACGCAGAATTACCTGCCAGTCGGCTGAACATTGTAGTTGTTTGTGTCGCCTAATGCTTTTCTCGTTGTCCCATGCGGCGTCCCATTGTCCCACCGTGTCTTATCCCGTGCCATGTCCCGTTGTCGCGCCGTGTCCAGTCTCCTGTCATTGCCATGTCCTATCCCTTCCTCAATCCCCTGCCCAATCCCCTGTCACTGCCATGTCCTTTTCCCGTGCGCCACGCCGTGTTCCCGTGTGCCCGCTGTGCCACCATCAGCCTCCGTTGCTAATTGGTAGCACCAGGACATGGGCGGAAATAATCATGTGTCCTCGTGTCCCTTGTCCATTGTAGTGCTCTTAGATCAAAACAGGATGGGTCAGCATAATTAAAATCTTCGCCATCTTCAATCTCTCTACGGAAACGGCAAATTTGGTAACTCTACAACCTCAGATATGACAGCTTTAGGTTTTCTTGTCTGTTCATGTTGTCGCTTGCTGGTTCACTCGGCAATCAAATTGCTGTTCAAATCGGCATTGATAATCTTATGTCTAGTCGCGTTACTGGCTCCCTTGCCATTTTGCTCACGCGTCCAGTACAATGGACCTGTGAAAACTGTTAGTGACAAGGACATCATAGAGACCGCCCGTAAGTGCAACCTTGACCCTAACAGCATGAAGTGCGAAGCCTTTGCTCTGTTCGACCAGGGATATTCAACCAAAGAAGTTCGCTTCCTGCTTCGTAAGTACAGAGACCCCTATTATCCGCAAAGCTTCAGTAGTACAATCAGACGGTATTATCTCGCATGGAAAGCAATGCAGAAACGCTAACCACAGCCTAAGGCTTGTCACCTTTCGATAATTACGTCTGCTAAGTGAGAAACTTTCTGGCTTAATGTTTAGTCGCTGGCTTGAATAAACTAGTCTCGACTTCCCCACAGAAGTATCGCACAGACGAGGGTCACCACGACCATAGTAGCACCCACAACCGAGAAACCAGTATAGAAGCCGTAGTGGTCAATAAGATAACCAATCACCGGTGCTATAGCGGGACCTCCCCGACTACCGAGGTAGTAAATGCCGAGTATCGTTGAGTGTTTACGCTCCGAGGTGTGGCTGATGATGTAAGCTTCAACAACTGGCATACCGAGATACATCGCCATACCGATGATAATTAATATTGACGATAAGGCCGTGCCAAAGGGCGCTAGGTTCAGCAGATAAATGGCTGGACCAGCAATGAAACCCGCTGCCAGTATCACTGGCACCCTTCCCAGTCGGTCGGAGAGGTAACCGCCTAAAGGGCCAGCCCAGAGCCCACCAAAGAAAATAAGGGATAACATGATGGCAGCTGCTTCATTACTTACACCCTCAAAATGGTCAACGATGAATAGTGGGATGAGCGATATTGTAGAGTAAACCAAGACCATGCTGGCTATGCCTAGAATTACAAATGCTACCAGCGCACGCAAACGCCTTGGACTGGGGGCTATCTCGGCATGACTGCCACACATCTTTTGCTCAGCGTTCTTGCTGTATCCTAAACGGCCCAGCAGTATATAAAACACAATGCCAAAGGCAATAGAGGGAACACATACAGCTAGGAATGTGCCGCGCCAACCGAAGGTACTCGCAATTCCAGCGGCGATTAACGGGGCGAGAAAGAAGCTGCCACTGCCACCAACTTGGTGCAGACCTAATGCTCGCCCTCTGTTCTTTGCCTCGACTGAGGCTGAAACAAGCGGCGCGGCAGCGGGATGGTAACCACCACCCACCATTCCCAATAACACCAAGAAAAGGGCCAGCATAACATAGGTCGGGGCAAGACCAATCAGAAGTCCAGCTACTCCCACACCGCCCACACCAATAGTGAGTACGATGCGAGGACCGATGCGGTCAGCTAGCCATCCGGCGGGAAGCTGGCTGATACCATATGCTAAACTGTTTGCTGAGACTAACCACCCTGCCTGAGTATAAGTAAGGGATAAGTCGTCACGGATATAGGGTAATAGTGGAATTAACAGTGCCGTGATCAGGTGATGGCTAAAGTGCGCCAGCACAAACAGGGGCAATAAGCCTGTAAAAAACGAGAGAAAACTTGGTTTCCTAATGATGATCCCCCTTCAACGTGACTGTTTTGGTTCCAACTGTAGCGCTACTAATTCGGTCTATATCTTGACCACAATAATAAACTTCTACTGTTAGAATCGCAAGGTAGCACAATCTGACGAGATGTTCATCTTTGATGACTAAAGTTAAAGGAAAGCTGAGTATGTGAAAAACATGGAAGCCAACAACTGCTGGAGTATTAAACTTAATCTCCGGTGCTTTCTTTATGATTGGTAGTATTACCGTTTTCAGTCTACTGTGGCAACCAATGGCTGTGTCCTGGGCTAGCTATGTGATGTATTCTATCTCTACGTTTCTTTCTTCAACGCTGCTGGGGATACCTGCCATCGTATTAACCGCGACCATCAAAAGGCGAATTTAATGGGGCTTGATTTTCACAGCATAACTACCTAGGGCTACTTATCATTTCATCTAGCCACTCCACTGCCTGCTGCACAAACCGGGGGTCGCTGATGTGATAGTCCACCTCCTTGAGGGAGACCCCTTGAGGTAACCCTCGTTTCAGGGTATCTACAAGAACACGATCCGTATCTGGTTCAAAGAGGTCTGCCCCCTCCTTGTCCACTTCGGACCACCCCCCTTGTGGAATTAGTATTCCCACTGGACCTTTGGGATTGGCTAACCTCTGTGCCATGGTCACCGCAATCCTCTCCAGCTCTTCTTTAGACGTTCGAACTGCCACTCGGATATCGTGCAGGTGGAGTTTGCGACTCCTCAATTCCTCGGGAACATCCTCCATAGAGTCGAAGACAATACAGTCCACCCCCCAGGGGCTATAACGATGGGTACCCCCTTTTTTGCTGCTGTGGCTAGCCTTTCAGGTCCTATGTTGCCACAATATCCATCGTACAACTGGTCAGCCAATTCATGGGTCACGAAGTCAAGCACCCCGGCGAACATCCCTTGACCAATTAGCTCTTCCAGGGCTCTGCCTCCCATGCCATTGGCATGAAAGGTGACCATCTGGTAATTTTTCTCTGCCAAGAGGGGCTCAGCCAGTTCGGCGCTTATCGGGCAGATACCGAAGGAGGTGGCAGCTACCAGGGGCTGAGTGAGGTTAATCTCCGCGGCTGTCTCTGCCATCCCAACCACTGCCCCGGCGGCATTGTCCAGGATTACCTTGGTGATGGGATTAAGCCCCACCAAGTCAACCACGGAATGGAGCATGGCAATGTCTGTGGTACCTACATAGTGGCTTACATCTCGGGAAGCCACTGTGGAAACCATTACCTTAGGAATGCCCAGGGGCAGACTCCGCATTACAGCCGTTCCGATGGCAGTCCCGGTGCCTCCCCCGATGGCTAGCACCCCAGCCAGTTCTCCACGGGAATAAAGTTCCAGAGCCTTCTTGATTGCCCCCCGGGTCATCACCTCTAAGGAGTAACTTCTATCGCCTTTCGTCTTCAGCGCAGACAGGGTTTCGCCGCCAGCCTTAGCCACCTCATGCTGAGGTATATCGGCATAGCATTGAGGATTGCCCAGGGTGCCAGCATCCAGTATAATAACTCCCCCACCCCTCTCCTCCACCCTTTGCCTTAGGTAACCCACCTCCCGTTCCTTAGAATCCAATGTACCAACAAGCAAGATTTTTTTGCCCATTAAGTCCCCATTACCTCATGAAGGGCTTTAACCATTGCTTGAGCGAACTCAGGTGTCTCAAGGTCAGCATCTACCTCTCTAACTTCAATATCCGGCCTTAACTGCTTCTTTAGTTCGTCAACGAATGCTCTATCGGCTCTATTTTAGATTGGGTGGGGAAAATTGTCAAAAAATTTTATGGTGGTAAGAACCCCAGAGCAGAAAATCAACTTGGAGCAATGGCAGAAGGGTTTACCTTGAGCTCCATCGCCGCCGCTGGAAGTGTTGTGATTGTAAGCACACCTTTGCCGAGGGTAGGGAATTGGTGCGGTCCCGTTCCAGGCTCACCAGGTAGGCTAAAACCGAGGCCTTATGGCAGCTCAAGGATAGAAACTTCAGCCATGTGACGAGGGAGCTGGGAGTAGGCTATGGCACCCTACGCCAGCTTCTGGAGAGGGAGATAGACGAGGAAGCACTGGGCTTCATACAGGATATTGTTGTGAGGTTCGCTTCTTGCACCTGCCCCTCTGACATGGCAAAGAGCCCCTCCAGGTGCTGGCTCAGCCGGGTTCCAACTTACCCCTTCTTCGCCTTGACGCCGTTGACAATCTGACGGAACTCGTCCTCATTAAGCGGACGCCTGAGGTCGTATGCCCGCTGCTTAACCTGCATCAGCACCTCGGTAGCCTCTTCCTTGTCCAGCCTTATGCCCAGCTTTTCCGACCATATGGCGATGTTATCCAATCCGCTCTTCTTGCCCATCACTATCTTGGTGTGCCTGTGACCTACAAAATCTGGGTGTACCGGGAAGACATCGGTGGGGTACTCTTTCCAAGCGTTCTTGAACCAGCTAGTGACGATCCCAGATTCAATATCATAGGCTATATCCCCGATGTAGGGGCGGTTGCGCGGTATCTCGGTGGCGGAAAGCTCCCTCACCAGCTGGGCAAGCTCGTTGAGCTTATTATACTTGATGCCGACATCTATCCCGTACAGGGTCAGCAGTGCCAGCACCGTCTCTTCCATTGGTGTGTTACCCGCCCGCTCACCGATACCGGTAACGGTGGAGTGTATTACCTCGGCACCGGCCAGCACGGACATGATGGTATTGGCTACCGCCAGGCCAAAGTCGGCGTGGAAATGGATCTCAAGGGGCTTATTTATCCTCTCCCTGACCTTCTTGGTAAAATACCAGGCACCATGCGGCGAGAGCACCCCGAAGGTGTCAACCAGGGTCAAAGCATCCATGTGCCCCTCAGTAGCCACCCTTTCAATGAGGTTGAGAAACCAGTCCATATCGGCTCTGGTGGCATCTATAGTGAAGAAGACGGTGTATAGCCCCATTTCCTTGGCGGCAAGGGTTGCCTTGATAGAGAGGTCTATCGCTTTCTCCACTGGCCACTGATAGGCATGCTTGATCAGGTGCTCGCTTGAGGGAATCTCCATGACCACACCCTTTACCCCGCAATCAGCCGCCCGCTTTACATCGTCCACCATGCAGCGGGAGAAGCAAAATATCTCGGGGCCAAGATTACGCTTTACAATCTCCTTTATCGCTGCCTCATCCTGAGGTGATACCGCCGGCATGCCGGCTTCAATGCGGTGAACCCCCACCTCAGCCAGCTTCTCGGCAATACGTATTTTGTCATCCTTGGTGAAGGTAATACCGGCCTGCTGCTCGCCATCGCGCAGGGTAATATCATGGATCTTCACCTGTTTCGGTGGCTGGAAATCCCGTGTTACCTCAGGCAGGTAGTTCCAAGGGCTGACAAACCAGTGCTCCGTTTTCCACGGCTGCTTCTTATTAACTGTCATTAATCCTCAACTCCTCCTGTATGTAATTACTTCATAAAATAGCCAGCATAAGAAAAGCCAAACTCTCCCCCCCGGCACAGACTAAGCGATGCGCCAGGGGAAGGCTAACGCCTATTCAGAAATACCCCTACAGGGCTTGGTCAACAATCTCGGCTAGGTCTACCACCTTAATATCAGTCTTTTTCTCCCTCTGGAGCCCTTTCAAGAGCTGCATCTCACAGGCGGGACAGCTGGTAATGATGGTATTAGCCCCGGTGGCGAGCAGTTCCTCAATCCTCTTCCCAGCCAGCCTATCAGACAGTTCCGGGAAACACACCTCCATGCCTCCCCCGCCACCACAGCAGGTAGACCACTCACCGCGCTGCATCGGCTCCGGCTCCCGCAGTTCCAGCCCCTCTATCCGGGACATGATTTCCCTGGGCTCCTTAACTAGGCAGAGATAGCGGGAAAGCTGACAGGGATCATGGTAGGTGGCCACCGTCTTCTCCTTGAGCTTTGGCTTTATGTTTTGCTGCCTCAGTCTCTCAGCGACCACCTCAATGAAGTGCTTGACCTCTAGGTCATAGCCATCAACCAGCTTAGGGTAGAGGTTCTTCAGCGAGCCGGTGCAGGCAGGGATCAAGCCTATTATCTTCTTAACCTCCAAGGACCTAAACCGCTCGTAGTTCCTGCGGGCGTTCTCAATATAGTCATCAATAAAACCGGAGTAGTAGAGGGGAGAGCCACAGCATGGTTCGTCCTCGTAAAGATAGCCAAGGTCAACGCCGAGCTTCCTTAACGTGCTCACGGCATTGGTGAGATACCTGGTATACGGGTCTTCCTTACCGACGGCGCTAAACTTGCCGGCCATACCAGCCACGTCAATGCCCAGCTTGCCGAAAGCCTTGCTTACCCCTATCATCTTGTCCATCCCCATCCCCATCTTCTCGGCAGCCTTTATCGCTCCCATCATACCGCCGGCATACCTCATTAACTGGTACCCACAGCCGGCAAAGAAAATATACTCAGCTTTTCGGGGCAGGTTAAGGTCTTTCGCCCAGGCGCTCTTAGCCACCTTAGCCCCAAAGATGTTCCCCTTCTCCATCACACTGTCCCGGATATAAACGTGTCCGGCTGGTATTACACCCTCGTAGACTTTAGTCATTATTTCTTCACCCCCGGGCTTTTGCCCTTTTGGCTAAGTATTGTCTTGCCTTTATAATGAGATCCGTAACGCTTGTACCTGAGGATAGCCTCTTGCATCTTTCCAGGCATCTGCGGCAGGTAGAGCAGGCAAATAAGAGATTGCTCAACTCCTCTTCGGAGCCCAATCCGTATTTGAGATGGAGGTTGATTGCCATAAGCCTGCCGTAAGGGCCCTGCGTAGCCCATCCCTCATATGTCGGGCACATGTGCAGACACTCTCTACATTTGATACAAGACTGTATCCCGCTAAGTATCTCTTTTTCCAGTTCCTTCAGGTCGTTATTGTCATTTTTACTCATATCCTTCACCCTCTAGGTTGCCAGGATTCAGAATGTTGTTAGGGTCAACCGCCCTTTTCATGCTGACGAGCATTTCATAAGCTGCTTCGCCGTATCTCTCTTTGAAAAAGGGTATCCTCGACGCTGTCTGCCCAATTTCCCCGGAAGCACACCCCCACTTTAGATTTATCTCTCTTTCGATGAGAGTGGCTGCCTTGATACACTGCGCTCTCTTTTCAGGCGGATAGCTTGCCGGCACCACCCACATTGCGTGTAAGTCAGACGTGCCGACATGACCGTAAATAAAAAGTTTAGCCTCATGCAGGATTGGATAACTGTGGCCTGTCCTTACATAGTCGATAAAGTCGGGCAGGTGGCTCAATGGCATTGAAGCCTCGACCGCTCCGGCGGTAACCAAGTTTTCTTCCCCTTCCGGTGTCTGGACGATATTCAGGATGTTATCACGGGCTTCCCAGTAATCCTCCTGTTCCTTCGGGTCCGTAATGACGCGGGCTTCAATTGCCTTTTCCGCCTGGAAAACGCGCACTATCTCCTTGGCTTGGCGGTCGGCTTCCTCCTGCGTGTGAGCTATGGTGATAGATAATGCCAGATGCCCCTTTGGCTCTCCGAGTCCCCTTAATCTAAACGGTGCGGCAGCCGCCCCTTTGTCCAGTAATTCCCCATATAATGGCGGGGCCAGCTTTTCCCGGTGCACTCTCACGAAAGCACGGGCAATATCAGTAAGTTCTGCAAAAAATCCCGCAATAAAAGCTTTCTTAAAGTTGGGCAGGAGACGCAACCTTATTTTGGTTATGATGCCAAACAGGCCTTCCCCACCGGCGAAGAATCTGGTGTAATCAATACCCGCCGGTCTCCTGATACTCCTGGTGCCGGTTTCAATGATTTCGCCGTTGGGCAGGACCGCCTCAACCCCCATCACATAGTCTATTATTTTGCCCAGGCAGATATCGACCATGTGGCCGATGGTGTTGATGGCTACGGCGCCACCCATGGTAGCCGAGAACTTGCTGCCCATATTCATCGGCAGCATATAGCCGCGCTCCAAGAGCAGCTTCTCCAGGTCATATTGAACGATACCGGCTCCAATCTCACAATACATGTCTTCCTCGTGGAATTCACAAGAGTTGAGCCGTTCCGTGCTCAGGATGATGCTGCCCTTGCGTTTAGGTCTTGCCGAGCCCTTAAAGGCAGTGCCTGCCCCGTGGGTATAAATAGGGATTTTCCGCTCGTTGGCATACTTCACTACCTTGGACACTTCTTGAGCTGAGCCCGGTTTTACGACGGCAGCGGGTATCTTGTCAGGTTCTAAATCGGGAGCTATCCCGTCCTGACCGTAGCTTAGCCTCACATAGATGCTATCTGACGCATTTTCCTTACCTACAATTGAGGCTAAATCAGAGTATAATTTTTTGTCTTCAGCCAAATTAATCCCCCCTTATGATATGAGGCCGTTTAATTTGGAAACCTTCCTAAAACCCATCAGGGTAATTTCAAGTACCACTTTTTAAACAGCCTCGATATATTTTATGATATATATTGTCTAATCCAGTGTTGCCATGGTTTCATGGCGAGTAGCTTATCGTCCTTAATCACCCTCCCCAGCTCCACGATATTGTCCTTTCTTAACATCCTGGAGAAAAGCAGCCCGGCATGCTCACCCTTGTTGATCAGCTGCATGCCCACCAGTCTATCGCTTTCAATAATGAGACGGTAATAGCTTGAGTCAAAACTCCTTTCAATTATATCGTAATCGCCGCGCCTTGAGAAGCAGGCGCTACTCCTGCCCACGGACAGGGCACGGGTGCCCCACATTTCCACACTGGTGGCATCAAAGGAGCCGATGAACCTCCTGCGCTCTCCGAGGCAGTTACTGCCTGAGACCCAGCCCTGCCTCTTGGCATTGTGCCAGAGGAGGCTTAAGGTACTCTGTCCGGTGATGATGTCCTTGGACTCAACGCAGTCGCCGCAGGCATAGATGCCCTCGGCACTGGTCATCATGTAGTCATCGGT
>Ga0315289_10013183_pt1 | contig 11594 bp, 8 predicted proteins | sample YL17G11_40_MG_FD_203452 | JGI IMG/M metagenome (GOLD analysis project Ga0315289, IMG submission 203452) | Sediment microbial communities from Yellowstone Lake, YNP, Wyoming, USA - YL17G11_40 | ecosystem: Environmental > Aquatic > Freshwater > Lake > Sediment | place: USA: Wyoming | collected... | reverse complement strand
GGCATACAAATAACCCATTTTTTAGAGTTTTTACAGATGAATAATTACCCTCAGATATGGGTTTATTTGATGCTAAGCATTTAAATATTAAAAGTGCATACTGGCTTACTCCTATCCGATAAGGTGAAATATGGGCAAAGGATTAAACGCAGCAAGACAACTAAAAAAAGGTAAGAAAAAGCGACGATGGAGTGACAGATACTACAAAAAAAGAGTTCTCCACCTGAAAGAAAAAGCAGATCCGCTTGAGGGGGCACCCCAAGCTAGAGGTATTGTTATCGAGAAAGTAGGAATAGAGGCGAAACAGCCTAACTCTGCTATCAGGAAATGCGTAAAGGTTCAACTTATAAAAAACGGACGACAAATAACTGCGTTTGCTCCTGGTAATAATGCCATCAGTTTCATTGATGAGCATGACGAAGTAATTGTAGAAGGAATTGGCGGCAGAATGGGAAGAAGTTATGGTGATCTCCCTGGTGTAAGATTTAAGGTTATAAAAGTCAACGATGTTTCTTTAAATGAAATGATAAAAGGAAAAATTGAGAAAGCAATGAGACGGTAAATATGACTGAGAAAAAGAAAGATAGCGCAGAAAACAATTTCTTTCCTGTTTTATCTAAATACGATATGAGTGCTGTTAAAGTAGAAGATAGAGGACTTGCAAGATATATAAACATAAATGCTGAAAACATTTTTCTTGGTGGGATTTTTGCAAATAAAATGTTTGGTAAATCAAAAATGTCTATAGTAGAGCGTCTGATAAACAATTTGATGAGAACTGAAATGTACAACGGCAAGAAAACAAAGTCTTACAGGGTTGTAAAATCTGCTTTTGAAATTATTGATAAGAGAACTAAAACCAACCCCGTACAGGTTCTTGTAGATGCCCTTCAGAATGCTGCACCAAAAGAAGAAACGACCAGACTGCAATTTGGTGGGATATCAGTTCCCAAAGCAGTTGATGTAGCGCCACAGAGACGTTTGGATGTAGCTCTTCGAAATATCTGCCAGGGATCACTTAACGCCAGTCATAAAAACAAGAAGCGCATCGAGGTTTGTCTTGCAGAGGAGCTAATAAAAGCATCTAAAAATGATGTTTCCTCTTTTGCGGTTGCTAAGAAAAATGATGCAGAACGCATTGCTAAATCAGCGAGATAAACATAGGATTTATAAAAACATGTTATAGGGATATTTTATGGGAAGACGAGAAGAGAATATCAAAAGAGCAAGGGACTTGATGAACAAACTTGATCAGGTCCGTAACATTGATATAGCCGCCCACATCGATCACGGAAAAACAACGTTTTCCGATAACTTGCTTGCTGGTTGCGGTATGATGAGCGAGGAGCTAGCGGGCAAACAGTTAGTTTTAGACTACGATGAACAGGAACAAGCTCGTGGAATTACCATTAACGCTGCGTCTGCATCAATGGTTCATACATTTGAAGGCAAAGAATATCTAATTAATCTAATTGATACTCCAGGTCACGTTGATTTTGGCGGTGACGTTACCCGTGCCATGCGTGCAGTTGATGGTTGCATCGTTTTGGTTTGTGCTGTTGAAGGGGCTATGCCTCAAACTGAAACAGTCGTAAGACAGGCGCTTCGTGAGAAGGTTAAACCTGTTTTATTCATAAATAAAGTTGACCGACTTATAAACGAATTGCGACTGACTCCAGAAGAAATGCAACAGCGTTTCATTAAGATAATTGCCAAGTTCAATGAACTTGTCGACAAAACGGTGCCTGAAGAATTTAGAGGAAAATGGAATGTAAAGGTAGAAGATGGCACTGTTGCTTTTGGTTCTGCTTTTTATAACTGGGCGATATCGACGCCGCACATGAAAAAATCTGGACTTACATTTAAAGATATTTACGAATATTGCAAAAATAATGACCAGAAAACACTGGCAAAAAAATCACCAATTCATGAAGTCGTACTGAACATGGTCGTTAGACATCTTCCTTCACCAGCAGTGGCACAAAGATACAGGATACCGCACATATGGAAAGGTGATCTGAATAGTGAAATCGGAAAATGCATGGTTGAATGTAAAGAAAACGGCCCACTTGCTCTGATGATTACTAAAATTATTATCGATCCACATGCCGGAGAAGTCGCTGTGGGGCGGATGTACAGTGGAAAAATTGAGCGTGGAACTGAGGTTTATGTAGCAGGGATGCCCAAGGTTAATCGTGTTCAACAGGTAAATCTCATGGTTGGACCTGACAGAATCCCTGTCGATTTTGTAAGTGCTGGTAATATTGTTGCTGCAACTGGAATAAAAGACGCAATAGCAGGTAGTACTGTTACATCCGATCCAGAAACAGAACCTTTCGAACGTATAGTACACATCTCAGAGCCTGTAGTCACTGTAGCTGTGGAAGCAAAAAGTACCAAAGAATTACCAAAGTTGATAGAAGTACTTCGCCTCATCTCAAAAGCTGATCCAAGTATACAAGTTGAAATCAACCAAGAGACTGGTGAGAACTTGATGTCGGGCATGGGTGAGTTGCATCTTGAGATTACTGAATATAGGATAAGAAAAGAGCATGGGGTCGATATTGTCTGTTCAGAGCCCATTGTGGTATATAGAGAATGCGTAGGAAAGAAGAGCCCACGTAAATTCGAGGGAAAATCACCAAACAAACACAACAGGTTCTACATCGAGGTGGAGCCATTGCCCGAAAACATTATTAAGGCAATCTACAACGGCGATATTCCTCAGAATGTTAAAAAATACAAGAAAGAATCTGCTAAAATTTTTCAGGATCTTGGATTGGATAAAGAAGTTGCAAAAGGCATCTTTGCTATACACGGTTTAAACCTAATCGCCGATGTGACGAAGGGAATTCAGCACCTCTTAGAAACACGAGAACTTATTAGCGAGGCTTTTGATGAAGTCATGAAAAGCGGACCCACTGCATCAGAGCCATGCCAGGGACTACTTATAAGACTTGTTGATGCAAAGTTGCATGAAGATGCCATACACCGTGGTCCGGCTCAGGTTATACCTGCAGTTAGAAACGCCATTTATGGTGCTATAACTATTTCGGATCCGATACTACTAGAGCCAATGCAGAAAATATTCATAAACACCCCACAGGAGCTTATGGGAGATGCATCCAGAGAATTGAACTCGCGAAGGGCAGTTGTAAAAGATATGACTACTGAAGGAGACATGGTAAACATCGATGCAAAGGCACCTGTTGCAGACATGTTTGGTTTTGCATCAGCAATACGCTCAGCCACCGGGGGAAGGGTGCTCTGGAACACGGAAAACATGGGATTTGAACCTTTACCCAAAAATCTACAGATCCAGGTTGTCAAACAGATAAGAGAAAGGAAAGGTTTGAAACCGGAGCCGTATCCAGCTGAATACTACATGGATTAAGCTTTTTAATTTTCTATATCAAAAAAATCATAAATAGTTATATAGAAAAACCATGTTACACCGCTAGAGGATGCCATGAATAGAGGAATCATAGATATAGACAAGCAGTATGAACTTGAATACAGATATTATGAAAGAGATGCAAATTACAAGTATTTTAACAGAAAATTCGAGATATATCTCATAGAAAAGAAAAGCCTTGGAAAAAATTACGTTTTGCATATGGATAATTGTGATACTTCTCCTGGAAAATGGGCACCGCATGTTCACAGGGCATCAGACGTAAGGAAAAAACTTTATTTTGGCGTTACAACACTTAATTGGCATGATATAAAGGACAGTTTCAGAGATTGTATAATTGGAGAAATAGGTGGAGAACACAAAAGTGGCATAAAAAAGGCCATTGGCAAACTAGTATCGCCTAAACTATAAAAATATGAAAGCGGCTTTAATATCTCATGCCCTACCTTATTGTAGTTATGGAAGTTTTAGAGGATAAATATATATTCCCAACATTGAGAATTGTTTGATTATTTAATTGGACGTGGTAACGTCACAATAATAGTACATGGGGCCTTCTTAGCAAGTTTACGTTCTTCCTTTCCAAGGAAACCGTTACGTCTTGCGGCCCAATCACCTTCCATGATTATCATGTGAACTTTTCGTTCTGCTACAAAATTTGCAATGCCTTGACTAACGTCTTGTACAAACAAAGTCAGTGGAGTGATACGCCTTCGGATAGGGCGTATAGAAGAGCGTTTGAGAAACGAGAACTGGTTATCCTTATAGGCAATCGATTCAGGGTAATAAAGAGAATAAAGCGGAACATTGGGGGGAAATTCAATTACCTTAGCAGCGATAATATCCACATCTGGGATGACGGAGGAAGATGTGAGAGACCTAGATAATTCAAAAGGTTCTTGGTGAAACTCATGAAGGACAGGTATGAGAATTCGGAAGGGAGGATGCGGTTTTTCAATAGGACGGGCGGGATTACTAACGAGAATTATTTTTTTGCTTGAAAATTCTTCAATCCACGTGGCGGTCTGTGCAGCTCGCCATCCGCCTAAAAAAACATTTCGTTGAACAGGAACAATGATTGTTTCTGCGTGAGTTTTTTTGACGGCCTCTTTTAAACTATTGGCCATCGTTTGTGGTGCATGAACATCAATATATTCGCATGGGATACCTGCATCTGCCGCAGAGTCTTTAATAAAACGTTCCATGTCATAATCCAGTGAAGTTTTTAATTTTTCATTTAAAATCCGTAAAACAATAAGACGTGAACCAGAGTTCCGTGCAAGATTTATTGATATAATTGCTACGTCTTCTTCCCCTGGTTGTGAGGTGAGTGATAGGATGACCGGCCCAGCACGTTCTATAAAAGGCATAGGCGCCTGAATCTTTGTCTCAACAGCTGGTTCAAGTTCGACTGAAGTTGAGAGCGGGATGACACCTCGAATGGGAGCTGCTTTTGTAGGTATGATATATGTTCGTAGAATAAGCTTACGGCCTTCTTCCAAAAGGATAACGACAGGAACGATGCTAAAAAGGAACAGCCATTCTATCGGGGTCAAAGAAACTGTATTTAATATGGGTCCAAAGAATGGAATGTATACAATCGCAACAAGTATCATGAGATCCACTAGGATCGCTATCAGGAGCCATTTGTTACGGCGTAGACTAACAGTAAACGTTGATCGTATGTTCGTCCTGGTGGCGATGAGCATTCCCAGTTGTCCAGCCATGATGCCAACTATGACTACTGTGGTTCCCTTCAGGTATGAAGCATGGTTTGCAATAGTGGTTTGACCGATGCTCCATCCGGTTTGGGACCATGCTTGGAAACACCAAAACAGCGCAATAATTCCTATAAACGAACCGATATACCCAGACCTTGCCAGTGATCCGATACCAAACAAACGGCTATCCTTTTTACGCGGTGGCCTTTCCATTATTCCCGGCTCGGACGGTTCAAGGGTGAGCGACAGTGACGGAGGTATATCCAACACCAAGTCAATGAGGAGAACACCGACCACTGCAAGAGGCAGTGGGGTTTGTAAGAGAACAAATGCGACGAATGTGACTAGCTCCGCCCAATTATGGCTAAAGACGTAGACATTAAATTTCTTAAGATTGTCGAAGACAGAGCGACCTTCTTCGATACCGTTGACAATAGATGCAAAGTTGTCATCTAAGAGAACCATGTCTGCGGATTCGCGCGCGACATCTGTTCCTGAGATTCCCATTGCGATACCGATGTCTGCCTCGAGTAAGGCTGGTGCATCGTTCGCGCCATCTCCTGTGACTGCGACAGTTTCTCCCTTTGATCGTAGAATACGAACGACCCTCAGTTTTTGATCAGGGGTGATCCGAGCAAAAACAATATCTGGTACGTCGAGAACTTTGCTGAGTTCTTCATCAGAAATCTCCGCGAGTTTATATCCTGTCATAATCACATAGGATTTGGAAGAAATGATACCGACTTTTCTTGCGATTGCCTCTGCTGTGAGCTCGTGATCTCCAGTCATCATGATTATGCGTATTCCAGCATTTTGGGCTTTTTGGACAGCATTGGGAACGTCATGGCGAGGTGGATCGTAAATCGCCACAAGGCCAACAAGTGTGAGCTGATTCTCGACCGTTGCAGAGTCATACTTCTGCGGTTCGTTAGGGAGATTACGTGTGGCGAGAGCCAAAACCCGGTATGCCTCCCGTGCAAAGGAATTGATCTGCTTATTAATCTGCGCTGATAAGTCCTTTGTCAGGGGAACGACCTGTTCGTTCCAATATGCTGATGTGCACCTGGAGAGAATTTCAAGCCCAGCACCTTTCACATACGCTGTCAGCTTTTCACTTGAATCTCTATGAACACTTGTCATCATCTTACGAACGGAATCAAATGGTATCATCCCAACCCGCGGCCGTTGGGTGAGAGCCTGTTTATATTGGATTCCAGCCTTCGCCGCAAGCACTAACAAGGCTGCATCTGTTGAGTCCCCGATTGCAGTCCATCGAGATTTTCGTCTATCTAGAGGAGGCACCAGAGTTGCCTTGTTGTCGAGTGCTGCCACTTCGCAAAGTTCGTGTAAATCTTTCCGGTCAGAAATAGTATGCTTTATACCTTCTAAAAAAATAGAACCCTCTGGTTCGTATCCTTCACCAGTGACATCAAAAATGCGTCCTCCCATCCAAATCTTACGAACAGTCATCTGACCAGTTGTGATTGTGCCTGTTTTATCTGTGCATATAACTGTAGTGGAGCCTAATGTTTCCACGGAAGATAAGCGTTTTACAATAACATGTCGTTTTGACATTGCAAGGCTACTGAGTGCAAGGGAGAGCGTAACGGTTATCTGTAAACCTTCAGGGACAAGCGAAATCATTACACCTATCATAAACAATAGACTCTCAGAAATCTGTAAGTGAAGGATGAAAAAGGCGATGGTGAGGAAAAGAACGCCGACCCCTATGGCAGCGCCAAAGTTCAACTTTGCAGTATGGTCAAGTTCTTGCTGGAGGGGGCTCGGTGGTTCTTCGATAGTTTGTGTCATCGTAACAATCTGGCCTAGCTGAGTTTCAGTTCCCGTTGCAAATACAACTGCGGTCGCTAAACCCGATGCCACGGTCGTACCAGTGAAGATAAGATTTGAACATTCAATTATTTCGCCTTTCCAACCTGCATTTAAATTCGCTGAACGAGGTTGTGGTTCGGATTCTCCAGTCAAGGTTGAGTTGTCAAGGTTGAATTCATAACTGCTGAGGATTCGTGCATCAGCGGGAATCTTATCTCCCTCTTCCAAGGATAGTATATCACCTGGAACGATATTGGCGATGGGAATTTGTTTGGTCTGGCCATCCCTCATTACTTTAGCGTTCATGGGCACAAGTGTGCGAATTGCCTCTATCGCTCGCTCTGCGCGATGTTCTTGAAAAAGACTGAACAAAATACTCAGTATCACTACACCTAAAATCGCAAACCCCATCTGGACTGATCCCATATCATTGGAAGTCCATCCAGTGATGAATGAGAGAAGGGCTGCAATAATAAGAAGAATGTTAAAAAGATTCTTCAGCTGGATGAGAATTTTTCGGTAGAGACGGTGTTTTTTCTTTTCGGGTAAAACATTGCATCCGTGCTGTTGAAGTCGCTGTTCGGCCTCAGCGGTAGAGAGCCCTTCGGGATTCGTTTTTAAACTATCATAAAGTTGCTCGATGGAGCAACTGACCCATTTCTTAATATCAGGCTTGCAAGGAATATTTTCCATTTACTGTTTTCGCCTTCTAAGATTACGGGTAGTCTAACATTCAAATACTGGCTACCGAACATTCTGGGCATGTAGCAAGAAGTAGAATATCAATATTTTGGTTTAATTCTGCCTTATATATCCCCTCCTAGAAAATCAAATAGATTAATATTAATCACAAAATTTGTCAATACCTTCCATTGTTTTCTGTATTGACTCTTCATTCATTTTCGTTGTATCCTAATTTATATCTATTGCATTCCCAACAATGCCTAATCTTCGGATTTTTAATTGGGCAATCTTTACAAATTTCATAATTAGTCAATTCGCCAGTAATTCCCATCACCTTTTAATTTATTTTTATAACACCAAGATTCAATTTTTATTCTTAATCGATCACGAATGGAATGGTTTTTATCTGAGAATTTTTAACGATTCATCCATGAGATTCTTAGGGTCGATAACTTTTATATACGGACTTGTCGTCGCTTCTGATACTATTTTCTTTGCATTTGTTAATGTTTCTCTTGGAGCCAATAACAAAATCGGTATGTGATGAATAATCCCTGGTGTTAAGAATTCTTTAAGAGATTTGGTTACCGCGGGGAGAGGAGAAACCTTGTGCAAATATCCTACAATAAGATCGGTTTTATCGGCGATCGATATAAACGCTATGTTTTTTCCGTGGTTGTCAGTATCATTTCCTATCGGCAGCGTTTTGTATCCCATGCAGACAAGTTTTGTTAAAAACTCAGGATCTGTTCCTTCTAAATAACCAATAGTTTTCATAATTTTTTCACCTTCTTTTATTTTCCAAGTGTCGGATGAATAATTAGATGTTTAGCACTGTAATGCATAAAAATCTTATAAATAACATCTGTATAAAAATTCAGTCAATTGACCATAATTATTCTATAATATTTTTACAATGTTCAATAATTTACTAAAAAATATTGCAAAGATACTTAAAATGATTTGTCATTTCAATATGAGACATATGGATGAGTTGGACAACAGAATCATAAAAAAACTAAATGATAATGCCCGTAAAAGTTATAGAGAAATTGCGAGAGAACTTAAAGTATCTTTATCAACAATATCAAACAGAATAAAGAAACTGGAAGATGAGGGAGTAATTGAGAGATATATTCCTGTAATAAACCAAGAAAAAGTTGGTTATGATTTAACAGCCATAATAAATTTTAAAATATCCCATGGGAAACTTATCGAATTACAAGAAAAAATATCAAAGGACGTACATGTAATTGCTGTTTATGACATCACAGGAGATTGGGACTCATTAGTAATAGCCAATTTTAAAGATAGAAAAGATTTAAACGGGTTCATCAAAAGAGTTCTAGCTATGGATTATGTAGAAAGAACAAACACCCAGATAGTTCTTAATATTGTAAAAGATGAAAAAAGAGTGTTAAAATAAGTTATTTTAATTTAGTATTCTGTAACCTTGTATTTTCCGTGAACAGGCTCATAGATTTGTCCGTTACGTTTGAGCCTATCTAATGCCTCTTCCACTTTACCAGATTCAATTCCTTCTATCTCTGCCTCTCTAATGATGTCTCCTCTTGCAGCGTTACCATCTTTTGCTTCATTACACAGTTTCTGTATTACATCTATAAGCAGACGCATTCGCTCATGCTGACTGTGACTAATACCGGTTGCAATGATGTCAATGTCAAATTTACCTGTTTCTCTGTCCAAGCCTACTCTACGCAAGTATTGATCTATGATTGAAATTGCTCTTTTTGCATCGTCGACATTTGCCTCTTCACTAAGTCTAACCCTTGCACTTGCTTCTGCAAGTCTCACGAAAGCTTCTAATTGTCTAGGGGTAAATGGCACGGAGTCTTCAGATGAACTTCTAAGATCCACATAGTAGTTTTTCAATATTTCCAACGCATCGTCATTTAGCACTGGGAAAACATTTCTCTTGGCATATGCCACATATTTACGGATAAATTCAGGTGCAAATATCGGCATAACGTTTTCCATCAAGCTATCTCGTTCTTTTTTGGTGTGCTTTGATTTTTTAGATTTTGATATATTCTCGCTGACCTCTCCTGCTTTATGGGTACGCAGAATATGCGTAGCAAGATCTGTATCGACTTTTCTATTTGGTTTGTCGACAATGGAAAAAATCAGATCAAAACGAGAAAGCAGTGCAGGGGGCATATTAATTTGCTCATGCATGGGCATGAATTCATCAAAACGACCGAGCTTTGGGTTTGCTGCTGCAAGTATCGCACATCTAGCCTTAAGTGTTGCATTAATACCTGCTTTAGCAACAGATATTTCCTGCTGTTCCATTGCTTGATGCATCGAACTTCTATCAGTTTCTTCCATCTTATCAATCTCATCAATACAAGCAACACCCATATCAGCAAGAACAAGAGCACCTGCTTCAAGTGTCCATCGACCTTCCCCAAATTCATCTCTTACGGCTGCAGCGGTAAGACCGGCTGCAGACGATGCCTTACCTGAGGCATAAATGCTTCTGGGGGCCAGTTTAGACATATATGTGAGTAACTGTGATTTTGCAGTACCTGGATCACCCACGAGTAGTGTATGTATATCTCCTCTTATGTAGGTCCCATCTGGCATTTTTTTAGATAAACCGCCAAACAACTGTAGAACCAACGCCTCTTTTTCTACTCCCATTCCAAATATGGTTGGAGCCATACTCTGTTTCATTTTATCATATATCCCAGGATCTTTGCTTATCTTTATTATCTCTTTTTCATCCTCTTCGGTAACTTCTACCTCTTCAAACGCCAGCTCTTGCCGTTCTATACTATGAGCATCCATGATTTTATCAAAAGATGTAAGACGGTAGATTCCTCGCCGTCGCGTAGCAGAGTGAAGAATGCCATTTACAATTACTCTATCACCTGGTGCTATCATTCCAACGAGATCATCTTCAAGGTAAACGCTGATGCGTTCTGGTTGAGCACCACCACGCAGCCCTTCAGGATTTTCTTGAACCTCTATTTTTTGAGAATCTATAAAACTTGAAAGATTAGTCATAAGTTTAAAAGAGGAAATCCTGCCGCATCCACCTTGATCTTCGTAGCATTCGGAAGGTTCTTTTAGAATGTCCTCTTCCTGTTCGATTTTTAAAATCGCACCACATTTTTGACATTGAAAAGCAGCAACCTGAAGTTTGGGACGAACCTCGGTTACCTTCTTTATCAACCCTTCCACTGCGGCATATTTTCCTAGATGATTTGCACGTATTTTTCTAATGAATATTTTATTGTTTTCAGGTATATCTTGTACCCTGAAATGGAGTTGCAGTTTGTTTTCAGCAGCCACATCAATACTTTTAAGGGCCTCTTCAGCGTTAAATATGGCCTTGTAGGGTTGATTTATAATTAAATCCGATAGCTTGGGATCATACTTGTCAATATCCCAGTAGTTTACAAATAGGCTGCGTTTTTCAGGATAAGACAACGCAATAGTTTCAATGTCAGGTCTACTGTTTTCGTCGAAGAAGTTCGTCCATGTCGCTACTAAACTCTCATCCTTTAACAGTCGTACCGTATTAATTCCCCCATTATTTTAGAACGCGAAATACGCGCCATCCTTAATAAATTTTAGCGGGCGTAGAAGCACCGCAAATGGCTGCACGTGTCACCTATTGACTGCCCATATGCTTTCTTAACCCCGATAACCCTTTGAGCACCAGCAGTTTGCGGTAAGGTTGCTCACTTCCGTGCCTCGCCCAGTACCCGCAACTAAGACGTACATATGACCCTCCGGCCATATGTGGTCATCACCTCCGATCCCAGAGGACAAGGTCTCATTGTCAACAAATGGATCAACAGACGCCCGTTACATCGCTTCTTGGTTTCGACCCCAGCATGTCGGCGATTTCTGGTTACAGGGAACGCCTACCTCCCCGGTCTATTCCACGCCTTTCGCCAATTATTTTGATT
>Ga0315289_10013181_pt1 | contig 11595 bp, 8 predicted proteins | sample YL17G11_40_MG_FD_203452 | JGI IMG/M metagenome (GOLD analysis project Ga0315289, IMG submission 203452) | Sediment microbial communities from Yellowstone Lake, YNP, Wyoming, USA - YL17G11_40 | ecosystem: Environmental > Aquatic > Freshwater > Lake > Sediment | place: USA: Wyoming | collected... | reverse complement strand
GCATTCTCATATTGTATTTTATTCCGCCTCCAGATAGTGAACCACCGTTATTCGAAGGGATGTGTGTATGCCGATGCTGACGCCGAACCTGATCAAGCGCAAAAACGTCGTGCGCTATAGCAATGAAATCTGCCTGGTGCTGGACTGCGTTGTGCGCACGCCCCCGAACAACGCGGCTTTCGCCCAGCTTGAATTGCGTAACCTTAAAACCGGCCGCGCATTCCCGGTTCGAAGCAGCACCCGCGAGCAATACGAGGTGCTCGACAATAAATTCAAGACGATGGAATTCTCATACGAAAATCAGGGTGTGTATAATTTCATGGACCCACAGACCTACGACCAGATTGAGATCCATAAAGAAATTATCGAGGATGTGGCTGATTTTTTAGTGCCGCAAAGCCAGTATGAAATCATGTTCGTGGAAGAGAACCCCGTGCTGATCAATCTGCCCGCATCGGTTACCATGAAGGTCACCGAAGCCCCCGACGCCGTGCGCGGCGATTCCAGCACCAACGTGACCAAACAGATCACGCTGGAAACCGGTATCAAGCTCAACGCCCCGCTCTTCATCAAAGTCGGCGATGTCATCAAGGTCAGCACCGAAGACAAGAAATACCTGGGACGCGCCTGATCGCCGCTTTCCGGTGACCGGCGGATCCCGCCCGGGGCCTGCTCCCGGTTTCGTCCGATAGAATGATTCAGCAAAAAAGGAGAGCCGCCATGTCCCGCCTGACATATATGGTTCTTGCCCTTGCCGGAGTCGTGGTCCTGATCTTCATTCTCGGCATTGCTTTCATGCCAAAAAAACAGGACTTGTCACAATACGATTTTCTCAAAGAACCGCGGATCACCACCATGCCGGACCAGAAAATGCTGGTCGTCATCATGCATGGCGACCCGGATATCACCGCAAAATCAGCATTTGGCAAACTGTTCGGCGCCCACTACCGCCTTAAACGCGTTGTCCCGGGCGTCCAGGCCGCCGCCCCGCGTGCGCGCTGGCAGGGGTCCGGGCCCAAATCGTCGTGGACCGGCGTTTTCGGATTGCCGGTACCCAAATCTACGGACGAACGCGCATTGAGCAGCGTGCAGGCCGACGCGGATGTCAAGGTCGATACCTGGACCTATGGCGAAGTGGCGGAGGTCCTGCATATCGGGTCCTACGACGCCGAAACGCCGACCATCGACCGGCTGCAAGCCTTCATCGACAGCGCCGGATATGAAATCGCCGGCGACCACGAAGAGGAATACCTGAAGGGGCCCACGGTGTTCGGGAGAGGAAATCCTTCGCAATACCGGACGATCATCAGGTATTGCGTGAGGAAAGTCGGGGCGGCGGGGGATGCGGCACCTCATTGAAGACTATATCCAGAACCAATAGCATAAATCCAAACACAATTAACCGCAAAGAACGCAAGGAGCGCAAAGATATGAATGAAGAAATGAGAAAACTCTGTGATACGGTACGAGAAGTCTCCTATGCTATTCACGAATATCACGGGCAAGGTCACCTCGAGAAAGTATATGAAAATGCTCTTGCGCACAGACTTCGCAAGATAGGATTAAATGCCGTTCAGCAAGCGCCGCTGACAGTCTATGACGAGGACGGCACGGTGATCGGCGAATACAATGCTGATTTGTTTGTCGAAAAACAATTGATTATCGAACTAAAAACGGTCAAGACGATTATAAACGAACATGAAGCGCAGATCCTTGGATATTTAAAATCCAGTCGGATGGAGCATGGTCTTCTTATTAATTTCGGCTCTTACAAATTTGAAATCCGGAAATTTGCCTTTTCCGAATCTTTGCACTCTTCGCGGCAAAATTCTTCTTGTATTGCATCGTCTTGAATCCGCAACTATGCGATCTATGCGTTCTTTGCGGTTAATCCTGCTTGTATCTCCTCTCCTATTGCCTTCCAGCAATCGCTTATCCTATTTTGGTTGACTCTGCCTGCTATGCCATATTCACCGCAACCGGAAAGACTTTCATGGCGCGCGCGACTGCTTATCGGGTGATTGCTTATTGCGGCATCTTCGCTGCTGTTTTCTCCGGCTGTACAAAAAAGCAGAAGGTGGCCGATAATCCCGCGGACCGCATCAGGATCGCGGTCGCGGTTGATACGGCCGCGCGCCGGACCTTGTACCAGGAGCACAAGTTTCTCGGCGTACTCGCGGCGTATCGGGAAGCCGATCTGGCGCCCATGGCGCCGGGCCGTGTGCAATCGCTGCCCGCGAAAATCGGGGATTTCGTCCGGCGAGGGCAGATCGTCGCGCAGATGGATGACGCGCAGCTGGTGGCGACCATCGCCGGGTATCAGCCGATTAAATCGCAATATGAACGTTCGCGCTCGTTGTTTGAATCAAATGCCATATCCAAATCGCAATTTGAAGCCATCGAAGCGCAATACACCGCCATGAAGCGGCAGGTGGAAAGCCTTCAGGAGAACACGGTGATCAAAGCGCCCTTTTCCGGCGTAATAACGTCACGCGCTGTTGAGGAGGGTGAAGTGTATTCATCCATGGGCGGCATGCCGGGACAGCCCAAAGGACTGATACGCGTCACGCAACTCGATCCGCTCAAGGTGGACCTGGACATTGACGATCAGACGGTCCAGTATGTCAAGAAGGGCATGGCCGTGACCCTGAAAGTCGATCAGGTGCCCGACAGCGTCACACCACGGGGTAAAGTCGAATATGTAAACCCTCAGGCAAACCCTTCAAGCCGGACCTTCGGCATGCGCGTGGTGGTGCCCAATACCATGAAGACGCTCAAGCCCGGCTATTTTGTGGAAGTCCACATCGTATTGGACGAAAAAAAGGACGTTCTGAGCGTGCCGCGCGAGGCTGTTGTCGACAACCGGGTGTTCGTGGTGCGCGACGGCATTGCATACGCGAGGACCGTATCGCTCGGGTGGCTGACCGACACGTGGGCGGAAATACTTTCGGGCGTGGACGAACAAGCCATCGTGGTGGTCAAAGGCAATAAGGCCTTGCCGGATAGTGCGCGGGTTTCAATACAGCAGTAAACCGGCAAAGGCCGGAAATACCGGACGATCCTGGAATCCGGACCATCCGATCCCTGAAAGCAGCGAACCAGCAAATTACCCATGAGCACGCAAAGCCCCAGGATTTTTCCTCTTGTCCAGTTTTCGGTGAGCAAACGCGTTTCCATAACCATGCTCATCCTGATCGTCATGGTCTTTGGCACCATGTCCTTTCTTCGCCTTCCGCTCGATATGATGCCGGACATCTCGTTTCCCATGGTGACCGTGGTGACCCAATATACCGGCGTGGCCCCCGAAGAGATCGAACGCATGGTGACGGTCCCGCTCGAAGGCATTATCGCAAGCGTCAATAAGGTCAAAAAGGTCTCCTCATCGTCATCCGAAGGCTATTCGACGATCATGGCCGAATTCGAATGGGGCACCAACCTCGATTACGCGGCCCAGGACATCAAGGACAATATCAGCCGTATCAAGGAATTCATGCCCGATGGGGTCAAGGAACCCATGGTGCTCAAGTTCAACCTGTCGCAGATACCCGTCATCCTGGTAGGCGTCAGCGGCATGGCCGACGCCTACAAACTTAAAAAGCTGCTGGAAGACAATGCCCGCGAACGCCTGCAGCGTCTTGACGGTGTGGCGCAGGTGCTGGTGTATGGCGGCAAACAGCGCGAAATCACCGTGGCCTGCGATCCCGTCCGGCTCAGAGGCAAAGGCCAGAACATCGACGCCATTGTTAATGCCCTTCGCGGACAGAACATGAACTCTCCCGCCGGCTATCTTACACGCTCGCGCAGCGACTACCTGATACGCGCCATGGGCGAATTCCGGGACCTTGACGACATCCGCAACGCCATCATCGGCGTCGCCCCGGACGGCATGACCCCGGTACGGTTGTTTGAAGTTGCAAATGTACAGGAAGGATACCAGGAAAAGCGCAGCCTGATGCGCATGAACGGCGAAGAGAGCGTGTTCCTGATCATGAGCAAGCAGAGCGGCGCCAACACGCTGAACGTTTCCAAGGCATTCAACGCGGAACTCAAGAATATCCAGAAAATTTATGCGCAACTGCATTTTTATACCATTTTCGACCAGGGGCTTCCCGTGCAGCGCATGACGGCGTCGCTGAGCCGCGAACTCCTCCTGGGCATGGCCCTGGCGGTGATTCTGCTGTATCTTTTCCTTGGTAATCTCCGACCGACCCTGATCATCACCGCCGCATTCCCGCTCTCGGTCATTACCACATTTATCGCCCTGTATCTCACGGGTTTCACCCTGAATATCATGACGCTGGGCGGCCTGGCCCTTGCCATCGGCCGGCTGGTCGACGATGCCGTAGTGGTCATCGAAAGCATCTTCCGTCACCTGGAGCGCGGCGAGCCGCCGATTGAGGCGGCCCGCCGCGGGGCCTCCGAGGTGAGCATGGCCATCTCAGCTTCCACGTTTACCACCATCATCGTTTTCATGCCGTTGATGTTCTCGTCGGGAATGGCGGCACAATTGACGCGCGGTCTGTGCCTGACCATCGCCTTTGCGCTGCTGGCCAGCCTTTTCGTGGCGTTCACCATGGTCCCCATGCTCTCTTCTATTTTCTTCCGTAAACCAAAAAAAGAGCCTGCGCGCTGGTTCAACAATGTCAAGGTATGGTATGCGCGATGGCTGGCCGTCGCCCTCGACCGCCCGGGACGCATAGTGACGGCGGTCGTGGTGCTGCTGGCGCTCAGCGTTCTGGCGGGCGCTAAATTCCTAGGCAAGGAATTCATGCCGCAGCAGGACAACGGCATGCTGATCCTCAACGCGGAATTGCCTATTGGAACCCCCCTGGACGAAACCGCGGCCCTTTGCCGGCAGATCAAAGACCTTCTGATAAGTATCCCGGAAGTCAAGTATACCGGCGAAGTTATCGGCGTGGACGAATCGCAGCAGGGCGATCCCAGCGGTACATCGATTTCCGGGCCCAACGGCGCCCAGATATTCGTACGTCTCAGCGATCCCGAAGAACGGAAACGCACGCAGCAGGAGATCCAGGACCTTGTGCGTGCACGGCTGCCCGCCCTGGCCAACGGCAATATCACCATTCAGTCCATGTCCGGATTCAACATGGGCGGCGGCAAGCCCGTTAAAATCAACATTTACGGGAACAACTTCGCCACGCTGCGGGACATCTCAAACACCATCATCGACGTCATCGGCACGGTGCCGGGCCTTAAGGACATAGAATCGTCCTTCTCCCGGGCCCGGCCCGAATACCATTTTGTCATTGATCGGCAGAAAGCCATGCTGTACGGCCTGATTCCCTACCAGATCCAGCAGGCCATTCAGGCCGCCAATCTGGGCATCGTGTCCACGCAACTGCGCACGGGCGATGAGGAAATTAACATCCGGGTAATTCTCGACAAACGGTTCCGGGACGACCTCGAATATCTCAAACAGCTGCCGCTTAAAACGCCGACGGGGGCCATTATCCCCCTCAGTCAAGTTACCACGGTGGTGCCGTCCGAAGGGGCGGTCGTGATCAACCGCGATAATAAATTCAGGACCGGCGTGGTGGACGCCAATGTTTCGGGACGGCCTCTCGGAACCATCGTCAAGGAAATCCAGTCCCGCATCGCGCCCATAGAAAAGTCCCTGCCCGCCGGCTATTCCATCAGCTTTGGCGGAGAATACAAAGACATGCAGGACACCTTCATGCAGCTGCTGCTGGCGCTTTTGCTGGCCATCCTTCTGGTCTACATGGTCATGGCATCGCAATTCGAAAGCATCGTGCATCCCTTTGTTATCATGTTTACCATTCCACTCGCGGCAATCGGTGTTGTCTGGATACTCCTGATATTCGGCAAGACCCTGTCGGTCGTTTCGTTTTTAGGCATCATCATCCTGGCGGGCATCGTCGTGAGTAACGGCATTGTCATGGTCGACTATATCAACCAGCTGCGGCGCGGCGGCAAAGCGGTCCGCGATGCGCTGATTGAAGGCGGCACGGTACGATTGCGGCCGGTCATCATCACCGCCGGCGCCACGGTGATGGGCATGATTCCCATGGCATTGGACAGATCGGAAAGCGCCGCCATGACCAGCCCCATGGCGCTCACGGTGATCGGAGGGTTGATCAGCGCAACGTTCCTCACCCTTTTCGTCATCCCGGTGGTATACCAGTATTTTGACCGGTTCGGCAACTGGGTCAAGCGCGGCATCAAGCGCGCCATCGGATAGAAATCCCGCGAACCAAAGGCTCCATGCGAATAGTATCCGCCATGTCGGTCGTATGCGGCGCGTGGGCATGCTGCGTTGCGCGCGACAGAAATCCGGCAACGGTCCTCGATTCATTCGTCGTGCGCACGAACAATGGCGCTATCGAACAATCAGGTTGGGAAGCCGTCCGGGGCCGCGGCACGGAATATTCAGTATCGCGAGATTCATCCCTGCCGGCGCTGCATGCCGTGTCTATCGGCGGAAATGCCAGCATCGGCAAGGAGATCTCATATGCGGTCGCTGATTTCCCCTTGCTTTCATGGTCATGGAAAATCATCACGCTCCCGCGCGATGGATGCGAAAGCGTTGCCAGAAAAAATGATTCCGCCGCCGGAATATACGTGTCGTACCGGCACGGTCTGGTCCGGAAATATCTGAAATATGTCTGGAGTTCTTCCCTGCCAATGGGCAGCACGCTGCGAAGCCCGTTCAGCCCGCTGACCAAAATCATCGTCATGGAATCCGGCGCGGCCCGCATGGGAAAATGGGTAAACGAACGGGTCAATGTTCGCAGCGATATCAAGCGTTGCTTTGATGATGAGCCGGCCCGCATCGACGGCTTCGGCATCATGACCGACGCCGACAATACGGAATCCACCGCGGAAGCATGGTATGCGGGGATCTCCATTGCGCAGGATCCTCATTAGCGCCCGCGAAAAAGACGGTGTTTCCGTGCATATTCGGATTTCCGATCTCGTCTGCGGCGGAATCGGTAACAGCGTTGATGCGGTCCGGGTCTAATGAATTGATGGCGCATACTATTTTTTTCTCCCGACACACGGAATTTCCATCATGAAAAAGCGAACCTGGATCATTGCCGCCTGCATCGCCGCCATTGCGCTGCTGATTATCATTCGCACGCTCGCTTCGCCCGGGCCTGCCGTTTCCGCTCACCGGACCGGCCCATCCCCAAAAAGCGGCGGCAAGGCCGCCGTATCGGTCTATATTGTCAAGCCCCAGCCTGTCCAGGACAAGCTGATCGCCTCCGGCACCATCATCGCCGACGCCCAGGTGGAATTGCGCTGCGAGGCCGCCGGCAGGATCGTGGGGCTCTATTTCAAGGATGGCTCATTTGTCAAGAAAGGCGCGCTGCTGCTCAAGCTCAACGACAGCGATCTTGCCGCGCAGCAGGAAAAATGCCGGGCATCGCTTTCGCTTGCCGAGGAGCAGGAAAAGCGCCAGAAATCACTCTTCGAACAGCAGATGATCAGCGGCGAGGCTTATCAGTCCTTTGCGCGCGATCTGGCGTCGGCCCGGGCCGACCTTGACATGGTGCGGGCGCAAATCGCAAAAACCGAGGTTCGCGCGCCTTTTGACGGCGCCATCGGTCTGCGGATGGCTGACATCGGCGCCTATGTAACGCCGGGAACGAAAATCGCCAACCTTGTTTCACGCGCATCGCTTAAAATCGAATTTTCCGCTCCCGAACGGCTGGCCGGCATTATCGCCCCGGGAAATAAAGCCGTCTTTGCCGTCGATGGATCGCCATTGCGCTATGATGCAATCGTATCCGCCATAGAGCCGAAAATCGACGAGGCACGCCGCACATTGCAGGTCCGCGCGGTCTGCGAAAAACCCGACGCCCATCTGGTCCCCGGCGCTTTTGCCCGCGTCGAGATGATCATCCGCGAAAACGAACACGCGCTCATGGTGCCCAGCGAAGCGCTGATACCCGGCGCCACGGGCAACCGGGTCCTGGTTGTCCGCGATTCCACCATCGAATCGCGACCGGTCACCACCGGGATCCGCACCGAAAGCAGCGTGGAAATACAGAGCGGATTGACCGAAGGCGACGCGGTCGTGGTGTCCGGCATTCTATCGGCGCGGCCCGGAATGAAAGCCGATCTCATACCCGCCGGCGGCTTGTTGCCGGCTTCCCGGGCCGCGCCGGAAACCCCGGTGGCTCCGGCCAAATAGCGTCCCATGCGATTCTCCTCCCTTTTCATCAACCGTCCGGTCCTGACCCTGGTCTTGAATTTCGTGGTCGTCCTTTTCGGGATCATCTCTGCGCGGCTGCTGGGCGTACGCGATTTTCCGGCCGTAGATCCGCCGGTCATCTCGGTCCGCACCGGCTATCAGGGCGCCAACGCCGACGTGGTCGAAAACAAAATCACCGAGCCGATTGAGCGTTCGGTCAACGGCATCGGCGGCATCCGTACGCTTACCTCCACCAGCGCCGACGGCTCAAGTTCCATTTCCGTTGAATTCAACCTGGGCACCGATCTGGAGGCCGCGGCCAACGACGTGCGCGATCGCGTCTCGCGCGCCCGGCGCGACCTGCCCGACGATGCCGATGATCCCGTGGTCTCCAAGGCCGATGCAAACGCCTCCCCCATCATCATGATCACCCTGAACAGCGACACACGTTCGTCAATCGATCTCACCACCCTGGCAAACGACCTGCTTGTGGAACGGCTTCAGACCATCGACCAGGTGAGCGATGTCGGCGTATGGGGCGAAAAGCGACTTGCCATGCGCCTGTGGCTCGATCCCTCCCGCATGGCCGCCCGGGGCGTTTCGCCCCAGGATGTCAAGGCAACGCTGGACCGCGAAAACATCGAGCTGCCCTCCGGGCGCATCGAAGGCGCGGCAACCGAACTTACCGTGCGCACCATGGGAAGCCTCTCGCGGGCCGAGGAATTCAACGACCTTATTGTCCGCAATGTCAATGGGACGCCGGTGCGCATCCGGGACATCGGCCGGGCCGTGGACGGCGTGCAGGACGAACGGTCCATCTTCAAGCTCAACGGCGCGCCCATGATCGCCATTGCCATCACGCCGCAGCCCGGCGCCAACCATATCGCCATCGCCGATGAATTCTACAAGCGGTTCGCGGTGATCAAGCGCGACCTTCCGCCGGACGTGCAGGCGGGCATCGGCTTTGACACCACGCGCAATATCCGGCGATCGGTCATCGAAGTGGCGGAAACCATCGCGCTTGCTTTTCTTCTGGTCATTCTGGTGATTTTCGCCTTCCTGCGCGAATGGCGCGCCACGCTGATCCCGGTGCTGGCAATGCCCATCTCACTTACCGGCGCATTTTTCATTATGTACATTTGCGGCTTTTCCATCAATATTCTCACGCTTCTGGCCGTGGTGCTGGCCACCGGACTTGTGGTCGACGACGCCATCGTGGTCCTGGAAAACATATACCAGAAAATCGAAGCGGGTAATGACCCGCACTCCGCCGGGCATAAAGGCGCGTCGGAGATATTTTTTGCCATTATCGCAACGACCCTTGCGCTCATGGCGGTGCTTCTGCCCATCATGCTCATGCCGGGCATGACCGGCAGGCTGTTCCGGGAATTCGGCGCGGTGTTGGCCGGGGCCGTTGCCATTTCTGCCTTTGTTTCGCTTTCATTGACCCCGACGCTGTGCACCCGCCTGCTTAAACACCACAATCCCCACGAACGCTCGCTGTACGCGATCACCGAGCCGTTCTTTGCCTTCCTGATCCGCGAATATCGCCGCACCCTGCAGGCGTTTCTGCGTCATCGAACACTGGCCCTGTACATCGTTGCCGCTGCCGCGGTTTTGATCTCGCTGCTGTATATCATGCTGCCGCGCGAGCTGGCGCCCATGGAAGACCGAGGCAGGCTTTCTGTATCGTCAACCGGCGCCGAGGGCGCTTCATTCGAATTCATGACCGACGCCATGGACAATGTGCAAAACACCGTGATGCAATCCGTGCCCGAACGCGAAGCTGTGATCGTTCGGACCCCGGGCGGGCGCGGCGGCGGGGGCGTCAACTCGGGTTCGGTGATGGTGATGCTTTCGGACCCCGATACGCGCAAACGCTCGCAGGACCAGATCGCCGTCGCACTCGGCGCATCACTTAAAAAGATCACCGCCGTCCGCTCGGTGGTGACCCAGGAACAGACCATCAGCACGGGCGGTCGCGGCGGATTGCCGGTGCAATACGTTCTGCTGGCGCCGAATTTCGACGCGCTGAAGGAAAAACTCCCTCTCTTTATCACCGAAGCTTCGCAGGACCCGGCCTTTGCGGCCGTTGATGTGAATATGAAATTCAACAAACCCGAAATCCGCATCACCGTGGACCGCGAAAAAGCCCGCGACCTGGGCGTATCGGCGCTGGACATTTCGCAGACGCTGCAGCTTGCCTTATCGGGCGGCCGCTACGGAACCTTTGTGCGCGACGGCAGACAGTATTCGGTGATCGGCCAGTTTGCCCGTCCCGATCGCAGCAAGCCCCTTGACCTTGCGTCAATAACCGTGCGATCAAGTAACGGTTCGTTTGTGCCGCTTGACAATATAGTCTCCATAACCGAGGCAAGCAATCCGCCGCAGCTTTACCATTACAACCGTTTTATCGCGGCCACGGTGTCCGCGGGAGTTGCGCCGGGCAAAACCATTGCCGACGGGATACAGGCCATGGACCGCATTCGCGCGAAAGTGCTGGACGCAGGATGGGGTTCCACTCTCGCAGGCGCGGCGCGCGATTTCGCCGAAAGTTCATCAAGTTTGTTGCTCACGTTTCTGCTGGCGCTCGTTCTCGTTTACCTGGTGCTTGCGGCGCAGTTCGAAAGCTTCCGCAATCCCTTTATTGTCATGTTCACCGTGCCGCTCGCGCTGGCAGGGGCGTTCTTTTCACTCTGGTATTTCAAGCAGTCCCTTAACATTTTCAGCGAAATCGGCATCATCATGCTCATCGGCCTGGTGGCGAAAAACGGAATATTAATCGTTGAATTCGCCAATCAACGCCGGGCCGCTGGATTGGAATTGCACGAGGCCGTTGTTCACGCAGCCGTATCGCGCTTTCGACCCATTGTCATGACCAGCTTTACGGTAATGCTGGGATCGCTCCCCATTGCGTTGGCCCTGGGCGCAGGCGCAAAAAGCCGGGTATCATTGGGGATCGTAGTGATCGGAGGATTGCTCTTCTCACTGGTGCTGTCGCTGTATGTGGTGCCGGCAATGTATACCTTCCTGGCGAAGAAGAAGCCCGTTGCGGAACGTTCCAGGAGCTAAAGAATTCAAGAATTCAAAGGGTCAGGAGTTCAGCCAGCGATGTTGCGTCCAAGATGCTGCTGTTTTAGCCACGCGACATACAATAAGCGACCAATTTTGAGAAGATACCGCACCTGCGGCGCTCCGGAAACATGCTCCGTGCTCATGGATTGATCAACATCGTCTGGCTGCTCTGCTTTCCATCACCGGTCGCGGCTCGCGCGATGTAAACTCCGTGAGGCATGGATCCGCCCCGGTCGCCGGCGGAGAAAAGCAGCTGGCCCGGGCCGGTTCCTCCTGCAATTACCCTGGCGCTTATGCATCGGCCGTCAACCGAATAAACTCCGAACCGAAATGATCCGGGAGCG
>Ga0315289_10013180_pt1 | contig 11595 bp, 9 predicted proteins | sample YL17G11_40_MG_FD_203452 | JGI IMG/M metagenome (GOLD analysis project Ga0315289, IMG submission 203452) | Sediment microbial communities from Yellowstone Lake, YNP, Wyoming, USA - YL17G11_40 | ecosystem: Environmental > Aquatic > Freshwater > Lake > Sediment | place: USA: Wyoming | collected... | reverse complement strand
GAGTTCAAATCTTAGACAAGCTTGCCCCGGAAGCTGAGGTTGCACCTGAGGTCGCACCTGAATCGGCGCCCGACGAAAACGTTGATATTCCTAAGGACCAGCTCGACGATATACCGTTCTAAAAGGCAGCAGCTGGTTAGTCACAAGTTGCCCACCCCAAGTCCATAGTCTCTATTTTTATGGCTTTTTGGCAAAGTATCGGGCAATTCGGTATCTTCTTAATTCGAAGTCTTTTTATCCCCTGGCAATTACGCCAAACTGGAAAAAGATTAGTTGACCAGATATTTGAAATTGGTATCGGTTCACTGCCAATGGTTTTTGTCATGGCAATTTTTGTCGGTCTTACCACCGCCATTCAAACTTCTTATCAAACAATTGGCATCGTCCCAAAATATTTTTTAGGGATTACAATTGGTCGAATGATTCTGATTGAATTTGGCCCAGTCTTCACCGCCTTTGTCGTTGCCGGGAAATCGGCTTCGGCGATGGCGGCGGAGATTGGTACTATGCGGGTTACTGAACAGATTGATGCCCTGGAAATGATGGCAATCAATCCCTATCGTTACCTGAGCTTACCCCGAATTCTTGGGACTATAGTCGCCCTGCCCGCCCTGGTTGTCTTTACCGAACTTGTTGCCATTATTACCTCAATCCTAACCAGCGTCTATCTCCTAAGAGTTCCTTATAGCGATTTGACCTATGGATTGATTCATCATTTCCGCTTCAACGATTTAGCTGGTGGTTTAGTAAAAGCCTTCTTCTTTGCCCTTTTGATTGCTGCTTCGGGCTGTTTCTTTGGCTTCAAAGCATCGGGTGGGGCTAAAGGAGTAGGCAGGGCGGTAACTAATGCGGTCGTAACTTCCCTAATCTTAATTTTTGCCTTCGATTTTATTAATGCTTTATTATTCTTTCGATGATTAAAGTTAAAGATATTTTTAAAAGTTTTGGCGTCCATGTCGTTCTGTCGGGCGTAAGCTTTGATGTGGCGGATAAAGAAATAGTGATAATTCTTGGTCCGTCTGGAACCGGCAAGACTGTACTTTTAAAAATAATCGCTGGTTTACTAAAACCGGATTCGGGCGAAGTATTTTTCGATGGAAAACCATTAAGTCAAATGACCTTGGATGAAATCTATGACCTGCGTAAGCAAATCGGTTTTGTATTTCAGGGGTCGGCTCTTTTCGATTCATTAAGGGTCTTTGAAAATATCGGACTTGCACTGGAAGAACACACCAATTGGAAATGGGAAAGGAAGCGGGAACGAATCAGCCAGATTTTAAAAATTATCGGCATGGAGGGCAAAGAAAAGTTGCGTCCCATGGATTTATCGGGTGGTATGATGAAATTGGTCGGGATTGGCCGCGCCCTAGCGCTTGATCCACCGTATCTGTTTTACGACGAGCCGACGGTCGGGCTTGACCCGATCATGAAAGCAAGAATTACTGAACTTATCATAACTTTTCGTGACCAGTATTCAAAATCCGGCATCGTCGTGACGCATGATTTAGAAACCGCTCGTTTTATTGGATCCGAAATTTATATGTTAAAATCCGGGAAGATTGAAAAAATTAAAACCATAGCAAAGGAGAAATATGAGTAGAGGATTAAAAGAGGTTTTGATTGGTTTTTTCATCGTATTCGCCATTGTAATTTTCATTATGATGACCGCCTGGTTTCAGGGCAAAATTGGGTCGAGTAAAGGAAAGAACTTCAAGGTCTATTTTGACAATGTCTCTGGCTTAAAAATTGGCGACCCGGTTGAAGTTTTGGGAATGATTAAAGGCAGGGTCAAGAGTATGAAATTAGAAAATAATCAAGTAATGGTGATGGTCTCGTTGAGCCCGGACGTTAAGTTGACCAAAGATGCTAAATTCTCAATTCGTTCGCTCAGTTATATTGGCAGTGACAAGTATCTTTTTGTTGAGCCGGGTGCGGGCGAACCCGCTCAACAAGGAGTCGGGTTCTATGGTGAAAACGAATCGTTCAACTTAGAGCTAACATTTTTAAAAATCGACAATTTGATTGATAGTTTAACACCGCTCCAATTGGGAACAGAGCTTAGCAAAACCAAAGATGAACTGCTTGAAGCAGTCCGTGGTCTGCCTCAGGCAGTTAAGCCCTTTGCTTCCTCGGTTTCGGAATTAACCGTAGTGCTGGATAAGCTGTCGATTAAGTTTGATTCATTAAGCAATTTATTAACTAAGGAATCGACCGTGAAAGAACTTTTAACCTCAAAAGAACTTTATAATGAAATTCTCGTCACCAACCGCCAACTTCAAGATTTGATTAAAGACGTAAAAGCCAATCCGCAAAAATATATTCAGTTAAGACTATTCAAATAATCAAAGGGTTTTAACCGCCGAGAACGTAGAGATAGTAGGGGACGGATTCATCCGACCCGTAATATCTTTGGTATTTTTGTGCCAGGAGTTTTGCCTAATAGGTATGCAATAAAGTGTACTGCCAGTACACTCAAAAATGACCGAAAATTTCTCCTAAGTATTGAAAATTGATATTATTACACTAAAAATCGCTTGGGGAGGGGGTATCACCTAGGGGGTGACCCCCTAAGCGGCTTAGGGAGTGGCTTCGGGAGTCACTTCGGAGGTTGGTTCCTAAGTTGCTTCGGGAGCTGGTTAGGGGATTGGTTGGGAGACAGCTTCGGGGACAACTTGGGGAGCGGGTTCGGGAGCAAGCTGGGGAGTAACCTCGGGAGTGGACTCGGGGGTAGCCCCCTAAGCAACCTGGGGAGCTGGTTCGTAGGCTGGTTCCTAATCAAAAAATTACCACCAATTCAATTTGACATTTGATTTTTGAATTTTGATATTTCTATTAGGGACTATCTACGGGACTACTTAGGGGGTTATATACTGGTTGAAAAAATTCAGAAATTCTTCAATTTTTGATAAGCATCAATAAATTCCCAAAATATATTACTATTGACACTGCCTTAATCTTAGTGTATAAATTTTTGAAAATGAGTAAGTCCGCAATCGACGTTTATCCGGCTAACTATGACCGTACGGCTCTTAACAAGAGCACAGAGAGCAAGAGCCAGCTCAACCTTCATCTTCCCTGTTGTCAACAAAGCATTAGTTGTATCGATAACATAGTGATAATGCCATTTCTAGTCCTGCGATCCGTTTCCCTACGAACTCGTAGCAGTGGAACAGGACTACCTAGCCACCTTCAAGGAGGAGCATTTGAGCAAGCAGACTAATAGCTTCGGCGACTACAAGAATGAAGCACACCTGTGGATTACACTGGCGACTGGTGAATACTACCCGGACATTCTCCCGCATGCATGCGAGCTGTACAAACCAGTGTTGGTTATGTTTGGGCAACTTCTTAAGTCTGCCCATTCGTCTATAGACTTGTTCATGTCTATCTCAGAAGTTCCAGAGCAGTGGATGAGAGTTCAATTGGCAAGAGTTTTCCGCAAGTATGTTAGCCCGGAGACGCCCGTAGAAATGCTTAAGCGGAAGTCTGCCGCGAAGGAGATCTGTGATCGATTTGGTAAAAGATTTAGAGCCATCACTGAAGTCCAGAAGGGTTACGCATCTCGTCCTATCCCCGACGAAGCCCTATGTGCACTGCTTTGGGAGTATAAAGACAGAGGTAAAAAGGGATATGACCTAACTGAAAGGCTGTTCGCTATTCTAAGAGGTAGGTTTCCAAAGTTGACTATTCGTGGTCCTGAGCGCGCAGGCAAGGATATTTTAATGGGTTCGATCTTCCCGGATTATCCGAAACCCGACAGGCCCGTGGACTTTGCTATCTATGAGGGTGGCAAGCTTCTCGCTCTTGGGCTAGCCCGTTACGATTCTGATCGTGGTGGGGCCCAGGAAGATGACAGACCGGGTCAGTACCGCGATTGTGCACAAGAGATAATCGAGTATACGAATCAGAGACATCTTAAGACAAAGGTTATCCTGCTTAACGATGGCCCAGGACTACTCCTTGGGTCGATGTGGAACGATTATACACAGATTGAAAAGAAATGGCCCGGTCGCGTACTAGTCGTCACTTTACGGATGATCCCCGAGAGACTAACATTGAATTGGTTGCGCTCGTGAGTAAGCTCTACTACTGAAATGGCTATCGGCTACCCTAAGAAGCATCAGACTTTGACATCCAGTGGCACCGCTGATGGCAAGCCACGAGTCGGAAGGGAGATACGTCTGGAGTACGAAAATAAAAGGCCTCTTGAAGAGATACTCTCGACGCCTCCTGCCAAATTCGATGTCCTTTGGCAATACGATGATGGGGGCGGCAAATTGCCGTCTAATAGACTATACTATGCCGATAACCTTGGTGTACTCGCCGCTTTACTCAAAGACGATGCTGTGGCGGGAAAGGTCAGGCTCATTTATATCGACCCACCCTTCTCAACCCAATCGGTATTTCATTCACGACGACTACAGCATGCGTATACGGATGACCTAACCGGAGCAGACTTTGTTGAATTCCTTCGGACTAGGCTAATCTTCCTTAGGGAGTTGCTAGCTGAGGATGGTTCTATATACATTCATCTCGACGAGAAGATGGTTTTCCATATGAAGTTGGTGATGGATGAAGTGTTTGGAGTAAAGAATTATAGAAACTGCATAACAAGAAAGAAGTGCAATCCCAAGAATTATACAAGACGTCAATACGGTAACATCTCCGACTATATTCTTTTCTACACAAAGACCAACAATTACATCTGGAATCGGCCATTAGAGCCTTGGACATCAGAACGGGCGGAGAAGGAATACGAGTACGTTAACCCAACGACAGGAAGAAGATTCAAAAAAGTACCACTGCATGCGCCGGGTATCCGAGGGGGCGAGACAGGAAAGCCGTGGCGTGGCATGTTACCACCACCGGATAAACACTGGCAGTTTCCGCCAAAGACACTGGACGAACTTGACGCTAAAGGTGAGATCTATTGGTCTAGCACTGGCAATCCAAGAAGGATAATCCACCTAGATGATAGCGAGGGCATCAGTATACAGGATATTTGGCTGGATATGCGCGACGCACACAACCAGAATATCCGAATCACCGGATACCCTACAGAGAAGCCCCCGGAGCTACTGAAAAGAATCATTGAGGCCTCGTCGAATCCTGGGGACATTGTACTTGATTGTTTCTCTGGTTCGGGAACGTCTCTTGCAGAAGCCGATAACCTTGGCAGAAGATGGATAGGCGCAGACAACAGCAGTGAGGCGATATGCACAACGCTGCGAAGATTCGCCGAAGGCATCCAACCTATGGGTGACTTTGTGAGTGTTCGTAAAGTTCCAGTCGTTGACTCAGAGCAGACAGGAATTCAATTGCCATCTCTATTTGATTCCGCACAGCTTGTCAGAGATTCAAAGCGCGATGTGTACGTACATCGTCCTATCGTCAGCTTCATTCTGCTGAAGGAGAGAAATATCCCCTGTCTTCCAACCACTTGGCGTAACGTTCTTCAAGCGGCAGTGAGCGCAGACCGTCGTGCTAAATGTAAGCCAAGCAAACTCTGATATAAATAACCATTACATTGTGAGCTTATTCAAATATCCCGAATCTCGACCAGAGTACCAAGTGCATCAACGTTAGGCAGAGCTTTCAATGCTAGTCCACGAGATTACTGAGAAAGGCGACACCGCCAAATTCGCTATTATTGAAGCAGAAGTTGACAAACAATCCGCCCAGCTCTGGAGCCTGACTGACGCCGAGTTGGCGGAGATACAGCGGAGCCTGAAGGAGTTAACGCAGTGAGGAATATTACTAATCTCGATAAGTGAGAAGTAACCCTCTTTGTTTGATTTCTCCTAAATGAAACAAGGTAAATGTTGGGCAGTTCATTTTGGAGGATGCAGTGTTCCGATAACTCCAGAGCATATTATTTCCAAATCATTGACCGGCAGGAGACCTTTGATTAAAGTAACAAGGGCGCCGGGGTTAATCAGCCAGTTAGCTGAGACGACCTTTGGACAGTTAAAAGCGAACATTCTATGCAAAGCGCACAATGAAGAGCTGGGACGAACAGCCGACCATGCTGCGTTACGACTCTTTAAACACCTTCGGGCTATCCACTCTCCGATGACGTTTAGGAGCTCAAAGATTCTCAGACCACCGAAAGATAGAAAGGTTTCTGGTGTAAACTTCGGTCGATGGCTGTGCAAGACGCACTGTAACTACATGATCATCAACGGAATGACCCCGGACCCAGCATATGTCTGCTATGCCTTCAGACGCCCTCTTCCTAAACCGATCTATTTCTACTTCAACAAAGAAAGGAGTTGGTGGGCAAATGCGTTTTGCGGACACACGTGATCCGGTTGTCAGTTGGCGTCAGCTCATCGCCTCCGATAATCCGAACCTCGATGTGTTCCTTATTTCATTAGCCGGATTCGAAACGATTGTTTTGACTGAGCGGCGACCCGAGCTCAAACCCTTCGTTGAAAGGATCCGTGTGCTACAGCAGCCAACGCCGCTCGGGATGTTCCGAATCATCTTTGATTGGAATAATGAACCACCTGTTCATGAACTTGCCCAAACAAGGTTTTCAGGGTAAATCATCGGAAATGGAAAAAATAAAAAAACATAAATCAAACAAATCTAATGAATATCAAATTTCGATAATCTCTTTTTTTGATATTCTAGGTTTCGGTGAAAAGGTTGATAAATCAAAAACCCCAGAAGTTATTAAAGGAATCTTAGAAACTCTGCAATACAGGGAAAAGCCGGATAAAGATTTAGCCAAACTATATGGACAAAGTTTCATTAATTTTTCAGATACAGCAATCAGAATCACAAATATCCTAAATGATATAAATAAAATTCGTCCATATGGACTTTTATTTTGGGAACTATTAGATCTTATATATATCCAATTTGACCTTATAAGGGAAAAAAATATATTTTTACGCGGAAGTGTAACAGTTGATTATATATATCATGATAAAAATTTAATTTTTGGCCCCGGACTAAATAGAGCATATCGCTTAGAAAAGAATATCGCTATTTACCCTATAATTGTTATTGACCCACGAATTTTTTATGTTCTCGAAAAAACACCCGTATTAAAAAAACAAAATCACAAAACTGAAGAAGAAAAAGTATATATCAAAGATTTAGTTCGTGAATCCGGAGATGGGGTATGGTTTCTTGATTATCTTAAGGCTATGTACAAAGAAATTGATGAACCATTAGATTATGGAAAATTCTTAAATCATCACAAAAAATTAATTGTTGAATATGCTAAAAAATTTAAGGAATTAGATGTTATCGCACACAAATATAATTGGTTGGCACGATATCATAATGAAATTGTAAGGTCATTTGGTAAACGTGATTTTGTTGAATTTGGTTTTTCGCAAAAAGAATTACTAATTACAAAAGCTGAAGTAAAAACATATTATGAGTTTTAGTGTTATAAATTAATTATCCGATTTCTTTACCCAATATTTTTGACAACAAGAAGCGCCGCAGAAAAGCAACCTAAATTTTTACCAAATAAAAAGCTCCCGGGTACCGGGAGCAGCACCCGGGAGTATCCACCCCCTGCCTTCTTTAGTCCGTATTAACGGACTCCCCCTCGAGCCAACCCTCCTACGTTACCCCTGTTGTCAAAACGTAATTTTAATAATTTCTTTTTAAATTTCGTCGCCGAATTTTCAAGTTGCATAAAATATATTCCTTGATTTATTTCTCGGCCAGAACTATTTTTACCATCCCAGGCTATTGTTGTATGATTTTCATTCGGCGCTAAATGAAAGGCTCTGACCAGTTCGCCGGTTACCTCATAAATTTTCAAATAACAATTTTCATTTTTTATTATTCCATATTTTATCGTAACCTCTTTTAAAAACGGGTTGGGATAACCCTGTAGCATAAAAATTTCGCTAATTGGATTCGTTTCGGCAACCCCGGTCTGAGGTATCACGAATATCGACTTAGTCAAACTGTCGTTCCCGGGATTCATATCAATAGTTAGCGTAGTTTTGCAAGTAGCCGTATAGTTGCCTGACTCAACCACGATCCATTCAGGGAAATATACGATTGTGTCTCGGTCCTGGTCAAGCCCAATTGATAAGATTGAGTCGTAAACTATGTATTCATCTGCGCTGTCGGCGCTAATCCAAAATCTTATCGAAAAGCTGTCCCGGGCATTGCCGAAATTGTGAACCCCGGCCGTTGGCAATGCCGTATTGCCGACCCATAATGTATCCTCCGGCGAAAAAATTTGCGTAACCCCAACATCATGTACGTTGACAAAAGTTGTATCCAAAACCCAATCGTTTTCTACGCTCTCGTCGCCTACCAGTTCAGTTGAACATTGGTAAACATTCTCGCCCCGTCCAACCAAAATTAAAGAATCAAATTCAACCCAATAAGTACTTTCCGGTAACAAATAATTCACTTGGCGTGTTGAAGAGTACCCTTCTGCCATGAGCCGAACCGGGAAGCTCGCCGTAGTATTGCCAAAGTTTTTAACAATTGCGCCCGGTACTAAGCTGGCACCAGAGTCAATTACCGTCGGCAAATTAGTAATTTCAACTACCCCGACATCGCCATTTCTAATCCAAGCCGAATCTTGGAACGGACAACAATTACGACCTGTCACCGTAACTAAAAAACCACCTTCGGTTTGAGGATTGATGTCAAAAGTCGCTATGCCCAGGCTATTGGTATATCCAACAAGATAGAAATCTTCCTGTTTCCAGATGCAAACCTGAGCGTTAGGAACTGAAAATCCGTTGATTGTAACGGTTATCGCAAATTGGCCGGGCAGTTGTGGTATAATGGTGTCGTGGCTTACGCTCAGCAATTTTGGCGTTGCAGTCCAAAGGTTCAATTCCGGGTCGCCGAGCAATGTGAAACTTTCGTATTCTTGTTGATGAGCGTATAGTTGATAAAGTTCTTGTTTGGCCCGAAGCATAGCTTGTCCCATGGTTGGCAAAGACTCCAAAAACACACCCTTGAAATAGCCCCGTGCAATTGCTGAACGCAAACGAGCGACATCATTATCCGAGCGGGCATTGCCCAAAAAAGCCACGGCTCCCTTGAGACTCTGTGGGTTACCAGCTTTCAACCAAGCTTCGCCGACCATTGATTCGCCCGGGGTTAATGCTACAGTTGCACAAGTTGCCGATATAATAACTGGAAGTTTGCACCCGTTACTGGTTTGATTTGGTTCCACATAGAAAGGATACCACCAGTTTGCCCCCGCTGTGCCGCGATAAAGCACAAATCCTTTTCCTTGGTTTATTGAATAAATAATATTATTTTGATTGTGACCCTGTTCTCGAGAAAGTGAATCAACCTGACCAAAACCGTTATTTAAGACTAAATCACGAGCATAACGCACATCATTATAGTAAATCGAATCATCTCCATCATAGCCATCCCGCACAATAGTAAGCAAGTTTTTCATCCAAAATGTATCCGCCATAAATGGTGCCTGCTCATAGCTTAACGTTTTTCGGACCATTACGCTACATTGTCGCGCATTTTTACACGGGAATCGCCCACACGCCAATTCAGCCCGATAATCGCCCGCCATATCGGCATATTGATTGTCTGAAAGATTGGTATAAGGCGGCAACAAATTAGGCGAACCCACTAAAAGCAAAAATTCCGGCCTCGGCGCCCATGTGTTATAAGCGTTTAAAATATAAGTTCTTATCTGGGATGGCGTGCTGCCAATTTCGGATAGTCGCGTAATTATTGTTTTTAAACCTTTCTGGTTTTTCCAAAGCGCTAACGGTACAATCTGGTCATAAAAATTGTCATGGGTTATAATAAGGTAACGCGCACCTTCTTGCGCCCAATATATTGAAATTAAAAAACTTATAAAAATTCCAACTTTTTTCATTTTTCAGATTCTCTGGCTTTCTGTTTCGTCCTCGGCAGTGATGGATACAATAAAATATTATGATATAAATACTAAGCAATCCGTGTGCCGCGAGAAGAACATCGGGCAGCACCTGTTAAGTGCTTGTTTTTTAATACATTGTGCCGAAAAGACGGGTTCGGCCCGCTTTCGCTCTTGTGCGACACAAAGGCGGTTAAAAAAACAAGCTTATTGCAACTTATTTGTGCAATAATGCACTTGCGTGGGGAATTTAAAGAGAAAAGTTTTTCAGGTTGAGCAATAAATTATGAAAATATCGGGTAAGCTCCTGGTCGTTATTTAAGAATGGCATAACCGAACGTACGGTTCCAAAATATTTCTTTAACCGGAAATTCAGTTTCTTTTTCCCAATCTCTACCGCTTGGCAGGCGCAAATTAATTCTAGCGCCAAGATTTTTTCGGTGTTTTCGCAAATTTGTCTTGCTTTAAGTGTACCGTCCATTCCCATGCTGACAAAATCTTCCTGGTTGGCCGAGGTAGGTAAAGATTGAACCGAAGCCGGTGTGGCTAAAATTTTATTTTCAGTACAGAGTGAAGTTGCCAGAAGTTGAGTCATCATTAAGCCTGAGTTCAGCCCTGGGTTTGGTGTTAAAAACCCCGGAAGCCCGGAAAGATTTGGGTCCAATAGTCGAGAAATTCGGCGCTCGGAAATCCCGCCTAAAGTGCACAGGCTAATTGCCAGATTGTCCATTGCCAGAGCTAATGCTTGACCGTGAAAGTTTCCGCCTGATACTACCTCGCCATTGAAAATCAAAGGGTTATCGGTAACCGAATTTATCTCTATTTCGACAATCTCTTTAGCGAATCGAATACCCTCGCGTATTGCGCCGTGAACTTGAGGCATACATCGCAGACAGTAAGCATCCTGGGTGCTCAAAGCGCTTCTTGGTGTTGCTTTAAGCAGTTTCTGAAGATTTTTAGTGCTTGCTTCTTGTCCCGCATAAAATTTTAACTTAGCTAATCTTGAGTCATAGGCATTAATATTGCCGCCTAAGGCAATAAAACTGAGCGCGCCAACAATATCAGCCAGGTCGGCTAACCTTTCGGCGCGGCAAGTATTCAACGCCGCCACCGCGCTCATCATCTCAGTCCCATTAATTAGGGCAAGCCCTTCCTTCGGTTCGAGTTCAATCGGAATTAATCCGATTTTTTTTAACGCTGTCTCTGCGTTCATTAATTTATTCTGGTAAAAAACTTTTCCTCTTCCGATTAAACATAACGCAATAAAAGCAAGAGGCGCCAAATCGCCCGATGCGCCGACCGAACCTTTTTCATACACCAGGGGCACGATATCGTGATTTAACGCTCCAACCAACAATCTTACCAACTCTAGCCTTACTCCCGAGTAGCCCTTGCTCAGCATGTTGGCGCGCAAAAACATCGCTGAACGCACAATTGGTTTCGCAAATATACCGCCCGAACCCAAAGCATGGCTTACAATTACATTCTCTTGCAGGCGCCGCCGGTCTTTAGGTGAAATTGCTTTTCCAACTAAAGCCCCAAAGCCGGTGCTCACGCCGTAAATCGCCTTTCCAGCGGCGAGTTCTCTTTCCAGTCTCTTTCTTGATAAATTTATATTTCTTTGACCTTTTGAGGAAATATTTATTTTTACGCCTTCGTGGCTCGCTAACTCGATGTCTTCAATTGAGAGGTTATAATGCGGAATTTTAATTACCATTGTTATTGGCTCAAGGATATTGTAAAAT
>Ga0315289_10013179_pt1 | contig 11596 bp, 21 predicted proteins | sample YL17G11_40_MG_FD_203452 | JGI IMG/M metagenome (GOLD analysis project Ga0315289, IMG submission 203452) | Sediment microbial communities from Yellowstone Lake, YNP, Wyoming, USA - YL17G11_40 | ecosystem: Environmental > Aquatic > Freshwater > Lake > Sediment | place: USA: Wyoming | collected... | reverse complement strand
ATTATTGTACTACATGCAGACCGAAGTGAAGGCGAAGGCGGCTTATCAACTAATTTTTGGGGCAACCCATTTACTGATCTTGGACTACTAGACTATATTCGCGGTCTAGTAAAACGTGATATTAATGATAGTATGTTTGAAAAGGACGAGTTATAATGATTGAAGAAGTATTAAATGTGATGGGTGCAGTAGCAGTGGGTTCTATTTTAGTATGTTTTACTATAAATATATTTATTATGATCTTTCTACTAATAAAAAGTGTATTTTTTGATAAGTAGTATGCCTGATAAGTGTTTAAAATGTGAAAAATTAGCCAAGTATATTTGGCTTGATGAACAAGAATATTGTTTCAAATGTTCACATATTTATACATTCAAGGATATAGAATCTATTTTTGAAGGGATGATTAATGATAAGCAGGGGCCATACACTTGGATTGAGTGGTATTTAATAACTGAACAAGTATCCAAGATTGATTTTGGTTGTCGTTTTGATTGCGGTGGATGTATAAAAAGAACAGCTTCCGATATTAGGGCATGTTGTTCCGGGTGTGCTGATTGCTTGGGGTATATTAAGTCTCTACCACCAGAGGCTATTGAAATAGCAATAAGAGAGTTTGATGAACACGATGGATTTTGGCGAAAAGATGGGTGCATTTTGCCGTGGAAATATCGTAGTCCGCTTTGTTTGACATACCGCTGCCCAAATATTAGAATAAATGAAGATAAAAATGTTTGGATTCCATTTTATCAGACTATAGGTTTAGGGTATAAAGATAAATTACCTATTTTAGACAAGATGCCGAGGAGGTTTGTATGATTTGGTTAATTATTGGAGTTGCTCTTCTAGTTGGATGTATGTTAGTAGACACCTATAATATGAGGAAACAATAATGGAATGGTCAGTGTGGATAGTTATGGGTGCTATGTTTCTTGTTTGTTTATATCTTATTAACAAGTATAAAGGGTAAAGAATTATGACACCGGAGGAGAGGCAAGGTTGGTTAAATGAGTTGACAATCCAGCAGCTAAGAGCATTAGCCTGTAAGTGGGGTATTCCTGGGTGGGCTTCAAAGCCACTAGATGATTTAAGAAAAATTCTTATACAAATTCAAGGAGTAGAGGTTCCGATTGAAACATGAAAGTCCCGAAGATTAGATCAACTCACGGTCCAGAATATTCTATTCAATCTGATATTATTAGATTTCTAAGAATTCGTGGTTGGTATGTAGAACGGTTGGCAGGTGGCGTGATGCGGGGTGGGGCAACTCAGTCGGGACTTCCTGACTTATTGATTTGTCATGCCAAGTATGGGATACGTTTTGTCGAGGTAAAACAAGAACATCATTATCGTTTTACAGTGGCACAGAAATGGAAACTTCCTGTTTTAATGAATAATGGGTGCGGTGTATGGATACTGACAGAGGCTAGTGAAGAGCAGTATGAGAGATTATTTAAAGAACCTAATTTATGGGATTATTTAAAACCTTCAGAATGTTTAGATAAACAAACAATCAAGGATATATTTGAGGAGTTACTTGATGGCTAGAATAGAAGTTACACAAAATCTAAGACAACAGATGGAAGAATTTCAAGCCCGTTCTGAGCGAGTTAAGCAAGGTTTGGAGTCTAAGGGACAATTTATAAAAGATGTTATTAATTTTTTAAAGGAGATAGATTTAAATGCCGATTCACAAGACAACAGTTAAGGGGCGTCCTGCCTTCCAGTGGGGAGACTCGGGGAAGAAATATCCCTATACTTCTGGCAATACTGCCAGCATGAAACGTGCGAAGCAGAAGGCGATTAATCAAGGGTTGGCAGTAGCCTACGAGAAAGGAACAAAACCAGAACTATGAGATACCCTAAACCGTTGCCACCAGAGGCAAAGAATACAGGAAACATTATGAAACCTGCCCGTAAGGCGGTACAACCAGAATTAGTTGTGCCAGCAAATAAGCCCCCTACTAGAAAGAAAGCCCCTAAGCAAGTTATGCGAGAAGGCGGCTTGGGTAGAAAGAAAATTGTCACTGTTGAGAAAAAGAAACAATGAGTTTCGTTATACCAACAACAAACCCTTGGTCTTGTTTGCCAGCGTCGTTTTCAATGGCATGTGGAATTCCATTTGCTGTTTTTATAGATATGTTGGGACACGATGGCGGCGATCTTCCATATACTAATAAATTATTTAAAGCAGGTTTTCACCCCCAGGAATGTATAGAAGTAGTCCAACGATTGAGCTGGTCGTGTACCCCAATAGAGTTATTTCCTCAAATAACCCCAGATAATATTGAACAGAGAAATATTCTTTTTAACGGGGATGAAAGTGGAAATTGGGCACGATTTTTGCTACATCTTAATAATTGTAAAAATGGAGTTATTGAGGGTACAACTAATAAACAAGGAATTATAATAGGCCATGCTGTAGCGTGGGATGGTTGCCATGTATATGATCCCAAGGGGGTTATATATTCTTTTTCGGAACACCAGAATTTAAACTTTTATCCTAAAGTATTATGGAAATTAAAAAAATGAAGTTTAAGCCGTATAGTGTAAATCATAAGTTGATGAATAATTTACCTCCACTTCCGAGCAAAGAGGCATTATCAATCTTAGTTGATAAGGTTATTTTAGGGGATCAGGAGGCAAGAGAAAAGTTAATTAAACATTTCCTCTTAATTGCCCGACAATGTATAGGAACAATACTTGCAGTATATCCCATTTATCAAAAAGAATTAGAAGAAATGATAAGCGAGGCAGCTTTTCAAGTTGTAGATATTGTGGATAAAATTAGTCACGGTAATAGATTTGAACCAAAATTAATGAGTTATGTGGCTGTTACTATTTTTCAACAAGTTAATGAAATGTTATCTTCTATTAATTCTATAAAGATTCCATTAACTACACAACGAAGAATGCGAAGTCAAGGAAAAGAGTTTCCTATTAGTTTTTCTGATGAATCTATTAATGATATTTCACATGATTACACAGATAGCGATTTTGAAGTTAGGGAAGCTCTTGAGGAGGTTATAAGTACCCCTATAGAACGAAAAATTATTGAGTTACGGGAATCTGGCTATACTGATATTGAAATAGGAGAAACTTTAGGATTAAGTCAGTCTACAATTTGTCTACTTAGATTAAATCTTTACCAAAGGTATTTGGAGGTTACACGATGAAGTACTTGTATTTAATTATTGCAGTGCTTGCTGTTGCAATTGTTGGCTTGAATCATTATGTCGTTAATTATGAACTTTCTCGTATTCTTAATGTTGATAATGTACAACTTCAACAATTTGTTGCTAATAAGTATGCAGATGATGCAGCAATTTTAGCTTACGGAGTCCAGTATGTTTGTACAAATCAATCAGACGAGATTGTAACTTTAAATAGACGATTAGACCAAACTGTTAATTTAACAATATCATTAAAATCAGAATTAGAACAAGCAAAGATTGTTGTAGAATCAGACGGGGAAATTATTCAAGAACTTACGGATGAAAACTCTGATTTACAAACAGAATGTGATGGTCTATATAGCAGTCTAGTTCGTGCCGTTGAAGATTATCAAAAGTTACAAAATGAATATGATGCTTTAAAAGTTGAGTACGATGCTATTGTAAATAATTCCACTCCTTGAAAGGAACAATAATGAAAATTGTTTATGCAGTATTAACAGCAGTTTGTTTATCTATTGTTGGATTCTTAGTTGGCATAAAATATCAGCAAGATCAAAAGCCAACTGCCAAGCCACAATGTGTCGAGATTAAAGTTAATGGTCGTGTTTATCAGTTAATTTGGGAAATGAAGGACATTCCTTACTATGATGAACCGTGAATTCTTGATGATGCCACAGAAATATAAACCAGGAACAAAAGTTTCTGGCTGGTATCTAACCCAGGAGTTAGATGGAGTACGCGTATTCTGGGATGGCGGGGTAAGCAGGGGTATTTCTACTTACGAAGTTCCCTGGGCAGGAATAATTTGTCCCGAAACTGAGAGACCTAGACGAGAATCTTTGCCAGAAGCCACTGGACTTTGGAGTTTATCTGGTTTGCCAATACTTGCCCCTGACTGGTTTCTTAATTTGTTACCCCCCTTGATGCTGGATGGCTATCTCTGGGCGGGATGGGATAACTATAAATTATGTGAGGATATATGTGATTGTGGTACGCGTGGGAGTGTATGGCATAGAATCGAGTTTGCTGTTTCCTTTACGCCACACCCAGCAAATTTTTCTTTTGACGGATTTATTAAAAATTCACAAATATTCTGTTTGATTAGCGCCAACAAGAATATGGAATTTATCGAAAAAAGAAACAAGGAACTTGGAGGCCGGATGCTTAGGGTTCAAGATGGAGCAACTTTTGAGGAGGAACTAGCGTGCCTACGAACCTCTTTCGATGATGACAAAATATACTTACAATGTCATAAAAAGCTACCTGAAGAAAATGCTGAAGAAGTATTAAAAATAGAATTGAAAAAAGGAAAGAATTTAATTCTAAGAGACCCTCTTTCGCAGTGGGAACCACGATTAACAAAGTCTATGCTAAAGGTTACTATATGAGAACACCTACATATTTATCCCCGTCTCAATTAGGTTTGTTTGAGTCAAACCTAGATGAGTATTATCTTCAACATTTATCCGAAGTTCGTGCGCCCAAAGTTCCCCAGACAACATACATGTCAATTGGAAGCAGCTTTGATGCTTATGTGAAAGCCTCCATGCACGAAACTATTTTTGGTAAAAGTTCTGATTCTAGGTTTGAATTTGATTCACTATTCATAGACCAAGTAGAAGAACAGAACCGTGATTGGTCTAAAGAAAATGGACTCTACGTTTTTGAAAGTTATAAAACTTCTGGGGCCTATGATGAGTTGCTGAAACTAGTACAAGCTAGTGACTGTATGCCAGAATTTGAAACTAAAATTAGTAGCACGGTAGAAGGAATCCCATTATTAGGAAAACCGGACCTTAGATTTATCAGCAATGGTGTTCATATTATACATGATTGGAAATGCAATGGTTATTGCTCGAAGTCAGCAACGTCCCCTGCAAAAAACTATAGAATCTGTAGGGACGGGTGGGTCGGAGAAAAACCGACTAAAGGAGTCGGCAAATCTCATAGGGCCTATATTCCTGTAAATTATAAAGGACTCGAAATTCATGCTGGATACTTAGATGAAATTAATTCGGATTGGAGTGATCAGTTAAGCATTTACTCCTGGATTCTTAAAGAGCCTATTGGTACTGAGAATGTTGTTTTCAGTATAGATCAACTCGTAGCTAAGCCAAAACCTGATTGTAAACCTTTAATGCGTGTTGCTAATTTTCGTGCAAGAATCTCAAGAATGTACCAGCAAATTCTTATTGGCAGGCTCCATGATGCATGGGATAGGATTACTAGCGGCTATATATTTAAAGAACTAACTAAAGAAGAGAACACTGAGCATTGCAAAATTTTAGATCAACAAGCTATTGCGATGCATGGTTGCGGCGATTGGTTTAATGATGTTTCCAGAAAAAATTTATTCTATTAATATGATTAAAATCAGAAAGCCAGAAGTAACCGATTTAAATTTTATTTTAGACATAGATTTAAAGTCTACCGATGATCCGTGGACTATAGATCAGTGGCGAGGGGCATGTCTAAATAAGGACAGCTATATATGTTTAGCAACTTATTTTAATGATCCAGTAGGATTTATTATTTGTAATACAGCAGGAAGAATTTTAAAAATAGCAATTAAGCCTACTTTTAGGAATAAGGGAGTTGGAACTAAACTGATAGAGACTATAAAATATTGGGCTGTTCAAAAAAATATTTTAGGACTAGGCATAGTAGTTCCTGAAAGTTTATGTTATACTGGTAATATTTGTAAATGGTTAAATAAACAAGGATTCTTAGCTAATGGTATACTAAAAGATGGAGTAAAATATTGTGGTATAATTGAGGACGGATTCTTATTTCTTTTGGTTTTAAGAAAGGATAATGAATGAAATATATACCTGGAATTGTATTAATTATGTCTGCTGTTTGTTTAAATCCGCATCCTTGTCCTACTACGGCATTTATTGTGGGTTCACTATTCACGCTTATTGCTTTAGGTAAATTTGGTGATTAATGCTTAATAAGCAAGTAAAAGAACGTCTGGAGGCTTTAACCTTAACTGGCAAACAGCTTATAGAGTTATTTGAAGGTATGATAAAAGTTGCTGAAGGAACTAATGCCACTAATTCAGCTATAGCTCTTAACTATGCAGATGAGAATGTGCAATCTGGAGAATATGTAGCCGAAATTCATTTAATAGTACAAAAGGTGCCTGAGAATGAAAATTAACCAGCATGAAGTTGACAGGCTAATTGATATACTAGCAACTAAGATTCTTGCTAGCGGTCGAAAATTCAAGTGGATAGTTGGTATTAAGAATGGGGGTTTAAAAATAAGTGTGCCCCTTGCTAAGAAACTTGATTTACCCCATCATGCTATTTGGATAAGTTGGTATGATGGCCATAATCGTCGTAGGATTCCTATTGTAAATGGTTTTTTGGTTGAGGCAACTGGAAACTTGATTGTAGATAATCTTATTGATGGCGGTGCAACAATACATACATTTGATCAATATTTCAAATTAAAAGGTAATGCAGTTGCCGTATTATACTGGAATGTATTGAGTTATATTGTACCCGATTATTATGCGTCTGAGAAACCTAACGACTGGATTCAATGGCCGTGGGAGTTGGATAATGAGAATTGAGAATGATGTAAAGTTAGATTTTGAGGATGTATTAATTCGCCCTAAAAGGTCTGATGCTCCGAGTCGAAAAAATGTAATACTTGAACGTACATTCAAGATGCCTCATAGTAATAATACTCTAACTTGTATTCCAATTTGTGCATCCAATTTTGATACTGTAGGCTCTGTGAAAATGGCCCAAGCCTTAGTAAAACAAAATTTGCTCTGCTGTTTACATAAATTTTATAATTCTTGCCAATTGGTTAATTTCTTTGCTTCTGATAGTTCAAGAAATACTTTTTATACACTTGGTATTAAAGAGGCCGATTTTGAAAAATTAAATGTTGTAAATTATCAAATTCCAATTAAGAGGATTTGTCTCGATGCTGCAAATGCAAATACAAAGTTTTTTGTACAACGAGTCCAACAACTTCGTGAAAAATACAAAGATGCTATAATCATGGCTGGTAATACCTGCGTCCCGGAGATGGTACAGGAATTATTGCTTGAGGGAGTAGATATTATAAAAATTGGTACTGGAAGTGGATCGGCTTGTATCACTCGATTAATGACCGGATGCGGCTACCCACAGTTAAGTTCGATTATTGAATGCGCTGATGCAGCACATGGATTAAATGGACTAATATGTTCTGATGGAGGATGCAAAACCTCTGGAGATATAGCAAAAGCATTTGGAGGCGGGGCTGATTTTTTGATGCTAGGGGGCATGTTAGCTGGTACGGAAGAGTGTGAGGGAGAATGGATTGAAGAGGGTTTAAAATTTTATGGCATGTCATCTAAAGAGGCACAAGAATTACATTATAATGGTGTGCCAGATTATGCTGTTGCTGAAGGGGATTGCCAAATAATTCCTAGAAAAGGCCCAGTTGAAAAAGTTATTAAAGACATACTTGGAGGTCTTCGATCAACTTGTACCTATGTTGGAAGTAATAGTCTCAAAGATTTAAGTAAATGTACTACATTTATTAGAGTGAACCGAATAAAATGAAACTAATAAAACCAAGTTTTGAACTCTTGACTTCGCTAAATTCTAGCATACTCAAGAGTATAGAGCGGGCTGGTCGTATATGTTATCAAAGTGAATCCGGCACAGATACATCAGAATCTTTTTGTAAGAAAATAATTAGTCGAGGGCATGAATCTGTTCTCGAACATGAAAGTATTAGTGTTAAATTTATTATAGATCGTGGAGTCTCACATGAACTTGTGAGGCACAGGCTTTGTGCATTTTCTCAGGAATCAACAAGATATTGTAGTTACAAGAATCATGTTACATTTATAATTCCTCCCTGGGTATCAATTCCGGCTGGCATTTATAAAAACGGGCACGTTGTTAATATTGAGGATGCATTATGGTTTGATAGTTGCATGACTGCTGAATATAATTATCATTTGTTATTACAAAAATGGACACCACAACAAGCGCGGTCTATACTTCCGAATTCATTAAAAACTGAAATAATTGTGACAGCAAACTTGAGGGAATGGAGGCATATTTTAAGGTTGCGAACGGCTCAAACAGCACATCCACAAATGAGAGAGGTAATGTGTCCCCTACTTGAGACTTTGAAAAAACAAATTCCAGTTATCTTTGAGGATATTTGAATGCAGTATGCAACTAAACTCAATGATTCATTTTTAGAATACTATAAGGGCAAAGTCGCCCCTTTTGGCCAGTTAGGGCAAATTGTTTATAAACGAAATCTGTCTCGCTTGATTCCATGTTTGGGGCGTACAGAAGTTTGGCAAGAAACATGCGAACGTGTATGCAATGGTATTCTGGAAATTGGTGGGTTATTTACTGAAGGCGAACTTGAGCAACTTTTTGATAATATGTTTAAGTTAAAGGGGCTTCCTGCCTCTAGGGTGCTTTGGCAAGCTGGTACGGAGACAACTCGTAAAATTGGCGTGGACGGGCTTAATTCCTGTTGGGGAGTTACAGTAAATAGTCTTGAGGCGTTTACGTTCTCCTTTAATCAGTTGCTTATGGATTCTGGCGTTGGATACAACGTGCAACCTGTATTTGTTTTTGAACTACCGCGTGTAAAACAAGATGTTGTAATTAGACAAGTTGATTCAGCAGATTGTAGTTTCTTAGTTCCCGATAACAGGGAAGGATGGGTAGAGTTACTTTATAAAGTTCTTGAATCTTTCTTTGTTACGGGCAGAGGTTTTACCTTCTCGACTCAATGTGTTCGTCCTGCTGGTCGTTTATTAAATACATTTGGAGGTAGATCATCAGGAGCCGAGAATCTCACAAATGGAATTTCTCAAATTATTAGAGTTATTAAAGCAAGAGAAAGTAAGAAACTTAAACCAATAGATTGCATGGATGTTATGAATATACTGGGTCAAATTAATTTTCATAGAAATAGTAGGAATGCTCAACTTGCTTTGGGAAATATAGATGATCCATTATTCATGGATGCTAAAGATTGGAGTAAGGGACGAGTACCAAATTGGCGTGCTATGAGTAATAATAGTGTAGCTGTAAACTCCTACGATAAGATTCCTGATGAATTTTGGAATCGGGATGATTTATGCGGGCTAGTAAACTTAAAAAATGGTAGACGGTTTGGCCGTCTAGTAGACGGTGAAAATTATCGACCTGATTATAAGGCAGATGTAGTAAATGCGTGCAGTGAAATTTTTATGGAGAATGGAGAGCCTTGTAACTTATGTGATATTATTCTTCCTAGAATAGAATCATTAGAGGAATTAAAACAGGTTGCCACGTTATTATACAAAGTTTGCAAGACTATTTCGTGTGCAAAATACTTTGATCCTATAACTCAGGCAGTTGTAGACAAGAATCATCGCATCGGTGTTAGCTTAACAGGTTTGATGCAAAGCAACTTTTTTAATAATTGCACCTTAGAGTCTTTATATCGACATTTAGAACAAGTTGATGAGGCGTATAGCCGAGAATTAGGTGTTAGTAAATCTATTAAGTTGACTTGCATAAAACCAAGTGGAACAATTTCGTTGTTACCGGGAGTCACTGCTGGGATGCATCCTGCTTATGCTAATTATATGATTCAAAGAATTAGATTTAATGCTGATGATTCACTTGTTGAAGTTTGTCAGGAACATGGCTATAAAATTGAACCCCATTTGGGGTTTGATGGCAGTGAGGATTCCAATATAGTAGTAATAGAGTTTCCGATTAAACAGCCGGGTATCACTAAAGATCAAGTATCGGTAGTACAGCAGTTAGAAAATCAGAAATTGCTTCAAACATACTGGGCAGACAATGGAATCTCCGCAACCCATTACTTCAAAGATGCAGAGCTACCCGAAATTAAAGAATGGCTTAAAAATAACTACGATGATAATGTAAAAAGTTGCATCTTTCTAAGAACAGATAATAAAGTTTATCCCCAAGCCCCCTATGAAGCTATTACTGAAGAGGAATATAATAAGAGAAAAAGGCCACCAATTACTAGCGTGCATGATACTAAACAGATTGATATGATTGATAGTCTTGAATGTGCTGGAGGATGTCCTATAAAATGACTGATAATAAAATCAAAGACTTATTGAGAAGAGCCTATCATCTTGCTGAACGAAGTTCTGATCCCTCAACTAAGGTTGGTGCTATTATTCTCCATGACTTAGATGAATGTTATGGATGGAATCATACGCCTCCAGGCATTGAAATAGATTTAACAGATCGTGTATTAAAATATAAAGTTATAGAACATGCGGAAAGGCACGCAATTTTCAATGCTGCCAAGCATGGTATTGCACTGTTAAATACCATCTTAGTTTGTCCGTGGGCTGCTTGCGCTGACTGTGCTAGAGCAATTGCGTTATCAGGTATCTTTGAAGTGGTGTGTCACGGGGATGCTATTGATAAAACCCCCGAGCGTTGGCAACAGGACATGGCAATAGCGGCACAAATTTTTGCTGGCTCGGGAGTTAAGTATACAAAGTTTTATGGGAAACTTGATTATTGTGAAAATCTTTTCAACGGGGAGACTTGGTATCCATGATTCAAGCAATTTGGGATTTTATTGCTAGTAATGCTGCTACCAATCAATTTTTGACGGGGGGCGCTGTTCTTGGTTGTATTGGAGTACTTGTTGCTTATCTGCGTAAAGTTCCAGGTTCGATTTGGGCATGGTTCAAGCGGCGTATTGTTATTGAAATTGATATTCCTGATAGGGATGAGGTTTTTAATTGGCTGGATGGCTGGTTAGCAGAACATAAATATCAAAAACGATGCAGGCTAGTTACAGTTTATTCTTCAAAAAAGAAACATAATGAAGGCTATGATGATTGTACCCCGGCTGATCAGATAAAACATAAAAGGCCCAAGATTTTTATGTCTCCTGCGCCAGGTTTACATTATCTATTTTATAAAGGAAGACTAGTAATATTAAGCCGTGAAAGAAAGGATGGTTCGGATCAAAAAGGAAGTATGACTTTTGGTTTTCGTGAGACATTTAATATTAAAATTTTTAGTCGGAATAAACAACTTATTATTGATTTGATTACTGAGGCTAGAGAACTTGCTTACCCGCCAGAGGATGATAGAATATCTGTCTATATGCCTAATTATGGAAGTTGGAATAGAACAGCAAAAAAGATTCCACGTCCAATTGAATCAGTGATTCTTGATGGAAACTTAACTAATCAAATACTTGAAGACGTTAAGGAGTTTCAAAGTTCTGAAAAATGGTATAACGGATTGGGTATTCCCTATCGCAGAGGCTATCTTCTCTATGGCCCGCCAGGGAATGGGAAGAGTAGTTTAGTTATAGCATTAGCATCCTCTCTTAATCTTGATATTTGTATAATGAATCTTAGTTCATCTGGATTATCGGACGATAGATTA
>Ga0315289_10013177_pt1 | contig 11596 bp, 13 predicted proteins | sample YL17G11_40_MG_FD_203452 | JGI IMG/M metagenome (GOLD analysis project Ga0315289, IMG submission 203452) | Sediment microbial communities from Yellowstone Lake, YNP, Wyoming, USA - YL17G11_40 | ecosystem: Environmental > Aquatic > Freshwater > Lake > Sediment | place: USA: Wyoming | collected... | reverse complement strand
AATACCGTGCTGCACGGATGCAGAATGCTCCCACGTTCGCCCCGATGTCCAGGACAGTATCCTCTGGTTGTATATCATCGAACCGGTACTCATCGATGTCCGTGATCTGGCGGTAGGGAAGATCCCGCCTCGCGAACCTGATGGTTCGCTCGCCCGCCACCGGCATCCCGGGCACGGTGGCAGGGTTCACGAACCTGACGGGAAGGGCACCTGCCATTGAGGAACCCGGGCTGACGGCATCTCCTGACAATCTCCTCCGCATGCCCCGTACGAGTTCTTTCCACACCAGTATCACGCACCCCGCTGCCAAGAACGGGCGGATGAGAGAAAAATGTGCAAGGAAATAAGGATTTTCTTTATGGAACTCATTGAAGAGCTTCTCAAATTCCATGGAGACACCAGATAAAGAGAGGAGGGTCTGCACTGGATTAAGGATATAGGCATCAGAGCCGATTCTCCATGTGTCCGCCGCGTAATTCGGGCTCCGGACCTCCAGAGAAACTATAATACTCGAAAAAGGGTTACAGAGGTGTGCAATGAAGAACGCCTTCCATGTGATGATCATCCCAACACTGGGCTGCCCGTCCCGCTGCAGTTATTGCTGGAGTTCAGAGGAGGGCTCCCCTGTCATGACAATCGATACGGTGAGGGAGATTGTTGCATGGCTGAAGGATTTCCGCACCGACCGGGTCACCTTCACCTTCCACGGCGGGGAACCGCTCCTCGCGGGTGCTGATTTTTACCGCGAAGCCCTCCCTCTCCTCGCCGAGGGCCTGAGCCACCTGAAGCCGGAGTTCGCCCTCCAGACCAACCTCTGGAGGCTTACACCGGAGCTCGCCGAGATCCTTGCACAATACCATGTCCCCATAGGTTCCAGTATCGACGGGCCGCAGGAGCTGAACGACCTGCAGAGATCGGAAGGCTACTTCGAAAGGACCATGAAGGGCTACAAGATTGCAAAGGAGCACGGCCTCTCGGTACGGTTCATCTGCACCTTCACCTCCCACTCGGTGAAATTCAGGGAGGAGATCTTCAGGTTCTTCCTGGAGAACGGCCTCACACTCAAGTTGCATCCTGCACTGCCTTCGCTCCGTTCAGAGGACCCGAAAAAATGGGCACTGGACCCCGATGAGTACGGGGACCTGCTCGTCTATCTCCTGGATAAGTACCTTGAACACCTGGACGAGATCGAGGTCATGAACATCAACGACCTTGTCAGGTGTGTCTTCACCCGAAGGGGCAGCGTCTGCACCTTCGTGGACTGCATGGGGAACACCTTTGCGGTCGGCCCTGACGGGAGCATCTATCCCTGCTACCGCTTCGTCGGAATGCCGGAGTTCGTCATGGGGAGCGTGTACGACCATCCCAGCATGGAGGATCTGAAACGGTCCCCTGCCGGCCAGCTGATGGAGCAGTTCAGGGAGTACGTCGATAAGGCGTGTGGGGAATGTGCCCACATCAGGTATTGCCGGGGTGGGTGCCCCTATAACGCCATCGCACCGACAGGAGGTGAGATCAGGGGCGTTGACCCCCACTGCAAGGCCTATAAGAGGATATTTGACGAGATCACTGACCGGCTCAACAGGGAGATGTTCGAGTCCCCGATGATGGAGATGGATCCCTTCTCACCGAGGCCCAGGAAGGGAGCCAGGCGCGGAATCATGAGCATCATCCAGAGAGGGGTTACAGGACGGATCGAATATCCGTGAAGGGAAGAGGAGGAACAACCTGTCATGGTCTCCGTCGGCGTGCATGTCTCCATCGCAGGCTCCATCGACCTCGCGGTGGACCGGGCGAAAAAGATCGGGTGCGATACCTTCCAGATCTTCTCCCGGAACCCCAGGGGATGGAAGTTCAAGGACCTGACAGAAGAGCAGGTGAAGGCATTCAGGGAGAAGATCAAGGAGAGCGGCATCACCACCCCCGTTGACCATATGCCGTACCTCCCGAACCTGGCCTCGCCGGAAGGCGACAACTATGCCCAGTCGGTTGCCACCCTGAAGGCCGAGCTTGCCCGGTCCGGCCAGCTCGGCATCCCGTACCTGGTGACCCACCTCGGGCACCACAAGGGGGCAGGGAAAGAGGCCGGGTATGAGGGCGTGATCGGGGCGGTCACCGAGGCTTTCTCAGCCGTAGAGAACGACGTGATGCTCCTCCTGGAGACCACCGCCAATGAGAAGAACAGCGTTGGCGGGACCTTCGAGGATATCCGGCATATCCTGGACGGGATTGGCCAGCCGAAGCGGGTCGGGGTCTGCTTCGATACCTGCCACACCTTCGTCGCCGGCTATGAACTCCGGACACCTGAGGGGATCGGGGCGACCCTGGATCACTTCGACGAATTCATCGGCCTCTCCCGCATGAAGGTGATCCATCTGAACGATGCAAAAGGGGAGTTCGGGAGCCACCTGGACCGGCACGAGCATATCGGGATGGGGTCTATCGGCGAGGAAGGGTTCAGCCACATCCTCCACAACCCGGTCTTCTCCCAGCTCCCCCTCATCTGCGAGACGCCGGTTGACGAGCGGAGGGATGACGTGGGGAACATAAAGACCGTCAGGGAACTGGCAGGACCTGAGTGACGAGCCCCGAGAGCCGGCATGAGATCATCTTGGTGAGTGCCTGGATCTCGCTCCTCGCAGTCGCAACCGGCCCCGGATTCGGGAGAGAGATCCGATCAGATCCACTGGTATAAAGAGAGTCCGCCTCCAATAATCTCCCGTGAAGGGGAGGCTTGAGGGATCATCGGTCATCCTGGGGCCCGATGGGGTGGCGCTCCATGAGCAGGGCGGCTTCGGCAGGATGGAGAGGGGGGGCCTCCGGCTCTCGCCCGAGGAGGCCCTGTACCTCGTCTACAGGCAGAAGCTGGAGGTGGAGGGCCATCCCTTCGATCGCCTCCTCTCGGCGTTTGCGGACCGGCCGGGCCTCTTCAGGAGCTACCTTGTGTACCGGGATATCCGGGAGCGGGGTTACGCGGTACAGCCGGGCCTCGGGCACTACCGGCTCTTCCGGAGAGGTGAACGACCAGGCACCGGCCGCTCCCGGCTCCTCGTCCGGGTACTCTCGGAACGGGATCTCGTGGACTTCGAGGTGATCCGGACCGAGGTTGAGACATCGGATCATATGCGCAAGGAGCATGTGCTCGCCGTCGTGGATGATGAGGGGGAGCTCACCTACTACGGGGTGAAGATGACCGATCTGGCAACGATCTCGGCCCCTCCGGCCTGCCCCTCCCTTGAGGGACATCTCTTCGGGAGCAATGTCGTCCTCAAGGGCGCAATCCCGGCAGAGATCCGCGAGTCATGGTTCGGGACCCCCCTTGATGAAAAGAGGCTCATCCTCTCGCCCGTTGAGACCCTCTACCTGATGCACGGGGGGTGCCTCTCCCTCTCCGGCGAGGTGTCCCTGTCTCCGGAGAAGTTTCTTGAGAGCGCCCTCCCGTCGGACCCCGAGCTTGCTGAGAAGGCTCGCGTCTATGCGGACCTGAGGGACCACGGCTACATCCCGCGAACCGGCTACAAGTTCGGCCACCACTTCAGGGTGTATGCGAGAGACAAGACCCATTCCGATCTCCTCGTCCACGCTGTCCCCCCGGGCCAGACACTCTCCGTCTCTGTCATCTCCCGCTCCGTCCGGCTCGCCCATTCTGTGAAAAAGAAGATGTTGTTTGCCTGCGTACATCCATCAGGCATCCGTTACATCGAGTTCGGGAGGATGAAACTGTGAGAGGCGAGGAGTCCCGGGGAGCGGTCAACCCCTGGGGGAATAACCAGGCCCAGGATTACCAGTCCATTTTCTCGGAGTTCGGTATCGACCCCATCTCCACGGCGCTCCCAAACCTTTCCGAAATCCCCCCATTCATCAGGCGGGGGATCGTGGTCGGCCACCGCGATTACCAGGCGGTTGCCAGGGCGATTCGGGATCGCACCCCCTACTACGTGATGACCGGCTTTATGCCGTCGGGCCACCCCCACCTCGGGCACCTCATGGTGATGAAGGAGGTCGTCTGGCACGTCTGTCACGGTGGAACGGGCTACATCGCCATCGCAGACCGCGAGGCCCACGCGGTCCGTGGCATCTCCTGGGAGCAGTGCAGGGTATTCGGCGAGGAGTACCTCAGGTGCCTGTACGCTCTCGGCTACGAGGGGACCACCTACTACCAGAGCGAGAACCATGCCCTCCACGGCCTTGCCTTCGAGGCCTCCACCAAGGTGAACTTCTCGGAGCTCTCCGCGATCTACGGCTTCGGCCCCGATACATCCCTCTCCCATGCCGAGAGCGTCATCACCCAGGTGGCGGACATCCTCTACCCCCAGGTTGACAAGGGCCCAGCTCCCACCGTGGTACCCGTCGGCATCGACCAGGACCCCCATCTCCGCCTCACCCGGGGGATCGCCCACAAGCTCCGGATGTTCACCGTCGAGGAACGGGAGGGGTATGTCTCGGTCAGGTCCAAGAACGCCCCGCAGGAGGCGGTCTCAGCCGTCCACGCGGCATTCCCCGGCTCAAAGAAGTTCGAGGGTCATGTGGATATCCGCGGCTGTTCCCTTCCAGACGTGAAGGAACGGGTAAGGGAGATCGAGCGTAAGCACGGGGGCTACGGGTTCTTCACTCCCTCCTCGACCTACCATATCTTCATGCCCGGGCTCCAGGGCGGGAAGATGTCCTCCTCGGTCCCGGAGAGCCTCTTCTCGTTCGGGGAGCCGGACGAGAGCATCGCAAAGAAGGTGAAGAACGCCCTTACCGGCGGGAGGATGACCGTGGAGGAGCAGAAGCGTCTCGGCGGGGAGCCCGACCGGTGCTCGGTCTTCCTCCTCAACCTCTTCCACCTGGTGGAGGACGATCAGGAGCTCGAGGAGATCCGGAAGGCCTGCCAGGGGGGATATCTTCTCTGCGGGCCGTGCAAGAAGGCGACCCTTGAGAGGGTATGGTCTTTCCTCAGGGATTTCCGGGAGAGGATGGATGCAGCTCAAACCGGAGGTGGGTGAAAGATGGACCTGACTGCGAACGAGAGGAGGCTTCTCCTGGCCCTCGGGAAGAGGAGGCGATCAAGCCTCCCTGGCCTTGCAAAGGACCTGGGAACATCGGAGGAGGCAGTGCTCCAGTACGCCAGGTTACTGAGCGAGCGGGACCTCGCCGGGATCCGGAGGGATGTTCAGAAGAGCTACACCCTCACGGAGGAGGGGAAGGGATACCAGGCAAAGGGACTCCCCGAGCGACAGCTCCTGGAGAGCTTCACAGGGAGCATTCCGGTAAAGGAGCTGCAGAAACATCCCCATGCGAAGCTTGGCATCGGGTGGATGAGGAAGAAGGGCTGGGTCACCATACGGGACGGGATCGTGACGAAGGCAGCTGATGCGCCCCCCGGCCCTGATGAGCTCGCCCTCAGCTCGCCCGCTGGAGGGGACGAGGGGGCCCCGATTCTGATCGATCGAGGACTCCTCACCGAGCATGAGGAAGTGACCTTCGAGGTCTCCCTCACTGCGGCCGGCGAGGAAGCTCTTGCGGCCGGTCTCGAATCCGGCGAGGAAGTGGGAACCCTCACAAGGGAGCAGATCCTGTCAGGGAGCTGGAAGACCCTCAAACTCCGGAGATACAGCCTGGAGACCCACCCCAGACCGGTGATCCCCGGGAAGCTCCACCCATACCAGCGCCTCATGGGCGAGATGCGGGAGATCCTCCTCTCAATGGGATTCACAGAACTCTACGGGGGCATTGTCCAGTCGGCATTCTGGAACTTCGACGCCCTCTTCCAGCCCCAGGACCATCCTGCCCGGGAGATGCAGGACACCTTCTACCTCGACGAGTGTGAAGGCCTCCCGCCCCAGTACGGGCGGGTGAAAGCCGTCCACGAGAACGGGGGCGGGACGGGCTCGACAGGCTGGGGTGGTTCCTGGTCCGAGGCAAAGGCAGAGCAGTGTGTACTCAGGACCCATACCACCCTCCTCTCCATCCAGCACCTTGCAGCCCACCGCGAGCCGCCCGTGAAGGCCTTCTGCATCGGGAGGGTGTACCGGCGCGAGGCCATCGATCCCACCCACCTCCCCGAGTTCGAGCAGCTCGAGGGGATCGTCATGGACGAGGGGGTGAACTTCACCCATCTCCTCGGGTACCTGGAGGAGTTCTACCACCGGATGGGCTTCTCGGGCGTCCGGTTCCGGCCCGGGTACTTCCCGTACACCGAGCCCTCCGTGGAACCCGAGGTCTTCGTCGAGGGGCTCGGGTGGGTCGAGCTCGGCGGGGCGGGGATCTTCCGCGAGGAGGTCACCCGGCCCTGGGGGATAGAGCACCCCGTCCTTGCCTGGGGGCTCGGGGTCTCGAGGGTCGCCATGCTCACCCTCGGCCTCAAGGACCTGAGGCAGCTCTACCGGAGCGATCTCGGGTGGATCCGGGAGAGCACGGTGAGGCGGCCTGGATAGGAAAGGGGCCTCTCCCCGAAAGCATCATTCTTTTATACCTTGCCTCACCGAGTATCTCCTATGGTTCACGGGGAACAGAGTCCGAAGATCAGGGTGCCCCACCGGGTCTATGAGCTCCTCGGGGACGCCCGGCTCACCGAGTTCATGGAGATGACGCGGGAGAACCATGAACGGGGGTTCGTGATGCTCCAGAGCCACCTCCTCCACGAGTCCGACCGGACGGGTGACAGGCGATACCAGGACCTCCTGGAATGGTTAAAGAAGCACAAGCAGGAGTTCTTCTTCGGTCTCTCCTACGGGTTCGAGGACGGGCGGTAAGCCCCCCCAGCCCGTGAGAGAAGAAACAATTCTAATATATACCTATCCCGAAGTACTGCTAGCTCAGGACCGACCGACCCCCCTATGAATGCAAAAATCAAGGTTCCCCGGGATGTCTTCGACGTGCTTGAGACCCTGCGAACCGGGGGCTTCCTCGATATTGCGAAGAAGGAGAAGGAGAAGGGGTTCTTAATCGCCCTCACCCACTGCAAGTTCGAGTTCGAGAAGAAGAAGGATGCGAAGTTCATGAACACCTATGAATGGTTAAAGAGGCACAGGGCCGAGTTCTTCTGGGGTGTTCTCGACGGGTTCGAGGTAGGCGGGTAACGGGGGAGGGAGGCACCCCGTGGAGCCGGGGGTCCATGGGGGCCGTTTTCGATAGGTGGCGGTGTATATGCATGAACGACTCTGACGGGTGCCCCATAACAGGTGTGTATGCCATCCGGTCCGGCTTACCCATCATCGGTCTTGGCATCCTCATCATCTTCTCCGGTTTCATCGGTCTCGTGGTCCCAGGCATCCCGGTTCCTCCCTTCCCCGCAATGGCGATCTTTGCGGGCTTCGGACTCTTCCTCATCTGGGCCGGCCTCACGAAATAAGAGGGGGTTACCGGTGCACCAGGACAGGAAGGGGGATCAGGAAACACCGGCGACGAAGGTCCAATCCGCCAGAGAGTCCCTTCTCACCCATCCGGATCCCTCATCGAGGAGGGGTGCTGCCATCGCCCTCGGTGAGACCCGCGACCAATCTGCTATCGCAGCCCTCGCACAGGCTCTCCGTGATCCCAACAAGGATGTGCGTGCTGCTGCAGCGGCAGGGCTTGCTTCGATCTGCTCACCGGCTATCGGTGCCCTCACCGAAGCCCTTGCGGATGGGAACTGGGTGGTGCGGTACCGTGCTGCCGAAGCCCTGGGATCCATCAGGGATGAGCGTTCTGTCACTGCCCTTATCCATGCTCTGGAGGACAGGCGGGACCATGTCCGCTTCATGGCAGCCAAGGGCCTCGGGAAGCTGGGGGAGAGGCGCGCCATCGGACCTCTCAGGGCAGCGCTTGCAGATGAGAATGAATTCGTCCGCCGTGCAGCGAGAGGAGCTCTCGCATCACTCGGCTAGCGGCAGGCCGGGATCCCTTCAGACCGGTTTATGAGGAGAATCAGGGAATCGATAAGAAGCAGGATATTCCCCTATATACGGCAGATGATAACAGACAGGTTGTCGGTGCTCCCCCCGAAAACGGCTGCGTCTATGAGGGCAAGGGCGGCCTCACGGTTCCCCGAAAGCATCGCCAGCTCCCTGAACCGGTCTGGCTCAATGAAGTCATGTATTCCGTCGGATGTCAGGACAAGCACCTTCCCGTCCACATTCATGTCAGAGAGGTCCGGTACACATCCCCTCTCCAGTCCGAGAGCCCTTGTGATGATATTTGACTGGGGGTGGCGGATCGCCTCGCGTTCCCTGAGGTTCCCCGAATCGATGAGCTGCTGGAGGTAGCTGTGGTCTTTCGTGTGCCAGCAGGTCTTCTCGTCGATGACGTAGGCCCTGCTGTCGCCGAGGTTCCCTATGATGCACCGCCCATCCCGGGAGGCGATGCATGCGGTGAGGGTCGTCCCGGAGTTGACACCCTGCTCCCTGTTATACAGTACTATCTGCATGTTCGCCTCCGCAAAGACCTGCAAGAGGAGGAATTCGGGATCAGAGGAGGAAAGGGCGAGAGCATCGATCCGCTCCAGCTCAGCGATGGCCATCCGGCTTGCCACCTCCCCCCGGGCATGCCCGCCAAGGCCGTCCGCGATACCGAAGATGAGGCAGTCTCCGACGGATCGGGCAAGGATCGAGTCCTCATTCACCTCCCGCCCCCCCGTCTCTGAGATCGCGAAGAAGCTGGATTCCGGCAGAAGAACCACCCGGGGAAGGCCCGACCTTCTCTCTGGATGGTTGCCCACCAACGGTTAAATACCTTGTTTGGTCCCAGGGGATGGTACCGGTCAGGGGATCGCTTGAAGAATCCCCGCCAATCTGCAGAAAGCACCATTACCTATAAATCCCGAAAGGTCTCCTGTCTCGTGTATACCGATCTCACCCGCGGACGGCCCGAGAGGCCTTGCGATCGGGTGAACGGGATCGATCGAGTGAGGGGGAAACAGGTGTATGAACGGCAATCTTGATCTGCTGCGCAGCGTTCTCGGGGAGATGCGCCTCGATCTCTTAGAGCGGGAGAATGTGGTAGCCACGGGCATCGGGTACAAGGTCAAGGGCGGGGAGAGGACAGGGACCCTCTCCATCGTCTGCTCGGTCGTGGAGAAGGTTCCCGCGGCACAACTCACGAGACGTGCGATCATCCCCCAGGAGGTGGGAGGTGTTCCGACGGATGTTGTGGAGACGGGTATTTTTCGTGCCCTGCAGGCGCGGACAGACCGGTGGCGTCCCGCTCCTGGAGGGGTGAGCATCGGGCACAAGGATATCACCGCAGGAACCCTCGGCTGCCTGGTGAAGGACGACCAGGGGACCTATATCCTCTCCAACAACCATGTCCTCGCAAACAGCAACGCAGGAGTCCCCGGCGATGCCATCCTGCAGCCCGGGCCTATCGACGGGGGGAGGAACCCCGCTGATAAGATCGCCGAGCTCGCACGGTTCGTCACGATATCTCTCCCCGAACCCGCACCGCCCAGCGACTGCCCGATCGGCAGGGGGATCGCATCCCTGGCAAACCTGTTTGCAAGAGCCGTGGGGAGCCAGACCCGGCTCCAGGCCGTCAGACCCCAGGCAGGGGAGAACCTTGTCGACGCCGCCCTCGCCCGTCCCCTGAATATGGGGGATCTCCGGGGGGATATCCTGGATATCGGCACCATCTCGGGCGTGAAGCACGGCGAGCTGGGGATGGCCATCCGGAAGAGTGGCCGCACCTCCGGGACCACCAGTGGCGAGATCCAGCAGGTGGATGTAACGGTCGACGTGGACTACGGGAGCGGACGGATCGGCAGGTTCACCGATCAGCTCCTCGCGGGCACCATGAGCCAGGGCGGCGACAGCGGTTCGGCGGTGCTGGACAGCTCAAACAACCTTGTCGGGCTGCTCTTTGCCGGGAGCGATACCTCGACAATTATCAACAGGATCGAGAATGTCTTCTCGGCATTGCAGGTGCACCTGTAGGAACCCGGGAGCCGACAGTGATGACGCAGGAACACCCCGATGAAGGGGCAGGGGAACTGCCCGCGGCAAGGGAGGTAAAGACAAGGTACGAGGAGCGCCTCCTCTCCCTGCCCGGGGTTGTCTCGGTGGGGATCGGGAGGAGTCCTGACGGGAGGCCGGTGATCATTGTGGGGCTGGACCGCAACAGGCCAGCGACCATCCGGGAGATCCCTGAGGAGATCGAGGGTTACCCTGTCCGTGTGGAGATGATCGGTCCCGTCCGGGCGTTGTGAAGCCCTTCCTGCGTCGGAACATCAAACCATAAATACCCTCAGGATCCACCCTTTGCCAATGAGGGATCAGAAGAACCGGGTCCGCCAGGTCATGCGCGAGAGGCGGGAGGCGATGACCCATGGCGAGAGGCTCGACAAGAGCCGGAGGATATGCGGGTGCGTCCGCGATCTGATACGGGATGGCGAGATCGTGATGGTCTACTCATCAAAGGATCTCGAGGTAAATACAAGGCCCCTCATCGGAGATCTTCTTGCATCCGGGAACCCGGTCATCGTCCCGGTCATCGTGAAGGAGGACGTGAGCCTCAGGCTCTCTTACCTGAAAGACCCCTCGGTCCTCGTGCCAAGCACCTTCGGGGTCCCTGAGCCCATAGGGAGCGAGATCCCGGCAGGGGCCGGGGATGTCGATACCATCATCCTCCCGATGCTCGGGTACGACAGGGAGGGAGGCAGGCTCGGGTACGGCGCCGGCTACTATGACCGGTTCCTTGCCAGGAACCCCCGGATACGGAGGATAGGTATCGCGTTCTCCTGCCAGGAGGCAGAGAAGATCCCGTGCGATGAGAACGATATCCATATGAACGTGATCATCACCGAGGAAGGGATGGTCTACTCTGACGGGATGTGCTAGTTATGGAGATCAACGGTGCAACGATCCTGGATACGTATGCAGAAGCCTTCCCTGTCTGGATATCGAGGATCATCATCACCGCGGCAAGCGGGGAATGGGCATACCGGGCAGCCGTTGAAGCGACCGGGTTTGCGTCATCCAGGATCGGGTGCCCCTGTGAAGCCGGGATAGAGGGGTACCTGGATCCAGTTGAGACTCCGGACGGGAGGGCCGGGGTCTCCATCCTCGTCTGCTCAGAGAAGAAGACCCTGAAGGCGAATGTAGCATCGCGGGTCGGCCAGTGCATCCTTCCTACTCCAACAGCCTCGGCCTTTGACGGATTTCCCGGGGCCAGCTCCCGGTTCCACATCAGGATGCATTACTTTGGGGATTCGTATGAAGAGCGATGCCTCGTCGGGGGCAGGAGCTGCTGGAAGATCCCTACCATGGAAGGGGAATACGTGGGAGAGGAGCGGTTCGGGGCCATTGCAGGGATCGCAGGGGGCAACTTTCTGGTCATGGGACGGGACCAGCGGTCAGCTCTCTCGGGTGCAGAGGCGGCGGCGGATGCCATCGCAGGGCTGAGGGGTGTCATCACCAGCTTTCCCGGTGGTATTGTCGCGAGCGGCTCGAAGGTGGGGTGCAGAAGCTACCACTTCCCGATGCCTGCCAGCACCAATCACCCCCTCTGCCCGGCCCTCAAGGGGAGGATCCGGGATTCCCTCGTGCCTGACGGGGTCAGATCCATCTACGAGATCGTCATCAACGGCGTGAATGAAGAGTCAGTGAAGCGTGCGATGAAGAAGGGGATCGAGGCAGCGACC
>Ga0315289_10013175_pt1 | contig 11597 bp, 13 predicted proteins | sample YL17G11_40_MG_FD_203452 | JGI IMG/M metagenome (GOLD analysis project Ga0315289, IMG submission 203452) | Sediment microbial communities from Yellowstone Lake, YNP, Wyoming, USA - YL17G11_40 | ecosystem: Environmental > Aquatic > Freshwater > Lake > Sediment | place: USA: Wyoming | collected... | reverse complement strand
TGAGTTCGAGGAGTTACCAATCATTCAGCAACATAACGACCGACCCCGTCAGACCATCCTAACCCTATCTGTCCACCCATAGGGGTGCAGTCCACTATTTCTGGTGACATTCACAAGAAAGATGACGAGATGAGAACGAGAAATAACATCTCAGGTCTTGCTCAAGATATCTTCCACGTATTGTATTACCTATAGATACTCCCTTGATCTAGGTCTACGGCTTTGCTTCGACGCTAATCGCTGTCCCCTTGCCATGTTCGGATGAAATCTTGAAGCTGCCGGCAAGCAGTCTGGCTTGCTGTGAGTCAGGGTCATATATGGGCAGGTGACACCCACGGAATTTGAACTATTAGTCTATAGTTCGGATACTGAATCTTAAAGTGTCTTATTTAGGTCTATACTCAGTCCCGCTGCTCTGATCTCTCTGGCAAGTGTGAGCTTCCATGCATCGCCTTTATCAAGTGGTATATATGAAACCCCCTTGAAATCTGAGGGTAATTCAATGGTTTCATCATATAGTGCGCAGACTTTCTTTCTCCCCAGCTTGCCGATGAAGTAGCCAAGTTCGAAGACTACATTCTGCCGTGCTCGTGGTTTCAGATTGCTGTCTTCTGATAGTTTTCCTAAATCGTCTGGAGTAAGTAGCACAACCACAAAAGCGACCGGAGAATAATGCTCAATTTTCTCGATGACCGTCATTCCCTCACTTGGAAGCTCATGGAGAATTCTAACATCAAGCTCTAGTTTTTCTAAGAAGCGGGCAACTGCCTGCTTAGAAGCCTCATCTCTACCATGAACCAAGAAAGTCGTAACACTTTGCGATATAGTTTGCTCTTCTATTATTTTAGATATACCCATTGACTCATTGTACAGCGGAAGGCGTTCCTTAATCGACTCAAGCCTTGTAAGTTTTAGTTTAATATCTTTTTTATGCTCTTCTGCCTGCTGGGGTAATGTTGGGTATGAGACAAATACGATGCCATAAATACTAGCATATTTGCTTGATAACTCTGGTGAATCGAACATACCCATCAAGAGGTCTTTGTTGAAATCATTCCATTTGTAATAGTCCGCCTCTGCTATCTCCAAATCCTGTTTTGAGTTGATTGTGCGATCAACTAGTTTTTGTCCCATTTCTATTCGTATATTTAGCTGTTTTTCTGCCTCTGCTCGAGGCATTGTTAGATTGGGCAAACTTGTATCCTCGGATGATCTATTTGCATCAGTTTTTTTCGCCATTTGTTCTAATTCTAGAATAGTTTAAGTGATTGGGTCAAGGTTTGATCAGTCGAGTTAATGAGTTTTATAGATGTCTTAGGTGCCTACCCAAAGAAAAAGCCCTCGGCCCTGAGACCGAGGGCTTTTAATTTTCATTGGTAGCGCGGATTGGATTTGAACCAGCACTCCTTTTCACCTAATCAGTTAGTAAGCCCTTATCTGATACCAGCCTTCAATCTCTCGGTGCAGGTCGCTTATATACATATGTATTAAGCAGTATTTGTGATAGCAAAGCCGTGTCAGGGGGAAAAGCGTTATAATAGGGCAGGTTATAGAATGAAGCGTTCAATGAGTGAATCTGAGTTATTGAGGCTGGCTGACCTCAACCTTGTGGAGTTTTGGTGTGAGAGCTCAAAATGGGTGCCCAATACAGAGATAGTCCAACGGCAGGACACGGTGTTCATCAATTCTGCCACGGATTTCCCCGGCTGCAATTTCGCATTTAACCTGGCAGTAGAGCCAGATGAACAACCCGATGCTTTCCTGACCAGAGTAAAAGGCTTTTTCGCCAAACGAAAGACGCTGTTTTCGCTCATACTTCGAGGTCACTGTGACCAGGCCATTATCCAGTATTGTAAAGACAACAAAGTGTTCCTGTTGGCTGAGGCACCGGGAATGGTGCTCGATGAACCGATAAAGGGGGGAGCAGTACCATCTGGAGCAGAGCTGCACTGGGTGGATAATGAGGGGGAATTGCAGGGCTTCAAGCAAGTTGTAGCCGAAGCCTACCAGGACCTGGGCTATCCCAAAGAAGTCAGCGAAAGCTATTTCGCTCAGGCGCAGCGTGTAATCAGCCCATACTTAGTTTTGGCACTGATCTGTCTTAAAGGCGAACCGGCATGCACTGCGCTGGCTATTCTCAGCCATGGCATAGCTGGTGTTTACTGGGTGGGTACGATAAAGAAGGCGCGAGGCATTAGATTAGCCTCGTACTGTACCCGAGAGGTGAGCAATGCCGCGTTTGCTCTGGGCGCACGAAAGGTCGTGCTCCAGGCCAGCAAGTTTGGTGAGCCGGTCTATCTAAAGCTAGGCTACCGAGAGTTCGCCAGATATCCGTGGTTCATCTGTTCCAGCAAGTAAGTGGAAGGGTGCGGTTGCAAGCAGGCTGGCAACCAATGGGGGAGTGGCACCTGTGGGCAGGTGCCACTTAGAAATAGAAAAGGAGGATGGAGCGATGCTTAAAGACTTTCGTGATTTTATTATGCGCGGCAACGTATTGGACATGGCAGTGGGCATCATAATTGGCGCCGCCTTCGGCACTCTTGTGATCTCGATTGTTAAGGATATCATTATGCCCCCTGTGGATAACAACCAGGAAATTTCGTATTCACTTTAGTGGGCCCTTGTGGCCAGTTTCCGAACTTTTCTTTGAGAAGAAGCAGCTTATTCCAGCTTTACAGCAGTTGCTCGTTTTATATAGCAGGCCCGTGCTATAACTTATACCATCCTTTTTCTCGCCGACCTCCCTCCAAAAATGGGGGCAAGTACATTAATCCAGAATGTAACATTCTATCTGGATTAGTTTTTGGGGGTCAGGTCAATGGCTGTTTGTTACTTTTATTAGACAACTGAGCTTTCAGACTGCTTAATGTTTCAGGGTCGCTGCAGTACCGGCTGCATTTTCATATTCCATTAGTAAAGTCTCAATAAGCTTCTTAACAGAGATGATTGTATCTATCCTATATGCATTAGCCCCGGCAAAAGCAAATCCTTTTTCAAGTTGCCCTTTTTTGGCATTGGTCAAGGCAGCACAAATGCAATATGGCGAACTCATAAAATCGCAGGTTTTCAGACATTGCCAGGGGCATTTAAATGGTCTTTTAATTCCCGCTGATACATCTTCAAGAAACCTATTCTTTATGGCTCTTCCCGGTAATCCAACCGGGCTGTCAATTATGGTAAGATCCTCTTTTTTGCAATTAACGTATGCCTCCTTAAATTTTATGGAAACATCGCACTCGTGAGTTGCCACAAACCTGGTGGCCATCTGCACACCTTGCGCTCCCAATTGGATGAATTTATAAATGTCGGCGCCTGTATACACACCACCTGCAGCGATTACGGGGATGCTCTTATTAAAATTCTGCTCATAGGGCTTTATCACAGAGATTACTTCCGGGAGTATCTTTTCCAACGAATGGTCAGGGTTATTGATCTGCTCTTTTTTGAACCCGAGGTGTCCACCGGCTAATGGACCTTCAACAACCACAGCATCAGGCACCTGATTATAGTGATTCCCCCAATATTGAAATATCAGTTTTGTTGCCCTGGCAGAAGATACTATTGGAACAACCTTAACTGCAGCTTTTCTCAATCCACTCGTTAACAATGTCTCAGGGATATTTAGTGGAAGTCCGGCACCAAGAAAAACCATGTCTATGCCTTCATCCACTGAAATCTGTAGAAGGTCATAGTAATCCGTAAGGGCTACCAGTAGGTTAACGCCAACAATACCAGTAGTCATCTCCCTCGCTTTTCTTATTTCTCTCCGCAAGGCTTTTTCGTTGGCTCCCTTGAAATTACTGTTAAAATCAGGCTCAAGCATACCTATTCCAGTGGCAGAAATGACACCTATGCCGCCTTCGTTGGCGACTGCCGAGGCTAGCCCTGACAAAGAGATGCCAACGCCCATTCCGCCTTGAATAATGGGTATCTTAGCCTCCAAATCACCTATCCGCAGTTTTGGTATGTTCCGGAAATCCATGTATTGCACTCCTTTGATCAGAACACAATGTTACCTATTGACCCCTACCCCCAACAGCAGTGACGCCCGTAATTGGAGTTTCCCGGCACTTTCTGCAAACTCCTTGGGGGTGAGACCTCCCAGTAAGGTATGGAGTCTGCCCCCATTATAATTCTTTCGCTGGGATTCGACAAAATTCCTGGAATGCTTCTTCCCGGCAAGAAAGATTGCCCTTACCAAAGGCGAAGAGCTTTGGTTTGCTTCATACTAACAATATAACTTATTGCTTACTGCAGCACCGTATGTCTTTGTGTCGCTTCATTAGTAACTAAATGACGTAAAGTTCAATGGACCGCTTCTTCCGTTCAACGAGTATTTCGGATTCGTCATGCTCTCTATTAAAGTCAATCGACGACGTGGCGTAAACGCATAGAGAATCATAAGTCATCATGCATTTCCATCCGCCAACACGTCTAAATGCAATCCCGGATTGTTGACGATGAGTACGGATAGTGCACCCGCAGGGGAGGGCGTACAGGATTTGAACCTTTGATAATTGGCTAAAAGTAACCCTATCAACCCCCTGAGATTTCAAAACATTTTTATATTCGGAGTCGGCTTGAAAACTTTGGCAGTCCTATTGGTTCCCTCTGGTCTAGGGCGTAGCTTCTATGGCGATAACCGTTCCTTTGCCGGGCTGGGACGAAACTTTGAAAGTGCCGTCGAGCAGATTGGCTTGCTGCTCCATTCTCTGCAAACCCAGCTTACCTTTAACCGCAAAATCAGCTAGTCTCTCCGGAGAAGAAAATCCTCGTCCGTTATCTTCCACTGTCAGCTTGAAGTTGCTGGTAACGAAGTCCAGAGTCACTGCAGCTGCGGTGGCTCCGGAGTGGCGGACGATGTTGTTTAAGGCGTCTTGGGCTATTCGGAAGACGATAATCTCAAATTCCGGCGGTAGACTGTGCTCTCTGCCGTTGACTTGCAGCTCAATTTTTATGCCGCTTTCAAGAGTCAGGCTTTCCGCCAGCCATCTCAAGGCGGGCAAAAGTCCTACGTTATCCAGTATGCTCGGCCTCAGGTCACGGCTTAGCCTCCGGACATCGTCGATAGCATGAAGAAGCATATCCAGTATTTCCTCAGCCTGCTTCCTGGCCTTTGGCGTCAGACGGCCGTAATCACCGGACTCCAGCGCGCGAGCGCGGTTGGCGATGACCAGCAGCGACTGTATGGTATCGTCGTGCAGCTTGCGAGCTAATCGGCGCCGCTCATACTCCTGGACTTTGAGCATTCGAGACAATGACAGCCATCGCGCCGTCCTCGACCGCTCCAGAACTCCGCCATGCTTCAGGCCGGGACGGTAGTCCATAGCCACGAACAGGCCCAGCAGCAGGGCTACCAGGGCCACCAGCGCGGTCCTTAAGAACGACTCGAAGCTGGGCGAGTCCTCTATGGCTCGAGGCAGCGTAGCTGCCAGAAATACGAGCCAGGCTGCCAAAGCGCCCTGTAAGCGGAAGACGGCGGCGGCATGTACGATCGGTACCAGAAAAAGAAAGCTTAATACAAAAATATAGACACCGTGAGCCGAGACGATGTCTTTTGCCCAGGGAAACCAGCCGGTAATGCCGAGATAAGTGGCATTGTACAGTAAAGCCAGGACCGTCATAACGCTGGCAATAATCCAGAAATGGCGGTTACGGAGGACGCTTTTCGTCTTTTGGGCCGTAACATTAGTTGCCGTATCAGTACGAATTTGTCTCATTGGATATCGTCCATAGACAGGAAACCAGCACGCAGGCCGGCTATAACGGCCTCGGTGCGTGAGGCTACTCTCAGCTTGGAAAAGACGTCGGCTAAATGTCCTTTTATGGTGCGCAGCTTGATGCCCAGGGCTAAGGCAATGTCTTTGTTGCTCAGGCCGCGAGCTGTTAGCTTGAGGACCTCTAATTCACGAGTCGACAGCTTTTCGCCGGCTTCCAGCAATACCGGCCGGGTGGGAAATCGAGCCGCTTGCTTGAGAAGGCGCTGCCCTATTGGGGCGGATAGTACCATGTCTCCAGTGGCGACAGCACGAACCGCCTGAGCAATTTCCTCGCCGAAGGCACTCTTAATCAGGTACCCGGCGGCGCCGGCCTTTAGAATCTCCAGTATGCAGTCATCGTCAGTATGGACGGTCAGTACCAGCACCGCCACGTTCGGGCAGCTGGCTTTGATTTGCTGCGTTGCCTGCAGACCATCCAGATTGGGCATGCTTATGTCCATGATGACCACGTCTGGCGTTGTTTGGGTGGCAAGCCTGACCGCTTCTTCGCCGTCACCCGCCTCACCGGTGATTTCAAAATCGGTTTCCTTTTCCAGAAGGTCCTTAAGTGCTTTGCGCAGTAGCGGATGGTCGTCAGCCAGCACAATTTTAGTCTTGGCCGACTGCCTCCGAGCGGCAAGGGAGGTTGAAGCCTTCGAATTCATCATTTTGTTGAAATATTCTATCACCAGCGAAGAGCAGGATACAAGAAAATTGACCGTGGGAACATGTAGACACGAGGCTTTAGCCTCGTGGTCACGACCCTGAAGGGTCGTGGCTACATTAGCTGGTGCATAGTCGGTGACCGATAGATCTGACGGTCTGCCCCTACATAACTTTGACCTCGGGACGGCCATTGGTACACGGCCGATGGAGCCTTGTGCAGATTTCTCAAGGGCTTTAAACTAAGAGGTAGTAAAAAATATAAAAGGAGGTAATTAATTCATGAAAAAAGGTTGGGGAATGGTCAGTTTCATATTGTTTTGCCTAGGCCTGGTACTAGCTGTCATCGGAGGTTTAATAATTCCCGCGAATGTCATCGTTGTGATGTTACTGGTAGTCTTCGGGCTGATAATCGGGATTATCCATGTTGTCTATGCCAAAGATGTTAGTACCTTGCATACCTTGCTTCTGGCTACCATAGCCCTGTTGGCGATGACGGCTGCCTTCGCTCCCATTACGCTCCTGGGCGCAGGTAATTTAGTTGGCAGCATGCTCATAAACTTTGCCGCGCTGATGGCACCAGTGGCCCTTATCGCTGCCATAAAAGCGCTGTTAAAAATTGGTCTCGAGAAGTAAGCTTTTAATCTGTTAGTCTTGTTCTTTGGGTTGAAGAATATCGTTCTCTAAAGTCGCAACTATGTTCGGCTGGGGGTAGCCCCAGCCGCGACTTTTATTATGAACTTATCAGGAGGTAATTATGAATGTATTTGATGAGGTCAAAAATGCTTTACGCAAGGTGAATCCCGGGCTTGATGACGAAAAAATGGTTTCGGGCGCTTTGCTAAAAGAGGATTTAGACATTGATTCCCTGGACCTGGTCGAGGTGGCGATGACGCTGGAAGATGTCTTCAGCTTAACGCTGCAAGAAGACGAAGTAGACAACATTAAAACAGTCGGTGACATCGTCTCATTAATCGAAGCGAGGCTAAAGGTACGAAGTGCTTAACCGGGTTGTTGTCACCGGCTACGGAGCTATTACACCGCTCGGCTTTAACGCTGAGGATACCTGGCGCAACCTTATCGCCGGTGTATCAGGGGTCGGCTATATCAGCTTATTCGATACTGCTGATTTTAAGGTAAAGATAGGCGCCGAAGTCAAAGATTTCAACCCGATTGACTACATCGACCCCACGACGGCACGGCACACCGACAGATTTGCACAATTTGCCCTTGCCGCCAGCTTACAGGCTATCGAGTCTGCCGGGCTTAAGATAGATGAAAGTAATAGATATGATGTCGGCATACTGGTGGGCAGCGGCGTCGGCGGCCTGAATTCTCTGACTCAACAGTTTCAAACCTTGAATACCAGAGGGCCATCCAGAGTCAGTCCGTACCTGGTGCCCATGATGATTGCCGACAGCGCCTCGGCTCAGGTGTCGATAAAAACGGGCATCAGAGGGCCGAATTTCAGCCTTATTTCAGCCTGTGCCACGGGAACAGATGTCATCGGGATTGCCTACAAGATGATTAAATGGGGCGAGGTTAAGATGATGGTTGTCGGTGGAACTGATGCTGCCGTTACTCCTATCGGGCTTGCCGGCTTCTCACAAGCCGGAGCACTATCCAGAAATAGCGAGCCCCAGAAGGCGTCGAGACCTTTTGACAGGGAACGTGACGGCTTTGTTGTCGCTGAGGGTGGGGCTGCCTTAATCCTGGAGAGCCTGGATTGTGCCAGGTCGAGGGGTGCCAATATTTTGGCCGAGATTATTGGTTACGGAGCTACATCCGATGCCTTCCACGTTACGGCTCCGCTGGAGAGCGGTGAGGCAGCAGCCAGGGCGATTGAGCTGGCTTTAGCCGAGGTGGACCGTGATGAGGTCGATTATATTAATGCCCACGGTACGTCTACGCCGCTGAACGATGCCAGCGAAACCAGAGCTATCAAAAAGGCTTTTGGTGATAAAGCATATAAAATACCGGTCAGCTCTATAAAATCGATGCTCGGTCATATGATGGGCGCCGCCGGTACGATTGAGGCAATCACATGCTGCCAGGTGATTAATAAGGGAATTATTCCGCCGACAATAAACCTGGAGCATCCCGACCCGGAATGTGATTTGGACTACGTGCCGAACGCGGCCAGAGCCGGTGACGTTCGAATAGCTCTATCTAATTCCTTCGGCTTTGGCGGTCACAATTCAGTTATTGCCATTAGCAGATACTACGGGCAGTAAAATGGGGACATTGGCACAGACTTCACGAACTGCCATCGGCGTTGACATCATCGAGATAGGACGAATCAACCGTGCCATATCCAGGTGGCATGATTCTTTTATCAAGCGCATTTATACCCAGGCAGAGTTGGAGGGCCCTCACAGTATCCCCAGTCTGGCTGCTCGATTTGCCGCCAAGGAAGCCGTAATGAAGGCGCTTGGAACCGGTGTTAAAGGTGTGGGCTGGAGAGATATTGAGATTCTTACCAATGGAGATGGCGCTCCTGTAATCAGACTTTACGGGCGGGCTCTTCAGAGAAGCACAGAAATAGGCATTGCCCAATTCGATATCAGTATGTCCCACAGCAGAAAATACGCCATTGCCTTCGTCATCGGTCATGCTAAATAACTTTGCCGTTTGTGACTTGCTCGATATTGACTACCCCATCATTCAGGGTGGGATGGCCTGGCTCGGTACAGCCGAGTTAGTGTCGGCGGTATCTAACGCCGGTGGACTGGGAGTAATCGGCAGCGGCGATGCCCCAACAGAATGGCTGCGGGAGCAAATCAGGCAGACCAGGGAGCGGACTGACAAGCCATTTGCCGTCAATATAATGATGATATCGCCGTTTCTGACAGACAATCTGAAGCTTGTTCTGGCCGAGAAGGTAGGCATACTCACCTTTGGTGGCGGCAACCCCGGTAGTTATCTGGCCGGCTTGAAAGAAGCCGGCATAAAGGTGATGCCGGTTGTTTCCAGTGTGGCTCTGGCACGGCGCCTGGAGAGACTCGGCGCTGATGCTGTTATCGCCGAGGGTATGGAATCGGGCGGCCACGTCGGTGAGACGACCACCATGGCTCTGGTGCCACAGGTAGCCAGCAGCCTTAAAGTACCTGTAATAGCTGCCGGTGGGATTGCAGATGGCCGCGGGCTGGTTGCCGCTTTAGCTCTTGGAGCTCAAGGGGTACAAATGGGTACGCGCTTTATTTGCTCCGAGGAATGCGTTGCCCATCCAAGGTTCAAGGAGCAGATTATACAGGCTCATGACCGGGCTACAATAGTAACCGGTGTGTCGACAGGTCACCCTGTGCGCTGTTTGGAGAACAAGTTGACGTGCCAGTTCACGGTGCTGGAAAAGGCTGGGGCATCTAAGGCTGAGCTTGAAGAGCTAGGCAAAGGGAAATTATCTTTAGGAGTCATGCAGGGGAATATTGAGGAAGGTTCGCTTATGGCTGGTCAAATAGCTGGATTGATAAAAGATGTAAAACCGGTAAATGCCATCATCCAGGATATGATGACTGAGGCGCAACAGGTGATTGATGCTTTGGGCAAGTACAAGACGAAAGGATGAAGATTTGGTCAAAAAGGGCAAGGTAGCCTACGTTTTTCCGGGTCAGGGGTCTCAAACGGTAGGGATGGGATTTAATATATATACGCAATTTCCTTCGGCTAAAGACGTTTTTGATGAGGTGGACCAAACATTAGGTTTTTCCCTGTCTCGCTTGTGTTTTGAGGGGCCGGAAGATGAGCTCACGCAGACGATAAATGTTCAGCCGGCAGTATTGACCGTCAGTATCGCTTGCTTGAAGGCCGCCGAGGAAATCATAGGCAGCAGCTTACCACTACCAGACATTGTCGCGGGTCACAGCCTGGGTGAATATACCGCGCTCGTCGTCGCCGGTGCGCTGAGTTTGTCTGAGGCGGCGCGTTTGGTTCGCGAGAGAGGCCGTCTGATGAGCGAAGCTGCCACAGTAAGCCCCGGCGGTATGGTTGCCGTGCTCGGACTTGATGAGAAAACTGTCAGAGATATCTGTATTTCTGCGGACACCGAGATTTCCAATATCAACTGCCCCGGCCAGATTGTGGTGAGCGGTGCAGAAGAGAAGCTGGCAGAATTCAGGAGATTAGCCGAGATAAAGGGCGCCCGGCGGACAATCCGGCTAAAGGTAAGCGGGGCCTTTCACTCCTGTTTAATGCGACCGGCGGCCGATGGGTTAAAAAGAGCCATCTCAGAAGTTACCTTCGGTGAACCTTTGATTCCGATTATGGCTAACGTCACGGCAAACACAGTTATTGATGCAAAGGCCATAAAAGAAGAGCTGGCTGACCAAATCATACATTGTGTCCAGTGGCAGGCGTCGGTTGAGAATATGATAGCTAGCGGCGTAACCAGGTTCGTAGAAATAGGGCACGGACAGGTGCTCGCTGATTTAGTTAAGCGCATCAACCCGGCAGTGCCGGTGCTAAATATCGGTGATGTCGATATTGAAAAGCAGGTTGAAAAGTGGTGGACGGAGCACAGGAGAGAGCAAATAAGAGGTCTGGTTGACAAAGCAATACAATCCGAGAAATCGTCTCAGATAGAGTAGTCTGCTCATGGCTGTTGATTACAATAAAGAAGGAAAAATCGCTATTTTTACCTTGAATCGTCCCGAGGCGCTGAATGCCATCGATATGGAAAGCGCCGAGCAATTGAGCAAAGCCTTTGACGAGTTCAAAGATGATGATGGCTTGCTGGTTGGCATCATTACCGGTGCCGGCAACAAAGCCTTTTCCATCGGGGCTGACGTAAAAACGATGCTGCCCAGTCTGAAAAAATTTAGAGGGCAGCAGAATTCCGGGCCGCTAAATTTCATACGGGCACTTAATTCGTGGAAACCGATGATTGCAGCTATAAACGGTGCTGCCCTCGGTGGCGGCCTGGAAATAGCGCTGGCCTGCGATTTGAGAATAGCTTCGGAAAACGCCATCTTTGGAATGCCAGAGGTTACACTTGGACTTATCCCGGGTTGGGGAGGGACACAGCGTTTGCCCCGGATTATACCTTTTGCCAAGGCTGCCGAGCTTCTGCTTACAGGAAAGCCTATTAGCGCTCAGGAGGCTTATCGAATAGGATTAATCAACAAGGTTGTAACTTTTGCGGAGCTGATGCCCACCGCTATACAGCTAGCTGAGACGCTA
>Ga0315289_10013172_pt1 | contig 11598 bp, 14 predicted proteins | sample YL17G11_40_MG_FD_203452 | JGI IMG/M metagenome (GOLD analysis project Ga0315289, IMG submission 203452) | Sediment microbial communities from Yellowstone Lake, YNP, Wyoming, USA - YL17G11_40 | ecosystem: Environmental > Aquatic > Freshwater > Lake > Sediment | place: USA: Wyoming | collected... | reverse complement strand
CTCCTAATAAGGGCAAGAAGCATAACTCAAAGGCAGTTGGCAACTTCCCAATTAAACTTGCTGCCAAGCGTGCAGAACTTGCTCGCTTCCCACCAAAGGATGCTGGCAAACTTCGTCGTCTTCGTAAGGAAGTCGATAAGTTGATGAAGGACCCGAAGAAGCGTGCTGAAGTTGAGAAGAGAGCAATGAAGGCCAAGGGAACAGACACTCCGCATCATGCCGGCAGACCTCGTGGACACAAGATTGGTGAGGGTTATACTCGTGAAATGGTAGAGGCAGCAGTCCTATCGAAGATAATCATAAATGATGTGCAAAAGAACCTACACGAAGGCCTGTTCCGCGAAGAGCGTCAGGGAAGTGAGTGGGACGAGTTCATTGGTAAGATCTCAAACAAGGCTCTTCAGAGCGACACTGGGTTCCGTAGATTGCAGGCGCAGATAGAGAAGGCTACCGAGGCATCTCTAGGTCAGGCAACAAAGGTTATTCAGAAGGCTCTTGGCGCTGATGCCAAGGTAAAGGTCTCAGCATCTCCTGGCAAGACTGATAGTGGTCAGACATTTGCTCCATTCAGCATCGAGGTGGAGACTGCATCAGTTGGTCCAATCTATTTGTATGTAGATAAGGGATTACCTGCCATTGAGATGTCTGATGAAGCCAAAAACAGCCTTACAAAGGTAACCCCTGGAGCGGCAAAGGCCATTCGTGCGGCCCTTGCAGGTGCTCAGGACAATCTTGAGAAAGTGTCTGGTGTTGCTGATGCAGTAGCACAAAGAGATTCATACCTCTCGAAACTTGAAACTAAGATTGATCGTATGATTGCAAGTATGTCTCCAATCCAGATTTCAGTACTTAAGCAACTTCTAGTAAAGAAGTATAAGTCTATGGGCAGGTAGGAGCTAAAACAATGAGCACATGGGATGTCATTGAGGAAGTTCTTGATAGAGTTCCTGTTCTAATAAAACTAGAAAGGCGCGAGACTATTGCTGTAAATGAAGCTCTTGTTTCTATTGTTAGAGACATGGTCGAGAGCAGATCAGCATGGGAAGTGCTTGAAAATTGGGGTTCGCTTAATGAGACTTCTGTCCTTGGTCTAAATCCACACGAAGTAGAGTTGATCAAGCACTTTGAGCGTGGAGCACAATCAAAGACGGGTAATACTGGCGAAGTGATGCAACTTACTCCACAGGTCTGGAAAGCAATCACTGACAAGTTAAGTCAAAACTCTGATTACTACGAAATGTTGCTGAATGGAACGTCGTCAGTGCCAGAACTCATAAAGAAAATAGAAAGCAGGTTGGCACTTGACATGGGAGCAATACCTGCAGGTTCAAAGCCACCAGGAATAAAGGTAGCAAATCGTCTTGCAGGTGACCCAAGTGATCCAACGCCAGTTCAACGCACGGGTGCTGAGCAAATGGGATGGGATAAACTTCCAAGAACAACTGAGCCAGAACCAGTTGGCGCTCCTGTGGCACCTCCAAAGCCAAAGGGTGCAGCAGCCGGTGCTCCACCAAATCCAGTATCTGCTCCTGCACCTGAAAGTCCAGAAGCACGCAGGCGTCGTGTAGCAGCACAAGACATGGCTTCAATGGGCGGAGCAAAGAGTAAGCAAGATATTGATGCACAAATGAAGAAGGCAAGGACGGAGGTCAAGTAAATGAGCGATAAGAAACTACTCAGAGAGTGGTACGCAGTAGAGTATAAACCCGAGGTTATCAAGGAAGCAAAGGGCGCAGGTAAGCGTGTCACTCTACGCGGCATCATTCAAAAGGCTGAGACAAAGAACCAAAATGGACGCATCTATCCTCGCGCTGTTCTTCAGCGTGAAATGGAAAACTATGCCAAGGCTGTCAGAGAGCGTCGGGCTGTTGGTGAACTTGACCATCCTGAGCGTTCCACTGTCAACCTATCTGAGGTAAGTCATCTTATCACAAATGCTACTTGGGATGGCGACAGCGTAATGGGTGAGATAGAAGTTTTGAATACACCTAAGGGTAAGATACTTGAGAGCCTCCTAGAGAGTGGTGTCACCATTGGTATCTCGTCTCGTGGAGTTGGTTCTACAGACAAGAAGCGCACAAATGAAGGCGATGTCGACATGGTCAATGACGACTATCAAATCATTTGTTATGACATCGTCTCTGAACCAAGCACTCCTGGTGCCTATTTATTCAGAGAAGGCCGAGAGATTGACATCAATCCTCGTCAAACATGGAATCGGGCCGATCGCATCTATCGTGCTCTTAACGAAATCACGAGGAAATAACATGGCACTCAAAAATGTATTCATCATAAAAGAGAGTCCATTCGACAGTTATGCTGCTGCTGACGCAGCAGGAAACTACTCTGACAAGGGTGCATTTGCTAATCCACAAGGTGGCAGCAAAAGCCCGCTAGAAGATGGAACACCAGAAAGAGATGCGTATAAGGCTATTCAGACAAGTTTAGAACAAGCACTTCAGAAGAATCCAAACAATGAGCCAACACAAAAAGCAATGCAAATGTTCAAACAGGCAATGCAGTCTCAGAAACCTATAGACATGTGGAATGGCGCAAATAATGCCTGGCATGAGATTAACGATGAATCCTGGTCAGGTGGTATGACTAACAAGGCCACAGTATCAGGCGTTAAGAGGGTTTAACATGACTAAAATACCAAAGTTGACAGAAGTTTTTAAGATTAGAGAAGGTTTCATGGACAATGTTAGAGGTGTGTTCGCACGAAAGGACAAACCAGTGTCTCCAACACCTGATCAGACAGATCCAGATGATCCAACAGTTGGTAAGAAACATCGTGACTTTTTAGCAGCAGCTGGTAAGCCCGCGCCGCAGCGCTCTGATGCTGAAGAGTTTAGACGTCAGCAGGACTTGTTTGTAGCGGCTTCACAAGGAAGCAAGTCAGCTCAGAGGGCAAAATAACATGGCAAAGACACCAAGACTGACAGAAGTATTCAAGATCAAAGAAGGTCTTTGGGACAGAATCTCTGGAAAGAAGCCTCAGGCTCAACCTACTGCCGCAGCCCAACCGGCAGCTCAAGCTGCTCCTGCCAAACCAGCAAGCGAGCCCGAAGACATGTCTCATGCTCGTCCTATGTCAGATTTGATAACAGGAAATCTCAGTGGGTATCTTGCTTCGCAGAGTGAGGACGAAATAAACAACCTGGAAAAGTCTGCAAGAGATGCTCTGAATAGCGGCAAGAAAGGCGTGAAGTGGAGAGCATGGACTTTTGACGGTTCAAAGCAAAACGACATTTACGAACTTCTATACAAGATCAAGCAGATCAGAGGTACTGATTACATGCACGGTACTGAGGCACCACGACATGGTGGCGTCGCCGGCGATAACTGGTAAAAAGAAAGAGAGTAATACATGGCAACATACAAGGCAGATCACCTAAAGGAAATGATTCGTCAAGTAGTTCGTGAGGAGATACGTGGTGTCATCTCACAGACTATTAGCGAAGTATTCGCAGAACGGTATCTCAAGAACATTGTTGAGAGTGCTGTTGCTGCGCGTCCTCGTGGTGTAAATAACCTGTCTATTATGGGTGATGACGAGGAAGAAGAGCAAGAAATCCCAGGACCACTTGCTAATAACATTCTAGGAGTGGGTCAAGAGAATCCAGTATTTAAGAAGGTTCCGAAGTCAGATGGAGTCAAGCAGTTCTCTGAGGGAAAAGATCGCAATGAAATGCTAAATCTATTCTTCCAGGGCACAACACCATTCAACAGTTCAGAACTTGCTGCTGATGATCATGCCATGGAAGGTGCTGTCCAAGAAAGTGTTGCTCCTCCATCTAAGGAAGAGTCAAGACTAACAGAGGTATGGAAGACACTTGCTGGTGTTGATAAGCCTGCTGCTTCTGCACCCGCCATCGATCCTAATGAGTTAGCAAAGCGTGAAGAGTCTCGTCTAAAGATGCTAAGAGAGCGTCTCGAAGTGCCGGCAAATAGATGAAGAAGACACTAACAGAATACCTGGAACGACTTCAGGAAACACCTCTCAACGAGTTCGCTGGGACAGGCAGTCCTGCCGGTGCTGCTATGGACCAGCGCCCTGACATGTCAGGTTTCCGTGGTAAAGGTGCAGGCTTTAACTTTAAGCCGCGTAATGATGCTGGCAATGAGTGGCCATACGAAGACGATGATTACATGCAATACGGTCAGTCAATGGGTAATAAGGGCAGAGACCGTGGTAGCCGTCCAGGCGAAGATGTAAGTGGAGGACCGCCAACACCCAGGTTCCAGAATACATGGGAAGGTGGTACAGAGGAAGTTGAAGAAAACACAGAACATGGCGATCCTCCTCAAGCAGGAGCAGTATGGGATGACAAAAGGTGGGAATGGATAGGAACTGATGGAAATCCTATTGAACAATGGCTTAGTCCAGGTGATCCTGGATTTGATGATCAGCCTGGTCCTCATCTGGGTGATCCAGATGACGGGAAAGAATGGTGGGTTGATCTTGATGATCCCAGACTAAAGAAAGTAGAAAGCCCTGACTATGATGAAATGCAGCGTCATGGTCTAGACAAGTATAGAAATGTCTGGAAAGATACACCAGACGGTAAAGAATGGACAGAGATGAACAACGAAAGCGTTTGGCACGCAATAGAAGAAGCACAGGGAATGCCATCGAAAATCGGTCCATCGGCTCCCATGCAAGGACCCTTGATGGGCTCTGGTAGGGACGCAGGACCTGTAGAAGATGAAAATGGAGACGCTATCACGCCCCAGTACCTACCTACTTCTAGCAAGGACATGTCAGGTCCAGGAAACATGTGGGGTGGACCAGGAACTGTTCCTGGAGCAACAGGTGGTTGGGCAAATGCACCATTTAGACCAGAAGATGAAAATGATCCGGAGAAAAACCCTATGAAGTTACGCGAGTTCTTTAACCCAGAGCCTGTTCCAGTAGACGAAGTGGAAAATGATAATCCTTTCCACTCTGAAGACCAGTCTGATGACGAGATTGATGGTCCTGAAATGGAACTTGGTGGCGAGATTGAGAAGGATGACGATGATGATTTCGGCTCTTCTCCGATGCCTATGCCGATGCCTCCTCCTGAGATTGGACATGGTGGTCCTGGTATTGGTGGCTCACCGGGCATTCGTCTTGGTGGACATAGTTTGAATGTTCTGCCAAAGTCTCCACCACTTGGTCTTGGTGGTCCAGGTGGGCAGACAGACATTGTCCAGAAGAGTTCTGCATGGGATGTTCTACAGAAGGTTGTAGATGCTCTTGGAGATGATGAGGGAGGACAGCTGTAATGGCACAGTATTCCATTAACGAGCTTAAGCTCGAGATTGCTGAGATCCTTGATGAAGCCAAGAAGAAGGCTTCAAAGGCAAAAGAACTCAAGAAAATGGGAAGGTCAGTAGAGGCGTATGGCATCTATGATGAAGCCTTCGATTTTTCGTCTCCTCTTGGTGCTCTTAACTACTACGCTCGTCAGGGTGGCGTGAACTATGGTCCCTACACAGGAACCAGCGCAAAGATTGATAGTCAGTATTCAAATACAAACACGGGAGTTCTTCACATGAAGGAACATGAGGAAAAGGCTCTTCGCGCTCTTGTGCGCGAAGTTATCCAGAATGGACTTGTTCCAGCAGACAGTGCTTGGGCTCCGCTTATGGAAAAGCGTGAACAACTCTTTGAGTCTCCTTGGGAAGCAGCAGACCACCTCTTCGAGGCTTGGTACGACAACTTCAAGAAGTCAAAGAAGGATGAAGAGGGTAAGAAATCAAAGAAGGAAACCGACTACGGCCCTGTTAAAAAGCATGGCTTTGATAAGAAAAAGAAAGGTAAGTGATAGTTGAATGAGTGAGAAGTTCAAGGGCCTAGAAGTTAAGCCAAGACCAAATGAAGAGCCTGATAAGTTTATCAAGCGTTTTCTAAAGAAGGTAAGGAGTGATGGTATCTTGCAGGAGGTTTATCTTCGCAAGGCTTACGAAAAACCGTCAGTCAAGAGACGCAGAAAGTCAGCAAGAGCTCGATTTTTAAGGAAGATAGAAGAGCGCCAACAGTGAATTTTCGCCTTTATTGGCTGAAAACTCAATACTCTGACTTTTTATTATGAGCTGGAGTTTGTCCGTCTCTAAATGAGAGGAAATACCAATGAAAGAAGGACGTGAACTTGTGAAGGAAGCAGTCGCGGATGTCAAGTCGCTGAAGCAAGCGGCAGTGGAGTCAGCCACGAAGGAAATAGTTGAATCACTGGCTCCGGCAGTCCGGTCGCTTCTAGACAGAAGCTTAAAGGGAACTCTAAACGAGCGCAGTCGTACCGGTCCAAGTGAGTGGGATAAGTCTCCAGAAGGTGGAACCCGCCAGCAGAAGAAGGATTACGACAAGATCGAAGAGGCCCCTGAGCTTGCCCTGGAGGATGCCCTTCAGGAATTCTTCCCCGCTGAGGGAATTGAGGAGAAAACAATGAAGTCAAGTAAGAAGAGCAGTGTCAAGGAAGCAGTGTCTTCCAAGAAGAGCAAGAAGAGCTCTAAGGTTGAAGAGTCCATTGAGATCAGCGAGGCAGAACTCCGTAAGGTCTACGAGGCAGCACTTCAGACTGAAGTTCAGGTCAAGAAGGGCTTCTCGGACATCGTTGGTGGCGGCGAACTAGCTGATGCGCACAAGGAGCATGGTATTGAGTCGGCTCCCAAGCAGAAGCACTTTGAGGAAGAGACTCCTCCTCACAAGCAGAAGTGGATCCCCGAGGCAAAGCAGCTGCACGGTATGTTGCAGAAGGGCCTTGCAGAGAATAAGGCACTTCGCGAGAATCTCAGAAAGGCGGTGACAATGATTGAGACCCTCGGCAAGAAGCTTCACGAGGTTAACCTCTTCAACGCAAAGGTTCTCCATGTCAACAAGATCCTGAACAGCGGTGCTCGTCTGACCTCTGAGCAGAAGAACTTCGTCATGGAGTCCATCGACAAGGCCCGCAGCATCGGCGAAGTCAAGATGGTCTTCGAGACAATCGTTGGTTCAATCAAGACCAACAACGCAGTTAACGAGGCACGCAATGTTCGCCCGCCAAAGGCAAACGCTTCGCGCCCCCGTACCACCGGAACGCCCAATCAGGAAGTCCTCAGTGAGTCTGTGGACAAGGGTCAGTCTTCAACATTCTCCCGTATTCAGGAGCTTGCAGGACTGCTGAAGTAAAGCTTGAGTGGCATAACGTCACCATAGCAATGAACCACAGACCTTAAGGAGGTCTAACTACAATGTCTATTCTTACCGAAATGAGTCAGGGATCGCAAGATCGTAACGTCCCTGCCGAGACCAAGCGTCTCGTAACCAAGTGGGAGCGCACTGGTCTTCTAGAAGGCCTTAAGGACACTCCCCGCAATCCTGCCAAGAGCAACATGGCATGGCTGCTTGAGAACCAGGCAAAGCGCCTGATGACAGAAGCAAGCACCACTTCTGACATCACTGGTTTCCAGAATGTCGCATTCCCTATCGTTCGTCGCGTATTCGCTGGCCTCATCGCCAACGAGCTCGTGTCGGTCCAGCCGATGAGCCTGCCGTCAGGCCTGCTCTTCTACATGGACTACCGCTTCGATCGTCCACTCAAGGCCGGTAACCAGCTCGATAAGGCTACTGACTTTGCTTCAGGTGGATCGCTGTTTGGTGATCAGACTGCACCAGGCACAGAGAACCTTGGCACCGGTGGTTTCTACAACCTCGGTTCTTCGTTCTCGCAGCGTGAAGTTGTTGGAACGGGCACATACGTAATCACTGCTGCTTCGGCAACAGCTGGTGACGTTGGATTCGATCCTGACATCGTCACTCCTGGTATGTCTTCTTCTGAAAAGGTTGGAGTTGGTTGGTGGGTTATCAACGGCGCGGGTCTTCTACCGCTCGGTGGTGACATTGCCAATGCTCTATCTGGCAAGAATGAAGTCAAGCAGTGGCTGCCTCTTTCTACTGCCTCGATTTCTGCTCCTGTTACCTCGCTTGTAAACCTCTCCCAGTCTCTGACTGGCACGGACGGCGTTCCCGTTCAGTGGGGCGACCTACAGGTTTATCGCCGCTTTACGAAGGTTGCCGCAAATGGCACAGATGTTCAGTGGGTTGTTTACTCACCGTCTGGAGTTGGTGGTAAGCAAGCTGGTGCAACTGGTATTCCACAGATCACCGGTAACTTGAAGGTCAGCGTCATCGTTGGTGCTCAACTTAACCAGGTTACTGATGGTTCAGGAAAGGCAGCAGGTACGCTAACTCTGGATGCATACGAGAGCGACATGAACATCGCTCCTACGCCTCCTATCCCAGAGCTTGATTTCACGATCAAGTCGGTCGCTGTAACAGCCAACAGTCGTAAGCTGAAGGCAAAGTGGACCCCTGAGCTTGCTCAGGACCTGGCTGCATACCAGAACCTGGATGCAGAAGTTGAGCTAACACAGGTGCTCTCTGAGGCAATCGCTCTCGAAATCGACCGCGAAATCCTTGGCGACCTGCTCTACAACGCAACCGGTGCTAACTTCTACTGGTCGCGTATTCCGGGTAACTTCGTCCGTAAGGACACCGGCGCTGCGGCTACCAAGTCGGGCGGTGGTGCAATCACCTTCACCGGTACAGTCCGCGAGTGGTACGAAACACTCATCGAGACCGTAATCGATGTTGCCAACAACATCCACCGCAAGACGCTACGCGGTGCTGCTAACTTCATGGTCACAAGCCCTGACGTTGCAACCATCCTTGAGGCATCGGTGCTTTACAAGCCGGTTCTCTCGATGGACCCGAAGGAGACGATGTTCTCTGTCGGCACTGAGAAGGTTGGTTCACTCAACAACCGCTTCACTGTCTACAAGGACCCGTACTTCCCACGTAACAAGATCCTGCTCGGATACAAGGGCGGAAGCTTCCTGGAGACTGGATACGTCTATGCTCCTTACGTGCCCCTGATCGTCACCCCGACGATTTACGCTCCTGAGGACTTCACTCCTCGTAAGGGCGTAATGACCCGCTACGCTAAGAAAATGGTTCGTAGCGATTTTTATGGTACAGTTACTGTGATGGATCTCAACGTCATCTAACACCATAGAGACAGTAGTTTAGAAAAGGACGCTCTTTCGAGAGCGTCCTTTTTTTTTTCCTATTTTAGACAGCGTCTATTTCTATGGAACTATACTTGTTACGCGTTCTGTGTTATATTTATCGTATGACAAATACAGAACGCGTAGTATGCAGAGAATGTGGTCTTGACTACAACCACCGGAAAACATTGATGCAGCACGTCAAGGTGCTACACAAAATGAAGTTTGATGACTACAATAGAAAGTATGGACTTGAGCAAGGAGTTTGTCATTGTGGAAAACCACTACCAAAACAAAAGCGTGCCAAGCAAGGCGGCGGAAGAACAAGGAAACATTGCTCACCAGAGTGTAACCAGATGGCGAACAGCTTTAAGCGCAACTATAAAATAACACCAGAAACATACTATGAACATCTAAAGGCAGGATGTGCTATTTGTGGATCAACCATCTCACTTGGTGGTTTGAGAAGACTTGCTGTTGATCACAATCATTTAACAGGTAAGTTTCGCGGAGTGCTTTGCAGCAATTGTAACACTGCTATAGGATACTTCAAAGATAGTCTAAATCTTCTACAGAGGGCTATCATCTATCTCCAGAAGGCCTAACCTTCTTTTTTCTACAACATTGCCTTTCTATGACTGTGTCTCTATTTACTATTGCAGTGTCTAGAAAGAGGACCATTACAATGCCAAAATGCATTATTTGCAGCCCAGATTTCGGTTCAATGAAAGAAGCCTATGTCTGTGGTAACCATGAAGATTTAGGGCTGTCTGAGGGAGTAATGAATGAGCTCAACACTTTCCAGCCAAAGCGTAAGGGTCGTCCTACTCTGGATTTTAGTCCACAGACAGTGACACAGGCGGGCGATGAACGCCGTGCAGCTCGTCTCGCAGGAACTGGTGGTCCATTTGCAGATAAGTCAGGAACTCCAAGTGTCAAGCAAGCAATGGCACCTGAACCTGGTCTTGAACCCGATGATGCAGAAAAGGATAGTTCAGCGTCTAAGCTTAATCAAACTCCGGATGCTCCTGTTTCTGCAGATACATCCGCTGCAGGAAATACAACAACATCAAAAGCATCACAAGTTAAGCCAGGAGTTGGGGGTCCCGGACCGCACATGCCTGCTGCATCATCAAAACTCGTTCCTCCAGGAACGCCAAGTAAAGACCCAGCAGATCCAACAGGTGTTGTCAAGCCAAAGAAGAGTGCTGTGCCAGGTGCTCAAGAACCACTTAGAGCATCACAAATAGGAGTGCAAGGAGTTCCTGGCGGTCCTGGTGGTTGGACAGGTGGTCAGGGAATGGGAGCAAGCAGATCTGTTGGTGGAGACGAACAGGAAATCGACACCGTTGTCCAAGAAATACAGAATGCAGCTCAAATGTTGCAGAATGGTCAGGTTGATCAGGCAACAAGGTCTATTAAACACGCCTATGACACTCTTACTGGTACAAAGAAGTCTTCACGCCGTGGTGGTTTTCGCCGCGCAATAGGTATCTAAGTTTAGAAGCACGAACAGTTACACAGGGAGAACATACAATGTCTTCACAACTCAAAGAGTTTTTCATCCACGCCCTTAAAGAGGGACCTACAGATGCTACCTTTAAGCCGGCTCCACAGATCAAGGCTGGTGACGGTGCAGAGCTTGGTGCTGTAGATCCTGCTGCAGCGGGCATGGAGCAGCCAATGACACAGGATGTATCTGCTATGTCTGCGTCTTCGCTTTCATTCTTTGCTAAGAATGTAGCAAGCGCAATCAGCAAGTACAACCTTGAGCAAGAAGGCTTTGATGCTTCATCGCTTGAAGGATTTGCGCAGGGGCTAGATGGTCTTGTATTCCAGATGTATCAGGGAGTGCAAGAGCCGTCTGCTCGCCAGTCATTCGAGGCTGATTATCAGAAGCTTGCGGCCGATTGGTCTAAGGATCTTACCAAGCTATTTGATAAGGTACTTAAGCTGAAGGGTCACACGGCTCAATACTAAGGAAGCCATGAAATACTCGCTAAAAGAGTTCTTCATGCCCGAAATGGGTGAGCTTCCTAAGAGTGATGAGCCTCTGAAGCGGCCACCTGGCACGAAGAAGATCAAGAACCTACCAAAGGGCGATGAGCCACTTGGCGAGAAGGCCGGTGATCAGTTCAGCGGTCCTAAGTTTGGTCAGAGTTCAAGCTCAGAAAAGAGCCGCAAGGCCAATGAAAGCTTTGCCGCTGCTGCCGCTGCTTCTGCAAGTGGCGTCAATAGAGCGGCGGCAAAGAAAAGGGCGGACGCAGCAGAGACACGGGCAGCTAATCCTAGTTTTTATGATGATTACCCTCAGAATGTTGTTAGATCAAAGAGTGGCAGGGTAAATCGTGACAAAACAAAGGACAAACTAAAAAGATCGCCGTATTTTGAAGCAACTCTCAAAGAATACGAGGACCCGACTTCATCGAAACGAGCAGAGGGTGATAGCAAATGGGCTACACCATTCTCCGATAAGGAGCGGGTACCTCACCTCGAGCCACATACTGACTCGCAAGAGAACAGTGCAGAAGGCTGGGAAGAGACCTGCCATAATGGACCAGGTCA
>Ga0315289_10013171_pt1 | contig 11599 bp, 10 predicted proteins | sample YL17G11_40_MG_FD_203452 | JGI IMG/M metagenome (GOLD analysis project Ga0315289, IMG submission 203452) | Sediment microbial communities from Yellowstone Lake, YNP, Wyoming, USA - YL17G11_40 | ecosystem: Environmental > Aquatic > Freshwater > Lake > Sediment | place: USA: Wyoming | collected... | reverse complement strand
TTTGTCGGACGTCTTGTACAGATCACCCCGGTAGAGGCCGAGGACGGTGCCTTCTACAGTTGCTCTGGCGGCGTCTCTGGGATTGAGCCCTCCGATGCCGGCGCCGTGGACGATAGAGGTGATTGCTCGCGCTCCCTTTTCTCTCAGGAAGCGGGCCGCGGTGGCTGCCGCCTTTGCGGCCGCCGCATAATCGAAGTCATCGCCCTTTCCGAGGCCGGCCACCAGTACACGCTTTGGGGCGATCCTCCCGCCTGTGTGGAGCAGGGTGGTCTTGTTCAATACGCCGCTTATCTCACCTGCCCGAATGAGCTCCGTGATCATGCCGTCCAGTGCCCGGTCAACTGCACCGGTCGCGCCGCCCGGCGACGTCACCCCATCGAGCAGATTGACTATCAATCCATCGCTTTCGACTTCGGTGATGGATCCTTGAACAACACGAATCTCCACTGCGTTCTCCTCTCTCTATCGGAAGTCTTGATCGAAACACCCCGCTGGCGGGACTCTCACGCCTTCTGCTTTGGTTTGCGCTGGCTCAGCTTGAGAAGCAGCATCTCCAGACTCAGCCTGGACGATCCCTTGCCGCTGCCGATGCCCTTCGTTGCCAGCTCGCAGGCGAGCACCTGTTTCAGAGCCTGCCGAAGCTCGTCCAACGCGAATGCATTTGCCTGTTCGCGAAGCTTCTCCTGTTGCCAGTATGGAAGCGAAGGCGGGTTGTATTCCTGCATCAGAATGGACTGCAGTTCCTCCGGCACAGACTTGAAATGCCAAAAGCCCTGCATTTTGAGGAACTTTGCCTGGTACAGCAGGCGGAAGTGCTTTCCGAGCAGGCCCAGAATCCTGGGAACCTCGTCGTCGGGTTTGGCGCTGGCTGCGAAGGTGTCGTTCATCAGTCGAACCACCTCATCCGATCGCCGGGCGGCGACCGCGTCTATCAGCGGGAAAACCCTGTCTTCAGGCGACTTCGTGACCACCTTGTCCACGTCGCCGGAGGTGATCGTGTCGCGATCATCTGCATAAGCGGCAAGTTTTGCCACCTCGCCCTCGATCGCTGAGGGGTTTGATCCGATCGAGCGCGTCAGGGCTTCCAGGGCAGAATGCTGGATCTTCTTGCCATGGGATTTTAGCACGTCACTGACGAGCGCCCTGAGCGCATCGGATTTCAGCTTCGGGAAACTCACGACCGAGCCGTGATCCTTGACCGCGGCAACGAGTTCCGGACACAATCCTTTCCTGCGCTTTCGCTGTTCCGCATCGTCTTCGTCCTGTTCCTTTTGCCTCGAGATCCGCTTTGCCCTGCGTTGTGACGAACTGCCTTCGCTGACCAGCAGGACAAGGCAGCTCTGATTTCCCAGCTTTGGGATGTTGGCCGCGATTCTGATCTGGTCGTCCGCGCTGAGCCGGTCTACCCGATCAACGATCACCAGCCTTCTCTCGGACGCGATCGGCGCGGTCATTGCCGCCGCGACGATCCTCTCCGCCGCGGCCGAATTCCCGTCAAATCTCTCCAGGTCGAAAGCTGCGAAGTCCGCATCCACCACTCGCGCAACCAGTTGGTCCACTGCCGACTGCCTGCGCAGATCAGCTTCTCCGGTGAATAGCCAGACTTTCCGGACATCGTCTAGGTCGAGTTTTGCTCTGTTGCTGGGGCTCATATGTATGCCTGCCGCTGGGGGAGCAGCTTCTGTCGCCTTGCAGCTTTAAGGTGGCGAACCAGCATGCTCAGCGCATCCGTCGCGGCCGTCGTCCTCTCAGGTGGCAGTTCGCGCGCGGCGTATCTGATCTCTATGAAGTCGGCGGTTATGGAGTTTACCGCAGCCGAAAGGGGCTCCAGACGCGGCCGGAAGAGACGGTCCAGTTCTGCCGCGTACTCCCAGGGGGTAACCGCGTGATGCCTGGGATATCCGAACCGGGACAGAAGCTCACACATTCGACGGTAGTTCTCAGCAATCTTCGTGGTTAGGATCGAGGGCTGCCTCTCGTGACCCCGCCGTTTTCCGGATAGCCGGTCTATCAGCTCCACCCTGAAAAGGTGGCCGACGAGCAGCAGGATCAGTCCGGCGATCAGCGTGCTTGGCCCGTAGAACGAGAGCAGTTGTCCTGCGCTGGTCCATAGCTCGTGCAGACGAGCCATCGTGCGCGAATCTGTACCGGCAGGCGCCGGGTCGAACGGGATCCATCCGTAGCTCGGGAAGTAAAGCTCCGCCCAGGCATGGCGGTCCTTGGCGCGAACCTGGTATGTGCTATCCTCTTCGCTGTATCTACCGGTAGCGAAACCGGTTGCCCATCGCGCCGGGATACCCACCTGGCGGCACATGATGACCATTGAGCTCGCAAATACATCGCAGTATCCGCGCCGCGATTTGAGCAGGAAGTAACCGACCACGTCTTCGTTAGCTGGAACCGCCGGGGTGTTCGGGTCGTATGTGCAGTTGGCTTCCAGATACCTTTGTATCGCCAGCGCCTTGCCGAACGGGTTGATCTGTCCTGCGGTGATACGCCGCGTAAGCTTCTCCACCTGCCAGCAAGACTGAGGTGTTTCGAGGTAATTTGCCCTGATATACTCCGGGTAATCGCTCGGCTCGTGAGGGGATCTCCTGAGCTGTCTGGGTGTTGCGGTACTGACCAGCGAGACCACCTTGTACTCGGTGTCCCTGGTGTACGGGATGGTCGTCTCCAACCAGGCTCCTGACTTGACAAGTGACCGGGGGATATTGATGGTGAGCTTCTGTACCTCCGGAGCCGCGAAGATCGCTCGGAACCAGCCGTTCGTAATATGAATCGTCTGCTCCACCGGCTCGACAGCGAGGCGTCCCTTCAGCGACAGGTGTTCGGGAATCTCGAGCGTGTACCAGCTCGGTTCGAGATCGGAGTGCGGGACTTCGCCCGGTGACTTGGTACCCTTAGGCCAGATTATCGTTTTTTCCCATCTGCTCAGACTGTTTGCCCAGCCCTCTCCGGTGTACTTGTTGAAAGTCCGGCCACGCCACAGTAGACTCTTCTCGCAGCGTACTCTCATCACTTCCCGTTCGCTCAGGGTCACCGGCCCCGTAGCTACCGGGACGAACTCCTCACTAAGAAGCTGTCCGACGATCTCGTCCACGTCAACAATGGTTTCTGTTGGGGAGAAGAGCTCCCTGGCGAGAAGCGGGTAGAATAGATAGCCGATGAGGACACCCGCGGCCAGCGCCATGAGTGTCACGCGTGCGGTGAGACCCATGTGTACCTTTACCGAACCGGCGGCGCCGACACCCGATTTTCGGTCGGAGAGAGCGTTCTGTCGTATTGCGACAAAGCATGCCAGAGCCAGAAACACGACGAAGCATGTCAGAGCCTGCGTGCTTGATTCGAACGTGGCCACCAGCCCGATCAGACTCAGAGACGGCACGCACTCGAACAGCACTGCTGTGTCCGTCCTCAGGCTGAAGCTGTGAACGACCATCAGCCAGGCAAGCATGGCTGCCAGGATCAGGTCAGTGGATCTCAGCACTTCGGGTGGGAACAGTACGTATCTCGCATCCGGGGCCGCGAAGATCGCAGCCAGCGCAGAGACCAGGATCATCAAGGCCGCACCTGCCACCGTGGATCCGGAAAGCATCCCTGCCCGCACCATATAGCTCACGCAGAAGCCTGCTGCGAGAAGTACAAGAATGAGCAGCGTGAACGCGGTGTCCGTCGTGGCAGCGCTCAGAGCGATAACTCCCGTGGCGCTGGCTCCGAAACCGGCGATGAAGAGCGGGATGCGAGACTGCATGTTCGGTTCGGCCGCACGATCAGGCAGCATAATTGCACCTTAAGTAACCCGAGGCGACCTCAGGCGAGCAGTCAACTACCGCAAGAGATACGCCCTCTGCAGCGACACGCCAGGCAAGCTGTTCGGTCTTGCGTGGCAGATCAGCCGCCAGATTGATCAGGACTAGCTGCACCTTCGCTCCTCTGGATGCCAGCAGCCTTGCGCACACCGGCAGGTCATCGTCAACAGACGACGCGAAAAGCATCACGACGGAATTGTGGGCGATGGAATCGAGTTCGCTCAGCAGGACATCGGACAGGGTCTCCCTCCGATTTGCCTGAACCTTTGCGAGGGCTTCGAGCAGGACATACATATGGTCTGTCCCGGTACCCGGCACGGTCGCCGGGCCCTCGCATCCCGCACACGCCAGCCTCACCGCGCTGCCGAGTTTCAATGTTTGCTCGGCCAGCCCCGCGGCGATCTTCACGGCGTACTCGAGCGATGTATACCGGCCTGTTCCGATCTCCGAACCTCGTCTGAGGTCTATTACGATCACGGCATCGGGTGACTTGCCGTGCTCGAACTCGATCACGTTAAGACGGCCGTGTCTTGCCGTCGAGGGCCAGTGTACTCTTCTCAGTTCGTCGCCCTGCTGATATTCGCGGACGCCGTGGAAGTCGGTTCCGCTTCCCCTGGCCCCTGTGCCCTCGAACTGATACTCGCCGAAGCTGCCGGCCGGTCGCATGTACAACTCGGGTATCTCCAGAGGGCGTGGCAGGACGATCAATCGCGAGGTGATGCCGTAGTCGCAATTGAACAAGAAGAATCCGAGCGGATCCGATATGCGCAGGCGGAGCGGCCCGAGAGTGTATTCGCCTCTCTTCTTCGCCGTTGCCTGATAAGTCAGCACGACGCCTTCGGGTGAGTGCTCGGCCGTCGTGCTTTGCTCATCCGTGTGCTTTTCTATCCATTCCGGGAGCCGGTCATTTATCTCCATCGGGCCCAGAAGATTGCTCTTTCCATGCAGACGGAGCTGTATACGGAGCAGTTCGCCTTCACGTACGTATTCGGGAGCTTCTCTGCTGCACCGCAGTCCGCGAATGGCGATTCTCCCCAGCATATAGGATATCACGGGCACAGATACGAGGGTGGCCGACATCACGTAGAGTTCGGCATAGTGAAGAACTGCGGACACCGCGAGCAGAAAAAGCGCAGCGAACGCAACCGTAATGAGCTTCAGAGAGGACATGAACCACCTCGCGCGTCTGGCGTCTGGTGACATCATACGACCGGGACAGCCGCCTCGGCTATGATCTCTTCCACAACTTCGGCTGCCGAGATGTTCCGAATCCGGCCCTCCGGCTTCAGAATCAGACGGTGGGCCAGCGCAGGGACCGCAAGAGCCTTCACGTCATCGGGAACTACGAAGTCTCTTCCGGAGACCGCCGCGAGAGATCGTGCGGCATGCGAAAGGTTCAGCGAGCCCCTTGGGCTGGCTCCCAGCGAAACCATCGGATGAGCCCGCGTGGCCTCCACGATTCTCACTATGTAATCTCGCACGGAGGACTCCAGGTATACCTGAGTCACAGCGCGCTGCAAATCGAGGACCTCCGCCGACGACAGGATAGGGCGGACGTTCGCTATCGGATGCTCCACCATCTGGCTCTCCAGTATTTGAAGCTCCTCCCGATGTTCCGGGTAGCCGATTGTGATCCGCATCATGAACCTGTCGAGCTGCGCTTCAGGCAATGGGTAAGTCCCGCGATACTCCACGCTGTTCTCCGTAGCTATAACGAAGAAAGGAGCGGGCAGGGGGTAGGTTACACCGTCGGCGGTCACCTGCCGTTCCTCCATGCACTCCAAAAGGCTCGACTGCGTCTTGGGCGTCGCACGGTTGATCTCGTCCGCCAGAACGAACTGCGCGAAGATCGGACCGCGTCGGAACTCGAATTCGGTTGTCTTCTGGTTGAAAACCGAAGTGCCCGTGATGTCGGCAGGAAGCAGGTCCGGCGTGAACTGTATCCTCTTGAACGTACAGCCCAGAGCCCTCGCGAGTGATTTGGCCAGAGTTGTTTTACCCACTCCGGGTACATCTTCTATCAGTATGTGCCCGTTGCACATGGTGGAGGCCAGTGCGAGGCGGATGGTCGCCCGTTTGCCGATGATCACGGTTTCTACTTCATCAATTACCTCGTTGATTCGGCGTTCGACTTCCCCAAAGTCCACAGTTGTCACGGCTGCCAATTCCTCCGACAATACTCTAACACCGGCGGGATGCTGTGTCAATCACGGCGCGCGCGTTCGCAGGGCGCGCTCTTCCGCTTCTGCGCCCCTAACTACTATGACTCCTCAAGAGTGCAACAGGTTCTGCAGCGTGCATATCATCGAGCATTTGGGTAAGAAGGAATAGGCCCTCGAGCGGGCGAATCGTACGGGGAAACGGCAAAGCGGTATCTCTGCAGTTGTTCGCCCCGTAGGCGTTTCATGTCAGGAGGGAAGAACCATGTGGATCCGCTACGTACTTGTAGGCATCATCGCGCTGCTGGTCGGGGTGGTGCTCGGCGGCTACCTCGTGCCGGTGTCGAGGGCAGCCGGGCAGCCTGCTATCGCCGTCTTCGAACCGATACCGGAGGGCATGCAATCCTGGCGCTTCGTAGTCGCCAATCCCCGGACGGGTAAGTTGACCGTCTATGAGGTGGACAGCGAACTGCGGGTCGTCGGCTCGGCACGATACTGACCATTCCACGCCGGAGGATTGAATGGGTTACACCATGCACGTGGTCTCGCACACGCACTGGGACCGCGAATGGTATCTCACGTTTCAGCAGTTTCGGATACGGCTGATTGACCTGATTGACAACCTGCTTGACATCCTCGACTCTGACCCGGACTTCAAGCATTTCGGTCTGGACGGCCAGGGACGCGCCAGCGAGACCGTGGAATGCCCGGTAACGACCTGCTTCACGGTGACGGCAAAGTCGCCTCGCGTGGACGTGGTTACCGAGGTAGAGAACAGGGCTGAGGACCACCGGCTGAGGGTATTGTTCCCGTCCGGCATGACAACCGGTCGAATCCGTAGTCGGGGGCTGAGGTGCATGGAGATAAAGATCCTTGGAACGGCTGCGTCGGAAGGTTGGCCGGCGATATTCTGTGCGTGTGAAACCTGCCGCAGAGCGCGGGAAGTCGGCGGCAAGAACATTCGAAGCCGGGCGTCGGTTCAGTTCGGCCCCCGCTACAAGATAGATCTGCCGCGCGATACGTAATACCACGAGGCGCCTTGAGTAGTCGGACACCATCGCCCCGGACGGCGTTTTCGTGGCCACACATTTCTCGCACAATGTAGGATTACTGCACGAAGAGCTAGAACATATAGCAGGCGGCCACGGAATTCGCGCGGCCTGCGATGGCATGGAAATCACCTTGCAGAGGTGACGGGCAGTGAAAAACCTGCGCTGGGAACTATCCACGCTTTACGAAATCGGCCAGCTTCTTTCCGGCAGTCCCGAGCTTTCGGACCTGGTAGATACGATTGCCAAGGCCGGGACCGCTCTCGGAAATGCCGGTGCAAGCTGGCTCGCCCTCCGTGACGAAGAACAGGACACACTGGAGTACGCCGCGAGCTGTAACCTGAGGTCGGAGTCCATTCATGATCTGTCCGAAGACGTTCAGAGTTGGCTGCCGTTCTCTGCGTCCGAACCGGCCGAGCCGGTTGTCCTGACGGAGCTGGGCCAGAACGAGGTCTTGGGTCGGGTAGCGGCCAGGGAGTCGCTCTCGGCGGTTGTTGTCATCCCCATCACGTATACGGACACGCTGGCGGGTATCCTTGCCGTCTTCTGGGGTGAATCCGGTCGTCCGATCGCCGACCACATGGAGCCCGTGTTCGTGTTGGCAAGTCAGGCCGGCGTGGCAATCGCAAATGCCCGCCTGCTGGGCGAAGCTCGCCGCCGCGCCGCGGCCCTCGACGCCATCTTCAACGTCACGAAGACAATCGGGGCATTGCCGAGGATGAGCTTTGTCCTGCATGCAGTAATGGACGAGGCGAGCCGGCTCTTCGGAGCCGAACAGAGCACCATACGTCTGTTGGATCCGAATACCCAGGAGCTTGTGATCCGCTCAGCTCGCGGTCTCAGTAGGAACACGCTGAAGAGAATCAGGCTGAAATTGGGCCAGGGGGTCATGGGCTGGGTAGCCGAGCACGGGAAGCCTTTGATCCTGAACGACGTCTCGACAGATCCCCGTTTTGCCTATTTCCCGAAGGACGCAGAGAAGGTATCGTCACTCATGAGTGTTCCGATGTGCGTGGAGGGCAAGACCACAGGGGTCTTGAGCATCGCTACTTCGGACCCGAAGTCGTTCACGCATGAAGATGAAAGCCTGCTCATGGCATTCGCCAGTCAGGCCGCCATTGCATTGGAGAACGCCCGCCTGTATGAGCAGGCAAAAAGGCGCATTGCCGAGCAAAAGGTCCTGTACCGGATGGCACAGCACCTTGCCTCTACTCTGGATGTGCCGACCGCGCTGAAGTTCATAGTCAACCATCTCAGTACATCCTTCCATGCAAAGTTCGGAACCATTCGTCTGCTCGATGAAACCGGCACGATTCTGGAGACGGGGGCGACTTTCGGCATCACCGATGAATACATAAGACACGCGAACGAGAACGTCCAGATGAGCTTGGACCCGGCCACTCCCGGAGGCAAGAGTCCCGCCGCCGTGGCCTTCAGGGAGAAACGCATTTGTGCCGTCTCGAATATCTTCAAGGACCGGAGGTTCGCGGAGTGGCGGCAGATCGCGAAGATGCAAAGTTACACGGCGGTGGTCTGCGTTCCTCTGACTCCCGCGGACACGCCTATCGGTGTCCTGAGCATGTATTTCCTGGACGCGCGGCGGCTGCAGCCGGAAGAGCACGAACTGCTGCAAACCGCTGCCCGCACGGCGGCGATCGCTTTGCAGCGGGCCATGCTGGATGAGCGCCTTCTGAAGGAGGAGGTCTCCAGACGTGCTGTGGAGGAGGTCAGCCACCTGAAGACGGAGTTCGTGTCGCTGGTCTCTCACGAGCTGCGAACTCCTCTCACATCCATACAGGGCTACGTAAAGCTGATGCTCGCGGGCCACACCGGCGAACTCACTCCGCTCCAGGACGAGTTCCTCACCACCGTCGGCACGAATACTGAGAAGCTCATCGCGCTGGTGAGCGACCTGCTCGATATCTCGCGCATAGAATCCGGCCGGCTGGAGCTGATGCTCGAACCGCTGGCACTCTCGACGATCGTGGAGGCCGAGATCGAATCCCTGAAATCTCAGGCTGCCGAGAAGGAGATCACCATGGTCGTAGACATCGAGGATAACCTGCCGCGGGTGAAGGCTGATTGGCATAGGCTTGGCCAGATAATCAGCAATCTCCTGACCAATGCCCTCAAGTACAGCTCGGAGCAGACGACGGTGAAGATCACGGCAAATCAGATCGGAAAGAATGTGCTCGTGAAGGTCATTGACTCGGGCATAGGCATTGCTCCCGAGGAGCGCGGCAAGCTCTTCCAGAGATTCTACCGTGGAGAGGACGATTTCGTGAGGGCAACCTGGGGCACCGGGTTGGGCCTTGCGATCACGCATCATCTGGTCGAGATGCACGGAGGAAAAATCTGGGTGGAGAGTGAAAAAGGCCAAGGCAGCACTTTTAGCTTCAGCATACCGGGGATAGTTGACGACGTGTAGTGCCAGGTGCAAGGCTTATCTGTGCTCGGGCATGCGGCGAGCACTATTTCGAATCCTGCAGGCTGAGGTGCGTCTGGGGGGATGGGAGATGCTGAGGATTCTTGTGGTTGATGACGAACCGGATGTTGTCCGGCTTCTTGAGTTTCGCCTGAAGAAAGAGGGGTTCGACGTCATTGCTTGTGGCGACGGGCAGTCTGCCCTCAAACTCGCCGATGAGGAAAAGCCCGACCTGATCATCCTGGATATAATGATGCCCCTGATGGACGGGATGGAGGTCCTGAGGCAGATAAGATCTCGGAGGACAACGTCTCGTATCCCTGTCATCATGCTTACGGCTAAGACGGCCAGCGTGACGGTAGACGAAGCCAGACAGCTTTGGGTGTCCGACTACATCATGAAGCCGTTCGACCCGGAAAAGCTGGTCGTGAAGACAAGAAAGGCGCTGAAGCTGCCGTCGGAACCCTAGACGGGGCGGTTCGCTGGTGAGTCGCATTCCGGGCAGGTACTGCTTCTGGTGTAGCGAGCCTTCGACTGCTCTTCCGCTCTGCCGGGCCTTGCGCGCGTACCCGACGGCCTGTGCCGCCGCGTTAGCGGCCCGCCGATGAAGTTCAATTCTATCAGTCGCCCGACGTTAAGGCCTTGAGCCGGCGCGCGGAAGCGCGCTGGCGGATTCCGACCCGGCAATTCGACGTGGTCCCCACCGGTGCGTCCCGCGTCTGCCGCGGCAGGCAGAACCTGGTACGGGCGCAAGGGCTTCGGAACCGGGGCTCTCGGCTGTACTCCCGAACACAGCCGGTTTCACCTCGCTTTTGCCGGATGCGTTGAACCGATCGCTCACGGTCGGATGTCGAGCTGCAGGGATTACCGAAACAAGGAACTGGAAGTCGTTAGAGTGCTTGCCGACCCGGACTGCCGGCTCATGGCGAGTCGGGGGAGCGGCTTCATTGAATCCCTGCTGGAGTAGAGCATGACTGGAGCACAGAAGTGGCCCGAGCGGAAACCGTGAAGTTTGAACTCAGAACCTACGGGGGTCTGCCGCTGACGTTCGAGAACGACCTGGTGGCGCAGCTCCCCGGCCTTCTCATCACCCAGTTTGCCGTGCCCGAAGGAGAGTTCCCCGGCCTGGGTACTGACAGAGTCGCGTTGAGATTCGACTTTGTTGATGACTGGTACTCCGTGCTCGCGTTTCTGGACGGGAGCAAGAAGCCCACGGGCCACTACCGCATCTCGATCCAAACGCCCATGGGAACCGAGGGCAGCATATGGAGGGGCACCGACCTGGTGCTCGGGCTCGAGGTTCCTCCGAACGGGGACTATTTCGTCACGGGTGAGGAAGACTTCTGTGCCGCGGTTGAGGAAGGATGGATGCGAGTCTACGCGGCCGCGAATGCGCGCGAAGCCCTGCGCAAGCTCTGCCTCATGCTGGACGAAGGCTGTCTGCCTCAGGAGGTAATGGACGCGGTGGGCGGATAAACAGGGATTTGTGACGGGTAGGAGCGTGTGCGAAACAGCCGATATCCCTGGTGTGGTGTTATTGTGGGTGCGATAACGCGGAACCTGGAGGAGGCTTATCGCGTGGAGAAAAACCTGTCACTGAACTATGACGAGGCCTCAGCGCTGTTGGAGATGTCCCTCTTTACATACCTCGAGGCGGATGGCGATGCGGCGGAAAGTGCGCTCGGAAAGCTCAGCGATTTGTGCAGGGAGTTCTCCGAAGACAAGGACCACATAGAGAGACTACCCGTTTGCCGCGAATTCGCCTGTGGTGGATAGCGACCGGCCGGGGTGCGATCAAGGCCTCGTCCGGCCAGCAGCGGTTATTCGAATTTTTGTGACAAAACTGGTAAGAATACTGATGGCGGCCCTCGCGGTTGCGTGCTAGAATAGGAATACCGCGCAAAGGACAGGCGGTAGACTTGCTCTAGCCTCCCTCAGGCCACTGAGTAAGCACTCCCGAGCGGGAGTGTGTAAGTCAGGATGCCACATTAGTCTACCACCTGTCCTTCATCCTTTTTTGCCCAGATCCCTCGTAGATCGTTCCGCGGTAAGAGTTCACAATCACTGACAGCGGGTGACTGGGACCTCCCCCGGTCCGCCTCAGCGGACCGGCCCCTCCTTCCCAAGGAGGGGAGCTGTCTCACTTCGCAGCGCGAA
>Ga0315289_10013170_pt1 | contig 11599 bp, 11 predicted proteins | sample YL17G11_40_MG_FD_203452 | JGI IMG/M metagenome (GOLD analysis project Ga0315289, IMG submission 203452) | Sediment microbial communities from Yellowstone Lake, YNP, Wyoming, USA - YL17G11_40 | ecosystem: Environmental > Aquatic > Freshwater > Lake > Sediment | place: USA: Wyoming | collected... | reverse complement strand
ACGTGGCGCTGGAGGCGCTGACCGACGCATGGCGCCAGCGCCGGCTTGCGCTGGCCGACCTGAATGAGTTCGCCGCCATTGATCGCGTGCAGCGTGTAATGCAACCCTACATCGAGGCGCTGATCCAATGAGCGTCCAAAAACCGAATCTCGCCGCGTCCATCCATCAGCGCCTGCTCAACCAGAGCAAGGCTCGCGGCCTCGACTTCAACCTTCTCCTGGCGCGCTTTGCGATCGAGCGCTCCATACCCATTGAGCAACACACCACGTACGAATCCGTTCAATCCGTTCAGCGAATCCGTTGACAGCGTTCTGCTACGGCGCCACCCGGTAAACCTCAAACAGCGGGCGGCCGTTGCGCTCAGAGAAGCTCGCATCTTCCAGCAGGTGCAGGCCGTTCTGGGCCGCCAGGGCCTCCAGCGCCTTGACGCGGCCGCCGAACACGGCGGCCTGGGGCGAGTGGGCGAGGAACAGCGCCGATGGGTCGCCCAGGGCGCCCCGCACGCGATCGGCGAATGCATCGTCAGGGGCCGCCAACGACTCATAGCCGAACACTTCCACGGGGTTGACCTTCCCCGCGGTGAGGAAGCGCACGGGCGCATCCAGGCCCCAATCCAGCGCGAGTGGCGCGCTCTGCCCGGAGTGCTCCAGGTAGCTTGCGAGATCATAGATGGCATCCGAATGCGCCGCGTAACCGCCGGAGATCCGCAGGACCCTGTGATAACGGACGGTCGTCCAGAGGTCGCCCACGCCCCACCAGGCCACGAGCAGCACGGGCACAATGGCCGGGAGCGCCCGCAGGGTCGTTTTGAGGGTAAGGGCGCCCACAAGGGGCGCCCCTACAGGCGTCCGGCTCCCCTGGGTGGCGCCGCGCATCCAGGCGGCGCACGCCACGCCCGCGCTCAGCGGCACCAGCGGCAGAAGCAACGCATAATGCGTGATGAAAAGGTCGCTCACGGTGAACGCGCTTTGGGCAGCCGCCAGGGCGAGCAGGCCGAGCAGGGTGATGACCTTGCTCCGGCCCAGGCCGAAGGCCAGCGCGCCCGTAATGAGGGCCGCGGCAAGCCAGGGAGCCCACGGATTCGCGAAGGCCTCGCCGAGATACCAGAAGTGATCGCCGCGCAGCAGGGCGATCACCTGCACGGCGCGCGCCTGCAGGTTGGCGAGATAAGCGCTGTTGTCAATGCCGTAGTATGACTTGTGGAGGTTTCCGAAAATCGCGGCCAGCGTGCCCTCGGTGCGAAGGTTGAACACGATCAACGGCAACAAGGGGATCAGGAAGCAGAGGCCGGCCACCAGCCAGGCCGCGGCCCCTCCATGTGTGCGCTGGCGGGCGCCCGGCCCAGCAGGGGATTCTTCGCCCTTTCCAGGCTCCCCCTCCGCAGCACTGCCGGCAGGCCTCCCGCCCCACCGCGCGATGGCCCATGCCGAGAGCGCCACGCCGGCCATGGCGCCGATGACCCACACAAAGAGCAGTTTGGCGTAGATGCCCAGCCCGAAAAGCAGCGCGGTGATCCAGAGGTAGCGCCTTTCACGGCGCCTCCACCACCGTATTGCCGCGAGCAGGCTCGCCATGAAAAGCAGGGCAGTCAGGTTCGTGACGAAGATGCCCTGCCGGCTCCAGAAAACGAAAGAGGGGTTGACGGCCAACAAGAGGGCCGACACCGCGGCCGCGCCGGGCCCGCCAAGGGAGTAGGCCACGCGCCACGCGAGAAGAAGCGTCAGCGCACCGATGACTAGAGGCAGCCAACGCAGTGCGACGACAAGGATGCCCCCCACCCCCAGGAAGGGGATGGCCAACACCACGTTGAGTGCGCCGATGTAGTCTTGCACCATCAACGGCAGGCGCCAGGGGCCCAACTGCACCGTAGCACCACGAAACGCCGTCACGGGTTGGCCCGTAAGAAGCTGCATCGCGTTGACGCCAGCCTCTCTGGCCTCGTCATAGTGCAGACCGGGCAGATCGAGTTGATAGGCTCCAAGCGTCAGGAAGGCGGCCAGGGCGAGGAAAAGGGCAAGGATGGAGACGCGCCGCTGGCGTGTGGCGCTGAGTACGGGATCAGCGGGCCGGTGCGGGCGCACCTTGGCGACCATCTCAGCGCACGGTCAGCGCGACGTTGGATATGAGGCTTTCGTAGTCATGGCCCGAAGCGAAGAGCGCGATGCTGTTGATACGCGCGGGGCGGGTTTCTTTCAGCACGTCGAAGAGGTTCGGAGACTCGAACGTGTACCAGATGCCCATGGGAGTCTTCTCGCCGGTCGGCGTCAGATACGTGCTTCCTGCTGGCAAGTCCATGTAGTAGAAGCCCTGATACCAGTGCAGGTCCTTGCCGTAGATATCGGTGTAGAAAATGTCTGCCATCACAGGGTACTCGGTAGCCAGGTAGCCACCCCCCGGGACGCTTTGGTAGAGGATCTTCAGATCGAAGCGCAGGGTCAGGACATCGTAGCCCTGCACGTCGCGGCCGAGCGTCTGGCTGACCCCCACGCGATTGGGCGCGCCGTCCTCAGCGCGCCGGCTGAAAAGCACCGCTCGGCGTTGCCCTTCCTGCGTCATCGTGATCGTTCCGGGGGGAAGGCCAGGCGCCACCTCCACGATCTGGTCCCACGGGGGTGAGATCTGTCCTTCGAAGGTCCCATTCAGCACCAGGTCGAGCGCGGCGGATACGGGCGGTTCCGGCGCCTTGCCAGCCGCCGCGCTGGTCCTCTCGCCGCCGTTCAGAGCCACACGCCTGCCGGCGGCCGAGACCTCCGCCGTGCCGGATTGGGCACGTACTTGCGTCTCGCCCTCCAGGCTGATCACATCGAGGCTGCCGACACCAAGAGAGATCGTGGCCTGTGGCGTGTTGAGCTGAACCCGCACATCGCGAGCCTCGGCATCCTGGGTCGTAAGGAGCACCCGGCCTCGCTGGAGCTCGAGGACGACCTGAGATGGGTCGCTGCTCAACTTATAACGCGGCGCACGCACGCGCCTGAGGTCGATGGCCGTGTCCTGCGACAGTTGCACCGTGGCCAACACCTGCCCGCTTGATCCCTCTGCCAGAACCGTCAGCAGCGCGCGCGTCGTGCTATCTGTGACAATCCGGCTCCCCTCCTGAACGACGCGGTGCTCGGTCACAGCGATGGGATCGCTTGCGCCCGGAGGATAGACCTGGGTCGTGCCGGCCAACGCGGTGACAAAGGCCGTTTTGGCGCGGGTGGCGTGCAACAGGTAGCTGCGCACGCCCAACGGCACCGCGACCGCCAGGATGCAACAGGCAGAGAAGCTGGCCACAAGGATGAGCCAGGCAACTCGTTCGGGGGTCTGTCGCCAGTTCATCGGTTACCCGTCTGCTCACCGCGCTCAAGCCGGTCCAGCCAGTACTGGGCGTCGCGGTCGTTAGGATCGCTTTCCAGCGCGCCATAGAAGTGCATCGATGCCTGGACTGTGTCACGCCGCTCGAGGAAGATCAGGCCCAGGTTATAGTGAACGTGCGGCGCTCGGGGATCGAGCGCCAACGCCTGCTCGTAGGCCTGGATCGCCCGATCCTGGCTCTCCGGCGTCGAGAAGGGGAGCTTGCCCAGGTAGGCCGCCCCCAGGTTGCTCCAGATCATGGCGTTGTCCGGCTCGAGCTCCGCCGCAGCTTCCAGGATGGGTATGGCGCGGGCGTGTTTGCCTTGCAGGATATACGCCCCGCCAAGGTTGATCGCCGCCGCCACATCGTTGGGATCCATCTCAAGGGCTTCCTCAAGCTTGGCCGCTGCCTCGCCGGGGCGCCGGGCGGCCAGCAAGTGGGCCCCCTCGCTCACGAGCCCGCTCTTGCTACGCCCGTCGGGTCGCGAAGCTTTTGGAAGTTGAGGCACGCGCTTCTTGCTCATGTTACGCCATCACGTTACGACATGAAGGTCAGCAAGCCGGTGATCGTGATCAGGCTGGCAAGAGATGACACCATCACCGAGCCTGCTACGAGGTTCGGCTCGGTTTCGAACCGGGCGGCAATGATGCTTGCAGTTACTGCCGTCGGCATGGCCACCTGCAACACGCCTACCTGGCGCGCCAGGCCCGTCAGGCCGAGGGGGATCGCCAAGGCAAGCCCCAACAGAGGCGCCACCAGCAGGCGCAGTACTGAGGCCACGCCCACGCCGGCCCAATCGCGCCGTGCCAGCGGAAGGACGGCGAGCTCCAGCCCTAGCACCACCAGCATGCCCGGCACCGCTGCCCGGCTCATCATCTCCAGGCTCCGCATCAGCGGCACAGGAACCGTCCAACCCGACCAGTTTACCATCAACCCGAGCGGCACGGCATACGCAGCCGGGTTGCGGAAGACCTGCAAGACCGCCTGCTTGACCGAAGTATGGCCGCGAGCGGCGATATACACACCGACCGAGTTGATCGTAATGTTATCGGTCACGTAGCAAATCACGGCCAGCGCCAGCCCTGCCTGCCCGAAGGCGTATTCGTTGACGGGGAGCCCCAGGTTGCCCGAATTGCCGCTGGCTGCGGCCAGGATCAAGGCGCTGCGCGCGGGCATCGACAAGTTGAGTCTTCCGGCCAAGACATAAGCCAGGAAAGCGACCAGCAGGTAGACGACGGTCTTGAAAAGCACCAGCCGGCCCAGTAGCTGCGGCGTGACCACGGTCGTCGCCATCGCCACGAAGGCCAGGCAGGGGTTGAACAGGTAAAAGCTCGCGCGCGCCAGGGGACGGTAATCGATTTGGGTGACGCGTCCCAACAGGTGCGCCAGTACGACAATCACGATCAGGGGCAAAAGGACGGAACCGAAGATCTGCAGCGACACGAACAGGATCCTGGCCTCAGTCCGGGTCGTCCGGGTCGTTGTCGGGGTCCCAGTCGGTTCCCTCATCCTCCTGATCGTCGTCCTCCCACAGGTCCGGGTCGCCCTCTACCTCCGCATCGTCATCGTCTTCCCAGTCCAGGTCCTCGTCGTCATCATCGTCATCGAGATCGGCGGCCGCGCCCAGCTCCGCGCCTTCAGCATCGCCAACGTACCATGCGCCTGGCTCCATATCGGCTTCAGCGACCCGTCCGGCGGCACGGCGAGAGCGCTCGCCGGCCCCATCACCCTCAGCACGGCGCGCTGCCCGGGCATCTTCGCCCAGCTCCACGTTGAACGCAAGCTCCTGCAGCGCCTCTCCGGCCGCATCAGCCAGGCGCTCGTCATTGCCCTGGGCCACAAACTCCAGGGCACGCCGCGCCAAGGGCCCGCCGATCTTACCCAATGCGATGGCGGCGGCTTCGCGAACGTGGCCGTCAGTGTCATCCAGGAGCCGGACGAGCGGTTTCACCGCGGCCTTCAGGCTCAGCTCACCGGCAGACGCGGCGGCTTCATATCGCATCGCCGCCTCCGGGCTCGCGAGCTCGGCCAAGATGAACCTGGCCCAGTGACGGTCGGCCGTGCGACCCATCGCGAAAACGGCGCTTTGCCGCATCAGGCGGTCTTCGTCGTAGTAGGCGCTATCGATCAGCTCGTATACCGCGATGTCGTCGCCGTAGGCCAGGCTTTCCAGCGCACGCCTGCGCACACCGACAACCTCATGCGAGCGAAACCATGCCGTCCTCAGCGCCTGCTCGACCTGTTTCGCGAGCGGCTCCGAGACTTCACCCAGCGCGCCCTTCAGCACGAAACGGCCCAAAGAGGTCGCTGCGGCGGCCTGCACTTCAGCGGCGGGATCATCTTGCAGCAGAGCCATCAGCGGGCCGACGAGACTGGGCCGCTCGTCTTCCCACAAGCCTTCTACCGCCAACTGGCGTACCTGCGCGTCGGCGTCGTTCAGACACTCCCGCAAAACCGCATGGAAGTTGACGTGGATGTTGGCGTCGGCCTGCTCCACCATGGCGCCTATCAGCTCGAGTCGCCGCGCCGCGCTGAAACCGTTCCAGGCCGTGCGGACAGAGCCCGTTTCGCTTCGTGGCAGGTCTGAGAGATATGAGAGGCTCAGGCTCCGGATGGGAACCGATTCATCACCCAGTTGAGCCAACACCTTGGTGAGGCTACTACCTACAGTGTACGTTCCTGCCGCCATACGCATTTGCACCGTGTGCTTTCCTGCTCAGTGCCACGAGAAGGTCCGAGACAGGCTCGGCTGGCTCAGCGGCACGACGCGTTCGCCGCCTTGCCCGTCGGTTCCCACCTGGATCGCCTGCACCGTCCAGATGTATGCGCGGTCGGGTTGATCGGCTCTCTGCCACAGCCACGCTGGCACGGGGATGCTCAGCCGAGGTGTGCGAAGCGGATCAGCTTTCTGAGGGAGGCCCCCCTCTTTCCATTCCAGGATCACCTGGTATACGGCCTCCTGGGGCATGCCCGGCACGGCATTCCACTGCAACGCGATCGTCGCTTTCTCGTCATTGTAGGACAACTTGTCGGAAGGAGATATGAGGATCGGCGCTGGCAGCAGAGCTTCGGGAGTCGGAGAGAGCGACACCCGCGTGGCCGTCGCCTTGGGTCGCGGCGTCGCCGTGGGCGCTGCCCCGCCTGCTACAGGGATGATGAGCTGCTGGCCGACCTGCAGCGTAGTGGCCGCGCTGATGTTGTTGGCCGAGGCTATGGTTTCCCAAGACACGCCGAAGAGGGCGCCGATGCCGGCCAACGTGTCGCCAGCCTTCACACGGTAGGTCGTGGCGCCGCTTACCGGCGTCGCGCCGGCGCCCGTGGGCGATGGCGTGGCTTTGATCGCCGCCGTGGCTGGCGCGCGCCCGGTCAACGTGGCCGTAGGCGAGGCCGTGGGTGATGCCGCGGCCGTCGCAGTCCGCGTGACCGTCGGCACCGCCGTGGGCGCTGGCAACGCCAGCTTCTGGCCGATCTGCAGGGCTCCGGCCTGGCTTATCCCGTTGAGCTGGGCGATCTCCTGCCAGGGGATGCCCAGGCGCTCTCCGATGGCCGCTAACGTGTCGCCCGCCTTGACGGTATAGAATTTACCCGCCCCGGCGGCGGCGCCCGCCGCGGGGACGGGTGTGATCGCTTCGGCGGGCGAGGGAGAGAGGGTAACTAGCGGTTCGAGCAATCCATTTCCTGTGTCCGCCAAGGCCGCAGCGAGCTCTGCGTCGGACGTCATCGTCGGAACCGCCATGGCCAACAAACCGGGGGTCTGAAAGGGCGTCGCGGTCGGGTTCCTGCCAGGCGTGGCCGTGGCGGCCGCTTCCTGGGCAATCTCGGCCAGGCGCGCGAACTTCGCACGCGTCTCGCGCACCTGCTGCCAGACGCTTTCGATGGGGAGCTTGCCCACCCCCCACAGGCCGAATAACACGGCCAGGATGGCTACCAACGCCCAGAGACTCCATCGCGGGCCGGCAGGCCGCATGTCTCGCCCGCAGTGCGGGCACACCGTCAGCTCGGCCGCCGCGCGCTGATGACAACTCGCACACCGGACCGAGGTAGCCTTCCGGCGCTGGCGTGCGCCGCACTCAGGGCAGATGACGATGCCCTGCTGAAGCCGCGCCCCGCAGCGTTTACAGTACACGCACTTCCCCCTCTCACGTACCGAGCCTCGGGCGGACACGAGGCAGGTGTCTGTCGCCCGGAAGGCCTCACTAACGTTCTAAGTGCACTTTCCTGTTTACGGCGCGCCAAACGACGAGAACGTGCCCGACACCAGGGCCGAGATCTCCCGCACCGTCAAGACGCTCACCAGCAAAAGCAGCAGACCCAGACCAACCAGATGGACCATGCCTTCTTGGGCCGGCTCCACGCGCTTCCGCCGGATGGCCTCGACGATCACGAACAACAGGCGCCCGCCATCGAGCCCTGGAATGGGCAGCAGGTTCGTGACGCCCACGGCGACGCTCAGCAGGGCAACAAAGAAAATGACAGGCGTGATGGAATCGACGGCGAGCGCGGAGCGCACAACATCGCCCGTTGTGGCCGCGATGCCCACGGGCCCCATGAAGCCCATATCCGCGATCGGCCGGCCCTCACGGAGCAGCATGGCAGGAATAGCGAAGGTCATCCAGATGATCTGGCCCGTTTGCTGCACTCCGAATCCCAGGGCCTCCAAGATGCGAGGAGTGCGCACCGGGGGCCCGATCTGAACCCCGAGGGCGCCCTGGTTGGCGGGAGGGTTGGTGCGAGGCGTCATGGTGACCTTCAGCACCTTCCCGGGTGCACGCCCGCTCTCACCGCGCACGATCTCGTAGACCACCGGCTTCCCCAGGTGGGCCTTCGTATGGTCCTGAAGGCTCTGCAGCGTCGCCAGCTCGACACCATCGGCGCCGATGATACGGTCACCGATCTGCAGCCCCGCCTGCTGGGCCGGCGAATCGGGAGCTAACCCCCGAATAACCGTGCCTGTTCGACTGGCGTCTGGCACGCCGGCCGCCGTCACATAGGTCGCAAACAGCACCACAGCCAGGACAAGATTCATGAACGCGCCGGCGAGAAGGGTTGCGGCCCGGCGTCCTCGCGGCGCGGACGCGAAGCTGCCCGCGAGCGTTGGGTCGTCCTCGCCGCGCATCCGGACAAACCCGCCAAACGGGATCGCGTTGATAGTGTACACTGTGCCGTCACGCTCGCCCAGCTTCAACAGGCGCGGCGGGTAGCCGAAGCCGAACTCTTCCACCACGATGCCACTACGCTTGGCCACCAGGAAGTGCCCAAGCTCGTGGAAGAACACGATGATCCCCATCACCAACACAAACGATACGATCGTCAAAGCCATTGTCGTCTATCACCCCAGTTGGTATCGATTATACCTTTACTCGAAACAACCCCAAAACCGCCCAGCGTTTGCTAGTCCGCCACGATCCGTGTACCGGCAACCAGGCCGCCATTCAACAGCGCCGACCGCACAAGCCCCGGCATGAGGCCGGAAATCACGTCGACCACGAGCGGTGCGGGCATGGATCGCACCAGCTCCACCATCTCTGCCACCTTTTCGTACATGCCCCCCGTGACGTCTACCCCGCGCGACCTGCCCAAGGCGCCCGCGATCTGGGGGAACGAGGCCGGCGTGATCTGGCGGATGACTTCGCCTTCGCCGCCGCGGGCCGGATCTGCCGTGCGAACCCCGTCTACCTCGCCCACCAGGAGCACCCGCCCGGGCCGCAGGCGCGGCGCCAGCCAGCAGAGAATCTGCTCCGTCGAGATGATGGTGCCGCCGCGCGCCTCATCCAACGCCACATCGCCGTAGATCACAGGCACCAGCCCTTGGGCCAACGAGACGACCGTGGGACGCACGTCCATGCTCACGAGTTCCCCGTCGCGGCACACGGCTGACGCTGACGGTTGGATGGGCAATGCCGGCACCCCTGCCTCGCCCAGGGCGGCCACGACAAGCCGATTCAGCTCCGCAGCGGCCCGGGCAGTTTCGGCATAGCCGCGCCAGGCGGCCCGTGAGTACACGCCGGCACGCGTGCCATAGCGGCTGGCCGCGAAGTGGCCGAATGAGCCGCTGCCATGGCCCACCACAAGCCGGAGCGCGGGCGATTGGGCCAGGGCGCCCGCGATCTCACCCGCCAGGCGCTGCAAGACATCGCGCCTGAGCGCCTGAGGCCGCGTCTTATCGGTGAGCAGCGAGCCCCCAAGCTTCAGAAAGATCAGCTCATCCGCCATCGGCGCGCACCACCGTCACTTCCTCGCGGTCCACCTTCACCCAATCGCCTTCGTGGATAGTGGTAATGTCTATCTGGTCCACCATTGGGATGCCGGCGATGATCGCCCCAACGGCCACGATGGCCTCGCTTTCGGCGTTCAGTATCGCGACCGGCGCGTGGCCGCCGCGGCCCAACCTCAGGATGGTGTAGGAGCCTACGGTGCTGCCCTTGCCAGTAGGAAACACCAGCACCGACCCGGCGACCGAACGCCCTTGCAGGGGATGCCCCGGCTCCAGCACGATACCCGTTTCGGGATCCACCCCACCAAGAAAGCCGATAGGGGCGCTCGAGACCAGGGCGGGGCCCTCGGCCTGGCCTGCGTGAACGACACGCCCTCTCAGAGTGAAACTCGCCTCCGTAGCCATATTTCCCCTCACCTACTCCCCAATCCCTGATCCCTGGTCCCTCGTGGCTGCCCAGGCATCCACCACCGCCCTGCACAGCATGCCATCGGCCCCGGGCGTTACGGTGCGCGGGTCGAGAAGCAGTTGATCTTCGGCGATCCGCCCCACCACCGGCACGTCCGCTGCCCGAAGCGCCGCCGCCAGGGCGGTGGGGGAGGCGTGCGTCACGGCGAGGGCGCGCGTCGGAAGGACCTCACCCGGCAGTGACCCGCCTCCCACCGTAGAAAAGGCCGGCACGACGAGGGCCGAAATGCCATGGCCGCGCAGCTCCGCCGCCCAGTCCGCCGCGCGCGCCGCGATGACCTCAAGCGGCATGGCGATCATCTGCCAGACGGGGATCTCCTTTTCGGCCTCCCCGCGCACGTAATGCAGTAGCGTGGCCTGGAGCGCCGCCAGGGTGCTCTTGTCTACCCGCAGCGCCCGGGCCAGAGGATGTTGGCGCAGCGCGGCCACCAGCGCCTCGCGGCCCGCGATCAGGCCTGCCTGCGGCCCTCCGAGCAATTTGTCCCCGCTGAACGTCACGAGGTCCGCCCCGACGGCCAGGCTCTGCTGCACCATCGGCTCGGGGCTGAGCCCGTACCGGGTGGTATCCAGGAGCGACCCGCTGCCCAGGTCGTCCAACACGGGGACGCCGGCCTCGTGGGCCAGGCTCACCATGTCGGCCAGGGGGACTTCCGCCGTGAAGCCCACCTGGCGGAAGTTGGAGGAATGCACGCGCAGCAGGAGGGCCGTCTCGGGCCGGAGCGCCTGTTGAAAATCCTTCAAGTGTGTGCGGTTGGTCGTGCCTACCTCCACCAGCCGGGCGCCGCTCTGCCGCAGGACGTCGGGGATGCGGAAGCCGCCCCCGATCTCCACCAGTTGGCCGCGGGAGATGATCACCTCGCGCCCCTGGGCCAGCACCGAGAGCACGAGGAACACAGCCCCGGCGTTGTTGTTCATGGCCAGGGCCGCTTCGGCGCCGGTGAGGCGGCGGAGCAGCTTTTCCGCGTGAAGGTAGCGTGATCCGCGCTCCCCGGCCTCCAGGTCATACTCCAGGCTGCTGTATCCTGAAGCGACGGCTTGCATCGCGCGTATCGCGGCCGTGCTCAGCGGAGCGCGGCCCAGGTTCGTGTGGATGATCACGCCGGTCGCGTTGATCACCGGGTAGAGCGTGCCCCGCCGCAGCTCATCGAGGGCGCGCACGGTCGCGCGCGCCAGCGCTTCCTGATCGGGCACAGGCTCGCCCGCGGGCACCGCGGACCTGGCATCGGCCAGCAGTTCTCTCACGACGTCGGCCACGAGGGCGCGTCCGTGTTCGGCCACGGCGGCTCGAAGGTCATCGCTTGCCACCAGGCGGTCGACGCTGGGCAGTTGCCGGCGGGCATCCCCGCCCTGGGAACCTGCGCGCGACATAGAGTGCACCTCGATTCAAGAACAAGAAACCAGGTCATTCCATGGGGAAGAACCTGGTTTCGACTTCCTCCGCCGCGGGCATCGAGCAGCGACGATTGGCATGGTGGGCGAAACAGGACTCGAACCTGTGACCTCCTCGGTGTAAGCGAGGCGCTCTAACCAGCTGAGCTATTCGCCCTCGGGCGCATTATACGGTGGGGGGCGGGGCGGTGTCA
>Ga0315289_10013169_pt1 | contig 11599 bp, 8 predicted proteins | sample YL17G11_40_MG_FD_203452 | JGI IMG/M metagenome (GOLD analysis project Ga0315289, IMG submission 203452) | Sediment microbial communities from Yellowstone Lake, YNP, Wyoming, USA - YL17G11_40 | ecosystem: Environmental > Aquatic > Freshwater > Lake > Sediment | place: USA: Wyoming | collected... | reverse complement strand
ACAACCCAAGTCAACGATGATCGTCTTGTCTCGAAAGCCCGCGCCGTCGACTGTTACGTTGGTGGTGACTACTCGAATGCGCTCGTCGTCATTCACCTTGGCAAGAAGCGCTGTGAGCTGTGACGATACCGTTCCCAGTACGAGGGAGAACGGCGCCCCAGTGAATGAGACCGGCTTGGCCGCCGAGCCGATGAGCAGATCTCCTGCTGGGGCGGTGTTCGCAAGAGCTACGTTCTGCGCAGTGTCCGCGGCAACATAGTCGAGCGCCATCTGGACGATCGCGTTGTCGAGGAAGTCGGTGTTCGCAGCGAGAGCCTTCAGACCTCTGTTGAGTGCCGTGCCCGTGACTTGATCGCTCTGCGCAAAGAAGTAGCTGCCAGCGTACAGCCCAGCACCAAGAGCGCCGTCCGCAGGCGCAGGGGTGCCGGCGATGGCGTTGTTGATGTAGTCGTCGCCCCCGCGAAGACCGCCGGCGTAGACAGGGACAACGAGTCGATGAAAGCCCACGTTCTACTCCTTACGGTGTGATCGCAACGGCAAAGGAATGGACACCAAAGCGGGCAGCCGGGTACGTACCGTTCGCATCGCGCTGGAAAAGAATGTCGTACGAATAGTTCTGAACGTCAATCGTGTTGTTCTGGTCGGCCGTCCAAACGAAGGTGTGCCTTACCTGGTACGAGGCGACCGGCGTCGTTGGATCGTCTACCCAACCATTGTTTGCAGAATACAAGTTATCAGTGGTTTGCCCATCCTTCGAGGTTCGCCGCACGCACATAGACGGCTTCATCGCAGGCATGGGCTGTCCGCCAATGCCGTTGGGCGTAACTGTCGCCGTGATCGTGATGATCTTCTTCCCGTGGAACGGCAGCAAATAACTATCGATCGGGAAGATGATGAGCTTGGCGGTAGAGGTAGCCGTGTTCACATCGACGATGCGAACACCAAGACCGTCACCTATGCCAATGTCCCCGTAATCCAGGTCTGCGGAGCTTGGAATGACCCAGGGCTGATCGACGGCGTTGAAGTGCCCATTTCGCGCCGTAATGAACCTACAGGCTGTGTGCGGAACAACAATAGTAGACGAGACCAACAACCCACGAAGTTCCGTAAGGGGTGTCTCGAAGGTTGTCCTAGCCGTGGTTTCAACCCCGATAGCACTCTGCCAGGCATCGTCGATGAGGTTCAGGGCATAGACGACATCACCGAACTGCCCCCCGACCGTGTCGGATGCGGTCCCATACGCGTTGGGAGGTGCCGCGGGAGTAAACGGGGTGGCTCCTATTTTTAGGAAGCCCAGGGGGTCTGCCAGGTCCGTGATAATCTTGTCGAGTTGAAGACCAACGGTCGTGGCGGGATTTGTTGCTAGGTCTGCCCAAGCGGGCCCACCGTCATAGCCGACCTTGTTCGCGCCAGCAGCCGCCGCTAGCTCGCTGATGATCTTGTCGAGCTGCGCAGTGACGAACGTGGCAGGATTCGTTGTACCGTCAGCCCAGTTAGGGCCGCCGTTGTACCTGTTGTACTTCCGACGAGAGCCCACAAGGGCATCATCGAGGATGCTCGCCGTATTCCCTCGAGTGCTGTAGTAGACCCGATAGACCGTGGTGATGGGGATGCCAGGAGAGATGGTGAGGGTAACGTTGCCCGCAGACCATACGGCACCAGGCACATCAGGAGAGATGGCCGTGACCGCGCACTCCACCCCTGCATTGAAGATCTCGTTATCCTCTTCATCCACCAACGTGATGAACTTGCGGATGCCAGCGATCGTGTTCAGCGTCCCTGCCATGCCGATGAAGATCGGACCTGTCAGAACAATCGAGGTGACCGTACCACCCGCCGTGACGTCGGCTGTGACTGCTGGGACAGCCAGATCACGGTGCAGGTAGCTGTCGAGGACATCCGTGTTCTCGGCCAGCGCTGCCAAGCCTCGGTTGATCACCGTACTGAGCGCATCCTCAGCGAAACCGACAAAGTACGTACCTAGATTCGGCCCTATGGCCCGAGGCCCATCGGCAGCCGCCGGCGTACCTACCAGCAGGTTGTTGATGTAGTCGTACCCTCCCGGAAGACCTCCGAAGTACGACGGCGCTGTGAGACGATGAAAGGCCATGGACTTCCCCTAAAACCTGATCGTCCAGTCGATCTCCAGCTCAAAGGCAGCCGTCTTTGAGATGGTGTCGAAAGTATCGTAGGCCACCAAGCCCGTGGGACGCGCAACCCCAGGGGTGACGGCCTCGTTGGTGAACAAGCCGATCTCCGAGAGAGGAACACTCAAGAAGGTGCCGTAGTTGACCTCCCCAGAAGTGAAGGTCCGGATGAACTTCGTCTGAGTTGCGAGCGGGTGAACCGCCGGAGCGGCGACCTGACCGACCCACACATCTGTTCCAATACCAGGATACCCTGCGGCACCGCCGCTGATCCGTACCGGACGCTCAAGCTGCGTAACCGTGGCGTCCGAGTCTGTCTGAGCGTTCGTGCCAGAGTACGAGACCCCCAAGGGCGCCGCATTTGCCGTGGCTAGAGTGAGCTGCCGGTTTCCGCCAATGCCGACGCCCATGTACCGGATACGGTAGTCAGTCTCCGGGGTCAAAGGAGACATCAAACTGTACGAGATGAGCTTCGCCAGGTACTCGCGACCAAGATTGACCCAGATGTTGTGGCCTTCTCGACGATCGACGATCTTCCCCCGCTCACGCACCGTGATGATGAGGTTCTGCTTGACTTCGATTGTATCGAGGAACCCCATCAAGTACTCCGCGGTTAGAGAGCAAGGTACGTGTAATACGTGTCCGCGGGAAGAGCCGTGTCAGCGGCCCAGTCTGTCCCGATCCCCACCACCACCCCAACACTCTCGACGAAAGTGTTGAAGTCTGACACGGGGTGCTCAACAAAGACCGACAGTACATCACTTGGAACGACTGGGACAGTGATGTCGAACTGGAACTTCCACTGCGGGGCATCCGGGTTTGAGGCCACGGCGGGGATGGTGAACGTCTTCGTTTCAACCGTGACCGCGTTTTTCTTGAGCTTCAGGGTGAGCAGCGCCCCGTCACCTACCCCCCGGTAGTTCAGGACCAGCTTGTTGAGAACGCCCGTGATAGTCGCGAGCTCGTCGGTCCCGATCTGCTTTCCCGGAGCTACTGGAAGGTGTCGGAAACTGCCCTGCACAAAGGCAGCCGCCTTGTCCGTAAAGACCGGCATGCCGGCGTAGAAAATGCCGTCAGCAGTGGGGATGCCTCCTGCCCAGATTTGCGTGAGGGTCGCGAAGATCGCCTCCTCCGGGGCAAGGAGGTACTGGTCATGGCCCCAAGTATCCCCCTCGAGCTGATTCCAATAGCCGCCACCGCCGGGGTGCGGCTGGTCCCACATCTGCGCCCGCCCATCCGGGCCAAAGTAGGGACCGGCGAAAGAAGAGAGCACGCCACGATAGAGGACGAGATCGTCAGTGCTAACCTCCGACTCATCAAGCGTCGTCCGAACAACGAAGAACGGAAACGTGTACGTCGGCTTGATGCGAAGGACGAACTGCCGAACGAAGAGCAGGGCGTTGAGGTTGAATGCCTTACTGTCCACGCGGACGAGGAACTTGAAGAACTTCTCCACCTCATGGAAGCTTCCCTGCTGAAGCAGGGTCGAGAACCACTCCGGGTCACTCACATAGTCGAGGACATCCGACCCCTTCACCAGCGGAGCGAACTGCTTGACGCTATCCCCCACGGCGTAGGGCAGCTTGGTGGCGGGATTCACCTCAACGTCGAGACCGGCTGGGTACGAGTACGTGCGGACGATCTCTACGTCCTTCGCATCTCGAACCAGCAGGCGTCCAGAGGTTGTGGAGAAGTCGTTGCGGATCTCCTCGATGATGCCGGCAACCTCCGCAAAGGGCAGGCCTAGGAGAATCTGAACGCCTGAACGAACGTTGAAGAGAGTCGGCCCGCTGAAGTAGGAGTACCAAAGGCCTTGGACAGCCGAGAGGTAGTCGACGTTCTCAGGGAGCTGGGAGAGGTCGTCCAGCGTGAACTCTGCTGGGATGCCGAAGTTCTCCTCGATGGTCGGGCGGTTGTCGAGGTACGTCGTCTCCGCCCACATGCGTTCAGGAGGAACAAGGCCTTCCCACACATCGAAAGCAACGTTGTTGCTGACAACGAAACGAAGGCACTTGTGGCCTCTGAACTCCTCGAGGAAGAAGTCGATGTTCCGTCGGAGGATGACCTTGTCGTCCGAGTTCTTGATCTTCTCCTGCAGCTGTGGGACGTCCATGACCAACGGGTCGAGGGGCGTGAACTGCCGGCGGGTGACGCTGAAGAAGTAGACCTTGTACCGCTCCTGGTTGACCAGGAACTGGCCTAGCGTGGTTGCATCGATGCCCAGCGTATTGATAGCGGACGGAGATGCGCCGGTGACCGGGACATTGACGTAGGCAAGAACGTTGGTGTCGAGGTCAATGACCTCTAGAGTTGCAACGTCACCCGTCACCATCAAGGCGTCGTAGAAGTCGATTCCCTGCGAGTGCGTCTGCCCCGAGATGAGCCAGGACGTGCCTGCCGACAGGGGGATGTCCTCAAGAAGGGTGAGCCTCTGGAAGAGCAGGGGATCGCTTGGATCGTCTACCGTTCGCGCTATGCGATAGGTGCCCTCGCCTACGGTGAGGAAGTCGCCCTCAACAATGTCCAGGCCAGAGAGACTACGCTCTACTCGGTAGGTGCGAGACCCCATGACCGCGCCGGCAGTTCCCTGCGGCATGGCGTTCGAGCTGACCCCGAAGATGACGACCGTGCTGGTGCCCGAAACGGACAAGGCGTAGGGCGCATCAATCCGAACAACGAAGGCCGTGCCTGCACGGTTCGGAAGAACACGAGCAACGACCGACGGGTCGATGGCGTGCATGAAGGCGTTGATGCGGTCAGTGATCTGCTGCGCTGTCTGCGGATTGACTCCGGAGAAGTAGATGACGACGGGCTCTGTCTGTGTAGGCAGGAAAAGATCTAGATGTTGACCTGCGATACCTGCGACTCCCGCCAGGGGAATTGAGCTCGACGAAACGCCGGCGTACACCGCTCGGACAGTGGAGAGCTCGAGAAACTCCGTGGGCTCCTTGAGAAGGAGATCAAAGTGAAGCCAGCGACGCTGGAAGGTGCGCTGGATGTCTCGAAGGCTCTTGTTGTAGTCCGTCTGCCAGAGCGTCAGGAGCTCGGCAGCGGACACCTGAGCCATCGCACTCCAGAAGACCTCGATGCGCTCCCGGTCCTCGACTAGGCGCCAGAAGTCCGAGAGGTAGTCCCACATGAACTTGAGGTCTGGGATGAGACCTCTAGGAACTGGAGACTCCGTGACGTTGACGACGGTGATGGCCGGGGACGAGTAGAGGCCACCGTCAAAAACAACGAGGTCGAACTTGTAGAGGCCAGGCTTGTCCGGGAGGAATCGCGCCTTTACCTCGAGAGGTTCAGAAATGCCCCGTTGACGAAGCAGCGAGAAGGGCTGACCTATGACGTAGCTGTCAACGACGTCAAAGAGCTCGAGGTAGACGTAGAAGCCGTTACCGTCTACGCCCGTGGCCTGGATGAGGTGCGGCGTCCCAGCGATGATCAGGACATCATCAGGCTGGATGGGGTCCAGGGCGTGTGCCGCTGCGAGATCGGCGGAGTAGACCTTGTTGGTGAACCCCGTAGGGACCATCAACGGGTACGTCAGCGCATCGACGCTCGTGATGATGAAGTCGCTGTTGATCGGCGCATCAAGGAGTCGCCACTTGTAGAGAAGATTTGTCCCCTCGGGATCGAAGCTCCTAGAGCCGTCCAGGATGACGATATTGCAGGTCCTGATCGCCTGGTCTGGTCCAGCATCTGCACGAGGCAGCAGGTTGGGAACAATCAGCCCTGTCCCAAGACACGTCGTATGCAGGCCAAGGATAGTCGGGTCTGCCAACGTGCCGCGCACAGAGAACGTGGTGCGGTCGGGCGGGAGAGTAACCGCGTCAGCCGAGAGAAAGGCCGGCAGGACGTAACGAAGCTGGTGTCCTATGACCGGGACGTCCGTACTCTTCGTCCAATAGATGTACGTTGCACCTGTTGCGAAACTGGTGGCTAGCCGGAGGGTGTAGTAGTCGCCCAGTGTAATGAGCGTCTGACTATTGGGAAGAAGCTGTGTAGGGCCGTCGAGGACTATGTTGTTGCCGGAGAAGTGGACGGCGCTCGTATAGAGCACCCCGATCTCCGAGATGAACAACCCGATAGAGACACCCTGCGCATCAGTGATGCCTACGAAGCAGTGCCTGTCTTGGAGGTTGGCAAAGTTCGACGGCAGCTGGTCAAGAAAGAGAACCAACTCAAGAGTAAAGGTCAGCGGAACGATCGTGTTGTACTCGATGCGCGCCAGGTCAGACAGGTATGGTCCGCCGCTGGCGAGGACCATCATGTCCGTGGGGACATCTACGAAGACCTGGGTTGGGTCTCCGATGTAGGAAACTTCCGGGTGCGTGAGCAGCCCCGGCATATTCGCTTCTTCGATGCAGTAGATATCGAACGGGGCCTCGCTAGGCAGAGCTCCGCCAGCCACCAGGGTAGGACTAACCCAGGCACCCGTGCCCCAAGGCCCAAGGCCCCAGCCGTTCGGTACTATGGTGTGCGGCATCGGCTGCGGAGATTAGCTCCTGTTCAACGCCCAGAACACAGTATCGACAAGCGGCCCACCGAACGGAGGAGTACCGGGGTAGGGCGTCGGGATGTCGATTCGAGTCACCTCCCAGGTGACGTAGACGGCTGGACCTGGAGGGGCTCCAGAGTCTCTTGCCCTCATCATGAAGAAGGTGGGCGGGCAGGGTGAGAGGAAGCGCTGGGCCGAACTGCTCTGCGCTGCACCTGCTGTGAAGGGCGACGTGAATGTTTCTCCGGTGAAGCTTGCCATTTAGATAGACGGCGCCGCGCCGCTCCATGGTCCCCAGATCACTTGCTGCAGGCTGTTCGCTTGCACCCCACCAATGTATATTTTGTCTTTGGTGCCCACGGTGTCTGCCGTGTCCATGTTAGTACGGCGCACGCTGCCGAAGCTGAACAGCGTGGAGGCGCCCTTGACACCTACGGGAGCTGTGGACGTTCCTGGTCGCGCCCACCACGCAGGCAAGAGGCTATCCTTGAAGGTGAAGGGGTTTGTGCCCGTACTCACAGTGCCCCCGATTGTCGAACCTGATGTGCTGCCGTACGGGTGCATGGCGACGTTCTGGTTGTTACTTACCAACGATGCTTGCGCCAGGCTCGTGGTACCAAGCCAGGCCCGCGCTTGAGCAGGATTGGTCTGCGTCGACATGGTGCCGCCGAGCCAACCAAAAATGTCTTGGTAGCCGTAGCCAACTCCAGATGCGGCGGTGGCCGAGACGTACATGACGGCGGGATCGACGTCAGCGGACGGGTAGCTGCCCGTTGCCATGACATCGAGGAAGAGGCCGTTGCGGAAATTCGCAGCGCCCGTAAGCACAGCGAACGCGTTGAAGCTGTAGAACTCGGCCGACCCTCCGCAGGCGATGTGCCAGCGGAAGCCGCCATCCACGTCAAACCAGTTAGCGAGGGCCGTAGCCGCAGTTCCGGCGCCGAGCATGTAGACTTCATCGGTCGAAGTCGGGGCCAAGGAGAAGGTTGGGGAGCCTCCCGAGAAGAGGGCGGAAGCAGAGTACTTGATCTGCCAGCCACGGTCGTTGGTCGTTCCTCGCTGGAAGACCAACTCACGGACCTGCCCGCTCACGGCTGGGGCCGCCATGCGAACCCATGCGGCACTGTTGCCCAGCCCGTTCGCACCAGATGCGCCGCTTGTGACGGCTCCTGCGCTGTGGAGGGAAAGACCGTCACCGCTGTCCACCTGCGACCAGCCCGCCGCCACCATCGCAGTGACCAACTGGAACATTGCGACGGCGCCAGTCGCCGGGGTGTTGTTGACTGAGAATGTGTACGCCATTAGATCCTACTCCCTCACGACCAGATGATGCGCAGATGCGCGTTGGAGCAAGTCACGAAGTCGGCCGGGGCTCCAGCACTACGCAAGAGCCTCAGCTCGTACTCACTCGCGACATCCGTACGAATGTTTCCCGGAGAGACGCCTACGGTCAGCGCTGCGGAGATGATGGTCCCAAAGAGGGTTCGATCGCCTTCTGCCGTGTTGGAGATCGCCGCACCAGTCACCATCACTCCGTTAGTGACATCCCAAAGCTGTACGTTTGCTACCGCACCCGGCGCTGAAGACTGAAGCGTCGCCACCAGGAAGAGCTGTTTCGTACCCGCAGGTAGTAGCGCGAGATTGAACTCTCTCGCTCCGATGACCTCACCGGGCGTGAGTACGGTAGTACTTCTGACATGCCCGACGAAGTGAACCTCCGTGTACGAAACTTGGGCCGCGATGATGTCGGCCTTGATCTGCGCGATGGCTCCGGCAGTGATGATGAGCGTGACGGCCGCGCCATTGAGATGGCTCGCTGCCGTTGTCCCCTCGGCCCCGCGAACCACGGTGAAAGAACCGGACACCGCGGTCACGAGCATCAGCTCGGTATCCACCAAGATTCTGAACGTGCCGACGCTCGGGAACCCCACCGTGCTCACGACTGGGATGGTCGTGACGGCGTTGTTGATACCCGCATTGAGCGCAGTAGAGATCTTGTTCGCGAACTGTTCCATGAAGGACTCCCGAGGTTACCCTAAACAGAGCCCGGTTGGATATTGCTGAGGCCGCTGAGCACGTCCCCAAGCTGCCCAGTGAACGAAGAGTAGGTGTAGAGGCCGCGGCCGGTCTCACCACTTGTCTTTCCGTCGGGGTTCGTGACGACGACGTTCTTTGCCCCCAGTGACCCCGCCGGCGTTACGCAGGTGAGCAGGCTCGAGGACACAAAGACAACGCCTGTAGCGGGAACGCCCCCGATAGTGACGGTACAACCGCTCACGAAGTTCTGGCCCCGGAGGGCGGAGATCGGCGTCGAGCCGGCGATGGGGCCGCTAGCGGGGAAGCAGGAGACAAGAAGCGGCTCGGGGATGTCACCCACGAAGTACTCCTCTGCGATCTCCCACTCATCTTCGACGGTGATATTCGTGAGACCGTCCCTAGCCGTGACGTAGCTACGGGAGATCCAGCGAACGGGCGTAGAGCCGTCCCACCCCAAGAACTTGAAGTAAGTGACAGGCACGCGGGTCACGCCATCCTGAACCCCTGCAAATGGGGCCGAGGACTTTCTTGCCTGGGAAGCTCCTTGGTCAACAGATGCCATGGTTCACCTCAGTACGCCGTCCCGTAGCGGGCGTTCAGGTAGAGCCGGTAGTTGTTCCGATCGCTATCACTCTGAGAGACAAGCGCTGTGAAACGCTCGTACTCCGTGAACGTCATCATGTTGCCACCGTAGGCCGCGTTGGACTGCATTGCGATCCCGCTTGCTCCGATGTGGTCGGTCAGGGCTGTTGGGGTACCCGCCACGCCGTCGATGTCGATCTGAATCGTACCCGAGGCCGTTCGGCGGACGTAGTACCAGTGCAGCCCCGGCGTTGTAGCTACTTCTACGAAGGGGAACGCTCCGGTGTAGTTGAACACATGGAAGAAGTAGGGACCTGCCGAGATGGCAGGGTCAGCTCCTAGAATCAAGCTCTCATCGACAAGACCGTGGCCCGAGTTGAACGTCAGGGTGGTCGTCGTAACACTGAGCAATGTCGCAGCAACAAAGCCGTTGTTACTCACTGTTCGACGAAGGTAGACCGTCTGTCCTGCCAGGAAGCCGCTTGTGACGAAGTTGAGGCCTCCGGACTGAACGATGGTTCCTGCCGAGGCGCTGATCGTGATGGCTGACTGACCGACCAACGAAGCAGTAGACCTGAAGCCCCAACCCCAGTGTGCATCCGCCTGGAGCATGGTCGATCGCAAATAGATCGTTCCGGGGTCCTTCTTCGCTTCCATGAAGTCGACGAAGAACGAGGCTGTATACGCTGTGTTGGCGACCAGTGTTTCTGCGACAACAGAGCCGCCGTCTGAAACGCGAACGGTCCTCGTGTTCCTACCCGACTGCCGATACCCGCAGCCGAAGATTCCATTCAGGGGCGTCTCTAGGGGAGGGAGGGTAGCGCCTTGCGTTTCCGCGTAGAGTGCGCTGGTTCCTGCGCTCGCAGTACCAAGCCAACTGCCCACGCCTGAGCGATCGGCGTCAGCGTAGTCACGCTGATAGGACGAGAGCACGAACGTCGTAGGATCGAACGGCAGCGTGTACGTGTAGAGACCTAGACCGCTTGTTGCAGATTCGGTTGCGTCTGGATTCGTGACGATAACGTCCTTCACCCCCGATGTTCGCAACGGAGTCACGCAGGTGATCTGGTTCACATTGACGAAGACAACACTGGTCGCTGCCGCTCCGCCGATCGTGACCGTGCAACCGCTAACAAATCCGGACCCGTCGATCGTGACAGGCGTTCCGCCAATGGCCGTACCTGAGTTCGGTGTGATCGCCGTGATGTGAGGCCAGAGCGAGAACGAGAGCGAGCCGTTGCCGCTCGTTCCGCTGTCCTGCCCATCAGGATTCGTGAGGACGAGGTCTTTCACCCCAACTGTACCTGCGGGCGGCAAGCAGGTGAGCGTGGAGTCCGACAAGAGCTGCACAGCCGTGGCCGGCACGCCGGACACAGTGACCGAGGGCGCATTGAAGAAGTTACGTCCAACCACTGTGATACGTCGGAGACCGTTGTTGGCCGCAGGGTTTGGCGCTGCACCAACAACAACAGGCGCCTTGAACCGGAAGGAGTCGTGGAGGTGAAGGGTCTTCATCGAACCTTCCCGCCTCCTACCGGAACACGCACGAGGAACTCATCCTCGATGGTGATGTTGGTGAGTCCTGGCTGCGGCGGCTCATTGATCGCCGAGGTCCAGCGCACAGGAGTGCTGCCGTTCCAGCCGAGGAACCTTCGGAGGATGTACGTCTGAATGACGCCATCACGCTTGCCCTGGAACACGAACGTGTCGGAGCGGTCGCCAGACCTACCCATGTCGGTCTCGTACGTGCCGCTAGCCGTGGGCTTGCGTGGGGCGTCGCGTGAAGCTCCGAAGTCCGTGCTGTAGTTCGCGGCCTGTGTTGTCGGGCGCCTATCTAGGGTAGCTCCCTTGTTGGAGTCAAAGCTGGCCTCTCGTTTGAAGGAAGCTTCGTTCCTTCTCGCTTGCGAAGCTCCTTGGTCAACCGAGGCCATAGATCACTCCGTTAGATGGTGGGGACCGTGGTGCCGTCCCACGGTCCTGCGACCGTGGCGGAGACTGTCGTGGCCATCTGAACCCAGCTCTTGGTGTCGTAGGTGTCGGCCGCAGAGCCACCTTGAATCCAGTACATCCAACGCAGGGTGCCCTTACGCATTCTCTGGGCATACTGCGTGGACACGACCCAGATCGGCTCACGCACAGCGGTTGCGACCGGAGCAGTAGCTACGCGATCCACGGTACCGGGAGTTTGACCGATCACCATGCTTGTGAAGTTCATGAGGAGGAAGCCTTGAAAGGCCTGGTAGGCATCCCCCGTAGCGAACCCTCTCCTGCGAGAGCCGAAGAACGGCGTGTAAGCATTCACGGCTATGAACCCGTGGCGGAAAGTCTCCGGGGT
>Ga0315289_10013168_pt1 | contig 11599 bp, 9 predicted proteins | sample YL17G11_40_MG_FD_203452 | JGI IMG/M metagenome (GOLD analysis project Ga0315289, IMG submission 203452) | Sediment microbial communities from Yellowstone Lake, YNP, Wyoming, USA - YL17G11_40 | ecosystem: Environmental > Aquatic > Freshwater > Lake > Sediment | place: USA: Wyoming | collected... | reverse complement strand
AATTTGGAACAGTGACGTTGAGCACTGTGAGAGAATTCCCAGTAGCACTTGCCACAAAAGCATAACCTCCAGACACAGCAACAGAACGAGGACCATTCAAGCTTGTAGCGTTAGTATAGTATGCGATTTGAACCGGAACCTTAGGGTCAGTGACGTTGAGCACTGTGAGAGAACTCCCAGTCCAACTTGCCACAAAAGCATAACCTCCAGACACAGCAACAGAACGAGGACCATTCAAGCTTGTGGCATTTGTATAGTATGCGATTGGAACGAAGTTCGTGGCGTTCCACCATTGTGGCAATCCGCCCGCCATCATCAGCACCAGAACCAAGAGTATTTTTTTCATTGGCCTTGACCTCCTTTAGCCGCACCGAACCCTACATTCCCACTTAACGACACCATAGATGCTGAAACCGAGCGAGAGGGATGGGTAGAGAGACTAAGAACTAGGCTAAAGAGCGCCCGCAAAGCGCTGTTTCCTCTTAGACGCATATCAAACTAACTCACTATAGGTATTTATTTTTAACCCAATTTGCAGTATTTTTGCAGTTCAACCAGTGATGTTCAGTACGTAGCTCTTTTGCGCGGTGAAATTGCCTATATACTGCCTAAAATCAGAGATGGTGCTAAGGTCGAATGGCGCAACCGTATAAAGAAAGCCAATCTCGTTCTGGATGTTCTTGAGTATGTCCACCGTGTTAGAAATTTTGGTCTGCTCTGTCTGGAGGGGCAGATTGCTGTAAGTGTAGATATTGCCTAACTGCGAGAGCAGCGTGGCTATGATAAACGCGGCTAGTATGAAGATCTGTCCCCTTTTCATATCAATTACCGTAGTTCCATGTCTGTACCGCTATCATCTTAGGCGAATAGATGTTGGCAGATACGTTCAGATAAGCGTAATCATAGCTTGCGTTCACACTGGGCTTTACAGTGATGTTGTAGACGCCGTTCGGGTCTGGGAAGAAGTCGCTGAGGTCAAAAGTATGGCCCTCGTCCGCTCCGACCGCGAAGTTATAGGCAGCCACTTGGTTCCCCGCTGAGTCGTACAAGGAGGTGGTCCCGCTCTGGTTGTGGCTGCCCTCCAGGAAGAACTCGACAATGGTGCCGTTCCTGCCTGGGGAGAAGGCCACGGTGAAATTCTGGGTGCTCAATAGGTTTACCCTGGCATTGTTGCTTGATATTATGGAATCCAAGCAGCTGGTTCGGCAGTCGTAAGCGGAATAGTTCGTCGAGTTCGGTCCGCCGGCTATAAGGCAGCTGGAGGTCGCCGAGGGCGTGGTGCTAGTGATGTTGCAAGGTTGGTATGTGACGTTACCTGCTGTTGTGCACCAAGTCGAGGTGGTGTAGCTGTACATCCTTAATTCATTTGTTGTGCTGTACGCCCCCATAACTATTTCATTCTTCCCATCATTGTTAACGTCTCCTACAGCCACTCCGTAAACAAAGCTGAGCACATCGCTTATGTTAGTTTCCACCCAGGTGCCTGATGTGTTTTTGTACATCCTGGTCTCGTTATTAATTGGGGACTGCCCTATGGTTACCTCATTTTTTCCATCGTTATCTGCATCCTCAATGGCAATAGAGTAAATAGCGGTATACTCGCTGTTTATATTCGTCTCCACCCAGCCACCGGACTTGTTCTCGTACATCTTGAGCGAGGAAGAGGTATATGTTCCTACAACCAATTCATTCTTCCCATCATTATTAGCATCACCAATCGCAACAGACTCGACATCAGTGGATTCGTCGCTTATATTCGTCTCGACCCAGCCGCCTGTCTTGTTCTCATACATCCTCACTTCATTGGTTGTTGAAGCCGCGCCTATGACTATCTCCCTTTTTCCGTCGTTGTTCACGTCCCCTATCGCGAGCGAAATGACATTTATGTTCGCTGCGCCGCTTATGTTAGTTTCTGCCCAGCCGCCTGACATGTTCTCATACATCCTAACTGAGTTTGTGAGACTGCCGCTGCCGTTGTACATGCCGATGGCTATCTCCTTCAGACCATCGTTGTTGGCATCTCCTATGGCTATTCCATAGACCATCTGCCCTATCGCGCTGCTTATGTTTGTCACAGCCCAGCCGCCGGTCTTGTTCTCATACATCCTGACTTTGTTTATTCCGCCGTACATGCCAACAACCACGTCGTTACTGCCGTCATTGTTGGCATCACCGGTCGCTATCGCAAATATGCTGCTATTTTCGCTGCCAATGCTCGTCTCAGACCACGTCCCGGTGGTGTTCTCATAGATTTTTACCTCGTCTCCCGATGTGTTGCTGAGTGTGATGTTGTCTATATAGCTTTCAGAAATGCAGTCGTCGGCATAAGCATGAAATGTCAGTTGTACCGGAGTAAGCGGCGCATGGCCGAACTTGGAGATCCACAGCGAGGTTATGTTTAAAGAACGGGTGTACCAGACGTTTGGAGTGACCACCTCATACCCGTCCATTGTGAAACCCCAGTGGCTTGAGTCATTGTCATAGTTTATCATGTACCAACTATTATCATCAGCGACTATCATAATCCTAAGGGCGGTTCCGTAAACAGCCGTGGCTGGCGTCACTATCTTGAAAGTAAAGTTTAAAACTGATGCGGGAGAGACAGCAAACCTCTTTGAATTAAGACCCGTGACATACACTCCGCTCCCACTCTCATTCTGATAAAGCCTGACGCCATAATTGCTGTTGTATGCGTATGCGGAGCTGATGTTGATTTTGCCGTTCTGCCCCAAACCAGGCATCCAACCATCGAAATTACCGTCTTCAAAGTCATCGCTGTAATAATAGGTGCTTGCATTGCTCACCGTGCCCGCCACGATATCTTTTTTACCGTTGTTGTTCGAGTCGCCCACCGCAAGCGACAGAATTCCTGCAGAGCCATCACTCACGTTTGTCTCGATGAGCGATGTGCTAGAGTTCATGGTCCCCTGAGGGCATGTTGGGGAATAAGTGTACATCCTGACTTCATTAGTGGTAGAACCCATCCCGATAACTAAGTCTTTAATCCCGTCATTGTTAGCATCACCTATCGCAATTGAATTAACGTTAGTAGGCTCATCGCTTATATTCGTCTCGACCCAGGCACCTGTCTTATTCTCATACATCCTCATCTCATTAGTGGTAGAACTCATCCCAATAACCACATCCTTATTCCCATTGTTATTCGCATCCCCTATCGTAACAGAATTAACATTAGCAGGTACATTGCTAATATTCGTCTCCACCCATTTGCCTGTCTTGTTCTCATACATCCTGACCTCATTAGACAGTATTCCGATAACCAACTCATTCTTCCCATCATTATTCGCATCTCCTATAGCGACAGAAAAAACAGCAAGGGGCGTATCGCTTATATTCGTCTCCACCCAGCCCCCGCTCTTGTTCTCATACATCCTCACCTCATTGGTGGCAATCAACATCCCAATAACTACCTCGTTCAGCCCGTCCCTGTTCGCATCCCCAATCGCAACGGAATAAACCGTAGCAGGTGTATCGCTTATATTCGTCTCCACCCAGGTCCCACTCTTGTTCTCATACATCCTCACCCCTTTAGAGCTAGCCATCCCTATAACAACCTCGTTCAGCCCGTCCCTGTTCGCATCCCCAACAGCAACGGACCAAACATTATTAAGCGCATTGCTAATATTCGTCTCCACCCATTTGCCTGTCTTGTTCTCATACATCCTAACCTCATTAGTGCTAGAACCCATCCCAATAACCACCTCATTCTTCCCATCATTATTTGCATCCCCTATCGTAACAGAATTAACATCAGCAGGCCCACCGCTTATATTCGTCTCCACCCAGCCCCCGCTCTTGTTCTCATACATCCTTAAGCGTTGTGATCCACTGGAGAGTCCGATAATCACCTCATTCTTCCCATCATTGTTCGCGTCGCCTATCACAACAACACGAACATCACTAGGCTCATCGCTTATGTTGGTCTCCACCCAGCTGTTGTTTGCAGTCTGATTACTGGTCGATTCGTTCTGCGATGTGTTGTAATCCGTGGTGTAGTTGTAGACGAGAGAATTCAGCAGATGGTTGTCGGAGGAGTTTTCGAACACCGAGACCTTATAACAGATGTCGGGCGATATGACGCTGCCGAGGTCGAAGCTCATCACGTCTGTCAGGAGGCTCCTTTTCACCTTCATGTTCCCGCACAAGGAGAAGGCTATGTCATGGGAGTACCTAGACAGCTTCTCCATGCTCGAGCTATCAGAGTATCTCGCCGGCATGTTCAGCTGTATCTGGCCGAGCACTATGTAAATCAGCGCTATCGCCAGGAACGCCTCCAGGATAGACACAAAGCCCCTCATGCTACCATATCCATATCTTAACCTTTGCCGGGGTGAACTGGGTGCCGTTTTTCAGATAGGCCACCCGCTCCATGAGCCTGGCCACCTTCGGTATGGTGGCGTTGCAGGAATATGTGACAGAGCCCGCTTCTACCGACAGCGCGAAGTCCAATAGTATGTCCGTCTTATTTTTCAGCGAGGAGCAGTTCTGGTTGACCATCGTGCTGACTTTCCTCGCATCGAGTATGTTCGGGAAGCTGGTTATGTTGTTGCCGTATGCGAAACCGAGCTTGCTGACGCCAGCTATGGTCGTCCAGTTGGCGGGGATGCCGGTGCTAGTCAGGAGGACGTCGGAGAAGAACTGGCCAGTGGTGTAGAACGGGTCTGGCGTCTTCTTGAAGCTTATTGTAGCGGCAGGAAGCAGCATATAGAGCATTGCGTATACCGAGACAAAGAGTATGACTGCCATCACGAAATCTACGTTTATGTCTCCCTTCATTGAGCACCCCTTATGTTGACTGTATAGACGCCATTGGCTATCGTCAAGCTATACATTATCTTGGTGGGTTTTTTGACAAGGACGAATCCGCTCTGGACTATGAGGTCTCCCCTCTCGCAAGGCTTACAGTCGGAATAGACGAACATGATTTTATCTTTCGAAAAATCGCTCCACTCGGTTCTGCTCTTCATGCTCTCCTTGACCACCGCGGCAACATTCTCTGCAGTTGTGTCAGAGTAAAGCATGTAAGCGGTTGCGGCTGAGCTGGCGCTTATGGTGTTCGGCGGGAACTTGGCTATATCGGTAGCGAGTCTATTGGCGAAAGGTTCCGGGGCCAGGAATATCTGGAAAGATAGGAGAGTCACTACTATCAAGATGAAAGAGTGCTTGAAGCCGGCCGTGATACTGCCTTCACCCATCTGGCCCGACACTAGTCCGGCAAAGAACGCCTCGATTAAAGACAAATGGAAGAAGTATGTTATGAAGTCGTCTTCAGACACTTTAGAGGGCGTGCCTCCAACTAGCTGGGCGACCGTGTTCAGCTGCGGCGTGGCCGGCACGAAGCTTTTTGACAGAACCAGGATAATAGCCAGAAACAGGAAGAAGATGAAGTAGGTGGATATGACATACACCTGAAGGTCGCTTCTCCTTTTTGCCTCAATATCCTTCAATGACCTGATGTCTGCAGAAACAGTCTCTAATATCCCGGCGATGTCTCCTCCCGACCTATAGCTTTCCACGACGATAAGCACGGTCTGCTGTACCAGTTTGCTCTTGATCCTTTTTGAGAACTTGAGCAGAGCCTCGTCGAAAGAGATCCCCCACGATATCTGCGATGAGACTATCTTCATCTCATCAGTCAATGGTCCATAGTTCCCTTCAGCAGCTGCGGCTATCGATTTCTCAAGAGGCATTCCCGACCTGTTCGATTCGGCCACATCTCTCAGGAAATCAGAGAGGAATAGCTCTATAGCTTTAACCCTTACGTACTCCAGATAGTTTTGGATAATGAGCGGAGTGAATGTTACCAGAAGCGACACGACCAACACCGTCTGGAAATAGACCGAGTTAATCAGAAGGAGCAGAGTGGCCAGAATCATTACGACCCCTATCCCGCTCACAGCGTATATGAAATTCTTTGGTATCCTCATCTAGACACTTCCGATAGGCTTTGACCCCTCGATGAGTATTATGAACCCGATAGATGCTACGGGCAAGAGCAGATATATCACGATGGTCATTATCAGATCTGTCGGTAGCCCCAGGTTGCCCATGGAGCCCATTACAGTTATCATGACAACGAACAGGATAGGACCCGCGACGAAGATGGTGGTGTACATCTCCGCCAGGAGCGATAGACTATCGAGATACTGCTTTTCGAGGTTCTTCTGGCTCTCCATGAAGCTTAATGATTTCTCTATCAGGAACCTCCTCAGGTCACCGCCCGCCCTTATCACAGCGACTATGCCCCACAGCAGCTCCTTGAGGTGCGGGGAAGGGCTATCGGCAGCAGACTGGGATATAGCTGTTGTCACGTCGCTTCCAAACACCTCTATATCACGGGAGATTTTTCCGCATTCCTTTGCAAGCTCGCTATATTCCTTGAACTCCGATAATATCTTGAAGACGGTATAGATAGGGACGCCAGTACCGGCTATGGTGGCCATGTGTGTTGTAGCATAGGGGATGTTGAGCTCTATATCCCTCTTGATTCCATCCACCCTGTAAGAAGGATATAGGAAGAAAATAAGTCCGAGTCCAAGACTAGTGACTATAGAGATGACCAGCGAGAGGATTAATGCCATGACCAGAGGAACTGCAAAGAGAACAATTAGTACTATCAAAAGAGAAATTATCATGAGCGGGAAAAACAAGAGGAGCGTAAGAAAGGCCGTGGATACGTATTCCTCTACCGTCATGTAAAGCTTCGATTTCCTCATCAACGGCCTTAAGTCTTCCAGCTCTTTCCCAATCAATGGAATTAAGAATTTTTGTATCACACCGTAGCAAAGCCTGTATGCGATTATCCTATAACCCTTGCTGAAGATTGGATTGTTCAAGTCTTACCACCGAAAACTCTCTTTAGGATGTCCTCTGGGCTCTTATAGTAGATGGCTATGATTCGACCAACATCCTTATAGAACCTTATTCCCTCCTTTTTCATCCACTCCAGGATAGCGGTTCTTCTCTGCAGTTCTTCCCACACGCTGCTCTCTGATATTCCTTTTTCCTCCACTATCTTGTTAAGTATATAGCTTCTGTCTGATGCGAACTCGTAATAGTCGCCGGAAGGAACCCATTTGAAGAGCTCGTTAGTGATTGGCTTATCGGTCTTCATGTCCATGCCCAGTATCTCCACCACTTCCTTGACCCTTCTTACATCAACGCCCTTGACCCGGCTGTTGGTCATAACTAGGATCAGGTTCAAGTGCTGCAGAAGGCCCGTTGAGAGAGAGATAGGAGCTGTAATCAGCCTGTTAACGACTGCCTCGGTAGACTCCGCATGAATAGTGGCCATGCCTGCGTGGCCTGTCGCCATCGCCTGGAACAATACATAGGCTTCCTTGCCTCTGACTTCTCCGACAATCAGCTCGTCAGGTCTTTCTCTCAACGCTGCCCTAAGGAGGTCGAACATAGAGATCTCCCCCCTCTTCCTTCCCTCGGCCAGGTCAGGACCATAACCGGTTCTGGCTATCTTCGCGACCCAGTGCTCGTGCGGCAAAACTAATTCTGGGGTGTCCTCTATGCTGAGTATCTTTGTTTCAGGGTGCAGGAACAGGCATAGCGTGTTCAGGCAGGAGGTCTTACCGGTGGCAGTCCCTCCGGCGATAAGGACGGAGTTCCTAAACTCAATCGCGAGCCAGAGATAGGCGGCCATAGTCGCGGGGACAGTTCCGAAGGTCATCAAATCTATGATGGTCAGGGGGTCTTTCGTGAACTTACGGATAGTAAATGTCGACCCTTTCGTGGCTATGTCCCCGCCGGAAGAGTATGTGGCCTGTAGCCTGCTTCCGTCAGGCAATGCTCCATCGACTAGAGGATCGGCCACGCTTATATGTTTGCCGCACCTCTGAGCCAATTTGACTACAAACCGGTTGAGCTCTTCCTCATCGTTGAAGGTGACATTGGCCTTCATCGACCCGTACTTACGATGGAAAATGAATATAGGAACGCTAACCCCGTCGCATGAGATGTCCTCTATCTGCGGGTCCTGCATCATCGGCTCTATGACGGCCAAGCCAAGGAAGTTTCTCTCCATATAGTACATGATTTTGTCATACTCGGGCTTGCTCATGTCAAAGCCATAGTCTTCAATCAGCGCGTCTATCTTCTCCCTCAGGTATTTCTTAACCGCCCCGATCTCAGTCACGTTCATGAGGTTGATATCGAGCAGGTCCACAACCATCTCCATGAGTTTCTTGAGCAGGTTATTCTCCTTGTCGGTTAGCGGCGGTTCTATTAGAGTATAGATAACCTCTTGCGTCTTCTCGTTCCAGCGGATGTTAGCGTAAGCATAAGGCTCTATAAGCGGGTACCTCAGGTTTATTGTGCTAGAGACAGCGGGCTCCCATTCAGAGGATATCTTCCTAGTCTTCTCTGCTTTAGGCAACGCGAACATGGTAGGTATTCCCCTCACGTCCCCGACGGATTTCTGGCCGAAGGTTATCACGCCGGATGACTTCAGGTCTTCAGCAACCCTCGGGAACTCGAAGATGACCGGAGTAGTAACAGGCTCTCCAGTCTGCGTTACAAAAGTTATCCCGCCGCTCGGTTTTGATTGGAGCCTGTCGACAGCACTCTCTATCCTACTTATCTTATCCCCCATGTCCAGAACCTGCTGCTTCTTGCTTATCTGGCTTGTAGCCGCAGCAATAGTCTCTAATTTACTCTGGAGGTCCTCGCTCATCTTCTGCATCATCGCCAGCTGCTCGGCGCTGGTCTGGGCAGTCGCTCCTTCTGGGACCTTTATGCCGGATATGGATTTCTGCAACTCATCCATCCTATTCTGCATCCTCTCTAGCTCGTCCTGCTTGACTTCTGGCGTTTTCCTCATTCTGAGCGGTGGCTGTTCGCCATATTCCGCCCCCTCTGGATAGAAACGCCTTGGTCTTCTCTTTGGTTCCTCGTACTCTTCTTCCTCCTCAGTCTCTTTCCTTCGCTTCTTTTTAGGGGTCTCTTCCTCGTAATCCTCTTCTTTACCCCGCCCCCTTATCACTATCTTGTACTTCGGCCCTTTCTCCCCCCCGCTCTCTTCAACTTTTTCCACATCTTTCTTGATAATCTCTACCAACTTATGCAAAGTCCGCTTCAAGGTCAGCTTAGATTGAGCCACAGTCGTTCACCAGCATTATGTTTATAGTCGTCCCTATCCTGCTCGCGTAGATGCACCTTTCCCCGCCGGGCAGAAACGAGCCGGATATGTTCATATTGCTACAATTAATATAATCTTTAATAATAAAGTTTATCCCCCGAATGGGAATTGCGGCGTTTATGTACAGATAATCGCCGGGAGCGCAGCCGATAGAGGCAGCATAATACTCGCCGTAGTCGGGCAGGTAGACCTTTTCTTTCATATAGCTGTATTCCATGTTCTGCAACAGCTTTAACGAATAGAAGACTTTGGCATCCACATATTCCGCCACGTCCTGCATTTTGTTCGTCATCTCGATGTTCTTGAGAGTACTGACATAACTGCTCAAGCTTGTCCAGACTGCTATCAGGATGATTATGGATATCGCCGTCTTTATCGCCAAAGTGATGCTTGCAAATCCCTTTTTCATCCAGATTTCGGCAAGGATACCCACTCTATTTATAGGTGGGAGGAATTGCCGAACACCTCCGTTATGTTTTTATACTTTGAAAACAAAATAAATGTGATTGGAAGTATGCAACGAGCAATATTGTTACAACCAGATGCAACGAAGCATAAAATTGAAGTTCTGAATGAATTTAAGGACAGAACAATTTCTCTTGCTAATTTTCTACTTGCAAACCGTAAATCAAAGCGACTTATGGATTTACATAAAGAAATGTATTCAGTTTGCAAAGCAACTACCCCCTTTAATAGTCAAGTTATCTGCGATATTGAACGGAACATAGTCCGAAGCAAAGGAACCATAATCAAAGCAATTACCATCAAGTTCAATGTTCCGAGAAACTGCAAGACATTTACTATGAGCAGGTTCTTCGTGGACTTCGGTTTGTATCCTAGAAAAAGAATCGCAGTTCCAATTAAGCAAAACAGGAACTATCAGAGATTTCAGGATTTGATTAAGAATGGTTGGATATGCAAGACCTTCGGATTGACTTCCAGCCTTCAAATCGTTGCTTACCTGTCCAAAGAAAAAGAAATCCAGCAAAGAAAGAACATTCTCGGCATTGATGTTAACGCAAAATACTTCGCCATCAGCGTTGTTTCTCCACAAGGCAAAGTCTTGTACCAGACTTATTTCGGAAAGCGCATTTGGGCTAAGCGAAAAAAGATTATGAACAGAAGAGCCTTGCTTCAATCCCTCAACGCCACCAAAAAGCTGAAAACTCTGAGGAACAGAGAAAGGGATTTTGTCAAGACCAATCTCGGCCAAATCGTCAGAGAAATAATCAAGATTGCAACTAAATATGATGCTGACATTAGTATTGAAAAACTCAAGCGATTCAATCCCAAAGGCAAGCGATTCAATAAGACCGTTATGCGTATTCCTTTTTACAAGTTTAAACAAATCCTTGAGCAAAGGTGCTTTGATAATGATATTCGTTTGAACGTCGTGAGTAGTTGGCACACGAGCAAATGGTGTTCCCACTGCGGTGCTGTTGGGAATGGACATAATTCCGCCAATTATTCGCTGTTCAAATGCAAATGCGGACAGACAGTCAATTCCGACAGAAAAGCGAGCTTGGCTGTCGCTGTCAAATCCCTGTTGGTGCGGAATAGGCATACTTCCAATCAAAGTAACGCCTTCTTTCAGTTTACCAATGGGCGAGTCTCTGTAAACGGACTCCTGCGTTCCGATGACGTTGGTTTGAACCAAATTGCTGTGCAACATTTGAATCAACCTGATGGAATGCCCACACGCTTTAGCGGTGGGTAGTTTACTTACTCCCCTAACACACATCTATAGACACTTGCGGAGTCGTGCCTATGACCCCCTCTTTCTTGATGTTCAAAGCCGCAAAGGGGCCGCTCTTACCCCTCAAACACACAGTACCTGCGGTTACGTTGATATTAGTGTAGCATATCGAAATCTCTGCCTGGCCGGGTCCGTTAGCCTGCGCCCCGACATAGACATTATCCACCGTCGTGTACCTATACATCTTGATATGCGTCGAAGCGTCATAACTGTAATTGGCGTTGCAGCCGGTTGTCGTAGCGATGCTGCCGGTATAGCCGAGGATAACCGCTTTCTGGTTTATCATAAGGACGGGCATCAGGCTGCCATTTAAGTTGGTTGTCATGTTCCTGAGCTCGAAATAGCCGTCAGGATAGTAGATCTCGTATCTGGTCGTGAAGTTTATGTCGCCATGGGCCGTCGACTTAATGATAGAATCCAGCGATATCATCTGATTTATGAGGTTCTTTATCCTGCCCGGCTCGTTAAGCGAGGGGATACTAGAACTGGCCCAGATGTAGGCGGACATAGTAGCTGTGACCATTATCGCCAATACCAAGACAAAGGATACAACTTCCGAGACGCCTTTGCGCATAAAGGACCCCCTATATAGTAAAGAATAAAAACACTATTGAGTTTAATATAGCTATCCCCTTTCATGAAGCTGATTTTATGCTACAATCTTTGGCGATAAC
>Ga0315289_10013167_pt1 | contig 11600 bp, 7 predicted proteins | sample YL17G11_40_MG_FD_203452 | JGI IMG/M metagenome (GOLD analysis project Ga0315289, IMG submission 203452) | Sediment microbial communities from Yellowstone Lake, YNP, Wyoming, USA - YL17G11_40 | ecosystem: Environmental > Aquatic > Freshwater > Lake > Sediment | place: USA: Wyoming | collected... | reverse complement strand
GACCCTAGCGCTGGGGATAGCCCAAGCCGGAAGAGCGGCTGGCTTGACCTGGAACGCGTTAAAGTAGCGGTGGTGCCTGGAGCAGAATGGCGCCAGATGTTCCGCGAAGCATGGCGCTTACAACGTGACCAGTTCTGGACCCCGGATATGTCAAGAGTGGATTGGGACGTTATCCACGACCGCTACTTACCCCTGGTCGACCGCGTCAGTAGCCGGTCGGAATTTTCAGACCTGATGTGGGAGATGCAGGGTGAACTAAGCACTTCGCATTGCTATGAATTGGGAGGTGATTACCGTCCTGAGCCAAATTACCATCAAGGATTCCTTGGAGCGGATTTTGCATATATAGCCGAACAAAACGGCTGGCGGATTACGCATATAGCCCAGGGTGACCACTGGGATGAAAAGGTTGATTCACCCCTTAACCATCCCGGTGTCAATGTCAAAGAAGGTGATATCCTGATCGCCATCAACGGTAGAAGGCTCAGTCTTGAATACTCTCCCTCCGCGGCACTTGTAAACCAGGCTGATAACGAGGTAACACTCACCTTTGCGGGGAAGGGCGATGCTGCGCCGCGAGTGGTGACTGTCAAAACCCTCTCTCATGAAACGAACCTCCGCTACCGCGAATGGGTCGAACAAAACCGGCAACATGTCCATGCAGCGACGAATGGGCGCGTGGGCTACGTCCACATCCCCGATATGGGCCCACGAGGCTATGCCGAATTCCACCGCGGCTACCTGGCGGAAGTGGACCGCGAGGGGTTGATCGTAGATGTTCGCCACAACGGCGGTGGGTCAGTTTCGTCACTGATCCTTGAGAAGCTTGCGCGACGGCGGATAGGCTATGATTCCACACGCTGGGGTCAGGTGCCTCAACCCTACCCACCGGAATCTGTGCTCGGACCCATGCTGACATTGACTAACGAACATGCCGGCTCGGATGGGGATATCTTCTCCCATGGATTTAAGTTGATGAAATTAGGCCCTCTGCTGGGTAAGCGGACATGGGGAGGCGTGATCGGCATTTTCCCGCGCCAGGCTTTGGTGGATGGATCGCTTACCACCCAACCGGAATACTCCTTCTGGTTCACCGATGTCGGGTGGGGCGTAGAGAATTACGGTACTGACCCCGATATCGAGATCGATAACACCCCACAGGATTATGCGCATAATGTTGATGCCCAGTTGGAACGGGCCATCCAAGAAATCCAGAAGTTGATGGCAGAGAACCCGCCCAAATTACCGGAGTTCAAGGATAAGCCCAGTCTCGAACTACCCCGCTTACCGAAAAGGTAGAGGAAAGAGGATTATTCAGATCCGAAAAAATAATAAAAAGGTGACCGGCACTAATCTTAAAAATGCCGGTCACTTGATATTTCCCCTATTCGGTCCCTATTAGCATATGCCCATCAGGCTATATTCCTGGAACCAAGGGTTTCCACCACGGAATGGCAAAAAAGATGATTAGCAAGGCGACCGAATCAAAAATCGCACTCCAACGATGTCTGATCATAGCCCGAAAATTTATCTGGCTCTTCAGGGATTAAGGTGGTAGATTTCCAGCTTTGTGGGAGTGAGTGGTTGTAAACCCGCTCACTTCCACAAAGCTGGGTATATCTCCGGTAAATCCCAGAGACCCATTTTTTTCATCCATTCCCGCTTCTCCATGGGTATATAATACATGAATACAGTTTGTTATCATAGTCTCAACGAGGCTTGTATGTTTGATATACCCGATGCTGATATCCTGCCACTCTCATTAGAATATAGCTTTTGGACCTGGTCAGCCCAGTCGAAAGTCACACCCATTCCGGTTAAGCGCGCCAAAGGCGTTTATTTTTGGGATGTAGACGGTAAACGCTATCTGGATTTTAACTCAATGACCATGTGCGTAAACATCGGTCACGGCAACGAGCGCGTGATCAATGCCATCATCGAGCAAGCGCGCGAGCTGCCGTACGCAGGCCCCCCGATGACGACCAAACCGCGCGCCATCCTGGGTAGGCTGTTGGCCGATATTACACCCGGTAACTTAAACCGCTTTCTTTACACATTGGGCGGAGCGGATGCAAATGAGAACGCCATCAAGCTCGCTCGGGCCTACACTGGGCGCCACAAGATCCTTGCACGCTATCGCTCTTACCACGGAGCCTCAGCCGGAGCTATGGCCCTTACTGGCGACCCACGCCGCCTGGCCTGGGAGCCCGACCTGATGCCTGGTGTAGTCCATTTCCTCGACCCTTACCGCTACCGCTCAACCTTCCACCGCACAAACCCGGATATCCCGGAACGGGAGTTTTCCAGCGATTACCTCAACCACTTGGAGGAGATTATCCAATACGAGGGTCCGAGGACGATCGCCGCCATCTTCATTGAAGCTATCACCGGCACCAATGGCATCCTCATCCCTCCCGAGGGTTACTTACAGGGTGTGCGAACACTGTGTGATAAATACGACATCCTGCTGATCATCGACGAGGTAATGAGCGGATTTGGGCGGACCGGTAAATGGTTCGCGGTCAATCATTGGAACGTGGTCCCCGACATCATGACCATGGCAAAAGGCCTGACCTCCGGTTATGCCCCTTTAGGAGCAGTAGCAATAAGTGAAGAAATCGCCGAGTTCTTTAAAGATAAGGTGTTTCAGAGCGGGTTGACATACAATGCCCACCCGATCTCACTGGCTGCAGCGATAGCCAATATCCAGGTGATGCAGGAGGTAAAATTAGTGGATTGGGCAGCCACGATGGGGCCGGTGCTACATCGAATGCTGGCTGATCTTGGGGAACAACATCCCTCTGTAGGGGAGGTGCGCTCTATCGGTTTGTTCGGCGTCATCGAGCTTGTGCGCAACCGGAAGACCAAAGAACCGCTAGCACCCTATGACGGCACCAGTCCGGAGATGATGGCTTTTCGTAAGTACATGCTCGACCACGGTGTGTATTTATACACCCACTGGCACACCGTGCTCATTATCCCGCCGTTGATCATCAATGAAGACCAACTAGCTGAGGGATTTGAGGTACTGGATAAGGCGTTAGAAATTACAGATAAAACGGTTGAAGGTTAACAAACGGGAATAAAGCCTAACCTCTTCCGAGGCCGTGCTGGGTATAGTGCGTTTTATCCGGATTCCTAATAATATCGGCGCCGTTGAGGAGATTTAACCGGAGGTGAGTCAAGCGCAGTGTAGCGCGGAGGTCCCACAATCCGGTACATATAACCATACACCACACTCAGCAATCCAATACTTAGGAGTAGGAAAACAAAGAAATAAAAGATTACCGAATAAGTGATCTGTCCCTGAATGGGCGATGTAAAACTGGAATTAAGATAAGGAATCGTAATAATATTAGGCAGCACATAAGATTGATCTAATTCCTTGGGGAGGTCAATCAAGTGTGCCTGGACGATAGTAACCGCGGCTGCGTAAGACATCAAGGGTAACAGCAGGATCATAAAACAGCCTATCCCTCGCCAGACCGGATGTATCTTCCAGGGACGTTCATCACGTTTCCTTTTGTCATATTTCTGATACTTACCCATCCTATACCTCCTTATATACTTGTGCTTGCGGTGGTTGCTATAGCAGCGCGCTCAACTGCCTCAACGATCTTATAGTAACCGGTGCAACGGCATAAGTTACCAGTTATTGCTTGCTGGATATCTTCCCGAGAGGGATGAGGTCGCTCTTCCAGCAATTTTACCGAAGACATAATAAATCCGGGTGTACAATAACCGCACTGTACTGCGCCAGTATCGATGAAGGCTTGTTGCACTGGATGCAACTGACCATCCTGTGCTAGTCCTTCAATGGTCACAACCTTAGCTCCATGAGCACGTGGCGCGGGTACCAGACAGCTCATCACTGCCACTCCGTCTAGAAAGACTGTACATGCCCCACACTCTCCTTCTGCACAGCCTTCTTTAGTGCCGATCAGACCGGCCTCCTCGCGCAGCAGGCGCAAGAGAGTCTTGTGATGACCGGTTCTAAAGACATATTCTTTCCCGTTAATATTGGTCAATATCGGAGTGCCGGTAGTGTGATGAGTTTTTTCATGGATTTGGGGTGCCTCCCCTGTATACTCTGAACCCCACAAGAGCACTGGATTCGATGGAAACTCAGCGCGTTCCTCATTCCTGGCGATTGAACGCAGCCCACGTAGTACACAGACCCGAACCATCTCCGACCGGTAATCGACCGAGCTACGCACGTCGCTAATGGGCTGCGCGGATCGCATCGCTAATTTGGCTGCCTGTTCAATCGTGTCCTCATCCAAGGTACGTCCACACAAGAAAGCCTCAGATTCTCGGGCATGGGTGATGATAGGGGTCACTGCTCCAAGTGTAATACTGGCTTTCTCCACCTGCCTGCCGGTCGCTTGTCCAAGCCCTTCGCCAGTAAAGGTTAGCACGATCGCTGCGTCCACGACTGATACTGCCTGAGCCCGTCGAAGTCCCAGTTTTATAAAAGTGCCGCGCTGGTTTGAGCCCAGTCCTGGAAAACTGATATCTACAAGCATCTCGTCGGGGCGCATAACGGTTCGTCTTACCCCGGTATAAAACTCGTCCAGAGGCACTGTCCTATACCCATTAACCGAACGCAGCATAACCTTGGCACGTAATGCCATCAAGGGTGTGATCGTATCGTTGGCAGGTGAAGCTGTGATCAGATTACCAGCAACCGTCCCGCGATTCCGTATTTGTGATGCACCCACCTCCCAGGCAGCCTGGGCCAGAGGTAGAGCGCGTTCCACAATGAGCTTTGAAGCCACGCAATGATTGTGAGTTACCAATGGCCCAATGTGAATCACACCATCCTCGTCCATGACAATTCGGTCAAGATCTGGGATGCGAGTAATATCGACCAGGATATCAATCCCCTTACGCACGCCACGTTCAATCTCCAGGATTAAGTCCGTCGCACCCGCCACAATGCGCGCTTTCTCGCCGTGTTTTGATAGTATTTCCAAAGCTTCGCCCACAGATGTAACGTTAATATACTCTTTCCACATAGTATCACCAAGTTTATAGCTGTGACTTTACAGTTTATTTACAATTTCGCTTGTGCCATAGAACTGCCATCACCACCCTGGCGAAGCATGATGATCTCAGCCAGGATACTGACAGCAATCTCCTCGGGGGTCTCAGCATTCAATTCTAGACCAATCGGCGAGTGTACCCGCGCTAGTTTCTCTTCGGGCACACCCTCTTCTAAAAGTTGCTTACAAGCTGTTGCCCAGCGCCGTTTTGATCCGATCACCCCGATATAAACTGCAGATGTATCCAACAGAGCAGGAAGGCCTTCAACGTCCAGGTTCATCCCACGTGTGGTCAGCACCAGGTAGGTCCAGGGGGTGACTTTCACATAGCGAGGCAGTTCAGCTATTGCGACGGGGTAGTATGCATCAGCCTCAGGGACCGCTTCTGGTGTGCAAAAATTCTGCCGGTCATCGTTTACTACTACATAAAAGCCAAGCCAATGAGCCAGGTGTACGACAGCTTTACCCACGTGCCCAGCTCCGATTACCACCAGGGTAGGTTTAGGTTGTATTGGCTCCACGAAGATCTCCACCTGTCCTCCACAAACGCCAGGATCGCCGCGCGCAGGATCAGTCATATTATATTGGATCAGGCGATGTTGACTATCCTGAATGGCCTGTAAGGCCTCAACGATGACGCGCTTTTCCATCTCACCCCCACCGATCGTTCCAACAATATGCCCATCGGGATAGACCAGCATTTTACTGGTCACATGGCGGGGTGTAGACCCCTTGCTAAGGACTATTGTACACAACGCCCCAGACTCATTCTTCGCTTCCAGCTCAGCCACTGCTTGATATACCGAGGTCATCTTTCCATCCTGGTGAGATTTTACATGTTTGTATTAAAAACTTCCTAACTCCAACCTGTCAACTTTCTAACAGTCCAAGCACTACCGGTAATAGCTGTTTCTTGCGTGAGACCACATCATCGGCCTGGAGTGTGCCATCAGGCAGGCGAGGGTAAGGTAAATCATCCAGTATCGATGGGGCATTGACGAGGATGAGACGGCTTGAGTTTCTCACCACGTCGGTTACCATCAGCATCGCAAAATCCTGCCCGCGCTGTACACGTAAATTATTCAGCTAGATTATTTTCATCCACTACCAGAAAATCATCCCCTTCATGTCTGAGGATCCGATTGATGGCATCGCGGATACGGTTGCTAGCCTGGAAAATCGGTATATTGGTATCACAGGCCTTACGACATGGTAAATCCATAATTTAGATAATTAAACTTCTTCTATCTTCTCTCGTAAAGACTGTGCACGAGCATGAAGTTTTTCTGCTTCTTTTGTTGCACCTCTGGATGTAGCATACTGTGCGGCATTTTCATAAAGCTGTGATGCATCAAAAAACGCCCCCGCACGCTCATAATGATCGGCTGCCATTAATTTAAAGTCAGGATCAACCCGATCCACAAGCCAATGCGCGACAGCCAGGTGATACTGCTTACGATTTTTATGTGGTACCAAGCTGTAGGCTACATCACGAAGCAATGAGTGTTTGAAGATATACTCCTGGTCCCCAGAAAACCGGCTGCTGGCACGCGGGAAAGCCAGCTCAGCCCTCACCAACTGGCGCAGCGCATCCTGGATCACGCGTTCCACAACTGTCGTTGGCATATATACGAGAGGTCCAGTCCCGGAACCGGCTGCAGCACGTGCTGCGGCGATGACTGCACCGACCCAAAAAACACGCCCTACTACCGAAGCTAACAATGCTACCGAGCGCGCTTCACGCGATAGAGCATCCAACCTCGCCTGAAGCATCACGCGTAGAGATTCGGGCGGTTGATCCCGTAACTTTTCAACGATCTCTTGGGGAGAATGACCGGTCTCTGTCATACCGGTCTTTACCAGACTTTTTACCATCTCTTCCAGGAAGTAAGGGTTACCGTCTGCCCGGCTAGCTAATTCATCTAACACTTCCTCTGGCATCCCGCGCAAATCAGGATACGCTGTAGCTACACCCGAAGCGTTGATAGGCAAGGGGTCAAGCATGACTACTTTAGCGACATTTGCCCAACGAGGCTGCTGGCGCAGGAATTCAGGGCGTGCACCCGCCAGGATGAGCATTGGCAATTGGGGAAAGACCGGCTGAAGCAGGTATTGGAGTAAGTTTAAACTACCGCTATCAGCCCATTGCAAATCATCAAACAACAAAACAGTCGGACGAATTTCACAGGCACGGCATAACAGTTCTCGGGTGAGCTCAAAGGCCCTTTTTACCCTGCCTTCCGAATCCTCGTCATATGCTCCCAGGTATTTACTGTTGGGCCATTGTAACCCAGTCAGATTGCCGATCAGATGCGCAGCCTCAATAACTGAAACCGGACCGAGCTGCTTACCCCACAGTTTTTGGATTTCGCGTAAGAATTTCTCGCGAGCGATTTCTGGCGGATCATCATCCCCAAGGCTAAAGCGGTTATGCCACAACGACTTCCATAGAAAGAATGGCACGCGCGAAGCCTGGGCAAGGGCACGTGCTGAAAGCAGAGTGAAAGCAGGTTCTTCCACCTCCAACTGGCTGGTGAACTCCATGAGTAATCGGGATTTTCCCATACCCGCTTCACCAGTTACAATCACTAAAGTCGGGCGGTCTGCCATCAGCGCCTGGCGATAAAGCTTATCCAGTCGAGCCATTTCAGCCTCGCGCCCTACCATATGAGTTTCCAGGCTGCCAATACCCTGGTAGCGTAGGCTACTGGGTTGTGGTAAAACACCTTCGACCTGATAAGCTGAGACTGATTCGTTTTTACCTTTTAGCTGCAACGGTGCCAGACGTCGTATGCGAAAAACACCCCGCACCAAACGATATGTGCTCTCGTTGATCAACACGGTACCTGGTTCAGCTGCTTGTTCTAGCTGAGCGGCAATATTCACCGTATCACCCATTACATTGTACTCGTTGCGTAAACCCACATAACCTGCCAAAACTGTACCGGTGTTTATACCTACCTGTATTTTCATTTCCTTCGCCTGGGGTTGCGACAAATTCCCGGTAAACTCATTAAGAGAAGATTGCAAGGCAAGCGCCGCTGCCACGGCATGCTCGGCGTCGTTCTCACCAGCGTATGGAGCTCCCCAAACTGCCATCACCGCATCACCAATGTGTTTGTCGATATACCCACCGTGAGCTGCAATGACTTCGTCTAATCGTAGCCAGACGCTCTTTATCAAATCACTGATCGTCTCATAATCTAACTTATCAGCCAGTCCTGTAAAACCCTGTACTTCAGCAAAAAGGACCGAGGCTAAACGACGTTCTTCTGGGAACTGGGTCAGCGGTAAAGGTGAGGTCATAGCTGGTGTAAAGCTCTCCATACCCTCTCGGGCGTCGCCGGGTTCACAGTGACCTGCGCACCTTTCGTACCTGGTTTCCAGGCGAGGCTGGCATCCAGGATCGCGTTACCAACCGCCGGAGCGACCCCATCCATTGGGATCTCAGCTACCGCTTTTACCCCAAACGGATGTGAGGGTTCATAAGTTTCCACGAAAATGGTCTCGAGATCAGGCATTTCGTGAGCCTGGAAAATGTGATAATCCCTGAAATCATGCTCACGGGCACGACCGACTTCATCATACCGCATTTCTTCACAAACGGCATAGCCTAATGCCTGGGTCATTCCCCCCTCGATCTGGCCAGAAGCAGTGATAGGGTTAACGATTACACCTGAATCAACTGCCATAACTAATTTATCGACCACAACCTGACCGGTCTCGACATCCAGGGTCACTTCAGCAAATTGTGCAGCAAATGGCGGTGGCGAGACTGGAGATTTATAGGAGGCTACTGCCATAATCTGCTCCTGATCTTCATGATGCAATGCATTATGGCTGATTTCTGTTAAAGTCAGGCTTCGTCCATCCGGGGCAATGGCTTTACGATCGTATAAGCGGATATCTTCAAGTGTAAATTCAGGTATCCTTGCGGTAATTTCAGATCCTTCCGGAAGCTGGGAGGCACGAGCATTTAATATCCGTGCGGCGCGGATACGGATACGTTCAGCGACCTGCTGAGCAGCTTTTACAACTGCTGTACCTGAGATATAGGTTGTACTGGACGCGTAAGCACCTTTATCAAATGGGGTGAAATCTGTATCCGATGAGTAAACGATGATGTCCTTTATAGGGACACCCAGAACTTCAGCCGCCATTTGTGCCAGCACTGTGTCTGAGCCAGTTCCCAGGTCGGTCGCTCCAATTAAAAGGTTAAATGAGCCATCATCATTCATTTTAATGCTGGCTCCGCCCATATCCAGGTAAGGGATAGCCGTCCCCTGCATGACTAACGCTACACCGATCCCACGACGCAGATGCGGTTTATCCTCTACTTTATGCCAGGTGGGATTATTAAACTTCTGGTCCCAGCCTATAGACGCCTTACCCTGCCGGACGCATTCCTCAAGCGCACAGGTCTGGATAATCTCAGGACGCGGTTCCCTACCCTCACTCCAGGCAGTGCTAAAGGGATGCAATTCCCCTGCTCGGATGGCATTCTTCAAGCGAAATTCCAACGGGTCCAAGCCTAATTCGCGAGCAATGGTTTCCATGTGGCGTTCTACCGCCCAAAAACCTTGCGGAACGCCATAACCCCGGTAAGCGCCAGCCGGAGGGTGGTTCGTATAAACAATATCTGCATAAAAACGGATATTGGGTTTTAACCGATATGGCTCATCACCGACATAAAGTGCCATTGCCTTATGACCAGTATTGCCTGTAACCGTCAGCGCATGACAGCCATATGCCCCGGTATCGCTCACTACAGCCATGGCATTTGCGGTGATCGTGCCATCATGCTTAACCCCGGTCTTCATACGAATGTGCATAGGGTGTCGTGAACGGGCTGCGGTAAACTCCTCCTCACGAGTGTATTCATACAAAACTGGGCGTCCAGTCGCTATAGTGAGGTGAGCTGCCACATCTTCGATCAAGACTTCCTGTTTACCACCGAAGCCACCACCGATGCGAGGCTTGACCACACGGATACGCTTGACAGGCAAGCTAAGTACTGGAGCTAACTGACGCCGGACATGAAATGGCACCTGGGTGCTGGTGCGGATAACAAGACGGTCGTCCTCATCCCAATAGGTCAATACCACATGCGGCTCGATATGAGCTTGCTGGACTTTAGGCACTTCATATTCAGCCTCGAAAATCCTATCCGCCTCTGTAAAACCTTTCTCCACATCGCCGATATCAATCCTAATCTCAGCTGCCAGGTTGCGCGTAGGATCGGAGTCTGCGAAATTTACATATTCGGGTTCATCATGCAAGCATGGTGCGCCAGGTTCCATAGCCTGAGCGGGATCAAGTAGTGCTGTAAGCAGTTCGTATTCTACATCGATGAGCTTAAGAGCCTGCTCTGCGATAGCTTCATTTTCTGCGGCTACGAAAGCAACCCGGTCACCCACGAAACGCACCTTATTATCCAACGAAAAAGTATCCAGTGGCCCTGGGATAGGATCAGATTGCCCGGCAGTAGAATAGACCACTCTTGGGATATCCTGCCAGGTCAGTACAGCGGCGACCCCAGGTAAGGCGCGCGCCCGGCTGGCATCAATATGCTTTATCCATGCATGGGGGAATGGGCTGCGCAGCACTTTGGCAATTAATGTACCGCGCACTTCGTAATCAGCGGTGAAAGCTGGCTTTCCTTGTACGAGTTTTACGGCATCCACCTTGATTTCGGGTTTACCTATCCGCTGCCAGGTCAGGGTTTCAGGGGTAACAAATACTTTGGGGAGCACGCTCACAGATGCAGAGGTATAAGGCATAGACGAAGGGGTAGAGGGCATTGAGGATAGGGGGAGAATAGGTTTATCCTCATCTACCCCCTTTCCTTCATCTCCTATCTTCTCTGGAGGAAAAAGGGGACCAGTAATATCTATCGGCTCAGGCGTTTCTCCCCGCAGTTCGGCTGCGGCGCGCAACACAGCCTGGACAACCTTTATATAACCAGTACAACGGCAAAGGATCCCAGATAGAGCCTCACGTACCTCTGTTTCAGTTGGATTAAGATTATGTTGGAGCAATTGGCAGGCAGCCAGGATTTGCGCTGGAGTGCAATAACCGCACTGTAAAGCCCCAATCTCGACAAAAGCGCGTTGGAGAGGATGCAAGCCTTGGGTAGTCTTCCAACCCTGCTCAGGGTATTGACCCAGAGACTCAACTGTCTGTATGGTATGACCTTCAGCCTGGGCTGCCAGATAGATGCAGGAATTAACCGGCGTACCATCTAAAAGAACAGTGCATGCACCGCACTCACCGGTTTCGCAGCCATGTTTGACACTAAAATACCCTAGCTTTCGTAAAGCAATAAGCAGGCTTTCACCGGGTGAAACGGTAAGTTCGTGTCGATTGCCATTAACATGGAGGTACAGGTTCATGAGGTTTACCTTTCATAAATTATTACCTTAAACTCCTCACTTTTTGCCTCAAAACATCAATTGGCAGTCTTTCGCCAGTTGATTCATCCAAATAAAACCATTGTTCCCAGCCATTGCAGGGAGCATTCTGTATGGCTCTACCTACCTGATGGATAGAACCGAC
>Ga0315289_10013166_pt1 | contig 11600 bp, 9 predicted proteins | sample YL17G11_40_MG_FD_203452 | JGI IMG/M metagenome (GOLD analysis project Ga0315289, IMG submission 203452) | Sediment microbial communities from Yellowstone Lake, YNP, Wyoming, USA - YL17G11_40 | ecosystem: Environmental > Aquatic > Freshwater > Lake > Sediment | place: USA: Wyoming | collected... | reverse complement strand
CGAGTGAAAGCCGACCACGGCCAAAATAGTGCTTTAAATGGCTGGCGAGCCAGCTACAATCGATCCTTTGCCGCGGTGGCGGCGGTCGCGGCTTTGGCTGCTGTATAGATAAGGATCAAGATTTTGACGCTTAAACCGTTTAAAACGGCCTTGGCCGACGGCGATAATTTACTCTTTGACGGCGCGATGGGCACGGTCCTCTACACCAAAGGGATCTTCATCAATCGCTGCTTTGAGGATGCCAACCTGTCCGCACCCGGTTTGGTGAAGGAAGTGCATCAGGAGTATCTGTCGGCCGGTGCGCAGGTGCTGACGACCAACAGCTTTGGTGCCAGCAACTATAAATTAAGCGGGCACAATCTGCAGGAAAAGACCTTCGCCATCAATAAGGCCGCGGCTGAGTTGGCCCGCGGCGTCGCTGCGGGTCAGGCCTATGTCGCCGGCTCGGTAGGCCCGCTTGGGGTGCGTATGGAACCCTGGGGGCCGACCTCATTTGCCGAGGCCCGCGCGGCCTTTGCCGAGCAGATCCTCGGTTTGGTCGCCGGTGGCATCGATGTGCTGTGTTTAGAAACCTTCTCCGACATCAGTGAGATCCAGCAGGCGATCCTGGCCGCGCGCGAGGTCGCGCCGACCCTGCCGATCATTGCCCACATCGTCATGAATCCCGATGGCAACACTCCGATCGGTACGCCGATCGAATGGGCGATGAAGAAGTTGGACGAATGGCAGGTCGACGTCGTCGGCTTGAATTGCTCGGTCGGCCCGGCGCCGATGATGGCGGCGATCGCCCGGATCCGCGCCGCAACGCAGCGCCCGATCAGCTTTCAACCGAATGCCGGTCTGCCCAAAGAGGTCGATGGCCGCCAGATCTATATGAGCACGCCAGAATACATGGCGGAGTTTGCCAAGGACTTTCTTCAAGCTGGAGTGCAGTTCGTCGGGGGCTGCTGCGGTACGTCGGCCGAGCACGTGCGCGCCATGGCCAATGCGATCCGCCACTATAAGGCCCTCAGCGGCGGCACGACCGGGCGTTTTGTCGCCTTTTCTGAAAGCGTCACGCCGCGCGATCCATCCGGCGCGCCGCAAGCCGAAGAAGCGCCGCGCGCCGATGCCAGGGGTAAAAGCAGCTGGGCTCGCAAATTGGTCGACGGCGAGCGCGTCTATTCGGTGGAGCTGTTGCCGCCGCCCGGAGTCAGCCCGGAGAAGATCCTGGCCAATTCCTCGCGCCTGCGCGCGGCGGGCATCGATGCCGTCAATATTCCCGATGGGCCGCGTGCTTCGGCACGCATGAGCGCGATTTTAACCGCGGTGATGATCGAGCAGCGGGCTGGTATCGAGACGGTGCTGCATTACACCTGCCGCGACCGCAACCTCCTCGGCATGCAGTCGGATATGCTCGGCGCGCACGCCATCGGTCTGCGCAATCTGCTTTTGGTGACCGGTGATCCACCAAAGATGGGCAGCTACCCCAACGCCACCGGGGTGTTTGATGTCGATGCCATCGGCCTGACCAATATGGTCCACCGCTTGAACGGCGGCATCGATCTGGGCGGCCGCAGCATCGGTGATCCGACGGCCCTATCGATCGGCGTCGGGGTCAACCCAGTCCATCGCGATTTTGATTATGAGATGAAGCGCTTCAAGTACAAGGTCGAAGCCGGAGCGGAATGGGCCATCACCCAACCGGTGTTTGACACCGAGGCGATCTTTCGCCTGCTCGACTTTATGGACAAGAACAAGATCAAGATTCCGATCATCGCTGGGGTTTGGCCGCTGGTCAGCTATCGCAACGCCGTCTTCATGAACAACGAGGTACCGGGAGTGGTGATTCCTCCGGATATCATGGAGCGGATGTCGAAGGTTGCGGAGTCGGAGGATGCGAAAAAGGTCGGTGTCGAAATCGCCAGTGAAATGGTCGAGCATTTGGGCTTAAACGTCCAAGGGGTGCAGCTATCTGCACCGTTTGGCCGACTTGACCTGGCACTTGCGATCATCGGCAAATAGGGTTATCACCAGGCCACTGATAAGGGTCCATGTTGGACCCTCTTGGCTGGTGACTCATCCCTGGCCGGACGCACCGGAATCGTGAGCTATAATGCCAAACCCCGTTCCTCTTATCGGTGTTGGCGCTTCGGCTGGGGGCTTAGAGGCTTTTTCAAAACTCGTTGCCAAGCTTCCGGCGGACTTTCCTGGCGCTGTCGTTTTTTTGACCCATCTCAGTCCTGATCGCCCCAGCGACCTGGTGGGGATACTGGCTCGCTGTGCCAAGCTTCCGGTTTCTGACATTGCGTCGGGGGTGGTCCCTCAGGCCGGTCGGATTTATATTGCAGTCCCCCGATTCGATGCGGTCCTCCACGATGGGGCCTTTGCGCTCATCCCACGTGACCCTAGTCCTCTAAGGCATTTGCCGATCGACCGCTTTTTTGCCTCGATCGCCGCCGAACGCGGCGCACAGGCCATTGGCGTCATCCTGTCTGGCACGGGTTGTGATGGGACGGCTGGACTGCTCACCATCAAGGGGCAAGGGGGCACGACCCTTATTCAAAGCGCGGACTCGGCAAAGTTTAGTGAAATGCCGCTCAGTGCCTCTCAGGCCTGTGACCTCGCTGATTTTGTCCTGCCTCCCGAACTCATAGCGGAGGAGCTAGATCGTCTCTGCCGCAATCTCGGGCATTTCGCGGCGCCACTAGACAGCGCCGTGGAGTTTCCCGAGGCGCTTCTTAACGATTTGTTTATGCTGTTGAAGCAAGCAACCGGGACTGATTTTAGCGGCTATAAACTCGGTACCGTGCGACGTCGGATCTTACAGCGTATGGTCGCTGTAAGGGCGCAGTCCCTGGGCGATTACCTCGGTATCCTGAGGGCCGACCCTGAGGAAGTCAAAAAGCTCTTTCATAACATCCTCATCAACGTCACAAGTTTTTTCCGAGACCGAGACTTATTTGAGGCCCTGGACGCGGTCGTCGTCCCTGCCCTGGTGCAACGCCTCGATCAGCAAAAGCCTCTCCGCATCTGGATTCCAGGTTGTGCGACCGGTGAAGAGGCGTATTCGATCGCCATCGTCTTGTTGGAGTTTATGCGGACACGAGGCATAGGCTTTGATTTTCAGATTTTTGCCACGGATATCAGCGCTCCAGCAATTGCCAAAGCGCGCATCGGCCGGTTCAAAGAAGGCAGCTTGGAACAGGTATCCGCCGAGCTGCGACAACGGTACTTCACCAGCACCAACGGTCATTATCTCGCGTCCAAACAGGTCCGTGACCATCTGGTCTTTGCCGAGCATAACGTCGTCAAGGACCCGCCGTTCTCCCGGATGGACCTGGTGAGTTGTCGTAACCTTATGATTTATTTGTCAATGCCGCTGCAGGCGCGCGTCATCGGCACCTTTCACTATGCGCTTCGCTCGAACGGTTTTTTGGTTCTCGGCCCCTCCGAAGGCGTTGGCAATAAGTCTGGCCTATTCTCGTGCATCGACAACAAGAATAAAATATTCGCCCGCTCGCCGGCTGCAGCGCTCCCCTTTGCAGATCCCATGCTTGGGCCGCTGTTTTCAGGTAGTGTAGCCACGGGGTATGCTGAACGTGGAGGCGAAAGGTTGACTAGTGAATTAGATATCTTCAAACAAACCGATAAGTTGCTGTTGCAGCGCTTCGCTCCAGTCGGCATTCTCGTCAATGAAAACCTGCGCATTTTGGAGTTTCGCGGCGACACCTCGCCCTTCGTGGCGCCGACTCCTGGTGCATCGAACCTCACCGTCATGGAGATGATTCGCGCTGATCTACGCATCGATGTGCGTAACTGCGTGAGTAAGGTCATCGCGACTGGACAAGCCGTATCCAAGGCGATTTTGTGCGACGTGAACGGGCGACCTTGTCGCTACCTGATGGAAGCCATGCCGGTTTCTGGGCCAACGATCAACGGCAAATATATTCTCGTCATCTTTCATAGCCGCGAAAAATCCGCGACGGACTATAAGCTCTTGTTACCATGGCGGGCATTGCTTGGCTGGTGGTCGATGTTTTGGGGCAGCCGGGGCCGTCTTCAAACGACGGCGGCTGAGCAAGAAAACGCCAGCCTGCGCGAGGATTTGGCCCAGTCTATTCAGGAAGGTGACATCAAAAACGAGGAGTTGCGCTCGGCCAATGAGGAGCTGCTATCGGCCAACGAAGAACTTCGTTCGAGTAACGAAGAGCTCGAAACCGCCAAAGTAGAACTGCAGTCCAGCAATGAAGAATTGCACTCGGTCAACGATGAACTCAAGATGCGCGCAGACGAGTTGGCAGCGACGCGCGACAGCGTTAGCAATCTATTAGCTTCGAGTCAGATCCCGGTGGTGATGGTCGATAGTGGTCTGAATATTCGTAACTTTACCGCTGCTGCGGAGGAGCTGTTTAAATTTATCCCGGGAGATCTCGGTCGTTCCATCGGTGATATCAATACGGGCCTTGAACAGATCGACTTGGCTGAACAAGGCAAACGCGTCATCGATTCGGGGCAAACCATCGAACGCCAAGTCGTCAATCGGCATGGCGCCGAGTATAAGATGACGATCTCGCCGTTTAGGAGTTCAGATCGACGCATCGGCGGCGCTGTTTTTTCCTTTGTCAGCGTCGATGGCATCCTCACGCAAGCCGAAAAGAAGGCGCTGCTTTTGGCTGATCGCATCGTTTCGACCGTGCGAGAACCCTTGCTAGTCCTTGACTCGTCCTTGCGGGTGCAGATGGCCAATACGTCTTTTTACAAGAAGTTTAAAACCACGGCGGCCGAGGTGCTCAATGCCGAGGTGTATGAACTTGGGGGCGGTCTTTGGAATGTCGCCAAACTTCGTGAGATGCTCGCCGAGGTGATTAGCAAGAAGTTGGCCTTCGACGATTTTGAGGTGGTGCTGAATGGCAGCCAGACCGAGCAAACCACGTTTCTGCTAAATGCTCGCGAAATTCACGGTATCAATGATAAATCTGACCTGATTTTGCTGGCCTTTGAGGACGTCACCGAGCGAAGAAAACACGAGGCGACGCTCAAGCTCATCTTTAGCGCCTCGCAGATGGGGATGCTGCAAACGACCAAGTCGGGAGACATCGTCTATGCCAACGACGAAGTCGAACGTATCTTTGGATACGCTCCCGGCGAGCTGATGGGAAAGCACGTGAATGTATTGCTTCCCGAGCGTCTCAGGGAATCTCACCTAAAGCACATGGCGGCGTACTGGACCCACCCGACCCTTCGTCCAATGGCTGCGCGTCGCGACCTTCTGGGCCTGACCAAGGAAGGTCGCGAGGTGCAGATCGAAGTGTCCTTGGTTCCCGTCGAATTTGGCGGCGAGATCTTTTCCGTGCAGGGAATCTTTGACGTTAGTTTCAGAAAAGAAGCTGCTGCGGTGCAGCGCGCCAAGGATGCGGCGGAATTGGCGAGTCAGGCCAAGAGCAGATTTTTGGCCCATATGAGCCACGAAATCAGGACGCCGCTATCGGCCATCGTCGGCTTCTCGAGTCTTTTGGAACAAGACCCATCACAAGCCACCGAAATGGTCGGTGTCATCAAGCGCAACGCCAAGCACCTGTCATCGTTGCTCGATGATATTTTGGACCTGTCCAAGGTGGAGGCCGGACAAATCAATTTGGAGACCGCCTTCGTCAACCTGCGCCAAGAGGTCGAGAACGTGGTCGCCATGCTCGGTGCTAAGGCCAAAGCGAAGGGTCTCGAGCTAAGGTGTACCTTCGCAGACGACGTGCCGCAGGTCGTTAGCTCCGATCCAACGCGTCTGCGGCAGATTCTCATCAATGTGATCGGCAATGCCATTAAGTTTACCGACTCCGGACGCATCGATATCGCGGTCCAGGCCGATCAGTCGAAGCAGGGCGAGTCGCGCCGGCGCGTCGTGTTCACCGTCACGGACAGTGGCTGTGGCATTGAACCATGCATGCAGGCCAAGGTGTTTGAGCCGTTTACCCAGGAAGCTGCCTCAACGACCCGAAAGTACGGCGGCACCGGTCTTGGACTTACACTGTCGCGAGAACTGGCCCGCCTGCTGCACGGTGACATCGTGCTCAAGCGCAGTGAGTCGGGTGTTGGCAGTACCTTTGAGATATCCATCGAATCCGAAGCGATCGATGCTGCTGTGGCGCCGGAGTCCTTAGTGACGGCAGGCGTGCAGGTGAACGGGGAAACCAATAAATTCCCCTTAAGTGGACTGAACGTGCTCCTGGTCGAAGACGGTGCCGATCACCGGGTCCTGATTGAGCGCTTTCTCAAGGCCAAAGGAGCGAACGTTGGCCTAGCCAGTGACGGTGTCAATGGCGTCCGGATGGCTTTAGAGCAGAGCTACGACGTGATTTTAATGGATGTGCAGATGCCCAATCTCAACGGCCGTGAAGCCACGGCGAAGCTCCGTGCCAGTGGTTGCACGGTGCCGGTCATTGCCCTTAGTGCCTTTGCGACTAAAATCGAAAAGGAAAAGTGCTTGGCCGTCGGCATGAATGAATACCTCACCAAGCCGATTGGCATCGACGAACTCGCGTCGGTCGTTGCCAAGCACGCGGTCAAACCGAAGCTCCTGCCCCCGGCTTGACGTCGACGATGATCGGAATATACGGCTCGTCGCCGTTTGCCAAAGGGGCGTTTGGGACGCCGCCGACAGCAGGGCTGTAGCCCGCCGCTGGCAAGGTCTCAGGCCCGCGCGTCATCGACTTATAGGCCCACCAGGTCGAGCCGGTGATCAGTAAGGCCAAGGCGGCTAAACCCAGGGCGCCGGCAATCCAGCGCAAGGCTGGCACCGGAGCTTCGTCGGGCAGTGTTTGATAGCTCAGTTTAGACAACCGTCCGACCTTCAGGCTGCCGAGCACGGTCTGCCATCCGTCGAGGTCTTTGGCCGTACGGTAGTTGTAGCGCAGCACGGTGACGCGGTCGCGCACGAGTTGCATGAGGATCTTGCTCTTCATGCCGCGTTCTTCCGGGAGGTCGCCGGTGCCGCGGAGCTGCTGTTTATCAAATATAAAATTGTTTAGGCCGTAGCCTTCAGTACCGAGCCAGGCCTGAGCCGCCTTGGTGCCCTGAGTTGGATCTGCCAATTGATCCGCGAGTTGACGCGTGATGCGATGCGCCGCGCCGTGGACGGTGATCAAGAGCCACGGGTTGTTTTGCGGCGCATAGATCGCCGTTGAGACCAGCGTCTGGGTTGGGGCCGAGGCTGCGCCCTCTTGTCCTTGCGGTTGCGCTTGGACCTGGGGTGTCTGCGCCCCGCGCAGGACCCTGGCATTCTTAAAGGGGACGAGGAACTTGATCCCGGCGCTGCGGTCGATGTGAGTCTTGGCGGCCAGCACCTGCGGCAGACAGCAACATAAGATGATCAGCAGGTATAATGTGCGTGGCTTTTGTCGCATGCATCCTCGCCAGTGACTGCGTCAACCCCACGCGATTCTACTGGCAACGCTCGAGAAATGCTACCGTTTCGACATGATAAGTATTGGGGAAGAAATCGAGGCCGACCACCCGCGTCAGGCGGTAGCCCTCTTTGCGGCACAAATAGCCAAGATCTCGGGCCAATGTCGTCGGATCACAGCTGACGTAGATGATGTGTTTGGGGCCGATGTTCTTCAGCGGAACCATGCCCTTATAGAGACCCTGGCGCGGTGGATCGAGGATCACGAGGTCGAAGGGCTCTTGGCCGCGGTCGCACTTCCACAGGTGCTTTTCTGCGTCTCCGGCCAGGTAGCGCACGTTGCTGAGGAGGTTGGCCTCGGCGTTTTGCCGCGCAATGTGAATGGCCTTTTTGCTCGACTCGATGCCTTCGATATAGCGCACACCGTCGGCCAGCGGCAGCGACAGATTGCCGCTACCGCAGCAAACGTCGAGGATGCGCTCAGGTAAGGTCGCTTGGACATGGTCCCGGACGAGGCGCCTGAGGGTGCGGTTGAGGTCGAGATTGACCTGCTGAAATTGCCCTGGGACGGTGAGGAAGCTGCGCTCAAGATCGTGATCAAATAAGACGCTGGGGGCCGACTCCATCGCCGTTGCCAGGCCCACCCAATGCACCTGGTTGAACGTGGCGAGGCGTGCGGCAAAGGCTTCGACGCCGGAGCGTGGTCCGTCGCCTGGATAGAGGGTGACGACCAGGTTGCCGCTCGAGGTGGCGGGGATCTCCTGGCATTCCAGCCGTAGTTTTAGGCCCGGCAGTTGCTCCCAGGATGCAGCGTGCAGTGCTTGAATAAAGTGATTGATGGCCGGTGCGGCGATCTCGCAAGCCGTAATCGGGACCAGTTCGCGCGTGCTGCGCTTGAAGTAGCCAAGGCTCAAGGCGCCGCCCTCGCTCAGGTGCAGACGCAGCAGGACGCGGTTGCGGTAGTGATAGGCTGACGGCGCGGCGATCATCTCGACGGACAGCTCCGCGTCGAGCTTGCCGATGCGTGTCAATGCGGAGCTGATAAAGCTTTGCTTCCAGTCGAGTTGCTGCGCGTAGTCGATGCCCATCCACTGGCAGCCGCCACAGGCCGACGCCACCGAACATAGAGGCTTTTTGCGCATCGGACTTGGCGTCAGTAGCTCGAGGATTTCGGCTTCGCCGTAGCGACCACTATCGCTGGTGGTCTTTGCCTCCAGCACATCGCCCGGTACGGCATCGGCGACGAAGTAGACTTTCCCATCGATCCGGGCGACCCCTTTGCCGCCGTAGGCCATTCCATCAATCGTCAGCTGCACGACTTGCTTTCTTGCGGCGCCGTTTCGCCGCGTGGACTTTTTTACTTGGTGGGGCAGGGGCTTGGGCCTTTGGCGCCGGATCTTCGGGGGCCTTGGCTGCGTCCTCTTTCGGTACGAACTCAAACGAAATCTGCAGCTTTTGGTGTTTAGCGAGCTGCGCGAGGGGTTCCTTTAGCATAGCCGCGACCGCCATGCCAAGCTCTCGTGCCATGACCTGCACGACTTCGTCCTTGCCCTTTCCGGCGCGCGCAAACAGGGCGCCGAGCAGCGCCCTGGCGGCACCGGCATCCATTCCGGGCCCGCCGCCGCCACCCTCCTCAGCGTCTTGGTAGTCATCTGTGCGTTCGCCGAAGGTCCGGCCGGCTAGGGCTTTAAACAGGTTCTCCCGGATCGATTTGAACTCGTCAGCCATGCATTCCTCGGTGCCAAGAGGCGATTACTATAGCAGTTCTAGCAGGGTCGCGACATCGACGGGGCCATGCATGTGCTTGGCATCAACCTGGCCAGCGCTGATGCTGGAAATGACTCGCTGCGCGCTTGCGGTCACGTCCGCGGGCGTGACCAGACGTGCGCGTACTTGTTTGACATGATCTAAAAACCGCCGCTGCGCCTCTAAGCTACCAAAGCCTCGGGCTGTCGGCCAGCGGCTGGTTTCGGCTGTAAGCCCAGCCATGATTTCGGCCTCGGTCACGGGAGCCTTCGGGGCTGGTTTGTGCCGATCGATGATGCGTAGGCCCATGGGTGTCTCCATCAAGGCAAACGTTGCCCTAGCGATTATCCCACACGGGAAGGCCGGGGTCATCCGGCGGGTTTTTGCCTAGTGGCTCAGGAACGGGCGCCGCCCGTACCCCTCGCGTCAAGCGATGGTAAACAGATCGGTTTTACCAGCAGCATGGAGTTTTAGCAGCCGACTGGCGTCGTCGGAGCCGAGGCGAATGGATTTGGTATGCCTAAAAATCCCGGACTTGGGGCCGGTGCGGTGCATTTGGGTTTTGGATCCGTGATGACGATTGGAATCGGTGCATGTGGGGTGTCGTATGCCGGCAGGGGGGTACTGCGTTCACAAACCGTTTGATCGGGTTCTGACACCAGGCAACGATCAAAATCGCGTAGAATGACGCTGATAGCGCTGTTTCCAGCCACAGTCGGGATCCAGCTGATGGTTGCGGCGACGATTGGCTTGCCCAGAGAAATCGGCGTGAGCGTTGCGTCTGGCGGCAGATTGCTGAGGATCATCGCGACGTGGCGTGAGCTTCTGCCGACCAGCGAGCCGCCTGGTTGACTGCCTGGCAGAATTCCTGGGACGGACGGTGCTCCAGCCGCAGTGGTCGTATCGAGCGCTAAAGCGGCTGGGCTGCTGCCACCTCCGTAGCTGCTGGCGGCCGCTGCGTTCGCCACCGGTAACGGAGTGATGACACCGCCGACGGTTTTCGTGTCGAAGGCTGTAAGCGTCCACGTGACTGCTTTGCCAAGGACGCCGGTCAACTGGGGTGTCGCGGGATCGATGAGTAAATCGACTAGCGCGGGTGTACAGCTATCTTTGCCCGTGCAGCTTTTGTCGATGCCTGGGATCTGCGCTGATTCGATGCTCGCGTCCGCGGATGTCCCGCTCGAGTAACTTGCGTCCGTCTCTGAGGTCGAATCAACGGACGCATTAACCTTAGTCGGTGCCGGTGCCGTCGGTGTGGCCTTTTTTCCCGCTAGGCCCTCACAGGCAATGATCGTGGTGTTGGCAATAAGCACCAGGTAGATGATCCGCAACTGCGCTTGGAACTGCATACTAGCCTCGCCCGAAATACAGGTGCTGTGGACCGCTGCCATGTCTTATCGGCTTTCTCCAGCCAAACTTTAGCGATTAGAAAAAAACCTATGATTTCAACCCTCAGTAGGCCCTTTCAGATTCGCAGCTGGTCCGTCCTGAGCGGCTTATGCGAAAGCGCATGGTGATCGGCTGGCAGCAGACCTGGCAGTCTTCGATATAGGTTTGGCTGCCGGACGAGGCGTCAAAAAACGTGGTGAAGGCTTCGCCGCACCAGGGACATTGAACGGTAACGGGATCATCCATGCGTGATTGTTTCCTTATAGAGGCGGTGATGAGCCTATGCCAAGGCACCGCCGCCTAGAGTTTGTCCTAGCTCTTTGGTAGCATTAAAGCCTACCCCTGTCCTCGTTTGCCGCACGTCGGTTGCGTCCCGTTCAAGACTCCCCAGCATGGAGGCGCCTCGTTGCGTTGGATCTTAGCACCGCTATTGGCTTTCTGTTGCCTTGCGTCGGTGGCGCTTGCGCGTAAGACCAATGGGCCGATCTACGAAGATCCGTTTGATCTGGGTGCTGGCGGTGCATCGTTGACGCGCGCGAGCAAAGAAGGGGTGCTGTTCTCTAATCCTGCATTGCTACCACTAGGCGCAGCATTCTTTCGCTGGACCGGGCTCACCACGACGCTTCTCGTCAACAAGGAATCGGTCGATACCGCTCGTGGCATCGTAAAGAGTGCGCAAAGCAGCAAGGGTTCCAGCAGCGGCTCAGACAGCAAAACGCAGGCTGCGGACCTTATCGACGCGGTGTTTAAGAATCCCATCCATCTCGGCTGGGGACTTGCCCTGAGTACGGTCACCAGTGCCTTTGGCCTGTCGGCATTTAGTCGCTTCGAACCAGACATTCGCGCCAAGCAATTCGGCTCCACCGGTCTACCCGAGGTGGAGCTACGTACCGAGAGTTACCACGGCGTGGCGGTTGGCACTGCGGTCCGCACCCCGCTGCGCTGGCTGCTGTTTGGCGCGACGGCCAAGTACCTCTATGCTGGCGAACAGGATATCGCGGCGCAGGTCACTGATTCCGAGACCATCGCCAGCTTTGGCCAACAGAAATTCGCGCAAAACCTCGTGGCCCTCAACAAGGGCGTGGGT
>Ga0315289_10013164_pt1 | contig 11602 bp, 9 predicted proteins | sample YL17G11_40_MG_FD_203452 | JGI IMG/M metagenome (GOLD analysis project Ga0315289, IMG submission 203452) | Sediment microbial communities from Yellowstone Lake, YNP, Wyoming, USA - YL17G11_40 | ecosystem: Environmental > Aquatic > Freshwater > Lake > Sediment | place: USA: Wyoming | collected... | reverse complement strand
AAGGCAATAGTTCCCCTTACGGTGCGGGATACCGTTGCTTGCCCTCCCCGGGCTTTGCCCGCGAGATTGGTTTTTTGGTGGGAACGGAAGCAATCTCGAGGATCGGCAGAAGATCCTGATTGACCATGGATCGCCGGTGCTTCGTTGGACAGTTGGCCATTATCCTTTCGAATCCGAATCCAGACCGACAAAATAGCCTGAAATTCAAGATTTGGAAAAATACCGAGTTTACGGTATTGTGCTTTCGTGAGGTTCATTGCTAACTTGTGTCGGTGAAACACCCGGCAACGGGATCTCAGATATTCGCCGGATTGATTTTCCGTTGGAAAATACCCTACATTACCGCCGCACCGTGGGGGGCTCAGAAGAGAGTGAACCAACCAGATAGACCCGCAGAATGAACCTTCTGAGAGGTGAGGCTGCGGGTTTCGCTTTCCAATTCAATTCGGCCTAAGCCATCAATTATGGTCAATAGCAAATCCTCAGCAAGAAGTGAGCTTGAAAAGCTGGTTCGGTACTTTGAAGCGAATATCCACCAGCTCAAAGCCTCATCTTTCAATGAGGCTCAAGCGAGACAGCAGCTGATCGACCCATTTTTTGAAGCGCTCGGCTGGGATGTTCGGAACAAGCTCATGGTTCCGCCGTATCGTGTCGAGGTCATTCCCGAAGGACGCGTGCGAAGTTCTCTGGGTAAGGTGGTAAAAGACCAAGCAGGACTCTTCGACAAATCGACCGCTCTAAAGGAGGAACAGGCGGATTATGCCTCCATGCTCGAATACATTGCGGAAGATGAGCTCAAGGCAGAGGAGAAGGCTGCAACGAAAAAGCCGGACTATCGTTTCCGCATCCAGGGCTCGACTAAGTTCTTCGTGGAAGCGAAGAGGCCTTCAGCCGACTTGATCAATAAGTTGGACCCGATCTTCCAGGTAAAACGCTATGGCTTTTCCGCGCGTGTGCCAATTTCCATTCTGACTGACTTCGAGGAATTCAGAGTCTTCGATTGCACGCGTAAGCCGTTTTATGACAAACCCAAGGTTGGTGTGCTGAAAGAGTTCGACCTGACCTACAAATCGTATCTTGATGATTTCGACAAGCTGTACAGTACCTTCTGTCGCGAAGCGGTTGGCGCAGGCTCCATCGAAGCTCTCCAGAAGAAATATCTGGAAAAACGTACAGGCGAGTTTGCTCTTGACCGATCGTTCCTCGAGGATCTCTCGCAGTGGCGTGTCGAGCTAGCACAGGATATCGCCAAGCATCCTAAGAACCGGCGCATCTTAAATACCTACACGCTCAACGAGTACGTCCAGCGGATTCTTGACCGCATTGTGTTCCTGCGGGTGTGCGAGGATCGCAACATCGAGGTGGAGCGAACGCTCGTTGAGCTGATCCGACTCTGGCAGGACCACGAAGGAATATCATTGTACGAGAAGCTTAATGAGCTGATCAAGCAGAGAAGGTCACTCTATAACGGACTTCTGTTTGCTGAACACGAGTGCGAGCAGCTAGAGGTCAGCAACAAGATGCTCGAGAAGATCTTCAAGAACATCAACTACCCGCTTTCACCGTATCATTTTGATGAGATCGGCGTGGAGATTCTGGGAAGCATCTACGAGCGCTTCCTCGGGAAGACGATCCTCTTTGCCATCACTCACAACCACGCGATGCGATTGGCGGAGACCTTCAACGAAATGTATCCGGAATACGGCGGCAAGTTAGTGCAAGTGATCGACTCGAAGATGGAGCGGGCGAGAGATTTGCTGGATACCTTCAAGAAGCAGGATATGCCCCGCATAGCGATTTCGGTGGATATGCTCGACACCGGAGTCGACATTCCGGAAGTGGTCAACCTATCCTTCATGAAGCCGGTCAACTCTCAGATCAAATTCTGGCAAATGATCGGGAGGGGCACGCGCAGCCTTGCGGCGTGCAAGAATCTGGACTGGCTCCCTAACAGGCAGAAGGAGTTCTTCCTGATAGTGGATTTCTGGGAAAACTTCGAGCATTTCAATATGATGCCAAAGGATGAAGGAGGAAACGGCCAAGTCCTTGTGCTGGTGATGAACTTGAATCCGAATCCCGAGGAGCTTCTGGCATTGGGATGAATACGCACGAGGAAGGGGCCACTCGACCTTGCTTCCGACAACATCTTGCTATATATTTGATCAGTATGACGAAGAAAAAACGGTCACAACGGCGAGCTCCTGAAGCGAAGGTTCGGGTAGTATTGGAGGCTCTGCGTGGGGATCTCTCCCTTAATGCGATATGTAAGAGGCACAGCATTTCGTTGCGCACGCTCAAGGGTTGGATGGCGAATTACCGAAAAATCAGAGCGGACGCAAAGAAGCGACTAGGAGCGAATTTCTCAAGACACATTGCATAGCACAGCATGGCACGACAGGTGTATATGATATGCCCGGTTCGTAACTGCGATCCAGCATTGCGAAGATTGACAGACGAATACGTAAGCAGACTGGAGACCGACGGCTACCATGTTTACTATCCACCGAGAGATGCCGATCAGAGCGACGATGGTGTCGGGCTCGCCGTAAATGAATCGAATCGAAAGGCAATGCTTCTGGCCGATGAAGTGCATGTATTTTGGGATCCACAGAGCTACGGCAGTCACTTCGACTTGGGAATGGCTTTCGTGCTTCAGACTACACGCGACCTGCCAATCGTATTGGCAGTAGCAGTTGCTTCAACCCCACAGAAGAGCTATACGAATGTGGTCGTGAAATTGTCCCAACAGACAGCGTGACCCTCACAGGTACATCGGTTCTGTCAGTCCCCCGTTCTCACCTTAGTATGCTTCTCTCCACGTTTCAACATATCAGGGGAATTAGCCCTCAAAAGGAGCATGAAATGTGGCAGGAGGGCATCCTCACTTGGGATGATCTCGAAAACAAGAACAGACAACTGGTATTGTTCGATTGGGTGAATGGCCTGTTGAAGGAATCCCGAACGGCGCTGCAGCAAGGAAATGTCGACTTCTTTGCTTCGTTGTTACCGCGGAGTGAGCACTACAGAATTGCTCTGAGCTTTCCTGCCGAGACGATGTTCATGGACATCGAGACGACAGGTCTGAGTAGGTATTACGACAAGGTCACGTTGGTGGGGTGGAGCATTGACGGTTACTATGATGTCCTCTTCCGGGGTGATAACCCTGATCGGTTGCGTGCTGCACTATCATCTGCAAAGGCAATTGTAACATTCAATGGTTCTCTGTTCGACTTGCCATTTCTGAGACAAGAGTTTCCCAACCTCCCGATCCCGACTTGTCATATTGACTTGCGTTTCGCTGCGAGACGCGTTGGCCTTCAAGGCGGACAAAAGGCGGTGGAGGATCAGTTGAACCTGCCCAGACCATCTGAAATAAGTGAAGTGCGAGGCGAGGCAGCGGCGTTGCTTTGGTATAAGTATCGGTGGGGCGACACTGATGCGCTGAGGAGGCTGGTGCTGTACAACCACGCTGATATCGAAGGTATGCAGTTCATTCTTGACTGGGTTGTAGCAAGGATGATGCAACTCAAGGACATTCCCCACCCTCGTGAAGGTGTGCATAGCTTTTTCAAGAATAGGAGGCCTCTGAGAATCAGAGACGCGAATCAAGCAGGCGGCGAGGGAATAACAGTAACGACGACCAGTGTGTATCAAGAGCGCTCTGTTCGATTCGATGATCTGATGGAAGGTCTTTCAGACAGACGGCTAAGGATCGTTGGGATTGACCTTACGGGAAGTGAAACCCGTCCATCTGGTTGGTGTCTCCTCAATGGTAACGAGGCAATTACCTCAAGACTCGGCTCGACGAGAGAGATCGTTGACGAAACTATAAAAGCAAAGCCTGATCTTGTGTCAATTGACTCGCCCCTGTCGCTTCCTGTCGGCCGAACGTCAGTCGATGATAAGGACGCGGCCCGCAATCAAGCCGGGATTACGAGGGCATGCGAACGGATCTTGCGGCGCAGAGGGATTAACGTCTATCCTTGCCTCATTCCAAGCATGCAAAGATTGACGCAGAGAGGAATTGAACTTGCAAAAGAGTTTCGATCTGGTGGACTGCCGGTGATAGAGAGCTACCCTGGTGCCGCGCAAGACATAATGGGAATACCCCGCAAGCGAGCGAGTTTGGAACTCCTTGCGAAGGGAATGCAACGGTTCGGAATAGCTGGGTCGTTCACAGAAGCCTCAGTTAGCCACGACGAGCTTGATGCTATCACATCAGCTATCGTCGGCCTTTTCTTCTGGAGTGGAAAATTCGAGGCCCTCGGGAATGAAGAGGAAGACTACCTGATTATCCCGGACCTCAAGAATGACGGCGCAAACTGGAGACAAAGAAAGGTTGTTGGCTTAAGTGGGCTGATTGCATCAGGAAAGACAACAGCGGGAAGGTTCTTGGAAAAACGGGGGTATCGTTATGGCCGATTTAGTCTCATTCTGAAGAAGATGCTGGAAGAGAAAGGGCTGCCGCCTTCGAGAGAAAACCTCCAGGAACTTGGTGACAAAGTGAATACGGTGCAGGGTCAACGTTGGTTGTGTAAGAGACTCGTTGCGATCTTGCCTTCTGAAGACGATCTGGTAATAGATGGACTGCGTTTCCCAGATGACCATGCATTCCTACGCGAAAAATTCGGCCCACGGTTCTTTCACACTCATCTTGCTGCAAAAGAAATCACAAGGCGGACCAGATATTCCTCCAGTGGATCCGATTCGACCGAGTTTAATATTGTGAGCTCGCATCATGTGGAACGCATGGTAAACAGAATGAGAGATTTGGCTGATGCTGTTTTCGAAAATGACGGAACCGACCTCCTGGAATTTGAACGTGGTATCACACATCTCATAGAACAAAGACTTCACAAGGAGACTGCATAATGCCAGTTAGTGTTGTAGTGGGCGGACAGTATGGCTCGGAAGGCAAGGGGAAAGTAGCCAAGTACTTTGCAGAGAAGTTAGGCGCATCAATTGCCGTTCGGGTCGGCGGTCCAAATTCAGGACACACCGCCATTGATGCTTCAGGTAAAGCGCATATCTTTCGACATTTGCCAACTGCGGCATTGCTGCCTGATATTACGCTCGTTTTGCCCGCAGGTTCGTATATCGTGCCGGAGATCGTCCTTAGAGAGATCGCCGCGGTCAACCTAGAGAAGAGTAGGTTGGTCATTGATCCGCATGCTATGATCGTCACTTCTGAGGACATTGCGAGCGAGAAGCGAGGGCACCTGAATGATTTGATAGGTTCCACAGGGAGTGGGACGGGTGCTGCCGTCATGCGCAGGATCAGCCGCCACCACTCAGTTACGCTGGCCAAGGATGACGCAAGGCTGAGAGAGTTTGTTAAGCCGGCGTCCCCCTTGCTACGGCAAGCTCTTTCCGACAACCAGAGAGTGATAATAGAGGGAACGCAAGGATTTGGACTATCTGTTCTTCATTCGCCCCATTACCCTTTTGCGACAAGCAGAGACACCACAGGGGCCGCATTTGTGGCCGAGGCTGGACTCAGTCCGTTGGATGTTGATGATGTCATCTTAGTCATTCGAGCCTTTCCAATCCGTGTTGGAGGCAATTCCGGCCCCTTGGAGAACGAAACAGATTGGTCTCACATCTCTTCCATTTCGGGTAGTGAGTATGAACTCATAGAGTACACTTCTGTAACAAACAAGGTCCGTCGAGTTGGATTGTTCGATTCTCAGGTTGTCGAGCAGGCAATTCGAGCAAATAAGCCAACACGAATTGTGCTTAACCATCTGGATTATGTTGACGCAATGTGTGCAAGAATGAGATCCCTGACCCACGCCACTGAGGCATTTGTGAGAAAGGTAGAGTCCTCAATCGCACACAAACTCCGATTTGTCGGCATAGATCCACAGACCGTCATTGAGAGAGATTCAGAGACTCATCCGGTTTCCAGTTCATCAATCAGATACTCTGGAGAGGAGTGAGGCTATGCACTCCTTAGCGAGCACAATGTGTGAAGCAGAGAGCAAATACAATCAATACAAATCGCTTGACCCATTTCCGGGAGACGCGCCTGCTCTACTGAACTCTGCCGACATTATTGATTACGTTGCTGCTACGGGCATGTTGTTTCCGTTTTATCCAGACAAGGACAATTTAAAAGCTTCTTCTTACCGCATCAGCTTATTAGGCAAGTTTGTTTATTGGGACCGTGAAGGTGAGAGACATTGGGGGTCAATTGATCGCGGACAGAAGTTCTTCGTAGAGCCAAACTCTATCGCGTTCTTGACCGTGGAACCATTTATTCGGCTACCGGCGTACATCGCTGCTAGATTCAACCTCACTGTTAACCACGTGTACCGTGGACTCCTCTTGGGTACGGGTCCGATGATTGACCCAGGTTTTGTTGGACGCCTCTCGATTCCGCTGCATAATTTCACAACAAACACCTACACATTTGAAGGAGGCGAACATCTGATTTCAATGGAGTTTACCAAGGTTAGTCCGAACGCTGCTTGGACCGACATGCTCAACAACCAGGAGCGTCAAGGCGTCTATCAGCAATACCCTAGCTCAGAGAAAAAGTCTTGGGAAGTTGATGACTATCTTCTGGATGCTGACCGTCATCGGCCAATCATTAGTTCGATACCAAAGGCAATTCACGATGCGGGAGAGGCTGCAAAGAAAGCTGAGAAGTGGACAAAGATCATTTCAATATCAGGACTTGGTTTAGGGATAGCAATAGTCGTTGCAGTGGGGACTACGATCTATAATGCCTACAACTTGCACGGACAAGCAGTCATGATTGCAAGGAATGCCCAAGAGACAGTTCAGGCGTACAAGGAACCGAAGGACAGCCTCATGTCTCTTGCGAAGGGTGTGGAAGAAGCAAGGTTCGATGCTCGGAATCTGACTGTAATGTACCAAGAGCAGAAGGACAGCCTCGTATCACTGGCAAAGCGCGTAGCCGCACTCACAGAAGAGGTAAAGAAACTGAAGACAAAACCTCCTCACTGAGTTGATCGTGAAACAATCGAACATGTATTATGAGAATTGAAGTTTGTGGTGCTATAGCATCTGGAAAAACATCGATTGCAAAGGTACTTCAATCTGAAGTTTTAGGCGCATGTCTTGAGAACTTCCAAGCCAATCCATTCTGGAAACCCTTCTACTCAGAGCCGGGCAAACACATTTTCGAGACAGAACTAACATTTCTCCTACAACATTATCACAACATCAAGGCGTTCGATAGTTCGCACAAGCATTATGTGTGTGACTTCTCTCCAACCCTTGACATGGCTTATGCAAGGATTGGCCTGATTGGATCCAAGCTTGAAGCTTTTGAGACCATCCACAAAGAGGTCATAAAAGAGGTAGGTTGGCCTGATCTGCTCCTCCATCTTTCATGCGGGGTGGGGGCTCTCCTGGATAGAATCAACGCGAGGGCCCGTGACGTGGAAAGGAACATTAGCAGTGAGTTTCTATCTGCTCTCGATGCAGCCATTCGATCCGAAGTGGAAGCAGCGAGGAAACACACACGTATTCTCTTCCTTGACACTGAAAGAGACAACTATCTTGTCGATGGCCTTGCAAGAAAACGTCTGCTCACCAGTTTAGTGAACTAGCCTCCACGAAATGAACTCACATCCCACTGAGCTCTTACTCTTTGTCCCAGCGGGCAAAGTCCGTTGCTATATCCACGATGGCGTTCTCCGAAAAGACACACCGGAGGAGCATGTCCGCCAGCGCGTCGGAAGGAGTTTGGTCGAGGAATACGGTTACGACAAGAAGGATATTCACATCGAGTTTCCCATCAAACTTGGGAGCAAGAAGAAAAGGGTTGACATTGCCATCTTTCCACCTGGTGCGGAACACAAGCAGGAACAGATATACATCATCGTTGAGGCAAAGCGAGAAAACATCCGGCCTACCGATAGGAACGAAGGTGTTGAGCAACTGAAGTCCTACCTCTCCGGTTCCATTAACTCTAAGTGGGGACTCTGGGTTGGATCTGAGATGGTTGCTATAGAAAAAGAGACAAATCCTGAGAAAGCATCGAAAGAACCATTTCCCGCTGCAACCGACATTCCCCTCAAAGGTGAAACCGAACCAAAGCGCCTTCAATTCTCTGACCTTGTTCCAGCAACCGAAGGACTTCGCGCAGTATTTAAGCGATGTCACGACTATCTCCACGTCAATGGCAATCTTGGGAAGGAGAAGGCGTTCTTTGAATTGCTGAAGCTCATTTTCTGCAAGTTCCATGACGAGCAGGAGACTTCAGGCACACTGGAGTTCAGCGTCACAAATGAAGAGCGGAGGAGCGATCTCGGACAACGCAAACTTAAGACCCGAATCAACAAGCTCTTCGACGCCGTCAAGGCACGGTACCCATACATCTTCCCACAAAAGGGGGAAGAGATCGAGCTTGACAACCGTTCATTGGCCTACACCGTCGCGGAGCTTCAAAAATTCTCCTTGATTGAAACAGCCAGTGACATCAAAGGCGAAGCCTATGAAGAGATTGTGAGCGTAACGAGTCGCCGCGACCACGGGGCGTTCTTTACTCCTCGGAACGTCTGTGACATGGCAGTGCAGATGGTTCTTTCAACATATCCGCTCGACAAGCGATTGAAACTCCGAATTCTCGATCCGGCGTGCGGTACGGGCGGATTCCTGCGCGCGGCACTCATACATGTCAAAGACATTATTGAAGAACAGGAATTGGGAAAGTATCGAGGAGATCGGTCTAAGGCAGCGCCGCGTGTTGCAGAGCGTTTGAAGAACTACTGCGATTCTCACATTTTCGGGATTGACAAATTGCCGGAACTCGTTCGTGCGGCGCAGATGAACCTTGCATTCCATGGAGATGGGTCCACCAATGTGTTTCATGCCAATTCACTATTACCACCTGTAGAATGGCCTGACTTCGTCCGCGAGCGAATTGGTCTGTCAAAGTTCGACGTGGTGTTCACTAACCCTCCATTTGGTTCAAAGCTTCCAATCGACGATCCTCACATCCTTGACCGGTACGACTTGGTGAAATACGAAGCCAAGGCGCCACGTTCATCGTTACCTCCTGAACAACTGTTTGTGCAGCGATGTCTGGAGTTTCTAAAGCCAGGCGGACGATTAGCCATTGTGCTTCCCGACAGCATCTTATCTAATCCCGGCCTTTCCTGGCTACGACGCTGGGTCCTCTCCAATGCGTGGGTAATTGCAAGCGTCGACCTTCCCCGCGAGATGTTCGCCCGATCAGACACGCACACTATGACTGCGGTGCTTGTCCTGCAGAAATTCACCTCTGACGAGAAGCAGCACTTTGCTGAAGTCGGAAGAGTTCCCGCCTACAAGATCTTCATGGCAATTGCTGAAGAGTGTGGTTGGGATTTGAGAGGTCAAGCTCGATATGTCCGCACACCCGAAGGCGAAGAGATTCTTCGGAAGACAAAGCGTAAAGCCATCACACGCAATGAAAGCGGGAGTCTCGTTGAAAGTGAGAAGGAAGTTGAAGAACCGATAATCCACGATCAGCTCCCAATCGTGGTGACTCGTTTCAGGGAATGGCTCAAGACAAACTCTTATCAGCCGTGGAACCATGACTGATACGCTTCTTAACGACAGCCAATTCGTTGATGCCGCTGCGCTTCAGAAGCTTACTCCACGGACATTCTCATGTGACTCAAAGTTTCTCTACGAAGGTGACAGTCGATTTGACTCCACCTCATATTCTGCAGAGGCGTGGCGGGCTATCGAAGCTATTGAATCTGTCCCAGGTTTCCGATCAACGGTTGGTGAGTTGTGTGGGACTATCTGGCATCCGGTTCAAAATCAAGCACGTAGCAATTTCAAGCGAATTTATGTAGACAAGGAGCACGGTGTTCCATTTTTGGGTTCCCGTGAAATGTTCTTCCTACCTCTCCGTGCAGAGAAGTTCCTCTCGAAGAAAATCCCCAAGCTTCAAGACCTTATGGTTCCAGAAAGCTGGTTGCTGATTAGTCGATCGGGTACCGTAGGCAACGTTCTCTATGTCAATAAGATACTCTCGAAGCACGCACTTACCGATGACGCTATTCGAATCCAACCAACCAAGGTACTTGGTGGTTATCTCTATGCATTGCTTGCTTCAAAGTTTGGACAACCCCTCGTTACCACCGGTGGGTATGGATCCACGATCTCTCATCTGGAACCAAAACACATTTCTTCGATTCCCGTGCCGCTTGTCGATGGCAAGATCCAGCAAATGATACACGACAAGATTATTCAAGCGTACGAGAGACGGGATGAAGCGAACACGCTGCTCGATGAGGCGGATGCGGAGCTTCATCGGGTGATGGGTGTTGAGCCTTTCGATGGGTCTGACGTTGAGTACTTTGGAAATGCACAGGAAGTAAAAGCTTTTGAGATAGATTCAACAGAGCTTTCTGAGCGTTTTGACGCTACAAATCATGTTCCTTTGGTTAGAAGCGCGGTGCACAAGCTGCAAATGGCAAAGTATCCGCTAACTACTTTGGGAAGGAAGTGTTCAGAGATTACTATCCCGTTTAGGTTCAAGCGCAACTACGCGACACAGGAGCAAGGTATTCCATACTTGCTCCCGGCTCAACTCGGTTTGTTTAGACCCTATGGTCAAAAAGCAATCGCAGCTAGCCAAGTAAGAGAAAATCCAAAATACCTATTGAGACAGGGGCAAGTGCTTCTGACAACAGACGGAACTGTAGGTCGTGTACATCTTGTCACGCGTCGAATGCACAACAGCTTTGGGTCGAACAACATGGCCCGAATTTGGGACGCCCACACAGACATGGGATTTGTCTATGCGTTTCTTGCCACTCCTTTCGGCAAGTTGCAGGTATGTCGAGAGATCTACGGCGGTGTTGTTGACCATATCAACGAACCCCATATTACGTCTGTTCAGATTCCAGACATTCCCCCAGCAGAACAGCGGCATGTTGGTGACACGGTGCGTGAGGCATTTGAACTTCGTGATCAAGCCAACGATCTGGAAGACGAAGCCATTGGGCAGATTGAGCGGCTGATTGAAAATGCCGGAAGACCCTAGCGTGTATTTTCGGTATCTTTTGCGCTAGGGATACGGAGGGTTTCCGCCATCGGCCGCCTGACCTGACGTTGTTTGGCGAGGCCGGAGCGACAGCAGAGCCTTAAGCAGCCCGATCCGAACGCATTTCACGGAGGCGTACGGCCCTCAACATCATCGTGAGTCATAATGCTCATTGATCCGCTACTCAAATCCAAAGTCGATGCCTTCCGGGACCGCTTCTGGTCAGCCAGAGGGGACGACGGAGCGGGAGTCGGCGAAGGAGCTGGAGAATTTGTTTAACAGTTTGATGCAACGAGCTTTCCGCGGAGAGCTTGTTGAATGAGGAGCCTGATCCTTCGACTCTCCCTCGACTCGTTCTCCGCCTCTCCCAATCAGAAGAATCGGGGCAGGTCGGCGGATTACTCGCTCGGGATCGCTCAGGGCGGGTGCAGAGGGCGTTTGGAGTGGAGCTAGTGCAATGATGCCTCTAGAGGAACAGAGAAAATTCGTCAAGAAACTCCGCAACGAGTTTGGCGAAGGCATCCTCCTGCAAACCCCGTTGCCCGAACCGTATTGCACAAATCCTTCTGAAGTCAGAGCGATATATCT
>Ga0315289_10013163_pt1 | contig 11602 bp, 8 predicted proteins | sample YL17G11_40_MG_FD_203452 | JGI IMG/M metagenome (GOLD analysis project Ga0315289, IMG submission 203452) | Sediment microbial communities from Yellowstone Lake, YNP, Wyoming, USA - YL17G11_40 | ecosystem: Environmental > Aquatic > Freshwater > Lake > Sediment | place: USA: Wyoming | collected... | reverse complement strand
CAAATATACTTTCGTAGGAAGCCGCCAGGCTCGTCGGCATGGGGACTGCGGCTTCGGGCTCTGGCCCGAGTATGGTCTCCATGTACACAAACTCGTCGCACGCTTTGACCAGCAGCGGGTGGGTGATCTCGCTGGGGCCAATGCCCAGGACGTGCCTGCCGTATTCCCGCAACACCTGTCAAACCGGCCCCAGTCGCCGTAGGCGCGCTTGACGACCACGGCCCCCCGGCGTTGCAGATACTCTATCAGGCGATCCAGCTCGAGGTCGAAGAAATGTTCCTCCGCCCAGATCGCCACGGTTTTTAAGTCAATGAACAGCGCCAGTTGATCCCCCATGGTTTCCCCTCCAAATTCATTCGTGGACCTGCGCCAGGTAGGCCCTGACCAGCGACTCAAACGCCTTGCCGTGATGAGGATACGGATACTTCAAGTGCAGCAACTCGTGGACGATGACCCTGGCGCGAAAGGGGGCGGGCTGGTACAGCAGGTCGCGGTCGAAGGTCAGCCGCCCCTCGCTCGAGCAACTGCCCCACTTGCGCTTCATCGGCCGCACCGTGACTAACTGCGGCTTGACCCCGATCCGTTCGGCCCACGTAGCCACTTCGCTCTTAAAGAGCCCGACCGGCACGCTTTCCTCCAGCGCTGGAGGCAGCGGCAGGGCCTTGTCGAAGCGCCTCATGCTTGCGCCTTCTCCACGGCTCTCAAAATCTGGGTGACGATGCCCTTGACGTCGTAGGTTGGCCCAGGCTCCTGGAGCCCCTCCCCCTTCGCTGCCGGGGGGTTTTCGAGCAGCACTTTGTACAGTTCCGTCCGCACCGCCCGGCCTTGCCCTTCGCTGATCTGCCAGTGCGGGTATTGCTCGAACACCCCGTCCATCCGCTCGGCCGCCTGGCGTGCGCCGGGGAGGCCCTCCCGGCGGAGCGTCCAGTAGACGGCGAAGGCCGTGCCCGGCAAGTTCGTCCTGGCCCGCTCCACCTCGGCGGTGTTGATCTCCTGGATGACCTCCTCCAGCCGCGCCAGCGCCTGCTGCGTGGTGAGTTGCCGCTCCTGGTAGCCCAGGATGACCGCTTCGGCCCGCTCGCCGATCGAGATCAGGTACGGCGCTTCGGCGGCCCTGCCCTCCACCAGCGCCTGGATGGACTTGGCGTAGTTGAAGATCTTGACGGTGTCCGCCTGGTCGCTGGCGGCGATCCTCTGCAGGAGGTGCTCGTTGATCTCATAGACCTCCAGCGTGTCCTGGATGCGGCCGCTGTAAGTGTGGCGGCGCACCAGCGCCTCGGTCTTGCGCTGAAAGTCCTTGTCTACGCTGACCCCCGGCTCGTAGGCCTCGCGCAGCAGGCGCACGATGCGGGAGAGGGTTTCGTAATCGTCCAGGTAGGGGCGCAGGAACTCGTCGGGGGACAGCACCTCGTACAGGTCTTGCATCTCGCGGAAGAAGCGGTAGAACTCGTGGCGCGCTTCGGCGTCGCGAAAGCGCTCCAGGATGCGTTCGGTCGCTTTGTCGGGGGCCTCACCCTCACCCCGGCCCTCTCCCTGGGAGGGAGAGGGGGCATTCTCCCCTCCCTCACAGGGAGGGGTAGGGGGAGGGTAGGTCAGCGGCAGGATTTCGGCGCGTGCGCGGTCCATCAGCGCGGCGAAGCGCTCGCGTAGCACCTGCAACTCCTTGATCACCCCCTCCACGTCCTTCGAATCGAAGGCCAGCGCCTTTTCCAGGTTCTCAAAGATGCCCACGAAATCCAGCACGAAGCCGGAGGGCTTGTGCCGCCCCTGCGCGTCCTCGTACGGGCGGTTGACGCGGGCGATGGCCTGCAAGAGGACGTGGTCGCGCATCGGCTTGTCCAGGTACATGCAATAGAGCACGGGCGCGTCGAACCCGGTCAGCAGTTTCTCGGTCACGATCAAGATCTTGGGCAGTTTGTCCGGCCGGGTAAAGTCCTGGCGCAGTTGCTTTTCTGCGTCCTCGCGCAGGTGGAAGCGGGCCAGCGCCCGGTCGTCGTAGTGGCTCGCGCTGTAGACGACGGCCGAGTACTCCGGCGGCAGGTAGCGGTCGAGCGCGTCCTTGTACAGCGCGCACGCCTCGCGATCCACCGCCACCAGGAACGCCTTGTAGCCCATCGGCTCGACCGTGTGCAGGTAGTGCTCGGCCACGTAGGCTGCCACCCGTTCCATGCGCGTGGGGTTCTTGAGCACGTGGCGCAGCGTGACCGCATGTTGCAGGATGCGGTCCAGCTCCTCTACGTCGCTGATGCCCTCGGCCTCCTTGAGGTCCAGGAACTCGCGCTCGAGCGTCTCGCGCTCCACGCGCAACTCACTGGGGGCCAGCGCGTAGTGCAGGGGCACGGTGGTGCCGTCGGCGATGGACTCGGCGATAGAGTACTTGTCCAGGTAGCCCTGCGGGTCGTCCCGCCCAAAGACCTGGAAGGTGCCGCGGCCGCGCGCCCCCCGGTCAATCGGCGTGCCGGTGAAGCCGATCAGCGTACCATTGGGCAGCGCCGCCATCAGGTAGGTGCCCAGCGCGCCGCCGGTGGTGCGGTGCGCCTCGTCCACCAGGGCGAACACGTTGGCGCGCGAGTTAATCGCGGCGGGCATCCCGTCGAACTTGTGGATCGTGCTGACGATCGCGCCGCGCCTATCGCTGGCCAGCAGGTCCTGCAAGTGGCGCTTTGACTCGGCCTCGACGTACTCCACCCCCACCGACTTGAGGTTGCCGAACAGTTGGCTCTCCAACTCGTTGCGGTCCACCAGCATCAGCACGGTGGGGTTCTCGAACAGCGCATGCTCGACCAATTGCTGGGCCACGGCGATCATGGTGTAGGTCTTGCCGGAGCCTTGCGTGTGCCAGACCAGCCCGCGCCGGTGGGCGGGACCGGCAACGCCGGCAGCGGTGCGGCGGACGACCCGCTCCACGGCCCGCATCTGGTGGGGGTGCAGGATGACCTTGCTCAGCACGTCGTCCTTGCGGGTGAAGAGGACGAAATCCAGCAGCACGCGCAGGATACGCTGCGGGTGGACGAAGGTCTTGACCAGTGTCTCATAGTCGCCGGCGGCCTGGTCCTTCCAGTTGAACAAGCCCTTGCGGGTGAGGTTCCAGGTGGGCCCGTAATAGAACTGGACCAGGTGGGTGAGGGCGTGGACCTGTAGGACGGCCATCAACTCCGGCCCCTGCCAGTGGTAGCGGCGCAGGTGGTCGAGCGCTTTGGCGATGCCCTCCTGCTGGTAGGCGGACTTGGTCTCGACGACGAGGACGGGGACGCCGTTGACGAAGAACACGAGGTCGGGGCGGATGCGGTGGGTGCCGTTGGTGAAGGGCAGCTCGTCGGTGACGTGGAACCGGTTCTGGTCCCAATGTTCGGCATCCACCAGGCGCACGTTGCGCTCGCGCTTCTCCTCCGGCACGAAGACGGTCTTGAGCCCCTTGAGGTACTCCCAGGCGTCGAGGTTGCCCTCGATGCGCGGCGCGACCCGCTCGACCCGGCGGGCCAGGTCTTCGGCGCGTGCCGTGTCCACGTGGGGGTTGAGCCGCTGCACCATGTCCACGAAGACCGGGCGCAGCAGCACGTGCTCCATCCCGCCGCGCAAACGCAGGGCTTCATCCGGCGAAAGGTACGTCCAGCCCGCCTCGACCGCATAGCGGATGAAGGGGTTTTGGACTGCAGAGCGTTCACCGCCGAAGGCCATCTTGTTACTCGTACAGGCTTCGCGTCAAGCGGCTAGATAACGCCAGTACGCCAGAACGTCCGGCCTTCAATCCAAAATCTAGTCCACGCCGGAATATCTCGGACAGATGGTATTCTTCTCCCTTACGCGAGACGACCCCATTGTCCTCCAAGAATTTCAGGTCCTCAGCGCCTAATCCGACTTGCTCCGGCGAGAAAGGCACCTGTTTGCTGCTCTGAGGCAATTCTTCGAGTTTCAACAGAATACTACCCAGCCTGGGGTTTTCTTGGCGAATTTCTTTAATTTTCTCCCTGCCGCACACCTGGACCGCATTTCGAACGGCTTGCGGCGCCAGGAGACGATCTCTCCAGCGCGTATCCGATATGGAATCACTAGCAGACTGGCTCAGAAACCTGACAATATCTCTGGCCTGAATCTGTCCTTTCAGATCAGACAGCGCGGCAATGACCCAAGCAGCAGATCTGCCTTCTCTTGAATCATCGCTGCCGAGTTTCCGTCCCCATAATGGAAGCAACAGTTCGACTAGTCTGGGAGCCTTCAATTCCAGAATATCTTCGTCCGACAAGACCGGTATTTGAGCATGAGAGACAATCCAGGCTGCCAAACGTAGCGATTCCTCCGAATCCCACTTCAATGCATACGGTTCAAAGCGCGCCAGGAACTGGGCAGGGTTTTGCTTGATCGCATACAGCACCATATCTTGACGCACGAACACGAGCAAACCTACAGAGCGAGAGGGCTGCTGCTCTAGCCAGTCCGGCACCTCTTGCAGCAGCGCTCGCAGTGCAACCTGTTGGTTTTTCTCGGAAGCCAGGTCTTGAAAAACATCTTCCAATCCGTCAATCACAGCAATCACGCCCTGTTTACGCGCGCGCAGGTGCTCAATGAACCGCCGCCCGGCATCTTCCTGCCCGATCTCAAAACCGGCGTTCCAGGTGATCATATTCAGCCAACGCTCACGCCACTGTCCTTCGTGGAGATTCTGCAGCAAGCCATCGCGCAGATAATCTAACATTTGCGTCGAATCATACGACCCAGAGAGATCCAATTCCTCTTTCGTACGCTCTCTAGCCGCATTGATGATTTCTTGAGTAGGCGGCGGCAGGTTTTTCGACTGAAGCACCGGGCAAATAGTTGCCGACATGGTTGGCTGTCCTCCGAGTGTGTCGGTGACGAATTTTCCCCAGTTCCCTCTATGGACAAATTGGAGGAACGTGTACGTTTTGCCTGCCCCCTTAGCGCCCACCACGACTGCAACCGGCGACTTGGCGCTGAAATCTGAAGCCAGTCGCCGCAATGGAGGAATTGCCAAAAAGTCTGTGACACCGCTTGTCTCAGCCAAGACCATTTTTTCGGCAAATTCTGCTAATTGTTTTCTATTCTGAGACAGAGTTTCTGTTTTCATCGGACTCATAGTCATTACAGGCGAAGACGCTGCTGGTAGCCATTCCAGCAAGATTCTCATTTCATCAACCACATCTCCTTGTTTCCTGATTAGGTCCACCAGCCTATTCCAACTGCCAGGCAGAACCGCCAGCTTTGAATCAAATTCAGTCACGATTAAGAGCGGGATATCCTCTTCTCCTGAACCAGAATGTTCGAGAAAACGCTTTATTGACTCCAAAAGGGGAGATTCGTAATCCGCTAACAACTGTTCGTTCCTATAAATTTCGGCGGGCGTCTGGGAAATAATTAAGGCCGGTAAAGGCTCATTTTTCCGTTTTGCCGGCGCCAGTTGTCCCAGTGTGTCCAACAGATGACAAGTCCCTGCCAGAGACTGCTCACTCAATGTTGTCGTGAGTACCCGATACACGCGCGGGTCGAGCAATAGCCCTGTCGAAAGCTCAGAGAGTCCTGCCCTCAGGTCCACAATTACGGCCTTGACCCCCAACGCCTCGCCCAGTTTCGCCAGAACGGTTGTCAAGATGTAAGGGTCTTTTGCGCTGCGGATTAAATGCTCGGGTTTGATCTCCAAAGAGGTAAACTGACTCACAGAACGAAAGGACGGCAATATGTAGACGCCATCTATCAGCAAGTCTTTGACTCTGTCGGCAGTTAATGCAATGCTCTCCGGCGCGTCAGGATCGGGCTCCCCGTGAACCAACGCCAATAAATCGGCCAGCGAAACAGAGAGATTGGGGAATCGCTCGTGCAACAACCAGGTCAACCCCGGCGCTTCCATATCGCCATCCACGAGTAACACACGCGCCCCATTGTTTGGCTCTGCGAGCGCCAAAGCCAGCGCCAGAGCGTGTAGTGTGCGCCCTACTCCGCCTTTGAACGAATGAAATGCAATCACCGGAGGCCAATTGGAGGGCAATGGCGGCAAGGGTTGCTGTTCATATGGCTGCACAATAGCCGACGGTCGGGCCAAACTGGGCCTAAACCGGGGCGTGATGGGCTGCTCATTGGTTTCCTCAACCAGGATGGGCAATTGTCGCTGATGACTCGTTGTGCTTTCCAAGATAATGTGAGGCTGTGGGGTGGTCGAAAAACGCGGCTCAATCTTTTGAGATAACCACGTGATAACCTGCTCCCGTGTGCCTGGTTTTATCCCAACGGTCAGACCATCCCAATATGCCCGCGCCCAGGTCAGATCATCAGGCCAGTCATGCGCCTGTTGTGCGCGCAACAGAACTTCTTCCACATCCACCCACGTATACAAGCGCACATCTGCAGGAATCATATTTCCCCCTCAATCCAACTGTGTATTTGGTCTAACCACTGCCGCAAGGTCTGCTCATCGCCCGTACGGATGGCAACCCCATACCGCCAGGCCTGGTGAGCCTGGCTAACAGGATATGGGGTATCATCCCACTTCAAGCAAAAACTCGGCGTTTGATTCGCTAGGTTAGCCGGGAGTCGCAGCTCCTTTGCTAGACTGCCCAGGTCGTGGTTCCATAAAACCGCCGCCTGCTCAGTGGTCCGTAGGTTGTTTTGCAGCAGGTATACCGACTTTAGCCCACACTCGACGGCGTAAAACCACAGCAGTTGGCACGGAGCCGCATCATCACGTCTCCCCGCAATGGTGTGTTGGCGGAATGCAGAACGCAGTTCACCTATCCTGGCATGAATCACCGTTGTCTCCTGAAAAGATTAGTGTCGGCCTCCATAACTACCGTGCGGCTGCCCTCAATTATACGCGCTCGCGCCCACAATACAAACAAGGGCGACTTTTGTGGTAGTCCCGCCAGAGCAGGCACAAGCCGCCTACCCATACAATGCCATCGCCCGCACCTTGCCCGTCATCAGGTGGTGGAGCAGGCTATGGAAGAGTGCCTCCAGCGCCCCCCGCCGCGCCTCCTCCGCCGCGATCTTGGCGTCCACGGTGGCGAGGGTGCGGGTGATTGCCTGTTGCTCTGGCAAAGGTGGTAGAGGAACAGGTATCTGTTGTGTCCGAGCAAGCGCGAGTTTGGGTTGGGAAGTTTTCGTCGCTCGAGTGGCAATCTGTTGTTGCCCTACCTCCGAGGCCAGAAAACCTACGAGATAATGGTTATCAAGTCGTGATCGGTCCTGAATGACGATGCGAGCGGCATTTTCGGTAAGGTTGGCCCCGTTGAGCGATGCTGGGATCGTACCAACAAGCCCAATAGTACCGGCTATCGAAATATAAACATCATCGGTTGTGATGATATACCGTTTTATCTGCTCATGGTCTTCTGGGGTCAGGTACTTTAGATTCATCACGTTCACCGACCATCTGCTGAAATCCGTAACCCGGATATAAGGGTACGGCGTAGGCTGTTCCGAGAAAGCGTGACCCTTCGGCAGACGTTTCCCACCTTTGACGACGGCAATGCGTCCCAGTGGCACTACCTCCCAATAAGCCGGAATCGTCCCGATCTCCGTCCCCCGCAACTCCACCTGGTCGGCCTGGGCAACGGGGACGGGGCCATAGGTGAACAGGTGGCGCATCAGCGAGCGCTTGAGTTCGCGCGTGGCAGCGATGACGCGCTCGGTGGCCTCCCGCGCCTCTTGCACCGTCCGCAGCGCGTGGGCGATGGCACGCTGCTCGGAGAAGGAGGGAAGAGGAACCGGATGAGTTCCTAGAGCCCTAACCTGCAGATTGAACTTGCCGTCTGCGGCCTGCTTGCTGCAGGCGGCGAAGTTGATCATTGGACTGTTCAGCAAGAAATAGAGATAGCCGCGGTCAATCTGCTCGGAGGGAGATGCCTTTGCCAGAAATGAAGCAAAGGCCGCGACCGGAAAAGGTAGGTTCTTGACAATAGCCGTTCTACCCACATTGTGAACGCTGCCACTTGAACCCACCAAGAGGATATCATCGTCGTACAAGCGCTTGGCTGGAGAGATTCTCTTGTCAATTCGATACCGAATATCGAAGCTTACACGTCCATCTTGAATGTTTGGAATAGCAATTACTGGTACCCCATCTGAGCTCTGTTCAGACTTCCTCCAGGATATTCCTCGACTGAGATTGGCTACCGCGTCAAGCCGTACTACCTCCCACGTCTCCGGCAGCGGCCCCAGGGGCGTGTCGCGGAAGCCTTCGGACAACGCAAAGTCGCCAGGGCGCCAGGGCGCCAGGCCCCCTACATCCCTTGCGTCTTTGCGTCCTTGCGTCTTTGCGTTCAACTCCGCCCCCATCCTCGCACCTCCACCGGTCCCTCGATGGCCTGCAGGATTTCGTCCGCCCGGTAGACCCGGTTGCGGGCGTGGCCGGTGACCTCGCACAGAGCGCCAGGTGTCACCGAAAGTTTGAGCGTACCGGCGCTCACGCCGTCCATCGCCTGAGCCGGCCATCGCACTCGGCCCGGGGTAGGCGCGCGCCGCACGCCAGTATCGCCTCCAGGGCGCTAGCAGCACGGGCGGCAGAGAGTCTTTCCAACCGCACCATCTCATCCAGCACCCACAGCACCCCATGGACCCGGATGCCCTCTCGATCCGCCAGTTGGCGCAGCCGCCGGTCGCCAGTCAGCAACGTGGCGCTCTTGTACCGTGCCAGCACCAGCGCAAACAGATCGTTGACAGACACGGTACGGTGTTGCTCAGCCAGGGCGGCTACTTCCAGCACTTGCTCTGCCGGGAGTTCCTCGCTGCGCAGGCCCATGCTGACCAGGCTCTGGCCATCGGGCACCTGCAATTCGGCCACGATCACATCCGGCGCGCCAAACGTGTAAGGAAGCAAGAACATGGCTGCCAGCACTCCCCCGTTATGCAGGTCAACCAGAACGTTGGTATCAGCAATACACAGGGAGGGGGAATCCGTCATGGTGGGTGGCTTCCTCGTGCCAGAATTGGGTCAGGGGCATGCCAAGCAGTTCGGCCGCACGGGATGGGGAGATGACATCCTCGGCCAATGCGCGCAGCACGAACCGCTTCATCCGTCCTGGCTCTTCCGGTGGGATCGGGTCGCCCGGCTCCTGGTGGTGCCAGTTTTCCTGGCGAAACTTCTGGAACAGACTGGCCGCGACGGATGACGAGATGATGCCCAGGTCTTTCGCCCGGTAGACCCACGCCTGCATGCTGAGGCCATACTTGTGCTTGAGCAGATGCAGTTCGTACAAGTCGAGCGTTTTGCGATGGTCGCCCAGTTCGGCGCGGGCGACAGGTTCGGGCACCAGAAAGGCGGCGGCAAAGCGATAGGCGGCCTTTTCCTCGTCTACGTCCTCCACCGGTTCCAGCACCAGGTGGCCCAGTTCGTGGGCCAGGTTGAGACGCTGGCGGTCGCCCGGCGAGTTGCGCTTGACGACGATGACGGGCAGTGAGCCATTGGCCCACATGGTCAGGGCGTCGAATTCATCCGGCCCATCCACCATCCCCACTTTGATCCCCCTGGTTTCGAGGAGTTCGACCAGGTTTTCGATAGGATCGAGGCCGAGTTGCCACACCTGGCGCAATTCGAGCGCTGCCCGCTCGACTTCGTCCAGGCGGGCGATGCGGCGATTGATCTCGGGCAGGGTGAATCTCACGGGCGATCCGAACAGGCTCTCGACGTCCAGGTAGCGCTCCAGCCACTCCTGAGTTCGCCCCAGGACTGCGTTCTGGTCCTTGACGCGCAGCGATTTGCGGCGGCGGTAGACCGGCGGCGATAGCGAGACGCTGACCGGGTACAAAAAGTACGCTACCTTGACGTCCAGCGCCTGAGCCAGGCGAATCAACACGCCAGTACCGGGCACGTTGATACCGCGTTCGTATTTCGAGATCGCCATCTTGCTCACGCCTGCCGTCGTGGCCAGGTCGTCCATACTCAGACCCGCCATCCGGCGGGCCATTTTGATCCGTTCTCCCACGCTCATTTCGCTCCCCCTATGAGGAGCCACGTTCTCGCTTTAATGCTCCTCTGGTTTACATTATATCAGAAATTTTCTATTTTGTAAACCAGAACCGGAAATCTGTCACGGCGTCAACCCGAGGGCGTTCAGCACCTCGCGCAACGCCGCGTCAGCCCCGGCGCGCTCCTCCTCCGCCTCCCGCAACAGCGTCATCGCCTCCTCCAGCGGCAGCACCTCCTCCCCGCCGCCGGTAGCCACGTAGCGGCTGGGGCTCAGGTTGTAATCGTTGCGGGCCGCCTCGTCCGTCTTGATGATCGCCGCCAGCCCCTCCTCCGCCCTCCATTCGTGGTACAGCGCCGCGATGTGCGCCACGTGCTCGTCGGTCAGCTCGTTCTTCGGGCGGCCCTTGACGAACAGGGAACTAGCGTTGATCAGCAGGATCTCGCCCGGGTGCCGCCTGGCCTTGTTGAGCACCATGACGATGCCCGGCGCGGTCGTGTTGTAGAACAGGTTCTCCGGCAGCAGGACCACCGCCTCGATCAGGTCGCCCTTCGTCACCAGGTCCCCCTCGACGAAGGCGCGGCGGACGTCGCGCTCGCGGTTCGAGCCCTGGTTACCGCTGCCGCGGCTCACCGCGCCGGTATCGAGCACCACCGCCATGCACCCGCGCGGTTCGAGCGACGCCGCCATGTGCTGCACCCAGCCCCAGTCGGCGCTGGAGCCAGGCGGCGTGCCCCGCTCGAAGCGCCCGTAGGGATCGTTCTCGTACACGCCGGTGGGGATGTCCTGGTTCCACATCGGGTTGGCGGCCACCAGGTCGAAGCGGCGCAGCGAGCCATCGTCGTTGACGAAGGCGGGGCGAGCCATGGTATCGCCCAGCGCGATCTCGGCCTCCATGTCGTGGATGAAGGCATTCATGCGCGCCATGGCGAACGTGCTGGGGTTGATCTCCTGCCCAAACACCCGCAGCGGGGCCACCTCCGGCGGAAGCACCCGCCGCCCGTTCTGCTGGACGCCGTGTGTCTCCAGCAGCCGCAGATGGGCCTTGATGAGCAGTCCGCCTGACCCGCTCGTCGGATCATAGAGGGTCATCCCCGGCTGGGGGTCGAGCAGGCGGGCCATCAGCACCCCCACCTGGCGCGGGGTGTAGAACTCGCCCGCGCTCTGGCCCTGCCCCTCGGCGAACTTGCGCAGGAGGTACTCGTAGGCGCGGCCCAGGATGTCGGGCTCGACGTCGCGCAGGCCCAACCGGTGCTGGCCCAGCACCTGCACCAGTTCCCGCAGCCGGTCGTCGCCTACCATGCGCTGCCCCGCCTGCGTGGCGTTGAAATCCACCGCGTCAATCACCCCCGCCAGTTTGGGGTTCTCGCGCGAGACGGCGCGCACCGCGTCGGTGAGCGCCTCGCCCAGGCCGGTGGTCAGTTTCGTCAGGTGGCTCCAGCGGGCGGCCAGCGGCAGGTAGAAGCGCACCAGGTCGTGGTCGTCCTCGACCAACCGTTCGGCGGTCGCGCGGCTGCCGAACTCGTCGCCCAGGCGGGCGACCTCGTCGTCGAAGACGTCGGAGAGGCGCTTGAGGAAGACCAGCGGCAGGATGTAGTCCTTGAACTTGGGTGCATCCACCGGCCCGCGGATCTTGCACGCGGCTTCCCACAGCCAGGTCTCGAGGGTGGTGATGTCCAGGGTTTGGTTGT
>Ga0315289_10013162_pt1 | contig 11602 bp, 10 predicted proteins | sample YL17G11_40_MG_FD_203452 | JGI IMG/M metagenome (GOLD analysis project Ga0315289, IMG submission 203452) | Sediment microbial communities from Yellowstone Lake, YNP, Wyoming, USA - YL17G11_40 | ecosystem: Environmental > Aquatic > Freshwater > Lake > Sediment | place: USA: Wyoming | collected... | reverse complement strand
TTTGTTATAGAGCGCCTTGAGGAGCGCTCTTAGCCTGCTTCGCATTCTCCTTTGTTCCATCCCGGAACCACATTGCACATCGTCGTCTGCTCCTTGCACGACGTTTCGGGACCATTGCAGAGCCTCTCGCTGGCGTTGCACAGCCTGAGAAGTCATTGCGGGAGCGGAAGTCCGGTTTGCACGGCCTTTCAATCGCTTTGCAGGACCTTCAGAGTGCTTTGCACAGTTTCAGACCTCATTGCAAGACCTCGCGAGGGCTTTGCACGAGCTTCACATCGCTTTGCACGACCTTAACGTGACATTGCAGCAGGCGAAGATGACATTGCAGCAGTCAAATTCCCCGTTGCAGGACGTCAAGCTGTAATTGCAGCAAAAAACCGGTCATTGCACGGCGATCAGATTGCATTGTGCAAGGCGAAGACCCCGTTGCAGCGTCCGAAGAGGTCGTTGCACAAGCTGCGCGAGTAATTGTTACAAGAACCGGCGCGTTGCGCAGCCGAAGCGCCGGCCCCTTACCATGAGTAACGAGATGAGGTAACAGGTGAGGATTGTTGGGGGAACGGTAGGTGAGACCTGCGAAATCAGGCGGAAATTGCGTGTCCTAGCTCAGGGATGCCTTCTCGGCGGCCTGATTCTGGCAAACTCTGAAGGCGGGGAGATTCTTATTGAGAAATGAGCTTGGGGCGATCTACTGATCGCCTATATTGGGAAGCTTAAAGCCGTGAGCTTTGACGCCGAACTTATACCAGGCTGTCGAAAAAAGAAAACCACCCCCGAATGAATAACTTCGGGGCAGGCAAGACACAAAGGACGCCAAGAGGATAAAGGAATGGCTCATTCAATTAGAATTCCACAAACCTCTTGAAATTCTTGGCGGTTCAACCGTCTCGCGAAAAAGGGATTTTCAACAACCTGCTAATGTCGCGTCTCGCATGTCCTTTGAATAAGTTTTGCGGGTGAACTTCTTCCATCGCAAGCTGCATCAGAACGATCACAATATTTGACTCTTCGTGAAATCTCAAAAAAAGAGCAAAACACACACCCCTTACATCCCCTCTCCCCGACACACAAGCTTACGCACAGAGGGGACTGTTAGAGCTCAGTGCATGGCCTCTTCCATATCGCGAACTGAACGTCCCCTCTCGTGAGAGGCAAGTGGGGCGCGAGAGGGGAACGAGCCCGCCCGACCGCCGTCAGGCGGGCGAGGGGGTGTGTGCTTTTTTCGTGAAAGCTCAAGTTGATGTCTGAATAGATCTCTGCGTCGTGTTATTGACTTGTTCAAGGTTTTTCCGAGACTCGACCCTAGCCTTGTTTGTAGGGCAGAATGCTCTCCAGACAGAAACAGGTAAGCTCCTTTTCCTTCTCCCATTCTCTGCACGTATCAGGGAGCGGGCAAGTCGTGCACAATTGAGCAATCTGGATCTTATGCAGGTCGACTGTACCGGCGTCTTCATGGAGCTTCAGCAAAAGTTTCAGGTACTTGCCGGCGACGAGGCGATGGAGCCTGTCTTTCTCTTTGAGACCGAGCCACTCGAAGATACCTTTGTCTCCGCGCGAAGCGTTGCAGGATTTGCAGGCAGAGACCACGTTGTCTGCGGAGTCGTCGCCACCCCTGTTCTTTGGAATGAGATGGTCGGTTGTCAAGTCCGTCTTGGACCCGCAAAAGACGCATTCTTGCGGCAATTCCTGCTCGCGCTGCCATTCGCGGATCGTGCCGGCGATCGTAATCTCTCCGTCGCGGAGTTTATTGAAGCGTTCCGTGATGAAGCCGCGCTGGAGTGAACCGTAAGCAGAACGTGAGATCAGCTTCGCGTACTCGTAAAGAATCTCTTCCCGTATGGTCTTGACATACAGTGGTGGCATCGTGCTGATCCTCCGGATGTCACGTTATCCGCCAATCCGCCGAGCGTTCGCAGGCACTACGTTCACCCGCCGCTTTCTGGCGGGGACTATGCCTGCCCCGTGTTTCTTGCGGGGACCTTTCATAAAGTGTTAGCTGCCGTTTGCTCTCTGTGATTCTATTTAGTAAATTGGCTTATGCTCATTCAAACAAACACACTGCCGATGTTCAAGGGACCAGCTGTAAGCGAGGACTTCGATTCATCCGCACAGATAGTGCTGCACTGTGGCGACGTGCTCGATTTCTTGCGGACCGTGCCAGACGAAACATCGAAGCTAATCATAACATCACCGCCTTACAATCTCGGCAAGGAGTATGAGAATAGGACTGCAATAGAAAATTACCTCGACTTCCAAGATGAAGTAATCGGGCAACTTGTCCGCAAGTTGAGGTGCGACGGAAGCATCTGTTGGCAAGTGGGCAACTTCGTCGAAGAGTCGGAGGTGTTTCCACTCGACACATTGTACTACCCGCATTTCAAGAAATATGGGCTAAAACTACGGAATCGAATCATCTGGCGCTTCAATCACGGCCTGCATGCCAGCAAGCGATTCTCTGGCCGATATGAGACTATTCTATGGTTCACAAAATCGGATAGCTACACATTTAACTTGGATTCGGTCCGAGTGCCTGCCAAGTATCCCGGCAAGAGGCACTTCAAAGGACCAAAGCGTGGCTTGCCTTCGGGAAACCCTCTTGGGAAGAATCCATCTGATGTCTGGGAGTTCGTGGCTCAGGAATGGGACAAGGAACTTTGGGACATCCCAAACGTGAAAGCCAATCATCCAGAGAAAACAATACATCCGTGCCAATACCCGATTGAACTCATCGAGCGATGCGTCTTAGCGTTAACAAACAGAGACGACTGGGTGCTCGATCCTTACTGCGGTGTTGGCTCTGCGCTCATCGCGGCATTGAAGCATAAGCGGAGAGCTGCTGGCGTTGACAAAGAACAAGAGTACATCAAAATCGCAAGACAGCGAATCGAAGACTTCTACACTGGCAAACTGAAAATCAGGCCGCTTGGAAAACCCGTGTTCGAGCCGACTGGTCGAGAAAAGGTGTCACAGATTCCGGCTGAGTGGAAAGGCAATCGATATGGAGACACCAAATGAAAATCGTGGGTGTCTTCTCTTTCAACAAAGGCAAGGAAACTGTTGAGCAAAAATATCCTCAGTTGTTGCAGGAGGTCGAACAGGTCATAAGCCGAGTAAGCGCACAGAAAGCGAAGACGAAAGAGAGCCGAGAGAAGACGATGCCGGGAAGAATGCTTTTCAACCCCAAGGCTCTCAACAAAGCGTTCAAAGAAGAGTTTGGCAAACTTGGATGGAGGAACATCCGAGTTCGCTGCGATTATCCCACCCAATACTATAGCTCCGATTACAAGCCCACCGACCTTAAGAAAGGCGCATTTCGAGAAATGGACTTCATAAAGAAAGATCTCGGCATCGAAGTCCAGTTTGGAAAGTATGCCTTCATGGTGTACAACGTCTGTGCAAAAATGACGATTTTCAACAAGCTCGGCTACGTCAAAGCCGGAATCGAAATAGTGCCAATTAAGAAGTTCGCCGACGAGATGTCGACCGGAGTCTCATACTTTGAGCAGTTCGTTTGGGACTTGGAACATCGCGGCGTGTCCGACATTGATATCCCCGTCTTGATTCTCGGAATAGATAAGTAGTACGGCAGAGATCGAATGGCACTAGCGTTCAGCAAAACAATGCAGTGCTTTTGTCCCGACGAAGTCGGGACGAGCAAAAGCACTGAGCGACCACCATAATCAATCTCAATAATAAAGAGAGCGTCGTCTTGCCTTTTGTTAGTCGCCGCTGGCCCGTGCTCAACGTTATTCGCCATACAGTAGTCGTCGAATATCTTCTGGGCCTGCAGGTCGAGACGAGGCGCCGACACGTATGTAAACCCTATGGTCAACCATACACGGCTTGTGTTTGATTTCATGTACCTTCATCGCCAAGACGCATTTCTCAGGGTCATCTGGAAAGTCGAAAGCCCGGAGTTGGACAACAGGTGTGGGAGAGCAGGAACTCGTGACAATATTTGATAAGGCCAACTGAATTCCATCCAAGTCAGTCTTCTGGATTCCCCTTAGCATGCCCCGGTCATCAATGCCAAAGAGTATGACGCCGCCGTGCTTGAGGTTTGCGAGTGCGCAAACTTCCTGCGCCACCTTCTTGCTCTCAGGTACTTTCTCTTTGAATTCACAGTTTGTCGTTTCTCCGATAGAACGTAGCTCGTACATTGAGTGACCGATCTCGTCGATCAGAAACTGATCAAAGGCGAGCGTCATCTCTTCCAAGGTAAGGTTGGTTTTTGAGTCTGAGATGCCGACTACCGCAAACGGATATCTCAGCGGCAACGGGCGTAATTCCATCAGTCTGTCGCGAATCATCTCGAAACTGCTGACGCCGAGTGGCATTGTTTGAGTCGCTCTCTTCATCAGCACCACGACGACACCGCAATTTATCTTGCCAGCCTGAACGAACAGAGGGAGTTTTACGAAGATGTCGCTTTCGGCAAAAGCAAATTTGCCGAATTGAAACTCTACGCCGACTCCGTTTTTCGCTGCATTAAGGGAGGATATCCTCCGGCCGGGCGCTGTTCCAAAAACGAGCCGGACATCTGTCTGCCAATCAAAGCGGGCGAGCCCGTTTGACCCGTGCTGTTGGATGGACCGAAACGTTGATCTGAGGACTTTAATCGGTTCAATGGCTCTGGCCAAGTCGTCGAGTTCCGGCCGATTCAGTTTGTTAAGCCTATCCCAGCAACCTAAGAAACTGAGAACTGAATTGATGAACATATGGTGAATGACGGGATAATTGCATTAATGCTGATATCCACTCGTGAATATTATCGTGGGCCAGTGGCGGCTGCTATGCGCAAAGTCATGTCGCCGGTGAGGGCGATAGTGTAGTGATGGATCCGAACTTAGCCTGCTATTTGTGGTCGCGCCATCGTTGCCTCTGCAACGATGATTAGCGACAAGTTTTCTTTTGTTGAGCGTTTCTCCGCGAAATCCCGCCGCTTTCTCGCGGGGACTATGGCCTTTACGAAGTGTTAGTTGGAGTTGCCGCATTAGTCGAAGCGTAATCCAAAAAGGAGCTTAAGAAATCTCTTTATGGTCTTGTCGTAGTTGTCAATGTCACTATCCACGACATCTAGAGTTGCTTTCTCATGAATGAGCTTGTTTCTCATGTTGTAGTAGTGTTTGGCCTTGCTAACTAGTTCGGTTTCCATTCTCACTTTCTGTGAGACAAGCTTTATAGCATCATCCCGGTTTTCGAACAATTTCTTTAAGTTGACATTTGGAAACAGGTCAGGTGTGTGTACGACGAATTCCTTCAGTGCGATTTCGAAACTACTGTCCAAGAGAACAAGTGCGATTCTGTTTTTTGTTTCTAAGTGTTGTCTTGAGATGATATCTACTGCAGCTATTGCTTCGACAATGCCAAGCGTCCAGGGCTGTTTCTCAATTCGCTTTCTGTTCCTTGCTTTTAGGAGGTCCGCATGAGATTTATTCACGTGAGGCAATGGCGGCAGTACTAGTTTCCTATTTGCCTTGATCTCTTGGCTGTCGATGGTAATAATCTTGCCGGAAGTAAATTTGAAAACTCGGTTTTCCCAGTCTCCTTTGAGACCCCGAGAAAGCTTGCTGAAGTGTGCAACCAGTTGTATCAATGTTGGGCGAATCAGCAAGAACGCAACGTGGTCCGTATTAATATTCGCTTTATTACTTGTCCACGGCATCAGATTCGCAGGACCTTCTAGCTCCACGATTGCTCGACAAAGAGAGGCGTCAGGATGTGGAACACCAGCTTCCGCGCTGACATAATAGCCTACTTCTCTAGTCTTAAGCTCCTTGACGATCATTCTGTCATTGCAGTAGAAATAGACGCCATAGTTGCCTGCTTCCGGCACTCGGTCACGAATTAGCCCAGCGGTGATAGTGACCTGAATTGCGTTCCGTCCATCAGGAGAAACGGAAAAAGCCGCCTTTTCTGGAGAGTGTTCTGGCGGAAAGGCCCAGGTGTCGAAACTCGTTCGGGTGACTGCAGTCTTATTTACTGTAATCTTGCAGTGTCTTTGTAAGAAATGGTGATACACCTCTCCGAGATGTACTCTCAGTGCGTTGACATCCTCCTCAGAGATCGTTCTCCGGAGAGCACTTAGCTCAACTATAGTAATCCCTGGTTCAATAGCTGGTATCTCATATGCAGCCAGCTCCCACGAAGGCGATTCCAACCATTGCCTTGTAATATCGATTTGAAAAGAGCGGTCATGAACATGATGGGTTTTCATTGAGACTAACTCGCCGAGTGCGACAACGGCCCTCTTGCTCCCAACGCCAAATATTCCGATTGTGGATCCTTCAGGGGGATTCTTACTCCCACCTGGCGCGACCAGCAAACGCAAGTCCTCAAATCGTACTCCGCCTGCATTGTCTGTGATCGTGAGGAACTGTCGATCAAAATCCACATCGATATCAATCTGAAGGGAAGTTGATCGTTGAGAGAGGCTCCAAATGTCAATTGCATTATCCACGAGTTCACAGATGCCAGTTTTTAGGTCATAATCACTTATGATTGACCAGAACATCCGCTTTTCTGGCGTGGCATCAAGAGTAGTTATCTCTCTTTTGCGATCAACACTAGGCATAGTTATGTCCCGGAATGCTTGTTCGGATCCACGATCATGTTTGAAGGGAGTTTCGTCGCCGTCCAATTACACCTCTCCAGCTGGGGCAATTGCACATAACTCGTCTGAAGATGGATTGCGTTCTTCTCTGCCATCACGGCGCAAAGATGCAGTTCTGCGTCTATCTGAATCAAGCAGACTGAAGTCCGCTTGATTGCTTGCCAATATTCCGCCGCACTATGCAGTGTCCCGTTAAAGCTCTGAATTATCAATTCTCTCGCGTTGCGGGACATTGAGCGACCTCTTTAATCCTTATCAACAGAGGGACTGTCATTCTTCTGGTTGTCATGCGCCGGCAAGGCGAAACGGAGTTACTGCACATAGACATCATAATAGTCTTGAAGCGCTTGTCTCCATTTGGAGAACTGCACACTCAATTTGCCGAATTCCTCGTCAGAAGCAATCTTGCACTCATCGATATAATAACCGTCCGTCTTCCCAGTTAGCTTTATCAGTATATTCACGGGTTTCTTGGAAGGACCTAGGAGATATTGTCCGCCAAGAGTTGCTCTCTTCCATAGCGACACTTTGATTGGATCCTTCCAATCCTTCTCATCGCCGTCTGGCAAAGCATATTCAGCGGTTTGAATGAGGTCGACGTAAGCCGCAAGAGCGTGCGGGTTTTCAACGCTTCGCGGAATAGATGATTTTTGTTCAGCAGATGCTCTCCTTGTGTCGAACAGAATCCGATAAGGAAGAGCAGGGCAGGTAAACCAGGTGTCTTCACATTCGAGCCTGTAATAGTTGAGCACGTGGCTGCCCTTGACTTCTGGGATTTCCGGTTTGGTTGCTCGGTCAGAGGGCAGATCACTCAATATCAGTTGGATAGCTGGGACAATTCGGTTGATAAGATTGAGTTCGTCAGAATCCCAAGTTGATTCGCCTTTCCACACGACAAGTCCGTCCTTGTTGCGGAATTCAATCGAGATGGTATGCGTGTATGACAGCATTTGTTCAGCAGATTGTTCGCTAACCGTGGTCGACCTAGTTGCGAGAGCACTTACAGCCCGAGCGATGCTAACGCCTAAGCCGGATGTGGCACCTGCGCCCGAACTAGTCACAATAGCAAACGCTTGGACATTTGTAGAGGCCACTGCCGAAGACAATCGGAACTTGTCACTGCGTTCAGTTTTGTAGAGTACCGCCACCACGTATTCGGGCGAGGAAATATCAATCGAAAATCCTCGACGCTTGAGAAGATAGGATAGCTTCTCACGAATTCTGTCGGCGGTCAGTTGTTCGTTGCCAAGTAGTGGGACGGTCGAGCCGGAAAGGTCGATCTTCAACTTGGAAATCGTATTGATCGGCTCACTTGATTTCAACGATCGAATCCACGGCTGCGGTACTCGTAGCGATGGCACGGTCGCACAACCAAGAATCATCATTGAGAAGAAAAGTGGAAAAAGTGTGCGTCTGACGTCCTTCATTTTCTGGTTCCCTTCATTTGTCACTGAGGACGGCTTGCTGGCGTCTGAAAACGCATTGCGTTCTTCTCTGCCATCACGGCGCGAAGATGCAGTTCTGCGTCTATCTAAATCAAGCAGACTGAAGCCTGCTTGATCGCTCGGCAAGGTTTAGGTAAGCCGCCTGGCGCAACCACGCCGGTGTTTTGGCCGCTATCGAACGGCTCATTTGCCCGCGGCAGAGCAAATGCAGCCATCACAACTGATTTCGTTTTCCAAGACTCAACATCGCCATTAGCAAATGAGCGAGCGTCGTATTGCCCATCATTTTGCGGCGTTTGCGGAAGAGCGCTGTACTCATTTATCAGTTCCCTCGATAGGTTTCTCTTCGTCTAATTTGCGAGGTGAGACAGTGATGCTATCCATTTTAACAGCGGCGAATGAACTTTCCGACGACAATGAGTCGAGAATTGTGGAGATGCTTGTTGCCGAAGATGCAAGTTGTCTCAGCCTCTTATTCTTGATCGCTGCAGTATCGATTACGCGTGATGCCATCAACGAAGTGTACAATGCATGACTTCTTTGAGATATTTGAGCAAGAAGTTTCTCCTTCTCTTCCTGTAACTGCCGCTTTCTCACAGCTCGTGTGAGCATCCAGGTTACATCGTATGCCCAGGTTTGGGTAATTGCATCGGTAAGTTCATCGTGGTGAGTAACGGAGTCACCCTCTTGGTATGCTCCGCTAGTCCCGAAATAGACAGGTACACTCACCTCAACTTCCCCCGTCACTTTCCTGAACTGCCGGCTCTCTATCGTGAGCTTCTTAATAACGAATGCTTGATAATAGAATCTCATTGTCTGAGTTGTGTCCTGCAAGAAGAGATCTGTGATTCTCTCAAGCTCATCGGAAGGGAGACCAAAGAATAGATCACCAACACTCTTGCCTACGGGAGGTTCCCATTCAAAGGCGCCGGCACACTCAATGTGCCAACTGAACTTTGCATATTCCGACATACCGAAGTGCGTTGACGCGTTTCCGACAAATGGAATCGAAGCTGCCAACTGAGCGGAATAATTGCGACTGAAGATACTTTCGATCCTCTTGCTCCTGACCCCGTAATTGTAATCCTGAAAAATATATTGGAGCGTCGGGGGTGAGATTATGTACCGAAGTGAGTCGCCTCTGTATATCCTGAAACTACCTAAGACTGTGCGGCAAAAGTTGGTTGCATCTTTGAATAGGTAAGTGTTGGGTTTGCCGAATTCGTCGAAACCGTTCATTGTACCTGCAAGGGATGATGCGTCATTGGAGCTTGATCCAGTCAATCTCAGTGGAACGGTTGTCTTGATATCTTTATTGACAGTGAATGAGACCGCTCTGGTTCTGATCCCTTGAGGCAATTCAGCATAGACAAATACAGTTTTCCCCTGTTTCACATTATTCTTATAGGAAACGGTGTCTTGCCCTGCAAAATCAACATCCTCGAATGCGGCTGTCTCCTTTGCATCGCCAATACCAACTCGTGCAGTGGCGGGATGTCCTGTTTCGTTCCTGAGTAATAGCTCAACCGACTTGTTGCATCCTGAAGATAAGAGTAGGAGCAGAAGAACGCTGCGAGTCAAACTCCTGTTTGAATTGTGCATTTCCATCTCCTTTATGTTTTGTGTGAGAATAACTCTCTGTTCCGCAAATGCGCCTTAACGCCTGTGAAAACGCATTCCGTTCTCCTCTGCCATCACGGCGGAAACATTCAGTTCTGTGCACATCTAAATCAAGCGGACTGGAGCCTGCTCCGTCGCTCGTCAAGGTTTAGGCAAGCCGCCTAACGTCTGGCGTAACCACGCGGCAGTTTTTGCCGCCACAAACGATCAATTCGCCCGCGGCAAAACTGTGGAGCGACCGCAACTGATTCTTGAACCAAGCTTTCGCAGAGCCATATCAAATGAGGGAGCGTCGCGCTTGCGCTTGTTCGGCGCCTGCGTACACAATCGGTTGAGGTCGTTCAAAGGAGTTGTTCCTTACTTCACTGATTCCGGTGGAAGAATTTTATCAAGCTCTTCTCGAAGTTGGTCCAAGAAATTATTGATTGGCGGCGTCACGACCGCCGCAATAATTCCGGCAATGTATAGAGCAAGAAAAAGGAGAAAAAAACCGAATATGTATCTTACGATCGTAAATTGAGCGAACTTCCACCCGAACAACTTCTCCAGAAGGCCGAATTTTGTAACTGGGTAAGAAATGATGCTAATTGTCAACAACCACACGGGGAAGAACAAAACTATCCGCCAAATCTCTCGGTATGCAAGTAGCCAATAAGCGATGACCCCGATAGTCGAGTAGCTGAGAATATTTTCAAAAGTTGTTAGCCGCCAAGATGACGGTCTCTTGGGAAACTTTGCCCACAATTCAAGCCAAACAATTACAGTAAGAGTAAGGAATACAAAAGAAAGGGCATATCCAATCGGCTTGAGCGCTAAGTTGTATGAGAATACGGTAAGGGCCGTGAAGACTCCAAGAACTGAAATTAGCTTGTGATTAATGTCTATGAACTCAGATAGAGTATTCTTCTTCGGTTGGCTACTGGAAGCATGCTGAGTGTTTGGTTGACTGTCGGTCATCTTATCTCGGGATGATGATCAGTAGTTTGGTGCGCTGGCGCCTCGCTCGTCTGAAAACGCACTGCGTTCTTACCACCGCAGCGTGTAGTGTAGATCTCGTGCTGCGGTTTCACAGCCTATAAGCGCAAAGACCTCCTTCATCGCTTGTCATCGCGAATCCAGAGGTCTATCCCCCCTTAGATCTCTGAGCGGCGGGATGGAAATTATCTCTGGCAAAGTACCCCGGTGCACTCTCAAAGTCAATCGGCTAAAACACTGAATTTTTTTGTAGGCTGTTTAGCCTAACGGGTGTCGGACAAAAATGAATTTTGGCCGCACAGGCATTGGGTTAACCGCGTTGCAGGTCGACCTCTTTCCAATATTCGTTTTAGCCGCTTTCTTTTGAAAAGCCCCGCGGAGCGGGATCCAAAAGAGGAAAAGCGGCAGAAAGGCCCGCTGTACGGGATCCCGCCTTGTTTGGGATGTTCTTATTGTGGCGGGAAAATTTTGTCGAAATCTCCGCCTGAGGCGGATGCGCCTTTGGCGCAGTAACTCCCCGTGACAGACCTCCCTCCGCACAATCCATCATTTCACCCCCGTCGAGAGAGGAAGGCCTCCAGAATGCGCTGCACATTGGGGGTGAAATGAAACCCGCTCGACAAAAGCCGTCCAACACACCTGCTAGACGATTTCGACCTCCAGAGAGAACAACGTCCCTTGTCCCGAAATCGCGGCATGCGGGGAGATGCTTGACCCGTGAGTTCACATCTCGGCCCGGATGGACGATGCCTTGGAGATGGAGTTCACTTGACGGGCCGAAATGTTGGCTTGTGGGCTGCAGCATCATCGTGTGTTCGATTTCGGGAAAAGTTTCTTTGTGGCACTTTCTTTACTAAAGAAAGTGCCAACACTACCAAGCACCACAGCTTTCTGCCGAGACGTCGATGCCATCAAGCTTGTTACACTTCTCGACTGCGCTCGAAGTGAC
>Ga0315289_10013161_pt1 | contig 11603 bp, 8 predicted proteins | sample YL17G11_40_MG_FD_203452 | JGI IMG/M metagenome (GOLD analysis project Ga0315289, IMG submission 203452) | Sediment microbial communities from Yellowstone Lake, YNP, Wyoming, USA - YL17G11_40 | ecosystem: Environmental > Aquatic > Freshwater > Lake > Sediment | place: USA: Wyoming | collected... | reverse complement strand
CGAAGGACCCAGCCGGGTCTTTCAAAATAAGCAGGCGGCAGCCGGTCGGTGCGCAGCCCTTTACCTCGGAATCGGCCCCGATCGCGCTCACCGCCAAAGCGCGGCGCATTCCTGAGTGGCAGCTAGTGATGAACTGCCCGGGCCCGGTGCCCAGGAGTCCGGCGGTCAGCAAGGAACCGATCGAGGAAGTCGAGCTGGTCCCGATGGGGTGTGCGCGCCTCAGGATATCGGTTTTCCCGGTTGCCAAGTGACTCGCGGCTTGGCCGCGCGAAGGAGTATCACGATGAGAATACGCGGGACACATTTACTGTTGGCTGCGACGCTGATCGCAGCGGCGTCTTGTGCCCTGACCGTCGAAGAGCGCCCGGCTTTTGGCGTCGAGAAGGCTGTGCCTTCGTTCCACGGTCAGGAGAGGTCCAGCATGGACGAGGCATGTTCAACGGCAAGGCGCGCGATTGAGTCGAAGCTCGATGTGCTGGGCGAGGAGGCCATGCGCCAGCCGAACGGGCCGAGCTACGAGTTCTTCGCCAAGCTGCTTCCACCGCTCAGGTACGTGGACGCGCCCTTCTTTCACTATCCCATTGTGCTCAGTGCGCCCTCCGCCACGGTCAAAGCGCGGTTTATCAGCAACGGCAGTTCCGTCAATGCCCTCGCCAGGCAGCTCAATTGGAAGTCGGAAACCGGCAATCCCGTCACGTTCTACCTGGGCGAATACGGTTCGGTGTTCGGCGGCGACCTGCATTACCTCGAAGGTCCACACTACGAGAACGACTACCTGCCCATCGTGCGGACCCGGTATCGGCATGGGGATGCCGAGGTCACTGAAGAGGCCCTTGCCGGCATAGACTATGCGGAGAATGGTGTGGTATTCCTCCGCTTCACAGGTAAAGGCAAAGTGATCGCCCAGCTTTCACTAAGCGCCGATGCGCCGCTTCCCACGGCGAATGGAGTGGTGAGAGACCCCCAGGGCGGCGCGCTCTTATGGTTCGACGAGAACTGGAAATGGGCCCCTGGAGCACAGAGGCTCGTAACCATCCTGTCGCCTGATCGCCCGGTCCTGCTTGCCGTGCCCACGAAGCCCGTCCCCTCCGAACTCCCGAAGCTCGATGCCTCGATCTATGATGCCCAGAGGAGCAAGTGCATCCGGACCTGGCAGTCGTTGCTCGACCGCGGGATGCAGGTCGAGACCCCAGAACCCGTCGTGAACAATGCCTGGCGGTCGCTCATCATCGGGACGTTCGAGCTCATCAAGGACAACGACGTCAACTACAGCGCGGGCAACCAGTATGCAAAGATGTACGTCGGCGAAGGTGGAGATGCCGTTCGCGCCCTTGCGCTCTGGGGCCATAAGGATGATGCCCGCCGCCTGTTGGTGCCGCTGATGGACTACAAGCGCGATGACCTGCTGTTCCATCAGGCGGGCAAGAAGCTGCAGTTGCTCTCCGATTACTACTGGCTGACCCATGACGCAGGCTGGTTCACCGAGCAGCGCAACCGCTTGGCGGTGCAGGTCAACCGTCTGGTCAACGAGCGTGAGCCCGGGACCGGACTCGCGCCGAGGGAGAGTTACTGCGGCGACATCCACACGCAGGTCTATTCGCTCAATTCCAACGCGAACGGCTGGTCTGGTCTGCATCACTTCTCGGCAGTGCTTGAGGACATGGGAGACCACACCGAGGCACAGCGGCTTGCAGACTCGGCGAAGGAGTGGAGGCCGCGTCTGTGGGATGCTTTCGAGAAAAGCGTTCGCAAGGACGTGAATCCGCCGTTCGTTCCCATGGCCCTCTTCGGCGAGGAGCAGCCATACGATCCTTTGACCGCCACCCGCCTCGGTGGGTATTGGGATCTGGTCGCGCCTTACGTGCTCGCATGCGGCTTCTTTCCCTATGATTCCCAGGAAGCCCACTGGATCACGGACTACCTGGAGCAGAAGGGCGGGCTGATGATGGGCATGGTCCGCACCCACCCCGAATCCGACTTCTGGGCGGTCACCCAGAACATAGATGACCTGTACACCCTGCGCTATGTCCTGGTGCTCCTTCAGCGCGATGAGGTTGATCGGGCGCTGGTCAGCTTCTACGGCAAGCTGGCGCAGGGACTCACCAGGGACACGTTCATCGGCGCGGAAGGCACATGCCCCATGCCTATCGATCAGCTCGGCTCGTCCGCCATAGCTTCAGCGACGGCGGGCCGGCAGATGTACCTCCCGCCGAACAGCGCGAGCAACGCCTTCTTCCTCGCGATGCTCAGGTACGTGCTGGTCCAGGATTGGGATATGGACGGCGACGGTCGCCCCGATACTCTGCGCCTTATGTTCGCCACACCGCGCCGCTGGTTGGAGGACGGCAAGAGCATCAAAGTCGAGAAAGCGCCCACTGCGTTCGGCGAGCTGTCCGTGTCCATGACCTCCCACCTGGAGAAGGGATATGTGCTCGCCGAGGTCACTGCACCCCCGAGGTCTCCGGATCACTTCCTCCTCCGCGCCCGGCTTCCCGAAGGCTGGAAAGTTGTCTCCGCTGAGATAGCCGGCAAGAATCTGCCGGTCGATGCCCAGGGGACTGTGGATGTCACAGGGTTGCAGGGCAAGCTCACCGTCAGATTCACCGCCAAGGCGCAAAGGCCGCCAGGATAGGCGGGAGGGCGAAGCTCCTGCTGAGCCGTGTCTTCGTAGCGCCGCCGGCCCGGCGGCATATGCCGGCAAGCTGCCGGCGCTACGTGCCTGGGGAGGGCGAAGCTCCTGCTGAGCCATTTGGAGTGCGGCCGCGGCTCGTCCGCCGTAGCTTCAGCGAAGGCGGAAGCTGCCGCTTTGTACCCCAGCCGCTTCCCGACTGCCCCGTTCGATGTTGGGAGTTGGACGTTGGATGTTGAACGTTCGCCTCCCCCATGTAGGAGGCGATTCCAATCGGCGACCCTTTGGACTGCGAAAGCGCAGTCGGCAAAGCTTTCGCTTTCGCAGTCCCCCCTCCGAGGCCGCCACCGCAGGGCAAAGCGGCGATCACTCGCCGCACTCCAAAGGCAGGAATCCGCCCGTCCCCCGCCGAAATACTACAGACGTGAGAAACACACTCTTCTGCGGCGACAACCTTGCCATAATGCGCGAGCACCTCGCGGACGAGTCGGTGGACCTGGTCTACCTCGACCCGCCGTTCAACTCCGCGCACGATCATCATGTTTTTGGCCCCAAGGAACTCCTGGAGAACAAGGAGTTCGACTTCCCCCGCGGCTGGTCCCTCCGCTCCGGCGGCGGGGGTTGTGATGAACGGATTGTGCAGGTGATGGAGTATGTGGCGCGATACACTTTCGATATATGAGCAAGCTAGTCTTATCCTCGTGTTGGTTCAGACGGTTGTGCTCGCATTGGCTGCCTTCGGAGCTCTCTGGTACGCATGGGATAACCGCAAGATCAGACAGATAATGTGGAGGCAGGTTTTCGGTAATCGGCCTCGCCTTCAGACGGATTGCGCTACGAGCATCGCTTCGGTTCGGGGAGTCCCTGAGGACATTCATGTGAGCTTATCAAACGTGGGTGCAGGAAGTGCGGTGGACATAAAGGGCGAAGTCCGGCGCAACTGGGACGGAGGCGTGGTACATTTTCCTTACCCCTCGCTGGATTCCACACGATCACAGAACGCCAGTATGTCTAACGTACACGCGGGTTTGGCAAATCACCTGAGTGCCCGACAAGTGGCACTTCTTGACATTTCCGTAGAATACCAAGATACGTTTGGCGCAACCTACCGTTATAAACAGACTCAAGAGTATGATCCTACTGCCAAGAAGTGGCATGTTGTACGTACAGATGCCTGATAGTGGCCGCAATGATGATGCATGCCTGTGTTCCGCTCATCGTCATTTATCCCTGAGCATCGTTCCGGCAGGGAGTTCGACTTCCCCCGCGGCTGGTCCCTCCGCTCCGGCGGCGGGAAGAAGCTGGTGAGGGAGGGCGAGCAGCCGGGGCTACAGATGTAGCTAGCGAAGCATAAAGGGCAGGCACATTGCCATCAGCAGGAGGAGTGAGATATGGACTATACGAGTATTGAGCCGTATGTGCTAATCATGATTGTGCCTGCGCTGCAAGGCATCGGCTGGGTGATCCGTAAGCAGACCGAAAAGCGGGTCGAGCTTGCCGTTGACGTTGCTTTGGGGGAGTCCAAGTTCTCCGGCGATACCGGCAGGATGGAGCTATACTCCTATGAGGTAAGGGTATGGAACTACAGCAAGACTACCGCAGAGGACGTCCTCGTCGTTATCTACTCTGCTGAGGCCAACGAGCGATGCTTCACTATCAGGGAGATAGTCCATGACTCCCCATTCGTGGTGTACCTGCCGTCCGATTTCGGTACGCCGAATCTGGTCATATTGAGATGGAAAGGGTTCTTCCGGGAATGCAGGAGGCGCATTCCTGTGCACATACCTCGATCCTCCATGATAGACATGGTGCCCTTTCCCAAATAGCCCATTCATCTTCTGCTACCGCTGATGCGCTGTCGGCGCCCACGGTCTGCTACGCCTCCGCGCCTCTTGCATGAGGGCGAGTAGCCACGGGTTGGCGTACAGTAGGTGCATTCGTGGCTTGCGACATGAGGATGGCCCGACAGGCGAAGAATGGAGTGTGGTCGCAACATGGATGTGGAAGCCAGCGAAGAAAGCCCCAAGACGGACGGCATGTGTGACCTCGAGGAGCGTCTACCTGCAGTAGTGAGGCTCCTCCCGAAGGTGCATCAGTACGGCTTAGGGATTGCCCTCTGCCTCTACATTGTCGGGTTCGTTATCACGAACATGTTTCTTGCGTCCTTCGGTGCCGTCAGCTTCGACATCGTCAGCACTCGGTATGTGCTGGCTGGCCTGATGTTCGGCCTCTTTGTGGCCGCCGTCGTGCTTCCCCTTCACGGGCTGTTTTTCCAGCTTGTCCGAAGGCACGGGGAACCTCTTGGCGCCATAGCCTCGCACACCCTGAAATATTCAGTCAATACATACATAGCCATAGCCGCTGGTGTCTTCGCGGTACAATCAATCAGCAGTCTGCCGGCCTGGATGACGCTTCGCAGCTTTGTCTTGTTCCATCCCGGATGGGTAAGACTCTTGACCCTCGTGGTCGTGAGCTACCTCGTTTCAGCCGTGTTAATACTTGTCGGGGTGGTCGTAGCACGACGAACAATGGCGAAGCGACCCGCGGACTACCGGGCAGAGTATGCCCCTCTGGCCGGATGGGCGAACTTCTACGTATGGGCTGTGGCGGTCGCGATAGTAGTGCCCTTGTACGGTAGCCAGGTCTATCCTTACATCCCGCAGCAGATGGGTGGCGGAGAGCCGATCAGAATCGCCGCCGTTGCCGCCAAGCCGGACGTGCAGAAAGAACTCGCGCGTGCTGGCAGGGAGATCTATCTCATTGACCGAACGTCTGGCAGGACCGTGTTCCTCTGCGTAGACGAGAAAAAGAAGTCTCGGCGTGTCCTTGAAGTGAACAACTCGGAAGTACTCAGCATAACTCACGACCTCTGATTAAGTTGCCATGCCGTCAGTAGTCGCCTCTCTGCTCTCCATAGCAGGCGCCGCCGCAGTCCAAATCGGTCGGTTGCTTCCCCTGTGGAGTCTGTGCTGCCCAAGTGCCCATCCGCGTCTATCTGCGTTCATCGGCGGTAGAGGGAACACTCCCTCGTTTGGCGAAGCTAATCCTGTAAAGGAGGACGCCATGCCAAAACTTCCCGAGCCGACCGCTGGCGATACAAGCTGGTTCGTGCACGACCGCTTCGGCTTGTTCATCCACTGGGGGATTTACTCCGTCGCCGGGCGACATGAGTGGGTGAAGAACCGCGAGCGCATCACCGACGAGGAGTACCAGAAGCACTTCGACCACTTCGACCCCGACCTCTACGATCCGGCGGTATGGGCGCGCGAGGCGAAGAACGCGGGGATGAAGTACTTCGTCGTGACCAGCAAGCATCACGACGGCTTCTGCCTCTGGGACTCCAAGCTCACCGACTACAAGGCGCCGAACACGCCTGCCGGGCGCGACCTGCTCAAGCCGATGGTGGAAGCATTTCGGGCCGAGGGCTTGAAGGTCGGGTTCTACCACTCCCTCATTGACTGGCATCATCCGGAGTTTCCGATTGACCGGCATCACCCGATGCGCGACAACGCGGAGTATTATGAGAGCCAGAAGCACAGGGACGTCCGCAAGTACGCGGAGTATCTGCACGGCCAGACTCGCGAGCTGCTGACTCAGTTCGGCAAGATTGACGTAATGTGGTTCGATTTTTCCTATCCCGGCCGCGGTACCGGTCTGGCGGGCGGCAAAGGCAGAGACGACTGGCAGTCCGAGAAGCTGGTGAAGATGGTACGCGAGCTCCAGCCGCACGTGATCTTGAACGACCGGCTGGATTTGCCTGAAAGCGCGGACATCAGGACACCGGAGCAGTATCAGCCGGCCGGGTGGCTGCAGGTTGACGGCAAGCCGGTCGTGTGGGAGGCATGCCAGACGCTCAATATCAGTTGGGGCTACGACCGCGATGCGCTCCATTGGAAGTCGGCGGATATGCTCGTCCGCATGCTGATTGATGCTGTGTCGAAGGGCGGCAACCTGCTGCTCAACGTCGGTCCGACCGGGCGCGGAGAGTTCGAGCCGAAAGCGATCGAGCGCCTTCGCGCCATCGGCGAGTGGATGCGCCAGCACAGCCGATCAATCTACGGCTGCACCGCGAGCGACTTCAGTCCGCCGCCGGACTGCAGATACACGCAGAACGGAAACCGACTCTACCTCCACCTTTTTGCCTGGCCTTACAAGCACGTTCACCTCGAAGGCCTGGCGGGCAAGGTGGAGTACGCCCAATTGCTGAACGACGGCTCGGAGATCAAAAGGATCGAAGTTGACCCGAAGCAGAAGCCTCAGAACACGACCATGAGCGGCAGGGAAGGCATACTCACCCTCGAGCTTCCCGTAATCAAGCCGGATGTGATGGTGCCGGTGGTCGAGCTGTTCCTGAAGTAGCGCCGGCGGCCCGCCGGCAAATCCCGGACAAAGCCGGCAAGCTGCCAGCGCTACGGCGGAGTGATGAACCAGTGAATTGCATAACTTTGCTTGCCCTGCTCATCCTGCTGCCCGTCTGTGCGCGCGCGGATGATGTCTACCGCATCCGTACCCTCTCCGAAGGCGAGCTTATGAAGACCTATACGAGCATTATGCTCGACGCCTGCCGCCATTCGGAGCGGGAATGGCACGATTCCTCATTCGATCCTCGGGCGGGCCATTGGGGCACCGGGATAAGCGATGGGAACGAGGGCATACGCGCCATCTCGGAGATGGTCCTCACCTGCGCAGCGCTTCTGAAGTACTCCGGCGCCCTGAGGGATACCGAGCGCCGGGACTACATGAGCAAGGCCAGGGCAGCGATTCGCTATGCCGTCGCTACTCATGTGACCGGAACGCAGAAGTGCCCGGATGGCAGGCAATGGGGAGGTAGCTGGCAATCGGCCATGTGGACAGGCACTCTCGCATTCGGGGCCTGGCTCATGTGGTCTGATCTGGACCCCGATCTGCGAAAGGATGTCGAGCGCGTCGTGGCCTCCGAAGCAGACCGCTTTCTCGGCAGCAAACCACCGGGGGCTCGCTGGTTCGACACCAAAGCCGAGGAAAACGGCTGGACATTGATCTGCTTGTCTGTCGCCCCGAACATGTTCCCCTCGCATCCCCACGCTGAGGCCTGGAATGAGAAGGCCATCGAATACATGATGAATACCCTCTCGGTCCCGCGTGACCTGCAGGACAAGAGGGTCGTTGACGGACGTCCGGTCAGCGAATGGGTGTCATCACCGAATCTCCATCCGGACTTCACGCTCGAGAACCATGAATTCTTCCACCCTTCATACGTTGCGTGCAGCAGTTACTTCCTTGGGCAGGCTGTGATGCATTACGCCTACGCTCATCGTCCCATTCCGCAGGCGGCAACTTACCACCTTATGGACACCTGGGGGACGTTCCAGACCATCATGCTTCCGTGCGGAGAGAGCGTCTTCCCTCAGGGAATGGATTGGGAGCTGCACGGCCTCCCCTACATCAACCTCTTTGCATTCCTCGCCACCAGTATGAAAGATCCCCTGGCGGCCCAGTGGGAGAATGCCGGTCTGCAGTACATACGGGCGTGGCAGAATATGCAGGGCGGCGACCTGGCGGTTCCCGGGTCTCGACTCGGATTCACCAGACACGCCATCTTCGCCGAGCAGGTCACATACGGTTACCTTGCACACAAGCTGTTTGGAAGGGAGGGCGAGGGTCCCCCCGAGCCGTATGTCACGGTGGATCGCCAAACCACGGCTCAGCGGGAGCTTCGTCCTCCCGAATGCGTGCGGCACTTCAGCTCGATTGGCGTCATCCTGCACCGCACCCAAAGCAAGCTCCTGACCTTCTCCTGGAAGTACAAGATCATGGGAATGCTTGCGCCGATTGGGGAAGGGCACGAGGGCAATCCTCATTTCACCGTGCCGATCACCAACGGGTTTGTGGGCTCTATTGAGCTGAACGCGAGCGGCGATGCAGGGATGAAGGTCGTCTAACGTACCTGGAAAAAGACCTCGAACGGGTTCGAGACGGCGGGCGAGCTGCTTACGAACGGCGGCCTGCTGAGTTGCACTCTCAAGCTGACTTCCATAGGCGAAAAGACGGTGGTCTACCAGGACCGTGTCACTGCGCTGTCGGATGTATCCGTAGAGCGGGAGCTGGGCGTTCCGGTCGGTATCGAGAACGACAGGCTCACGGGAGGCAAGAGGGTTGTGTACCATCGGGGTGGCAAGATCGTTTTCGATTGGCAGAAGCCTCAGCAGACCCCGTTGGGGCGGGAGTTGACCTCCCGCCCCATCCCCGGCCCATGGGTCAACGTGGATGGACGACTGGGCGTTGTAATGGTCGCGGGGTCAGGCCTCACCTACAGTCAGGCCGCCGAGTACAATGCGCAGGCGGTCTATGCAGACGTCCTCTACGGTTCGTTCTCAGACCGGCCGCGCAACTTCAAGGACGGCGATCAGGTGGCACGGCGGATCGTGCTGTTCTTCGCAGAGGTCTCACCCGAAGAGACCTCAGCCCTGTCGCAGTCCCTCAGGATCGAGGAGAAGCCGGACGGCCGGGTGCTTCACTTCAGGCTTCCCGAAGGCGGGGAGGGTGAGGTCTTGCTGCTGTCCTTGAAGAGCGAAACCAACTCGTGAGGGAATGGACCAGGAACGGCAATGAGACAAACCAGGCGGGAGTTTCTCAAGACATCGGCGGCGGCATTGGCAGTGGGAGGCATCGGCATGGCTCAGGCGCAGGAGAGCAAACCGAACTTCATCATCATCTACACCGACGATCATGGATACGGCGATCTCGGCTCCTACGGCTCGAAGGAGATGCTGACCCCGAACCTGGATGCGCTGGCGAAGAACGGAGTCCGGTTCACCAACTGGTACTCGAACTCGCCGGTGTGCTCGCCGTCCAGAGCCTCCCTCCTGACCGGATGCTATCCTGCGAGAGCAGGGGTTCCGCATATCCTCGGCGGCAAGAGGAACACGCCGGGCCTTCCGGTGACCGAGCTGACCATCGCCAAAGCCTTGAAGTCGCTGGGCTATGCGACCGGAATCTTCGGCAAGTGGCACCTCGGCGTCGCGAAAGAATACCGGCCGAATCCCCACGGTTTCGACGAGTTCTTCGGCTTCCTGGCAGGGTGCGTTGACTACTATTCCCACATCTTCTACTGGGGGCAGGGAAAAGGCGTAAACCCCGTCCACGACCTCTGGCATAACGAGGAGGAAGTCTGGGAGAACGGGCGTTATCTGACCGAGCTGGTCACCCAGAAGGCCGTCGGGTTCATCGAAGCGGCAGCCGATGCGCCTTTCTTCCTGTACGTGCCTTACAACGCACCGCACTATCCGATGCACGCGCCGAAGGAATACCTCGACCGCTTTCCGAATCTGCCGCCCGACAAGCGCATTATGGCCGCCATGATCGCCGCCGTGGATGATGGGGTAGGGGAGATCGTGAGCGCGCTTAAGAAGACCGGGCAGTACGGGAATACCGTCATCTTCTTCTCCAGCGACAATGGTCCTTCCACGGAAACGCGCAACTGGCTGGACGGGACGGAAGACCTCTATTACGGCGGGAGCGCAGGCATCTTCCGCGGGCACAAGGGCAGCCTCTTCGAGGGCGGCATACGCATGCCGGCGATCCTGAGCTGGCCCGGCGGCATTCCTTCCGGACAGGTGTGCGAAGAGGTCGGGGCCATGATGGACATCTTCCCGACGCTTCTTGAGATCGCCGGCGGTGAACTCCCGAAGGATCGAACGATTGACGGCGCGAGCATCCTCCCCGTGGTGACCGGGAGCGCTCCGAGTCCCCATAGGCAGCTCTTCTGGGAGTACGGTGACCAGCTCGCCGTGCGTCGGGGCGAGTGGAAGCTGGTGCTGAACGGCAAGCTCGATTTCGGACGGACACAGCCTGACGCGGTTCATCTCTCAAATCTCGAGACCGATCCGGGCGAGCGAGTTAATCTCAAGGATCAGGAGACTGGTCTCTTGGCGGAACTGACCCGCGCCGCGAAGGAATGGCGGGCATTTATCGCCGATTCTGTGACCCACTGAGCCGACGCCGAGCATGCAGATTCTCGCGTTTCACGCGTCATTGCGCGGGGAACGAGCACATAAGAGGCGGCGTGTCATTGCCGGTCCGCGTTGGGGTCGTGAAGGGAGGATGGTGAAGTCATGGGAGCCAAGAGGGAACGTCTGGTGAGGATAGCGTCCGGGCGAGTGCACCTGGAAGGGATGCTGGAGGTGCCGGAGGGCGCCCGGGGACTCGTGCTTTTCGCTCATGGGAGTGGGAGCGGGCGCTTCAGCCCGAGGAATCAGTTCGTGGCCCGCGTTCTTCGCGAAGGCGGCCTGGGGACTTTGCTCATTGATCTGCTGGAGGAGTGGGAATCCGATGACAGAAGTAAGGTATTCGACATAGACCTCCTCGCCGAGCGGCTCCTCAGCGCGACCGATTGGCTCGAGTCGGACTCGCAGACGAAGGGCCTGGCCGTCGGGTACTTCGGAGCGAGTACCGGCGCCGCGGCGGCGCTTCAGGCTGCAGCGAAACGGGGTGAGCTAATCAAGGCGGTTGTCTCCCGCGGCGGGCGTCCGGACCTGGCTGTGGAGTACCTGTCCCGGGTGACGGCCCCGACTCTGCTGATCGTGGGCGGGGATGACTATCCGGTGATTCCGTTGAACCAGGAGGCGTATGAGCTCCTGTCCGGCCCGAAGGAACTCGTCATCGTGCCGGGTGCCGGTCACCTTTTCGAGGAGCCAGGCGCCCTCGAACAAGTCGCCCGGCTCGCACAGAACTGGTTTGCGAAGTACCTTGTCCCAGGGTAGCCTTCATTATTCACGTCATTCTGAGCGCAGCGAAGAATCTCCGACGCTGCGAACGAGATGCTTCGCTTCGCTCAGCATGACATTACCATCAAGGAACGCGGACTGTTTCCGATCTGGGTAAGAGTTCACGAATGTTGATAATTTGAGCGGGCAGGCGACGCAAAGATTTTTTCGCTTTTTATAGCCATAAGCAGGAACCTTGGCGCAGGCTGTCGAAGATGAAGGTGTGAGCG
>Ga0315289_10013160_pt1 | contig 11603 bp, 10 predicted proteins | sample YL17G11_40_MG_FD_203452 | JGI IMG/M metagenome (GOLD analysis project Ga0315289, IMG submission 203452) | Sediment microbial communities from Yellowstone Lake, YNP, Wyoming, USA - YL17G11_40 | ecosystem: Environmental > Aquatic > Freshwater > Lake > Sediment | place: USA: Wyoming | collected... | reverse complement strand
CCACATCAAAACTATATGAGAATTGCTGGGACCTGGAACCGAGCTACAGCTCCTTTCTCAGGATGGCTGCTATCCGCTCCCCTGAATCGCCTTTCCCGTACGGGCATGGCTTGAACTGCACCTTGGGGTCATCTACGAACTTCCTGAGCTCTCGCAGCACCTTTACCGAGTCGGTGCCCACGACTTTGCAGTATCCCGCGCGCACGGCCTCCGGTCTCTCGGTGCTCTTCCTCATGACGAACACCCTCTTCTTCATGACAGGCGAGCAGGCCTCCTCCTGAATGCCGCCGGAGTCCGTGATGATGAACTTGGAGTTCCTCATGAGCACGAGCATGTCGAAGTAGCCAGAGGGAGGCAACAGTTTGACGTTGTTTGACCTCTCGAGCTTGTCCTTCAGATTGTGCTCCTTGAGCCGCGCGTCGGTCCTTGGATGGAGCGGGAGCACGACGGGAAACGGAGAGCCCATCAGGACTTTCACGATATGATCGAGAATCTCCGGATTATCAACGTTCTCGGCCCTGTGCAAGGTGGCTAGAGCGTAGTTGCCCCACGGCACGTCCCACATTACCTTCGGGTTCTTCAGAGCCTTTGGAGTGTAGACCATGGTTGCGTCTATGACCGTGTTCCCTGTTTTGAATATCTTGCCCCAGACACCTTCGCCTTTCAGTATCTTGACCGAGTCTTCGGTGGGCGCGAACAGGAAGTTGGATGCGTGGTCGGTCAGCCTGCGGTTCAGCTCTTCCGGCATCCGCAGATCGTAGCTCCTCAAGCCAGCCTCCACATGACCGATCCTGATGTGTCTCTTCATCGCGCCGATCGCGCCCGCGAAAACCGTGTTCGTATCGCCTTCGACCAAGACGCAAGCCGGCTTGGACGCTTCGAACTCCTTCTCGAACTTGATGATGGCATCGCCCGTCTGCTGACCGGGCGAACCCGAACCCACGCCCAGGAACGCCTCCGGCTCCGGCAGCTCGAGCTCCTCGAAGAATACTTTCGACATCTTGTAGTCGTAGTGTTGGCCTGAGTGCACCAGTCTTGGGATCAGTTTGGTCTTCTTCAAGGCGAAGTAGACAGGGGCCATCTTGATTATCTCAGGGCGGGTGCCGACGACGACCGATACAATCATTGAGGGGGCGGATGCAGGTACTGGAAGATAACCGTATTGTGGCAATCCACAGGAAAGAATATAGAAGAGGGGGTTCCTTCGTCATCCTGGAGGGAGAGGAATGAGGTGCCCGGGCTGTGGTTCCGAGACTGTGGAAAAAGCAGCATTCTGCGAGAGGTGCGGCCAGCGTCTCTTGACTCCTGCGATGTACACACCACCTGTTACATACTACCAGGAGCCGGTGAAGAAAGAACTCGCAACTTGGGTCAAGCTCTTGCCGTTCCTGGGTTTCATCATTATCGGCCTGGGGGCAGTGCTCTACGTCCTCGCATTCAGCGGCATCTTACACACTGCCTCAAACCCAAGCTGGGACCCGTACGGCACGGCAGACAGCTTCGACAGCGACTTTAGAGTTCTGCTAGCCTCATATATCGTCATGATCTTCGGTGGTGTCGTGCTCTTCGCGTCGTTCATCGTTCTGGTCATCAAATCCGACTAGGCCCTCGCACATCCGGAAGCACGAAATCTTAAGAGTCATGAGGACGATTCCCCACAGGCTCCGAGTCATACTGACTCGGGCTCTGCTTTGGGGGGAGATAGTTGCTGTGACACATAATTCTTAACGTCTGGGGCTCATAGTGTCTGGCTGAATGAGCGAAAGCTCATTCAGGATGGGATGCATTAATGGGCGGTATCTGTCTCTCGAGGAGGGACTGGAGAAAGATAGGCATGGTGCTGGCGGGAGAACCCACGAGGTTCTTCAAAATCGCGAAGAAGGTCGTCTGGGAAGAACCCGAACCTTGGATCTGGAAGCCGAAATACGTCGACGACGACAAGCGGAGGGTAGGACGCCCTCCTGAGTTCATGGCCCGACCTCTGGTCCTCCTCTGCCTCTGGAGGATCTACTCCGGCAAGTCCTACAGATGGATGGAGGGCTACCTCGAGGGCAACCACGAGTTCAGACACGAGGTCGGTCTCGGGGACGAGTGGCCAGCCTATGAGACAATACGCAGGGCGATGTTCTACCTCGACGAGTCCTACCTCAGACGCCTGAACAAACGCATCCTCGCAGAGCTAAAAAAAACGTCGGCTGAAGGTAAGCGTTGATTCTACAGGCGTCGGCACGAAGCTCTTCGACCGATGGCTCTCCCATCCGACCGACCGATCCAAGGACTTCGTCAAGTTCCACGCCGCAATAGACGACCGAGGGGCGGCCCACGCGATCGCCATCACGGACGGGACCACGAACGATACCATCGTCCTCCCATACCTCCTCCACGACATCGACGCCCGATTGGGCGTCGTGAGAGCGGACAAAGGGTACCTCTCAAAGGACAACGTCCAGTGTGTCGAGGACCTGGGGGCGATGCCGTTCATCAAGCCCAAGTCCTACTCGAAGATGCTGAGCTGCGGACGTCCCGCGTGGAGGCACATGATGTTCAGGTACAGGAAGGAGCCAGCGGCGTTCCTGAAGGAGTACAACCAGCAGAGGAGAGCCGAGGCGTTCTTCTCCAACATGAAGAGACGGTTCGGGGCATCCGTCAAGAGCCGCATCGGGACGATGCGGCGCAAGGATGTCTGGATGAGGTGCCTGATCATGAACGTCCTAGTGGTGGCAGGCGAGGAAGTGGAGAGGGAGCTGAAGATGGCCGGCTAATTATGTGTCACAGCAGGAGATAGTGAAACGAGCAATAGCGGCTATCGCGGTAGGATTCATCTTTTTGACCGTGGCGCTCATGCCGACTTCGGTCGGGGCGCCTGCAACAGGCACGGGCAGCTCTTCAGGGCTTACGCCCGATGAGGTCAAGATCATAAATAGGCTTGACTACGACAACGCTTGGAGACATCTGGAGTATCTCTCCAGCTTGGGCGAGAAGGCCGCGGGAACGCCTCAGGAAGCGTTGGCGCAGGCCTATGTGTACAACGAGTTCTCGAAGTTGCCCATGGATGAGATATGGTGGGAGACCTTCCCCGTAGAGCAATGGATCCACTACGGAACCACGCTGAAGGTCGTCAGCAACGGGTACGAAGACATTCCGACCGTGACCCTCGGCAGCGGTCCGTCGGTCTGGGGCAAGAATGACTACAAGCCATACTACTTCGGAAATGCGAATGATGGAAAGACTCTCATCGCAGATCTAGTCGATGTCGGCCTTGGAACCGCGGCAGACTTCGACGCTGCCGGCAATGTCGCTGGCATGATAGCTCTCGTGCACAGGAACGACGACATCCAGGGCTGGCCAGACACGGCAGCGAGGGAGGCGGAGCTGCACGGGGCCTTAGCCGTGATGTTCTACGGATACTACACTGGCAACGACCTGCCAGAGGGAATCAAGCAGGACTCTTCGTTCTCTCCGATACCGGCGATCTCGATCTCACCGATATCTGCCTGGCACCTGCAGGATCTCCTTGCAGCAGGCCCAGTAACTCTCCAGATAGATGGCAGGGTCGACATCCTTTCCGAGAAGTTCTCCAAATCGATCAATGTCGCAGCAGTGATGTGGGGGACTACCAGACCGAACGAGTACGTCGTGATCTCAGGGCACATCGACACGTGGTGGGACGGTTCGAGCGACGACAGCTCTTCGATTGCAGCGATGCTGGAGCTGGCGAGACTGCTCTCATATGCGAGAGAGGACAAACTGTTCACGAACGAGAGGACGCTCATCTTCAGCTCAGTTGGAGCGGAGGAGGTTGGAGGACCCGACGGAACGTGGTACAACTGGCTGGTAGGCTCTTACGAGTTCGTGCTCGCTCATCCAGAGGTAATGAACGGCCTCGCGGTCGAGCTGAACATGGACGGGGTGAGCTTCACCAGATCATCTGGAAGGTACTGGATCGAGAACACCTGGGAGACGAACTCTATGGTGACCAAGGCGATTAGCGACCTCGGAGTCGGGGGAATGGTCGGCTTCTACAACCCAATCTGGTCCTGGACGGACGCGTGGTCCTTCGGCGCGAAGGGCGGAGGCTCAGCGATACAGATGATGTGGATGGCGGGCTTTGACCCGTACTACCACACGCAGCTGGACAACATGGCGGTCCAGGGACATGAACTGCTGGACCTCGTGCTGAAGCTCCACGGACTGATGGCGATGAGGGCCGCCAACGCACTCATCTTGCCTCTAGACCTCACGGCCACATGTGATTGGGCGGCGGCTCGGCTGAAGACCGAGAAGATGACTATCCCGGCAGAGGCGAAGAACATCGACAAGGCGCTCAGCGCGTTGAGCGGTCTCAGAGCCCAGGCTGTCGCGGCGAACGGGTACGGCAAGATTCTGACCGACATGTACGCGAAGGCCTCGACGCGCGCGGAGAAGGGGGCAATATGGGCCAAGGCAAACGAGCTGAACAGGGCGATCATAGATGCGAGAAGAATCGTCACGCCCTGGACCATAGGCGAGGGGGGCATCATGGGCTCGTGGGATGTATTCCTGAGGCCAGACCAGCACGTCAACGACCTCGCATATGTCAACTCGGCCATCACCGCGCTGACCAAGGCACAAATCGACAATGCAGTCGCTGCGCTGAGCAACGTATACACAATGCAATGGGGCAAGTACTTCAGCCTGAAGACCTACGAGGACGAGATGGACTCGATGGACAAGTGCTTCATGTACTGGGGAGACGACTTCGACCAGCAGCAGGCTTACGTCGATGTCTATGGGATCTACTTCGGCTTGAAGGACGGAACCATGACGAAGTCCGCAGCCCTGAACGCGCTGAATGACATCAAAAACACGCAGCTCGTTCCATGGCTCGAAGCGGACCTGCGGGTTCTGGGATGGGCCTGGACGCAAGGAGCGGACATCCTGGACGCTACTGTACCATAGAAACCAACCCAAACCTTTTCCCTTCACTTTTCCGTCTTCCAGATACTAGAAATGATGAGCCCTGGCGCGAATCGATCGGCACGAAGATTTTTACCCCCATCACCCAATGAGGTCTAGGATTCGTTCAGGAAGGTTCGCAACATGACCTACTTCGTCACGGGCGGTGCGGGATTCATCGGCAGCAATGTCGTCGACAGGCTCGCAAAGAGGAACAGCGTCACGGTCTACGACAACCTCAGCACCGGAAAGGAGGAGTTCATCTCAGAACACCTGGGCGAGAAGTACTTCAGATTCGTCAAGGCCGACCTGCTGGACGTGGGCACCCTCTCGCGAGAGATGCGAGGGCACGAGAGCGTATGGCACCTCGCTGCGAATCCAGACATACGGAAGGGCACGAAGTCGACGATGGTAGACCTCGAGCAGAACACCATAGCGACCTACAACACTCTCGAATGCGCCCGCAGAAACGACATCAAGACTTTCGTGTTCTCATCGACATCGACGATCTATGGCAGAGCTAAGGTGTTTCCGACATCCGAAGACTACGGCCCATGCCTCCCGATCTCTTTGTACGGAGCGTCGAAGCTGGCATGTGAGGGTCTGGTCTCCGCATACGCAGAACTCTACGGGATCAAGAGCTGGATATACAGGTTCGCCAACATCGTCGGCCACAGGAGCACCCACGGAATCCTGTATGATCTCGTAGAGAAACTCAACAAGAACAGGAAGGCCCTCGAGGTTCTCGGAGACGGCAAGCAGAAGAAATCCTACCTCCTCGCGGACGAGTGCGTCGACGGCATGATCTACGGTTTCAAACACGGCAAGGACCGGCTGAACTACTTCAACCTCGGCGCTTCGGACCAGATCGCGGTCAAGCGGATCGTCGAGATCCTTCTAGAAGAGACGCGACTCAAGAATGTCAAGATAAAGTACACCGGCGGCGAGAGCGGGTGGAAAGGAGACGTCCCGCAATTCCTCCTGGACAACAAGAAGATGACAAGGCTCGGATGGAAGCCAAAGCACACCAGCGAGGAAGCAGTCCGTGAGGCTGCGAAGATCGTCGTCAAGGAGTATCTGAAGAAGGGCGCGCAGAGCTGGCTATCCGTCCAGAAACAGTAGCACGCAGCGGCTAGCGCCTGAGATCTGCTTCTGCTGGTCTCGCCACTACAGGTGCTTTCTGCCCAGGGGTCCGCCTTCCATGGATGCCTGAGATGTGAACTTCTGGTTCTGAATGAACAGGGAGAGGAACACGCCCAAGGCCATCACAACCGAGGCCATGAGGAAGATTGTCTGGTACGCGATGTCGCCCGGGACTGCCTGGCCGACAACCGGGTCGAAGTGGGAGTTCTGAGAGATTATCACAGCCGCTATTGCCGGTCCAACAACTGATCCAGCCGTCCTGATTATCGTGTTCACAGCAGTCGATATGCCCGTCTCAAGCATTGGCGTCGACACGATCACGATGTTGATGCTCGATACCATTGCGAACGCCTGGCCAGCCCCCAGGACAGTAACGCCCAACATGACGTCCATCTTCGACGAGTGGTTGAAATAGAGCATCATGAAGCCAACGATAGCGATTGCCATCCCGAATGTCAACGGCCACTTCGGGCCGATCCTCCGCACCAAGAACCCGACAGTCGGGCCAAGCACAAGCGTCACCGCTGACGTTGGCAGCAGAAGAAGACCTATCCCAATAGTGTCCAGCTGGAAGTTGAACGCCGCGAGGCCTGCAATAGTCTGGATCGTGGTGAACAACGCGAATCCGATCATGAAAGCGGTGATGTTCATCAAGGCCAGGTTCCTGACCTTCATTAGGGAGGGCCGCACGAGCGGGTCCTTGGCCCTTGGGAGCCAAAGAACAAAGAGCGTTACGAAGACCGCCGAAGACACCAGGAGCGCTACGACCATTGGATCGGACCAGCCACGAGGGACCCCGTTGACACGGCTGCTCGTCTCCGTGACGCCGACCAGGAATGTGACCAAGGTCGCCCCGAGCAGGGCGGCCCCGACATAGTCAACCTTGGCGTTCAGGCGCACTGGGGACTCCCGAATCTTGAAGTAAGCTACGACGGTCATGAGGAGCGCGAAGGGCGCGGCTGTGTGGTATGTCCATTGCCAGCCGAGCGTTTCCGTGACGAATCCTCCGATCACGAATCCAACTGCGGTTCCGACGCCAAACATGGCGGATATCACGCCTTGAGCGATCGGTATCCTGTCTGGAGGAAACTCGTCCCTGATGAGGCCGAAAGCCAGAGGGAACATGGCCATCGCGATGCCCTGCAATGCGCGGAAGATAATCAGCAGATAGATCGAACTGGAGAGGTCGCTCGCGAAGCCGGTCAAGCTCACCATGACGGTGTAGATCACCATCGCTATGATCAGCATCCTCTTCTTGCCGTAGATGTCCCCCAGCTTACCGAAGATCGAAATGGAGACCGCGCCCACGACGAGATAGATGGTCACGACCCACGACGCCAGGCTGTAGTCCTCCGCGCCGAGCCCGTAGGTTTGCATGACAGTCGGGAGCGACGGAAATGCCATCGCCTCGACGTACATAACCAATATCGCAATAGAGGCGAGCAACAGCAGCACGAATGTAGAGTAGTGCTTGCTCTTCGCGTTCCCGTTGTTGCCGTTCAAGACCTCACCATGTAGACCAAAACAGTGCGATTGCAGGCGGGCTCAACAAATGGATGGATATGAATCTTCTGGCGTTTTTGAACACCCTTGCTGTAAAAAAGCCAAATACCAGGATGTGCATCCGAGGAATCGCTGGACAAGGTGGTACAGATGACGCAGATACTAGTGGTCTATGATTCTAGGACCGGCAACACCGAGAAAATGGCTATGGCAGTCGTCGAGGGAGCGAAGAAAGTTCCCGGCGTCAAGGTCGTTCTCAAGAACGTTGACAGAGCATCTATGGAAGACCTTCTGAGCGCGGATGGGATCATCATCGGGACTCCGACATACTACGGTGACATGTCAGGCAAACTGAAGGAGTTTATCGACAAGTCGTACAAGATCCACGGGAAGCTGAAGGGCAAAGCGGGCGGAGCTTTCACGAGTTCGGGGGGCACCGCCTGCGGAGCGGAGACGGCACTGCTCTCGATACTCCATTCAATGCTGGTCCACGGGATGATAATCCAGGGCAGGTTCGACGACAAGCACTACGGTCCCACTGCGCTCGAGGCTCCAAACAAGGAGGAAATCGAATCCTGCAAGGAGCTCGGACAGAAGATTTCGAACCTCGCGACAAAGATCAAGAGTTGATGAGGGAACGGAATCATGTACTGGGTAGACAAGCTAGACGAGAGCCTGACCCGTTCTGTCGGTTCCAAAGCAAAGAAGAACATCATGCGCGGATCGGAGGTCGCGCGCAGCGACGAGAATTCTCTGGACAAGGCCAAATGGATATGCTGCGCGATGGGAAGACTCGACAAGGTCGCCGCTCAGAAAGACAGAACCGAGATCATGGCGGAGTGCTCACACAAGTTTCCGAAGAGGAAGATCAACGCCATGAAGAAGGCGCTTGCAGAGTCGGGCGATCTCGAGAGCCTCATAAGGACAATGCACAAAGACAGCTCGTGGTTCGGCCTCTCATTCTACGAGTACCCTGAGAAGAAGGGCAATGTGATCTATGTCACGAAGATACCGTTCGATCCGAAGGGATTCAAGAAGGCCACGAACAAAACGGAGAAACGATATCATTACTGCCACTGCGCTCTGGTCAAGGAACTGATCAGGAATCCCACCGAGAAGATCTCTCCGACTTTCTGCTACTGCGGTGCCGGATGGTACAAATCTCTCTGGGAGGGCATCCTCGAGAAGCCCGTTCGAGTAGATCTCTTGGAATCGGTCTTGCAGGGCGACGACAGCTGCAAGTTCGCCATCCGTCTTCCACCCACGAGAAACTCGCGCAGAAGGAGCGTCAAGAAGACCGCCTCCAAATCTTCCCGGCGTTCGAGAAAACCTTTGTGACCAGGCAAGCGGAGCGAGCCATCAACACGTATTTGTAAGTGCTTGCCATAGGGCATTTCAATCAAAGGTCTCGAGGCTATTGTTCCTCAGACCGCAGAGGCGATGAAGATGCAAGGCCAGAAGGTAAGGTTCAGGCTGAAAGTGCTCACGGACGACCAGGTCGATGCGATTGAAGAAGCGTCCTTCAAGATGCTCGAGAAGACCGGCGTCAGGTTCGACAGCGCAGACGCACGGAGAAGGCTCATCAAGGCTGGCGCGGTCGCGCACAAGACGAGGAAGGACGTCATCACATTCCCAAGGAGCCTGATCAAGGAGACGATCAAGCACATAATGCCTTACGGGATGTACTACGCTCGAGACCCGAAGAACAACATGAAGTTCGACGGGGAGACGATGTACGCTCACGCCCTTGGCGGCAACCCGATGATGATGGACCTCGAGACGGGGGAGCACCGGGCAGCCACGCTCGAGGATGTTGGGAGAGCGACCAAAGTCATGGACGCGCTCGAATACTGCCACTCGGTATCGAACCTTGTCGTGGCGACCGATGTCCCTCCCGAACTACTCGTGATCAAGACCCAGGAAGCGATGATGAAAAACTCGAGCAAGAGCATCTCTGGCTACGCGCTAAACGTTGCTTCGGTCGACATACTCGCGAAGATGTGGGCATGCGTCACAGGCGGTCTGGAGGAGCTGAGGAAGAAACCGCTCCTCGATGTCTACGGTTCGCCCAGCAGCCCGCTCACGTATGATGCTCACGCGGCAGATGTGATGATCAGAGGGGCGGAGTATGGAGTCCCAGTGGACCTCGTCCCATGCCCGATTTCAGGAGGAACCGCGCCGATCACTCTGGCGGGAGGGCTCGCCCAGCAGAACGCAGAGCTGCTCGCGGGGATTGCCCTTGTGCAGACCGTGACGGACAAGGTCCCGATCATGTACTCCGGCAGGCTGAGCATGATGGACCTGAGAACGGGCAAGAACGTCTGGGGAATGCCCGAGATGGGCCTCGCATCAGCTGCGACCGTTCAGATCGCTCACAAGTACAAGATGATCGCAGATGTCTATGGCGTCACCATGGACGGCAACATGTTCGACATGCAGAGCGGCATCGAGCGGATGCAGGCGGCTATGATTCCCGCTCTCGCGGGTGCTGACAATCTCTCAGGCATCGGTGGCGCATGGGAGAACGCTGCCAGCTACGAGATGCTGGTGGTCGACAACGAGGTATACGCCGACGTGTTCAGGGCGGTCAGGGGAATTGACGTCGATACCGACACGCTCGCCGTGGACCTCGTCGACAAGGTGGGCCACATGGGCAATTTCCTAGCCCAGCCGCACACGATGAAGTACCTGAGGAAGGGGGAGATCAGGAACTCGACTCTCTACGACAAGCGCTCCGCCGAGAAGGCGAAGAATGAAGGCGTGAGGCCGCTCCAAGATGCGGCCAGGGACGTCGTCAGGAAGATCTTGAAGGAGCACCAGCCCATGCCGCTCGACAGGGACGTTGAGAAGGAGCTCTCGAAGGTCGTGAAGGACGCGGAGAAGACTCTGATGAGGAGAGGCTGAGACGCCCGCTATCTTCGCCTGCGCCTGATGATGAAGCAGGCCATAAGCGCGAAAGACGCGGCCACACTGACGGCTCCGAGAACAGCGCCGAACTCGGGCACCTCCGCCGCGAACATGAGGTCGATCTCCTGATAGGGATAGTCGCCAGCGGTCGTGACATTGATTGCGGTCCCGTTGTCATAGAACGAGGACACTTCTATCTTGTCGCCGGGGTTCCAATCGCTCTCAAGGACCGTGGCCGAGTAGTGGCCGGATTCATTAGTATCAGCGTATTTGACCGATCGGATGTTATCCTGTCCGTATATGAACTTGACCATGACCGTCACATTCGGCAGGGGTTTGGCTCCAGAGTCTTTGACATATCCATCGACGAACTTCAGCCGGACAACTGTGATGGTCCAGTTGAGATACTCCGTGGAGTTGAGGTCCGATATGACCAGGCTGACCTCGTAGTCCCCTCTTGCCTTCGGGAGTCCCTTGAGCACACAGGCCGTGTCGTTGTACGCATCGATTGAGAGCCAGTTCGGTGCCTCCAATAGCGTCCAGGTAGTGGTTCCGTTGTCTGGCAGGGTCGAGAGGACCGTGCACGAGTAGTTGTCCCAGGCCAGAGCGCTCGTCTCAGGCAGACTCGCAGGTCGAGGGTTGGCAAGCGACTGGACGCTCACCTTCAGGCTTGACGATTCGTTCCAGAAATATGACACATACAGCGTGTTGCCTCTGATATCGAACCCGACATCCATGGTGCGGTTGCCCTTCAGGTCTCTGAGGGACCCGTCGCTCTTCTTGAGGTCCCACGTGCCCGAGATGATCTCGATATCGCTGACGTTCTTGTCCGGGACGTCGATTGCGATAGTGACCGGGACGTTCCAGTAGCCAGCCGCGTATGGCGAGCGCCTGGAGACATCATATATCCAAGTAGTCCAATTTGAACTGGAGTTGTACACGATATCCGTGCTCCTGCTTCCGTAGACGTAGCTCGCGACCTCACCATCCGTCGCCTTCCAGTTCTCGTAAGATATATTGGTCTTGTTATCGCATATCCAGCGCAGGAATTCAGGCTCTACGATCATTCCGTGATTGTATATCCTGAAGACACCAGCTGCTTGGGCGATCGAATA
>Ga0315289_10013159_pt1 | contig 11604 bp, 6 predicted proteins | sample YL17G11_40_MG_FD_203452 | JGI IMG/M metagenome (GOLD analysis project Ga0315289, IMG submission 203452) | Sediment microbial communities from Yellowstone Lake, YNP, Wyoming, USA - YL17G11_40 | ecosystem: Environmental > Aquatic > Freshwater > Lake > Sediment | place: USA: Wyoming | collected... | reverse complement strand
CATAGATCGAAGCGGACTGGGCAGATGACCGTCCAGACTCCACGGGGGGCGGCGGCAACGTCTCCCTTCCCGAATTTTTCAACATCGGCAAAGTAACACCCTCTAACGACAAGGTTGACCCGATACATGATAAACATCACGCTCCCCCATCGGCGCTGCAGCACACGGCACTCGCCGATGAAAGCCGCAATCACTGAATGAACACTTGTGAGCAGCGCCATAGCGCAGACAGCAAGAACCTTTAAAGATTTCAACCCTTTGCGCCGATGAGGACACTGGTGCCTGATGGCGGCTTCCGGGCCTCGATCAGTCGGAAACATTCAGTGAGTGAAATTGATGCGAGCCAAAAGCCCTGACAGCTCGAGCTTCCGTGCTCCCAGACTGAGACATCGGAAGATCATCGCTTCCGGTTCGTCTTCCTAAGCGGCTACTACAAGAGGAGGAACAGTCACTCCGACGAACCGAACGAGAATACCCGGATCCCTCCGGGACCCGTACTGGAGCATGCTGGTCCATATTCAATTCTGAGGTAGCGATCTATGAAGAAATCTAGGAAAAAAGTTCTCTACGTAGTCCATGGACATCCTGCGTTCTCCGCTGGCGGCGGCGAGTGGGCCACATACTTCCTGTATCAGGCGATGAAGGAGAACGGGAACTACGATCCCTACCTTCTGGCCCGGGTCTCGGATCCAAATTACCAGATTGGGCACCCCGGCTCTCGGATGCTTGGCTGGGAAAAGGATGACCGCACGCAGTTACTGGTCAGTAATGGTGACAACTACGATTACTTCTATCACTCCAAGATGAGTGCCAATCTCCACGAAACAGACCTGTACTGGGCCATCAAGGACTATGTGTTAGCCCTGGAACCCGACATCGTACACTTTCAGCACTTTATTCACCTTGGCGTGGACCTACTGTCTTACGTCAGATCATTGGTTCCCGCGGCGAAGATTCTGCTTACACTTCATGAGTACGAAGCGATCTGCGCCAATCAGGGGAAGATGCTCAAGACGGACCGGAAGCAACTTTGCCATCAGGCTTCCCTCGCAGCCTGCTGCCGCTGTTTTCCGCAGCGGAAAGCCCACCAGTTCTTCTTGCGCGAGCGACTGTTCAAATCAAACTTTGAAGAAGTCGACCGGTTCATTGCTCCCAGCCACTTTCTCAAGGCACGGTACGTGGATTGGGGGCTCGACCCGGAACGGATCCTGGTGATCGACAATGGCCGACCCGTCTGGAGTCGGAAAGAGCGCCCACCTAAGCGCCCGGGCCAACCGTTCCGTGCGGCGTTTTTTGGACAGTTTGTCGATTGCAAAGGCTGGGATGTTTTCCTGAAGGCGGCTGCAGAGTATCTCCGGCTGAAATCCCAGGCCGGTGGGGCAAGTCAAAACCTGCCGGAGGTTCGCTTCAGCCTCCACGGCACGCGCGACGGGCTCATCGGAGAGTGGAGCGACCTGTTCAACCGCTTGGTGGAGGCCGCCCGAACGGTGGTGTTAGATCATGGGGCCTACGATATGAAAGTGTTGCAGGATCTGCTCAGTCGCGTGGATTGCGTCGTGGTTCCTTCGGTTTGGTGGGAGAACTCCCCTCTGGTCATTCAAGAAGCTTTCATGGCCAAAGTGCCGGTAATTTGCTCCAACATCGGCGGAATGGCCGAGAAAGTGACGGACCGGGTGAACGGCTTGCATTTCTCAGTGGGGGACCACTTCGATCTCCTGGACCGAATCCTAGAGCTGGCCTCTTCGCCGGAACTCTACGATCGCCTGGTAAAGGCGATACCAGACGTTCTCTCCGACCGGGAGATGGTCGATCAGATCAGCTCTCTGTATGATGAATTGCTCGGTGAACACAAAAATGTATCTATGCTCGCACGGATGCAACAGGCGAGGGTGGCCGGTACCATGGTATAACCTAGCTTGCTCCCCGTTCTCGCGAAAGGTTCCAGCACTCCGGAATGAAGCGTGAATAATAATACACAGCACCGGTACATTACCGACCAAGCAGACTATAGACACCTTAAGGACCGAAACCGGTATAAAGCCTTATACGAAGAGGTGGGTGCCGTGGAGGCCAACAAGACAGTGCGCTGGCGCGAAGAGTGGATGAAGCATTTCCGTCCCAGGGAAGGGGCTAAAATCCTGGAGTTAGGCGCCCACAACGGGCCCAACCTCATCCACTACGCTCGGACGGGTCGCACGGTTCATGGGGTAGAACTCTCCGACACATTGTGCGACACGTTCGAGTCGCACCTCGCGGGCGAGCCAGCCAATGTTCGGGATCGGGTTCGGATGTACAGGGGATGGATCGAGGAGTTCCGTCCGGAGATCCGTTACGATCACGTTGTGTGCGCTGAAATCTTAGAGCGCGTCAAAAATCCGGTGGAGATCTTGAAGGTCGCGCGCAAGGCGCTCGAACCTAACGGCACCATCTTCATTTCGAGTCCCTCACGACACTGGGGAAATGACACTCATGTTCGCGGTGTCCCTGTGGATGATCTCAAGCAATGGCTGAGCGCGGCGAGCCTGACATATTCCGAGATCTGGAGCGAAGAGGACCGCACGTTCTGCATCGCCCACGGCAGGGATTTTCAGGTGATCGGGTTATTGAGGGTCAGAAATGAGGCCGCGATCATTCAGGACACGCTGGACCATGCCGCGAGGTTCTGCGACGGCGGGATCTACATCTATGATGACGTTTCCACGGATGCCACTGCGGAAATCTGCCGAGCTTATCCTGCCGTTCGCGAGGTTATTGTCGGCGAGTTCTGGGACGGCAATCGAGGACGAGCCGAATACACCCACAGGGCGGCCGTTCTTGCGCGAGCCAAGCTGCAGGCTCGATCGCAGGACTGGTTCGTATGCCTGGATGCGGATGAGAGGATCGAGTTCGATTGGAGCAGCTTGATTTCGTGTCCAGCGGACGTAATCGGCGTTCGAATGGAGCTGTTTGACTATTACATCACCCCCGAGGATATTGACAAGGACTACAAAGAACGGAAATGGCTTGGGCCTGAGTACCGACAGATAGTCATGGTCTTTCGGAATCTACCTTCGCTCTCCTACGGGGTCCCGGTTCAGCGCGAGGCGGATCTGGGAGCCGAAGGCAGAATCCTCGATGCCGGATTCGTCAAACACTACGGCAAGGCCATCTCAATCAGGCAGTGGGAAGAAACGTGCCGGTACTATAGCACCTACTACGCCAGCTATGCCGCGAAGTGGAATGCCCGTAAGGGCAAGGCTGTCCACACACAATCCGATTTTGGCAACGAACTCATAACCTGGGAAGAGAAGGAAAGCAAGGGGATTCCACTAACTCCTGAGATTGAGCTTGCGGCCCAGCAGAAGCTTGTCGCCAGGCCTCAGGGCGCCCTGCGAATCCTGCTGACCAACCATCACCTACTGGACTATACGGGTTCAGAACTCTTCATCTACACGGTCGCCGACTTCCTGAAGCGCAAAGGGCACGAAGTCACGGCCTACTCTCGCTATGTCGACAAAATCGCCCGCCGGCTGCAATCGATCGGTGTGAGAGTGGTTCAGAACCTGGACGACATTTCCGGCGAACATTTCGATGTCGCCCACGTTCACCACAATATCAACGCCATGGAGGTTCGGCACCGATTCCCGAACTTGCCGATCGTCTTCGTCTCTCACGGTGTGCTCCCTTTTCTGGAGCAGCCTCCTGCTGTTGACCTTCAGATCTCCAGATACCTGGCGGTAAGCGAGGAAGTCAAAGAGAATCTCATGGCGCGGGGTGTGAACGAAAAGTCGATTGAGGTCTTCCGAAACCTCGTGGATTCGCAAAGATTCACGCCATCGAGCAGAGTCCGGGCCAGGCCGCAGCGCGGCTTGGTAATCAGCTCCAGGATCGACGAAGCCCGCGAAAACGTAATCAAGACTGCCCTCTCCCGCCTGGACATTGAAGCAAAATTCGTAGGCGGCCGGTTCGGTGAAATCGATCCATTTCTATTGCCGCTCTACATTAATAACGCCGATATCGTGTTCTCCCTGGGTAGAGGTGTAATCGAAACCATGCTGTGCGGACGCATTCCGATTATCTACGACTATCACGGTGGAGATGGGATGGTGACGCCCGACAATGTCGGACAACTGATGAAATGCAACTTCTCGGGCAGAACTCACAGGAAAGAGTACACGGCAGAGGACCTCGCAGGAGAAATCTTGAAGTATCGGCCCGAGTACGGGGAACAGCTGCGAGCGATTGCGTTGGAGCACTTCGACGCTCACGCAAGAGTGCCCGACCTGGTCCAGATCTATCGGGACGCCATGTCATGCAACGTGCCCACGATGGATTTGGGCGAGATGGAGAAACTCTCAGCATTCATCAATGTCATCCGAGAAACGCGAGACTATTCCTACAACCAACTGGTTCGTCGGTACGATCGGATGCTCCGCGAGCTGAGTCTGGCCATCATTCCGCAACCTGCCCTTCTCGGCGCCAGAGCAGAAACGTCTAAGTCGATCTCGGAGCTTCGGGATTTGCTTTGGCTGGATACAGAGGACTCCGGTGCGCACAACGAGCTGGGGCTCCACTACTATCACCAAGGAGACAGAAACAGGGCCCTGGAGCACTTCCGGAGAGCGGTGGAAACTGACCGCGAAAACGCGAAGGCCAGCAAGAACCTGGCACTGCTCTATGTCGAGAGGTGGCCCGAGTTCGTGCGCGAAAGGGACGAAAGGAATGCCAGAAATCAAGAACTGGAATCCCAGGTCGCAAGCCACCAACAGAGCCTAATGCATGCCGAGGAGCAGCGTCACTCGCTCGAACACAACCTGACCCAGGCCGAAGAGCAGCGCCGCACGCTCGAACGTCAGATGGCCCGGGTTCGTGGAGAGCTTTATCTGGAAAGGATGAAAGGGCTGGCGAGCCGTATCCGGCGATGCGGCATACGTGAGGTGATCGCGTATGGTGCGGGCGAAGCCGGAAGGGCACTTGTGATGGCTTGTCGCATGACCGGAGTGCGGATTTGCTGCGTGGTGGACAAGAAGGAATCCCTTTGGGGATCAAGAGTCGAAGATGTCGAGGTGCTGCCGCTCGTCGGGGCGATGGCCAAAGGAGTTCATGCCTACGCAGTGGGTTCCTTCGCCTTCGCCTCCGAAATCAAGTCGGAAATACGTCACGCCTACGCGGGAGCGGCCGCCAAACCGCGGATCTTCTCCTTGAACGGAGGGAGTTAGAGCATGTCTGCAAGCGGGAAGGTCAGTGTGGTTGTCCTGATGCACAACAATGTTCCCATGTCACAGCGCTGTCTGGAAGCGCTGTCGAAAGCCATCGCCGATTTGGATCACGAGGTCATTCTGCTGGACAACGGTTCCACCGAAGACACCGAGCCGCTACTTGAGGGCAGCCGTCTGTTCCAGAGCTTTAGCTTTTATAGGAGCGACGAAAACGTACCGTTCTCAGCAGTGAACAATTGCGGGGCAAGCAGAGCGTCGGGGCGCTGGCTGCTTTTTCTGAACAACGACGTCTTTGTGGGACGCGAGAGTATCACGCAGCTGCTGGAGCCGCTGCGCGAAGACAAGACGGTAGGCATTACAGGCGCGAAGCTGCTGTTCCCGGACGAAAGGTCGGTGCAGCATGCCGGAATCGGCCAGATGCTGTGGGGGTATCCTTCCAATTATGGCGTCGGTGCCGTCCCGACAGACCCGCGCGTAGGTCTCCGTTGCGAGCGATTTGCGCTGACCGGCGCCATGCTTTGTCTTTCCCGAGATGTGTTTCAAAAGGTCGGCGGTTTTGACGAGCACTACATCTGGGGCTTTGAGGACATCGATCTCTGCTTGAAGATCAGATCCGCAGGACTGGCCGTAGTTTATGAACCGGAAGCCGTTGGCATTCATATCGAGTCCGCGACACTCAAGGTTACCCAGAAGTGGGATTTGAATGGCAACTACCGGCTCTATCGGCAGAGGTGGAATCCCGTGCTCATTCCAGCCGAGCAGAGCTACGTGCGCGGATTGAACGACCAGGGAATCCGGCGTGTCGCGGTGTTCGGCACGGGAGTGGCTGCCCGAGGCATGACAAAGGTTCTCGATGAAAACGGAATCCGGATTGTTGCGTTTACCTCTTCCTACACTACAGGCAAGGGTAAGGCGTTCCTTGGCAGACCGGTTGTGCCTTTGGCTGCCCTTAGAGAAGAGAGGTTCGACAGGCTGATTGTGGCCTCCCAATTTTTCTTTGAGGTGGAACCAATGATCCGAGATTTTGATCCCATGCATAAACCAATTTATCCCCTCTTGATGTAGGGACTGGGTCGAGACTGTCATGGGCGTCGATTCCTTCACGATATTCCACGTCATCGCGCAGTTGCGACTTGGCGCCGGACGCTTTGTGGCTGACGCAGCCATCGAGCAAGCTCGAGGCCGGGGGCATCGGGTAACCGTCTGTGTAAGCGCCGATGCAGATGAACACTGGCGCACCGACCCGAGGCTCGTTTCCGAGTTGGCCCCTCACGGGATCCAGGTCCAGACGATTGGTGATTTTTTCCATCGCCGGCTGGATCTCCTTCACGAGGCCGCCGCGCGTTTGCGGGAATTGCGCGAAAGAAGCGCCGGTACCGTCATTGTGCACGCGCACACCGCCATGGCCGCCGCCGTTGGCCACTGGGCCCAACCGGATGGTTTGATTGCAACCTGCCACGGTTGGGGGACCGGGCGGCCCGCCGAGATGGATCTCCAGGACTCCCTGGCCTACCAGCTTTGCGATTCAGTGGTGACTTACTCGCGCTACTGGGCGGACCGCTTGACTCGTGATCTGGCAGTGCCCAGCCCAATGAATCTGCCCATGGGTCTTGACCTTGAGCGTTTCCCTCCATTACCAGAGACGCAACGTCGCCTTTCAGATCCGCTACGACTGGTTACCGTGTGCGAGCTGACACCGCGCAAAGGTGTGGATTTGCTGCTCAACGCAATGCCGGCTGTCTGGGAACGCCGGCCGGAAGCTGAGTTGCACATCTTAGGACACGGCGAGTCCGCTGCGGATCTGCAAGGTCTGGCCGCGAAACTCGACCCCGGAATGAAGCGAGTGTTTTTTTACGGGGCGGTGCCGCATCCATATGATCAACTGGCCAACTTCGACCTGTTCGTCCTCGCGAGCCGATCCGACAACTTGCCGGTCGCTATACTCGAGGCGATGCTCGCCGGGCTTCCGATTGTCACTACAGCAGTTGGGGGAGTTCCGGATCTTATTTCAGCAGCCGTGTGCGGCAGAGTCCTGCCGCCGGAGTCATCCGCGGCACTGGCAGAGGCGATCCTCGCCATGGGAGAACAAGGCCGGCGGAAACTGTCGGCTCTCGGCCGCAAAGGCGAACGATTCGTCCGCCGCCGGTTCGATGGGCGCAAGTTGAGTTTGGCACTTGAGCGCATCTATCGCAACGCCCTTCGCAGGAGGAGACGCAAGCGACCGCACGGGCAATGAAATCGCGTTGTGGCAAAGCTCATGAGCCTGTCAAGAACTTCGAAACCAGATTCACCTCAGGTGCTTGAAAGTATTGCTCTGCCCCGTTCGGGGCAAGCCGTGCCCGGCCCTCTGCACACCATCGTGATTGATCTCGAAGGAAATCTTTATTACTCGGACGAACTCAACCACAGCGTAGTTTCGCTGGATGCCGACGGCTGCGTGCGATGGCAGAGGACAAAGCACGGAAGCGCTCTGGGTGAATTCTCTTACCCGCGCGGCCTCTCCCTCGGCTGGATCAAGAAGGGCGAGGAATCGTTGCGCTGCCTGGCCGTTTGTGATGCATGGAATTGGCGCGTCCAATTCCTGGATCTCGCGGGCAATCCGCTGGAAGCCTGGAGCAAAGTAGGCAAGAGCCCCTTCGCTGAAGTCTCAGATGTGAGATTCATGGCTGGTGACTTCAATCCGGACGGTGCTGCGAAGTTCACGAGCTTTTGGCTCATCCTCGACCAGGGAAATCATCGACTTTGTGCCTTCGACCTGGATGGCAACTTGCTTTTTCAAATCGGCCGATGCTTTCCGCCGTCAATGGAAACTCGTTGGGCGATTCCAGGACTGTTTCTCGAGAGAGATATCGAGCATCCAGGACTTATAAAGAGTTTCTCTCCATTTGACTACACTTTTTATCCCGAGAGGATTCTGGGCGATTCCGAGAACGCTCTCTACATATGGGAGCCCTTCTCTCGGAGGCTCAAACAGGTTTTACTCGGCAACTTGCTCCCGGTGCGGATTCCTTGCGAAAAAAGGCTGGAGTGGATATCCGCGGATGAGTCCTCTCTCCTAGGATGGCAAAAAGAAGAAAATCGTTTGCTGCTCTTCAACAACACCGGAGAGCTACGACAGGAAATTGCGATCCAAGGGACTCCGATTTCTACCCACAACTCGCCCTGTGAATTATGGGTGCAAGCTCAAGACCATCTCGAACGGTGGACGCGCGGTACTGCCAATCCGGTATCGCTCGAGCCACGACTGCTTGGAACCTACACGCCACTGTTGCGGACTGCACTAGCAGAAATAGACCAATTGGAGGCGGCCAAGGCCCAATCAGCCATTGCAGGGTGGGTCGCTGTCGCCGATGAAGGGCTTGCCCTAGCTGATGAGATTCTGGAACTTGGCAGGGAAGATGCTGACCTGGGACGGCTGCACCGGGCCTTGGAGAACCTTCACTCGCTGCCACTAAGGCGAGCCGCGGCTGAGCAGGTTCTTTGCGAGACGTTCCATAACTTCTGTATCGGCACCCTCGAATGCCATCTTGCCGGAAGTTCTGGCGAGGAACCTGTGAACACGATCGCGCATGCGCGCGAGCAATGGGATGTCTTTTTTGCTCCAATTCAAAATGAATTCTCCAAAATCCAGATTCGTATCGATGACCTTTTCATGCGCCGCCTTACTCTGTCGCAAGAAGCCACGCGCGACCGAAGCCGTGTGGAATCATGGATGCAAGCGGCCCTGGCCATGGAAGCGGATCTCCAGAAGGTTCTGGAGTGGATATATCGCTGGTCTGGCGTAGTCGAGGGAACCATGGAGCTTCTGCCTCTGCCATGGTTGCTGCCGTTGCCGGAGGTGCTGCGAGATAAGGCACGCGCTCCCGGGCACGTGGCCTATCGGAGATCGCCTAATAGCTACACACCCGCTCCGTCGTGCCTCCGCGAAGTTGGCAGAATCCCCCTGGATATTGGTCAGTTGACAGCCGTACATCCACACTGCCTGGCATTCTCTTTGGAAGGCGACTTGCTCGTCAGCCTTAATCGCGGACACCAGATATTGCAGCTGGACTGCAAAGGTAAAATCATCCGGCGCATAGGAAAACCAGGGAGAGCGGCTGCGGAGTTTCAAGGGCCAGCCGGTATCTCAGTAGATAGTCAGGGGCGTCTCTGGGTCGTGGATTCCGAGAACCAACGCGTCCAAATCGTTGATTTGGAGAACGGGGATGTTCATGTCGTCAGCTCCCGCAGTTCATTGCCCTGGCTGGTCTGCCATCCGTTCGGAATCGGTCCCATGTCGGACAGATCAATGCTGATCACGGACTCCGGCGATCGCATGGTCCGGATTAGACCTGAAGGAACGTGGGAAGTATTCAGCGACACGGCAGGAAAAGGGTTGGGGGAGTTTCGTCATCCGACCCAGCTGAGCCCTGGAATCCAGGGTACTCTCTGGATAGTAGATCAGCGCAATCATCGGGTTCAAAAACTGGACGCTGAGGGCCGATGGGTTCAGGAGATCGGAGGATGTGGGCTGGACCATGCCCGTCTTTTTTTTCCGGAAAGCGTTGCCCAGTTCGAAGACGGTGTCGTTGCAGTGGCCCAGAACCGGTGGAATCGCTGCATTAAGCTGTATACTCCCGATGGGATCGAATTCGATAGGACCGTGCTTACTTACTTTGCCGAGGGCATGCTAGTCCGCGGGGGCCGACTTTTCGTCGCGGCTATGGATATAGATTCGATCCTCGTCTATGAGCGCGAATCAGTGCTTTAAACCGCGCAAAAGCGGAACCAATTTGGCCCAAATTGCTCTTGAAACCACTATCTCACGGCGGCTACTCTGCTAGACCAACGAATGCATATCCCGGAAAATTATGACTATAAGTTCCGATAAAATCTCCGAGTACCTCACTCCAAAACGTCTTCTTGAAAAGTTCGACGACCTCTGCTCAACGCGCCCGGATATAAGAGTCCTGCCATGGATGCTGGGCAGGTGCAAGACTCTCGAGTGGCTCAATTCCCTTGGTGTCTGCAAGGAAATAGAGTTCGCTAAATTGGCCCCTCCCCTTCCTCCATTAGGATTGCGGCAAATCGTGGCCGCCCCGGAACCGGAAATTTTTTTATGGACTGGCTTCGTGGATGCTTTTCAAATGCTTGAACTGCATTACCGCCATGGCGGCATAAAACAACCCAAGATATTAGATTTTGGCTGCGGCTGCGGCCGCATGACACGCTTTTTGCCTGGCTCTTCAGGCAGCGAAATCAACCCCGATCACGTCCAATGGTGCCTGCAAAGCCTCCCCGAGGTCGATACCAGGCAAAATCAAACTCTGCCCCCACTTCCATTTGCGGATGCATCTTTTGATCTGGTCTACAGCCTTTCCATTCTCACCCATCTTCCCGAGCATCTGGCAAACTGCTGGCTGCAGGATCTCCATAGAGTCGCTAAGCCAAATGCTCTCGTGATTTTGACCACTCACGGCATCACCGCTCTTGAGACGATTCGGGACTCCCAGGCACACCAGCAGATGTTTAAACTCACGGCCGAAGACGCCCAGAGCATTCTTCAGAGGTTTCAGACGGAGCTTTTCATCTTCCACCAGTATGCTGAAGCTGCGCTCACTAATGCCAAGGCGGGCGCCGAATACGGAAACGCGTTCATTCACGGCCAGTACATATCAAGCTGCTGGGACAATGAAAGGTTCCACCTAGTGGAGCATATTCCCGGAGGCCTCCGGGGATGGCAGGATATAGTGATTCTGCGATCGCAATAAGGCTCGGCTAGCAGGATAGATAGGCTGACACAGCCACCGCCACACTGAGGAAAGTTGATGAGATCAGTTGAAATCCGCGAAAAATGGGGCTCCTCTTGTGGTATAAGGTTGTTGGAAAACAAAACTCGTACCTCAAAAGGAGCACCCAAGAGTTATGCCATCCTACAGCCACAGCGCCTCGAAACCCAAGCGAAAAATTGCTGAGGAATTCACCCTGAAACACGCAACAGGCTTCGGCGGTTTCAACCTGCTTGCCGATTTCATGGACTCCGTCGAGTTCTCCGAGATAGTGTCCCGGAATATGGAGATCGAGAAAGCGCGTTGGGCTGATTACCCGCTGCCTATGATGATCGAGATGATCGTGCAGGGATACGCCTGCGGATTGCAGCGACCTTATCATTTCGAGGCTATCCAGGATGATCCTCTCATCACTCACAAGCTCGGCCTGGAGCATCTGCCCGACCACACCTTGTTCAATAAGGATTTGAGGCGATTCGATTCGGACGAAAAAGTTCGGCAGTTGTTGCGCGTCCACTGGGATGTCGTCGACGGCCAATTCAAAAAAGCGAAGCGCTTGGTTCTCGACTTTGATTCCACTGTCGAGACTGTATACGGCAATCAGGAGAACAGTGCCGTCGGATACAATCCACACAAAC
>Ga0315289_10013158_pt1 | contig 11604 bp, 18 predicted proteins | sample YL17G11_40_MG_FD_203452 | JGI IMG/M metagenome (GOLD analysis project Ga0315289, IMG submission 203452) | Sediment microbial communities from Yellowstone Lake, YNP, Wyoming, USA - YL17G11_40 | ecosystem: Environmental > Aquatic > Freshwater > Lake > Sediment | place: USA: Wyoming | collected... | reverse complement strand
CTGTCCGCTGCCCCGATAACGATCAATCTGCGAGACGATGCGCACTCGCTCAGTGGAGCCGGTACGCTCGGCCTCGTTCAAGTCCAGGTAAATGTCCTGGTCCAACACTTTATCTTTGGCGTCTTGATAGAGCATCACGAGCCATTTTTGTCCGCTCGTTGGCACAGAGGGCGCGCCCGGAGCGCGCGGCGTTCCGGTGGCAGGCAATGCTGCCGGGCGCGGCGTGACAGTCGCCGGCCCGGCCGAAAAGGGCGCCGAGGTCGGCGGCTCAACGGGAATGTCTCCCGGCAGCGTCGGAGACTGGAGCATCAAGAAACCACCAACAGCCACAATGCAGCATAGCGCCACCAACACAAGTCCCATGATCGGCAGCGGCAAGGACAGAAAGAGCTTGACCAGTCCGGCGATCGCGGACACGGGTATGCCGCCGCCGGACATGTCCATCCCGCCTTCCGAGCGCGCCGGCGGCGGAGCGCCCTCGTCTTCCCGCCGGCGGCCGGGAGTTGAGGCTCGTTCGCGGCCTTGGCCGCCCTCTTCGCCCCGCCGGCGGCGAGTGACCTCCACCGTCTCTCTATCGTCCGAGCTGAACAAGAGCAGCGGGCGCGGGTCAACCCGGCCTGGCGTCCCCGCTGGAGCGGTGGCCGGCTTTAAGGTGAGAGGGATCAGTTTTGAGATCAGGGTATTGAAGAAAGAGAACCTGTCTTGCATGGCAACCTCCATCCTTTCCTGACTCTTGTCGGCGTTCAGCAGATCCGTGGCGGGGCAGGTCTTGCGCCGGGCCCTGGGCCGAAACATTATCTGAACGCCACTATCTTGCGCGAGCAAACATTGCAAGACTATTTTACCACTCTTCCGAAATTCAATCCGCAGAGTTGCCACAAGCCGTTTGACATTCAACTGTCATCCTCAAAAGTCAGCAATAGCTCGTATTCGGATACGTAGGTCACGTCTTTCACAAGTGCATCGGATACCTATGTGATAGAAGACTCTGGTCTGCGTTCCATACTTGCGTGGAAATGCGGTGGTTGGTGCTCTTTACATTGCAATGACGATTCCAAGGAATCTGCTGATCTCTGGCAAAAGGGTCAACGCCTGGAATAGAGTCTCGTCCACCTTCGCAGACTTGCTGCGTCCATCCAAACGACAAGGCGCACAAGCCGCCGCCCGTGCGGCGAAGCGTGAGCGGCGGTTGCAGAGCTATCGGCAACGCTACCACCGACGTCTCTCCAAACAGTTGATCCGCCAATCCAAGCTCGAACACGAGATTGAAGTACATCGTCAGGAGCAAGCACGAGTTGATCCAGCTTGATCCACAGGCCAAGTTCTTCGAGGTGGATACCGAAAAAGATCAGATTATGGCTCATGTGCGGATCGGTCTGCATAACAGCGCCCTCTGGGCACGCAATTACTATTTCAGTTCAACCTATCGCCATGCTACACCCTTGACGTTGTGGCGCACGTTCTTCAACCAAGATGGCTTCTACTGCGAGACGGACGATGGCATTCTCGTGACACTCAAACCGTTTCGGACGCCCCGTACTCAGCGCGAGGCCATCAAAGCATGCCAGCGATTCAACGCCCGGCAAGTCAAGACGCTTTCTGGTAAAACCATTGAAATGCACGTTGTCGAGTCTATATAATTCAGGCCAATGTACCAAGGTCCAGTTTAGGCAGCTTTTCAGGCCTATTGTAATCTTCGGTCTGAGTTTCAATACCGGAAAAGTGGCGTGTCAATTCCGATATGTGCCAATCGAGGCTTTTCATGTGAAGAGATTAAAGAAATAAGGTGGTCTCCGGTTTTGCGAGACCACCTAGCGTAGAACACTTGCGGATAAATCGCCATATCAAGTGTCGTAAGTCGGGGCGGGCGGATTCGAACCGCCGACCACTTGAACCCCATGAAAGTTTCCCGCCACGTTGAACCGCTGAGCACTTTAGTGGCTGCCTGAGCGAGTTTTGTTGCCAGCGGCAGCCGGACCGAAAATGCTCACCGGTTCAGTTTTTCATCTCCTGTCGGATCTCCGTTTCAGTTCCTCTTGCCTGTTGTGGTAATGTGAGTTACCTCACTATATTTGGTTACGGGCAGGCGCAGCCGGCTGCCTTGTGGCAGGTGTAGCTCCGCGAAATGCACGAATCTCCACAGGGCTGGCTATTGGGGCCACAATGTTTGCAACAACCCGAACTGGCCCGCGATGCGGTCGGCAGGGCAATGATGAGTGTGGCCATTGGTGACGGTTTGACTGTTGGCATCACGATTGGCGCTGACGTCAGGGTGGCTGCTCGCGTCGGGATCGGTGCGGACCTGACTGTGCGGGTGGGTGTGATCGTCGCGGTTGGCATGATCATGGGCGCGATGGCTGTTGGCGGTGTGCATCCTGCTGACACGGTTTCTTTTATCATCTCACCGTTTTTGAGCATGGCGAAGCAATCGTAACCTGTGGCTTTGTTGCGCCTATATTGGGCGGCTTGGGCGTTGAGTTGGACGTCTGTCATGGGCAGCACGAGCGCGGCATCAGCCTTGTTGCGCCAGACGAAGAGGTAGCAAGAATCGCGTCGGTATCTGTCACAGTATTCTTTGAGTTGTTTCTCGAGCTGGGGTGGGTTCTCGATCAAGGCTGGGTCGGCCAGGAGGAAATCGTTCAAGCCTTGTTCGCCCAACTTTTGCAGAGTTGGCGCATTGGGCGACGGAGTTGGGACGACGATGGGATGGGTGATGATGGGCGGGGGCGACGCCGGCGGCGGCTGGCTTGCCATGCGGGCGCGGTTGGCATAGACGATGGCGCCGCCCAGGGCGACCAGGCCACAACAGGTTGGAACGACGAAAAGTATAACGGAAATGATATAGTAAGCTGGGCTGTGATGCTGCATCTAGCTTTCTCCGCCGAGGATGCGCGGCGCCCAACTAAGCCAGCACCAGCGCCGCTGCCGGGTGCGCATCTCGGCCAAGATGGCGCGCCAGTGCCGGCGCGGGATGCGGATCAGCAGCCAGTTAAACCGAATTGCCTTGAGGGCTGACCGTGTATCCACGTTTTCTCTCAGCCACGTACGTTTTGAGCATCCCCAACCAGAGTTCTTGTTCCTCGGTGGTCAGATAGGCGAATTCCTGGTTCATCTCTCGGATCGTGGGCGTGTCAGTGGGAGGCTCTGGCTCGATCATGCCCGCGCGTTGAAACGCTTCGCGGCGGGTTATCCCGAACGCTTGTGCTATCCCCTTCAAGAAATCAGGTCCTGGATTGGCGACGCCGCTCATTACCTGGGAAAACATGGATGGAGATATACCGCTTCGCCTGGCGGCTTCACTTTGTGACCAACCCCGTGTTCGTAGCTGTTCATTCAGCCAATTTTCAAGTGATTCCATGCTTTTATAAGTCTACTCCTAATTTCAATCAATTTGCTTACGATAACTATAAATCTATTGACAAATCCCTAAATCCATGATAGTATATTCAGTGTACTGAACGATTTTGTGAGTTGATTGATAGGAGCACGCGAATGGAGCAAGAGAGAGTCGAGAGTATTACTATCAGCCTCTATCCATCTCAGAAAGCTAAGGTCGAGCGCATCATGCAGGCGCTCAAGATCCGGAAATTCGCTCAGGCGATCCAGCGGCTGGTGGACGAAGCGCCGGAGCCGCAACCATCGGTTGAGAACGGCCAGGCGGCGGTCGCCAGGCCGTAGGGTGTTGGCCGGCCCGCTCCAAAAAGCCGGATACCAGCGGCGGTGCACATACCGCTGGAAACATTGGGGCGGGCCTATTTTTCCCCAGGAGGTTGTCATGGACGTTCAGGTATCGTCGGTCGTGTCGGTTCAGATCGCGCTGACGGAGCGCGAGGCGCATGAGTTTATCTCGGATTCCTCTGAGATTCAGAAGCGCGTGTACGAGCTGTTTTTCCCCGTGAATGCCAAATCCACCAAGCCAGCAGGGCGATCCCCAAAAGCGGCCGCTCGCAAGAGCGGGAAGCAAGCTGGGCGAAGCTCTGGGACTTTGATCTGCCCGCATTGCGACAAGGTGTTCAAATATCGCAAACTTTTCGACAAGCACGTGGTGGAACACAGCGCTGCGGGCACTGCGGCCGGCTGATTGACTCGGGCAATCTGCCGATCGGGAACCAATGCGGGATGTGTGTGAATGATGAACATCTGCGAGGTGGTGGCGATGGCGGGATTGGCTGAGACGGCGGTGGCGCTGGTGGCGGCGCTGGAGGGGATGCGCGGCCGGGGCGAGCCGCGCTGGACGCGATTGGATTGGTTCATGCTGGCCGCGGGCATTGCGGTAATCGTTGTTATCAGAATAGTAGGAGGATGAAATGACCAACGGAAAACGCAAACACGCAAAATTGTGGCGACACGCAATTTCGATCCGGCATCGTGTGAGTGGTCCGCACACAGGCACGTTCAAAAAGCACGGGCCAGGGAGGAGGCATCACTAGAATGGGCGATAGACATAAACCCAAACCGCTACCGCGGCCACCGATCCCGAATCCGCCGCGGCCAAAGTGAGGAGGCGTGAGATGGATATGCGCACGATGACCCCAGTTCGCAGTGTCGTGGTGGCACCACAGTGGATCGTGGCGCCCGAGCTGCCCGCACAGCCGCACCTGCCGCTCGACGTGCAGGAAAAGCGACGACAAGAGGATGAGGAAAAGAGCCGCGTATGGGAGCGCGCCTTTGAGTTGTGGCAGGCGGGCGGTTGGAAGTCGCGCGGCGGCAAGATCTCGCTCGAGACCCAGCGCACTTACGTGTCCTCGGTCAACCGATTTTTCCAGTATGCTGCCGGCATCGCGCCGTGGCGGGTGCTGGAGAGCCACGTGGTCGCCTGGCAGAAACAAATGGAGGCGCAGGGCGTGGCCAGCACGACGATCAATCTGCGGCTCTCCGGGCTGTCCTCGCTGTATCGTTTCCTGCTGCGGTTCCCCTATCCCGATCCAGTTACCGGCGAATCGAAATATCTGATCGCGCGGAATCCCGTGACGTGCGACCGCGCGCACGTGGACCCGTACGCTGACGCGGACGCGTTGAGCGTGGACGAGGCGCGGGCGCTGTTGATGCGCGGTTGCGACCGGAACACGCTGGAGGGATTGCGGAACTTTGCGTTATTCCACACGTATCTGTACACCGGCTGCCGCGTGTCCGAGGTGCTGCGATTGCGGTGGGGCGACCTGGCCGAGGACAAGGGCCGCATGTTCTACAAATGGCTCGGCAAAGGTGGCAAATCCGGCACGTATGAGTTGCCGCGCGGGTCGTTCGATGCGATCCGCGCGTACCTGGCGGCGGCTGGCCGGCTGGAGACGATCGGCGCGGACGAGTACATTTTCATCGCACTGACGGACGCGGCGCGTCACCTGGATGCTTGGCGGGCCAGGCAGCGCGGATCGGCGATCCCCATACGCAGCGAGCAACGGCCGATCACGCCGGCGCGCGTGTCGGTGATCCTCAAACAGTGTGCGCGGCGGGCGGGGCTGGATCCGGAGCGGGTCCATCCGCACATCCTGCGGCATACGGCGGCGGATCTGATTGACGAGGCGAGCGGCGGGAACCTGCTGGATGTGCAAGAGTTTCTGCATCATAGCTCGCTGGCGATCACGCAGATTTATCTCAAGCGGCGCAAGAAAAACACGAATCCGCATTGGATGAAAGTGGAAGCGATGCTAGGAGTGTGAAATGAACAATTCTGGTGATGGCGCTGCCGTTTGGATCATGTTCGTGATCCTTGTGATTCTGGCGTGCATCGGCACTGGCACTATGGTCGCCTGGTTCGTATCAATTCCGTAAAAAATCAGCAGCCAGGCCAGGGCGTCTGGGGCGCCCTGGCGGTGATACGTTTCACCGTGGAGTTGCGCCCACCTGGCTGCTGTATTCTTCGCTTCGCTCAGAATGACGAGGAGGTTGCATGATGAACGGATGGAATCTCAGGCTGTTGTTGAATCGGACGCTGAACGAGCACGAGGATCGGCGCTATCTGGGGATGAGCGCGATCGGCAAGTGCGCGCGATTTCTGTACGGCGAATTGGTGAACGGTCGCGAGGCGCCTTCGGAAAAGTCGAAGCGATATTTCCACGAGGGCTATCTGCACGAGCGCGACGTGATCGAGCGAATCGCCGAGGTGGGCGTCGCGGTCGAGCACCACAACCGCGAGTTGATCGCGCCGTTCGACGACCGGTTTCGCGGGCACATTGACGGTGAGATCGAGGGCGACCTGCTCGAGATCAAGAGCGTGGACGACGAGCGGTTTTGTCGCGTGATGGATTCGGGGCGGCCATTCGAGGAGCACATGGACCAGGTGCAGATGTACATGCGCTATGGCGGATACGTGCGGGCGCTGCTGGTGTACAAGTGCCGGAACACGGGCGACGTGCTCGTGAAGAAGATCGAGCGGGACGAGCGGCGCGGGTCGGCGCTGGAACAAAAGGCGATGGCGATCCTGGCGGCGGTGGATGCGGGCGAGCCGCCGGCGTGCACGTGCGGACATTGCCCGTTGCGGTAATCGCCGTTAGCAGAACAAAGGAGGAACGATGTACATGCAGTGTGGAGAGCACGCGGTCAAGGTGGAATTCATTTTGAAACACGAACCGGTGGCGAATCTGGACAAGTTCATCGAGTTCGAGCTGGAGGGCACGCGCATGGTCCGCCGGCTCGTGGTGACCGTCAAGCAGTTCGGGCGCGAAATCAGCATCGCCTCGCCGGTGGGGCTGAAATTGGCGAACGCCAAACCTGGCGACCAGTTCACGATCACTCGACCGGACCCAGACGGATATTCAGTTGGTAAAGTTCTGTCCATCGCGGATAGTGTAGCACAGGCGGCGACATGAACGAGATCGGGAATGTTTCGGGGCTGGTTGCGGTCGCCATCGGGATGATCTCGTTTGGGATCATTTATAACGTGATCATTGCCTGGATGGAGCGACACGGGTACAACGAGGGATATACCGCATTCGAGGTCGTCGTCGGCGTTGCAGGGACGCTGATGTTTGTGGCGCTGTTGGATTGGCGGGCGGCGCTGACGTGCCTGGCGGCGTTTGCATTTAGCGGAACGCCGATGGTGTTGGGAAGTTGGTGGCGGCACGTGCGGGCGCGCCGGCACGCGCAGGAGTTGCTGAGGCGGGGGGATGACGCAAGCACGAGCCTGGCCGAATGACGCTGCCGAGGCGCGCGACCGGTCGGCTGAGCTGGCGATGCGGGGGGCGCGGCTGCTGCGCCCGCTGATTGACGGCGAGCGGCTCGACCAGACGGAGACATTGCGGCGGCTGGCTCAGGCGCGGGATTGTTTCCAGATGATCTTGCGGCATCTGGAGCACGTGGGGGCCAGGACGAGGCCGGAGTGAGACGGAGGATGGAATGAGCGAGCAATCAGAAAACCCTTTGTGGGCAGTCGTGGAAATATTTGGGCATCAGACCTATGTGGGTCAGGTGCAAGAACATGCCATCGGCGGCTGCACATTTGTGCGAGTGGATGTGCCGGCTACCGGCGATCAGCCCGCGTATACCAAGTTTTTCGGCAACGGCGCGATCTACTCGATTACGCCGGTGGCCGAGGATTTGGCGAGAGAACTGGCCAAAAAGTTCAGGCCATCGCCCATTGCAACATTTTTATTGCCCGCTCCACACGAGCATCGAGAGCGCAGCTATGAGGCTGATCGTGATTGTGGTGTGGATGCTACCGGTCAAGAGGATGATGAAGAGGATAATCTGTTTTAGTCGTATAAATAATTCGTATCGGTAATGCGTCTTCCCTGAATAGGCCATTGTATGTCAACGAATGGGCCGCGTTGCCGGCGATGCGGGCGGACGCTGCGGTCGCCGGTGAGTGTGGCGAAGGGGATCGGGCCGGAATGCGAGGGGAAGCGGGGACGTGTCCGCGGACATGCGCACGGGGGCACGAGGTCGGGGGCGACGTGGGCGAATCAGCAGGGGGCGACTGGCGCAAGCCTCGCCCCTATAGTGGTCAAAGGAGATCGAACGATGGACAATCTATGGATTCCTGAATTGGTGGAACTGGAGGCGATCGACCCGAACCCATGGCAGGTGCGGGGAGAGAATCCAGAGCACGTGATGGACGTGGCGCGCAGCATCGCCGAGCATGTCCTGTTGCAGCCAGGGCTGGGGCGTCTCTACGCGGATGGGCGGGTGCAACTGGCGCTGGCGCATACGCGGCTGGCGGCGTATCGCTACCTGGACGAGCAGCTCGGGACGCGAGGCAATGGCCAGGCGGGCGACCGGTACGCGGCCTTTCCGGTGATCTTGCGCGAGTTGAGCGACGAGCAGATGGCGGCGTATGCCATCGAGGAGAATTTCAAGCGCAAGGACCTGAGCGGGATCGAGAAGGCGCGGGCGCTGCAGCGATATTGCGCCGACTTTGGCAAGACGCAGGCGGAGGCGGGGGAACGATTCAGCCTGGGGCAGAGTGCGGTGTCGCACCTGCTGCGGCTGCTGGAATTGCCGGAGGCGGTGCAGGACTTGGTGGATGGCGGCGAATTGCCGGAACGGTTTGCGCGGCAATTGGTGAGCCTGACCAGGGTGGCGCCAGAGGATGTGGTCCATGCGGCGGTGGTTATCGCCGAGACGGAACCAGAGGACCGCGAGGAGGCCGCCGATCAGCAATTGGACAACTTGCTCGATGAGCATGGGCGCGCGTTGGGGGCGCGCAGTGGATGCTATTGGGAACCGGACTGGCGGCCATCGGAGGGTGCGGTTCTGTGCGGAGTCTGTCCGGCGCGGGTGACGTTGCGCGGGCAGGAGAACTGCACCAATTTGGCTTGCTTCGAGGCGCGCCAAGAGGCATGGCAGCAGCGCGAATTGGAGCGCATCTCGGACAAGTTCAATATCCTGATGGCGGGGGCGGATGAGGCCAAACCGCTCGATGTCAATTATAACAATCTCGACTTGGTCAAGGGCATCCTCAGGCGAAAGGTCAAACCGGATTGCCTGCGTGTGATAGCGATGTTGGCGCTCCCAGGTAGCGGTGTTCGGGGCTATCACGCGGACGCGCTGGGCAGTAAGGTGGTCGTGCTCGGTTCGACCGATACGCTGATCCTCGATCGAGAACAGAGGGCGAAAGAGGCCAAGGCGGCGGGCCAGGATGCGCTGGCTGTGGACGATCCGAAGGCGCAGGCCGAAGCGGTGGAATCCGAGCGCGAGGAACGGCGGGAGCAGAAGGCGGCGGTGCGCCGGGCGCAGTGGGACATCCCATGGTTGATCTTTCACACGGCTGAATCGTGCGCGGCCCAGGTAACGGCCACCGGCAAGACGCTCGATTGGCTGGTCGAGATGGCGCGCGATCAATATAACACGCCGACAGCCTGGTTACAATTCGATGACAGATGGAGGCCGCTCGATGACAAAGTCGAGGTTTTGAACCTGGGCAAGATGAACGAGGCGGACAAGCGGATGTATGTGCTCGCGCTGCGTCTGTCCAGCAAGATTGACACGCGCTATGATCCGAGCCAGCGGTATGATTGGCCGCGCGCGCTGAAGGAAGTCGAGGAGGAGGAGGGCGAGTTGGGACTGCGGTTGCCCAAGGGCTGGGATATGCCGCCGGTGCAGCAGACGCTGACGAATTGCCATGTGTGCGGGCGGTTTACGAGCATGGATCACGTGACCCAGCGCGATCAGGATGAGGGCTGGGTGGTGAATGGCACGTGGGTGACGTGCTCGGATGAGTGCCGGGCGAAAGTGGTCCAGCCGGCGGCGGTGAAAAAGGCCAAGTTGCCGGCGGCGAAAAAACCGGCCGCGGCGCGGAAGGCGAAGCGCAAGTGATAGAGTGCGGGGCGTGGTGGCTGTGGCGGAGGGCGCTGCCACGGTGGGTATACCTGCTGCATTGCGTGCTGATGTGGCGGATCAGGCGGCGGGGCGAGGGGCGAGGCGATATCTGACGATATGCCTATTTCGTTCCAAGTACAACAGAGTGTCCAGCAGCGGCTGGAGCACTATGCCATTGAGCCAGTCGCACCGATCAAAGGCGATCCAAAATGCCCACAATGCGGGTTCAAAACTTTTTGGATTCAGCCATTCAGCAGCCTGGTTGTTTGCCATAGGTGCGGGCTGATCTTTGACGAATCATTTGCGGATATCGGGCCGGAGAGTGCGACGTGATCAGGGCGGCGGCGTGGATGGACACGCGAAGATAACCAGGGATCACAACGCTCACCGGTATAGTCGTTGCTTTGACAGGTGGCTCTAGGGCAGGGACAGCAGTGTGGGCTTGGCATCCCATCGAAGCCGGTGATGTACCTCGGGTCAGCCCATGTGATGAGTCGGTATCAAGGCCGGCCCGCCCGTTTTGGTAATGAGGATTGTCTAAAGTGAAAAAACGCTTTCGAATCATCACAGATAAAGACGTCATGATGCAGCCAGGTAACTTTGGCGACTGCGATTGCGATTGTGACTGTGCGTGCGCAGACAAAGACCATCAAGAGAGGCCAACCCGAATGGCAATGAATTGGTTGCAGCAAATGTGGAAAAAGTTTCAATGGGAGTCAGAGCACGCCAAGGCGAGGCGGCAGCCGCGTCATGCCGACCGGAAGCGCAAAGCTGCGCGCAAGATGGCTGAGAGGTCTCGCAAGGTCAATGAGAGGCCGGACGTGATGATGAGGCGGCATTGCAAGAGATAATGGCCGAGACGGATCTGGCGCGGCTGCACCAACGGGAGCAGGCGTGGGATAGCCGGCAGCGGTTCGTGTTCGCGTGGAATGACATTGTGCACGATCCGCGCCGGCGGCTGGCGAATGCAATCGAGCTCGAGGTGCGGGCGAGGCTGGAGGCGCGCAATCTGGCGGTGGGCCGGCGCGCTCGGCACAAGGAGCACTTTGACTTGCTGGCGCAGGGGGTGCGCGTCGAGGTCAAGGCGGCGGTGTGGGGCGGCGAGAAATACCTGGCGAACCTGCATGATAACCAGGCGGACGTGGTGGTGATGGCGTGTCTGGACACGTGCGAGCTGGGGCTGGTGGCACCGAGGTTTTTCGTGATCCCGTTCGAGGCGGTGGGACAGCGGACGATCACGATCCGGCCGCGAGATCCGACGGGCCACGTGGGGCGGTGGATGCGGTATTTCGAGGCGTGGGAGATCGTGGACGAGCTGGTGGCGGCGGGGCGGAATGCCTGGCAGCCGACCTTGTGGGAGGCATGACATGGAGCGTATCGTTCAAGTCGGGACTTTGGCCGCATTTCGCGCCGAAGTGTCTGCAATCGGGGGACCGCCGGTGCGCCTGAATCAGACCGAGCGGAGTGACGTGACCGATGGGCGATTTCAGATTCCATACAAGGAGATCGAATTATCACTGCAGGGGATCAATGCGCGCGATGAGATCGTGTGGCTGATGTGGAGTTATCGGTTCGATTTCCCCGGCGATGAATTTATGAATCGCAAAGGTCATTCGGTCTATCAATTGATGCCGGACATGAGAACCATGGTGGAGACTTGGTTGAGAGAGCGCTATTACGAAGTGATGTCGGGCCAATATGCGCTGCCCAAGAACATTGTGCTGATGCGGGGATCATTCGAGTGCGTGCGGTTCGTCCAGGATGGCGACGAGGGATATCGGTTGGAGGCCGTGGAGTAGGAAAATGATCAAGTACGCATCGAACACGCTGGTCTCGACCACACGGAGC
>Ga0315289_10013157_pt1 | contig 11604 bp, 13 predicted proteins | sample YL17G11_40_MG_FD_203452 | JGI IMG/M metagenome (GOLD analysis project Ga0315289, IMG submission 203452) | Sediment microbial communities from Yellowstone Lake, YNP, Wyoming, USA - YL17G11_40 | ecosystem: Environmental > Aquatic > Freshwater > Lake > Sediment | place: USA: Wyoming | collected... | reverse complement strand
CAGCCTTGCTTGTTGCGGGTCACATCATCAGAGGGTATTGTCTTCCCGGACGGTGATGGTCGCCCTCTCGAAGAGACGTCTCGTTCAACGGGCTTGTTTGGGCCTCGCTGCATCAGCGGCACTGGCGCTTCATTGCCCTCTCAGTGGCCTCGCCAGCTCCGACCTTTTGTGGAGAACGGCTGCGTCCGATTCTTCGGGACATGAAAAAAGCCTCCACGCTCCCCACTGCGTCGACCGACGCCACAACGACGGGGCCTTGCGTCGCACGCCGCCGATCTTCCAGTCGCACGACGTACACTCGCTGCGCCGAGTCCTCGACTGCGGCGATTCGTGCGTGTACGTCGGCCTGGAACCGAAGGAAGAACAGGGGCAGCATGCGCGAGGAGGAGCAGGCCCCGCTTCCGCGACAGCGGCCGTTGGGAACCCAGCGGTCACCAGCACCACCAAGCCGGGCGGCCCGACCGTCCCACCCCGCAAAAAGGGAGTTGCTTTTCTCGAAGAAGAGAGCGACCTCCGAGGTCCTCGACAAGGACTCGCTCGAACGCATTGGAACGTCGCCGGACTTTGGTGCCCTGCGATCTCGATCTGCACGGGTCATCATGCCTGATCGATACGATCAGAAGAAATGTTAATGCTAAAAAAGACTCCGTCCATGGACGCGTCGTCTCGAGACCACGGGAAGGGATAGACGCCGTGGACAGAGAACGCGACAGTTTGGTGTTTCTTCCTGCAGCACGTCACCATCCTCATTGCAGCTTTCGGAGCGTTGACATTAGGCAGGACGGTCCCGTCGCCGGCCAGCGAGACATCGCTGACGATTAGAGTTCTTATCGTTGTGCAGTCGTGAGGGTCTCGTAAGTTTCGCTCCGGCAAAAAAAATGTAAAATTAGGTAACCACGATCGCGCTTTCGTGTTGTTGGATCGGCGATGAGGAATCCGTCTGATGACAACATAACTAACACTGCACGGCTACCATCTGACGCTGCGCGGCTTCCGAACAGCAACAAGTAAATGTGGGAGTAACAAGTAAAACGATTTTGGTGCGGAGACTCTTGTTTCCTGTGTTGCGCGAACATTTGTTATTAGGAGGCCGCTGATGCAGACAGAAACCTGCTCTCTTTCCTCAAGGAAACTCCTTTCCGAGCTTCCTGCTGCATCAGCCGCAAGAGCTCCGTGAGGGAAACGGAGAGACGGAAAGCAGCGCAAACAAATGACTTTGTGCGTTGAGAAGTTGAGTTTAACGAGCCTCTCTTTGCCACGCGCCGCCTCTCGAAACGTGTCTCTGTCGCCCTCTTGCTCTGCAAGTATGGACTCGAGGCATCGACATCGCGCTACTTGTTTGCGTATGCAACAACAGCGTATGGTACTTACAGCAGGCTCTTCTTGCTCAGCAGGGACGTGCACGATATCGCGCGACTGCTTTCACGATCTCGAAATCAGAATGTCTTCCTGGTCAAAGCTCCGCTCCAAGAACAGGGCGTGCACCCGCTTGGGGTCGACCAAGGTCCTGTCTTTATCGCTTCCAGCTTTGAGGTGCAGGCGCGTGAAGGAGTAACCGCATGCGGCGATGTCCCGCATCGTGGCCGCGACGTCAGCTGGCTTCACGCCGTTTTTCTCCCAGAAATGGAAGCCCGGCGTGACCTCGACGATGACGTGCTCGACCGCCCGACTCTTGAACAGCGGCATCGCTCCGGCGAGGACGCGCTGCTCCAGGCCCTCGGTGTCAATCTTGATCATGAAGATCCGTGCTGAGGACGTCGACGACGAAGTCAACGACGACGAAGGCGGCAGCAGGCGGCTCAGCGGCAAGACGGGCACGTCCACGTCGCCCTCCTCGACGGTGCCACTTTCAATGGCAGACATGGGAAACCTCCCGGAATCTAACGAGCACGTGCTTGACGACTTCGCGCGAACTATGTCCACGCGATCGGACAGGCCCGCCGCCATGACGACCCCTCGAGAGCCAAAGTCATTGACGAGCAGCGCGGCGTTCACGACCTTGTTGCACCCGGGCTGGACGTCGAAGAACACTGCTTCGCACCCGTGCGAGATGGCGTTGATGCCGTAAAAGCCCGAGTTACTTCCGACGTCGAGGAAGAGCGAGGCAGCGGTGGAATCAGTGCCGCTGCTTCCTCTGCCGCGGCATCCAGCGCTCAGTAACGAGTCCATTGCCGCGGTCACGACGCGCTCGCCCTCCGCGGAGCAGATCCACCTGTCGACCATTCCAGTGTCGGCCACCAAGAAATCGGCCTTGCCGCAAGGCGCGCGCTTGAATCCCCACTCGTTCAGAACGGTGGCATTGTAAGCTGGCGGAGATGCCCAGGAGCTCGCGAGAAAGGGAGAGAGCGCCGGACTCTCGCCAGATGAAATCGGCGCGGTTGTGAAGCGAGGGGACTTTGTTCAAGTCGCTCGAGTTCCGACGTGCTTGCGGTGCGCCGTCTTTCGAGTGCACTGCTCTCCATGATGCGGGGGCGGTCATGGGGCAACCGAGAGACGTCGTCGCGAACGACAGGACTGCAGCTCAAATGAAAGGTCTGCAGCAACGTCTTTCACAAAGCGCGGGACGACGTGAAAATGCTCCAGCTGGAGCTTAAGTGCCTTTTGCTGGAGCTCGAGTGCCTTTCGCTGATGCTGGATCTCGTGCTCCTGTTGCTTCTTCCGCCAACTCTGCAGCCAGCACCGCTGCTGTCGCCGGGACCATCGCCAGCACCGCCGCGCGTTGGCAGCGTAGCCTGCACGCTGCCAACGCGCGGCGGCATGCAGCTTTGCTCCGGTTGTTGGTCCCCTCTGGCGAAGTGTTTTTTTTCTCCGCAAGCAAATCAAAATCCGTTTGAATACGACAAAGCTCTTGCTTGAGCTCTTTAGCTGAAACGAGTTCTCTAAAACGCGCCGGCTCTCAGGGGCTAAAGTAGCAAGTTTTGCTTCCGTCGAAAAAAATTGAATTGAAAAAGTCTTTTGGCACAAAACGATTGTACGGAAACTGCCCGGTTTTCCTTACGCTCAATATTCTTTCGGTACAAGCGCCTCGTTTAAGAAAAAAGACGAAAAGAAAAAGCGAGAGACCCCTCAAGCGGATGTTTTCACCTTTCTGACGCATGGCGCCTGAACACTGGAGGAGGGGTTGGATTTCTATTCCGTGGATTTCTTTGGGCATTCTCTTCCTCTCGTGTCGACAACTGATTCGAGATGCCGACGCGTCAACGAGCTTTATCAGGCATCACGCCAACAAAAGAGGAATCGTGCCACTTTGGAGTCCAGTTGCACGAGGTCGCTACGAAAAGCTTCCATCGAAAACTTCCGAACACGAGCATGGTGATGACAAAGGCGCTGCTGCGTCATTTGTCGCAGCGATGAATAAAGGAGAGGAGGAGCACTATCTGAAAGATTTCCCCGCCCTCCCGACGTGTGCTACTGCGATCCTGCAGCGCATGTCGACGGTGCCCGTCGCAAATGATGCCTTGAAACCTCGGAATATGCGCAAACACGGGGAGAACACAGCGGTGTCGACCCTCCTGGATCGCGTCTACGTCACGCACTACACGAGGACCCCGTCGAGGCTCGCCATGACCACTGCTCGACTGCGAATCCACGGCCTCGCCGGTCAAGCCGTGGCAGTGACGAGTTTCGACAAGGCAGAGTTGACACGAGAAATCGTCGACTGTTTTTTTACAAAGGACGATAGCTGGCCACCCTTGCGTCCAGGCGAACAGTCGTTGGGCCTCAAGTTTTATGGCGCGTTGTACGACATGGTGACGCGAGCGAAGCATGAGTCGGAAACCGATTCGAAAGCTGGTTCCAAACCCATCGAAAATGTTCTCATCGTCGAGGACGACATCTGGATGTCCGGCCAAGACGACAAGTCAACCGCGTCGTCGTCGTCGCCGTCGTTCGACGAGTATTTTGCCGACGTGCTCCGTGCACTACCAGCCGATTACGACGTCGTCCACCTCGGAGACTGCCTGGGATACAAAAACGCGTGGAGGAGCAGGTTTGTCGCGACTGGAGTGCTCAAGCCCGCGTCTCAGCACGGCAAAGCTCGCATATTCGAAGCCACGAACGCACCGTGCTCGCACGCCATGCTGGTTTCCCGTGCAGGCGCTTTGAAGCTGCTCTTGCACGCTCTCCCGATCACGAGACCCCTGGACCAACACATCGAGTTTTACACGAAGAATGTGACGTTGCTTCGGGCCTACTACAGCGAGCACGACCTGTTTTGGCAGGAAAGCCAGCAGGCTCCCTCAGGGAAGCTGGCCGAGAGCACTGGGATTCGAGATAGGAGGTTACTGCTTGGTTTGAGGAGAGAAGTCGTCACGGGAAAAGAACAGCAGGCAGGAGGCAAACCAGAACGAACATCAAAAACAAACGACGACGTTGTCCAGGTCGCACTCTCCCAACGCCACCATCACGAACAAAGAAACCGATTCTCCTGCGGAGAATGCCCGCTCGCATCCGCATCTTTGCCGGATCAGCAGGGCCAACACAAATTCGTGCACTTGCACTTCACGACAACGCTGGGGTACGGGCGCACGGGGAACTACGTCATGGCCATGCAAAACGCCTTCAAGCTCGCGTACCTGTGCAAGGCTGTGCTCGAGCTCCCGGCGTTTGATTTCCAGGGGAACGCTTTCTCCTTTAGCAGCAATCGCTTTTTCGATTTTAGAACAGTTAAGCCAGGAGACGCGCTCAGGGCGCCAGAGTGCACCAACACGGCGAACAACACGCTCTACTACTGGTTCTTAAAGTTTGGGACGCGAACGAGGCACCCGTCCGAAGGCTTGCCTTCCCTCAGGTATCTTCCGGATGTCGAGGACGAGAGAGTCGAAAAGAGCATGAATGTTTGTCTGCAGAGGTATTTGGGGATATGCGGAGATGGTGATGATGTTGGTGGCGGTGGCGGCGGCGGCGGTGGAGATGGCGGAGGAGTTATTGGTGGTGGTGTTGGAGTGGCTAGTGGACGAGATGAAAGCAGAGTTGTTGAAGGCGCAGGAAGCATTGGAAAGCGCGTCACAGGACCAGAAAAAACACGGCACCAGCAGATCGACTACATACCGCCGTTTTGTCGGGGATTGTTCGAACGAGAGCAAAGCGACGAAAGCGAGCGAACAGTCGTCGCGCACGTGCGGCACGGAGACGTGTACCCTGCCAACTTCTCGGCGTTGCCAGTGCCTCTAGAGTACGGCCAGCCGCCGCTGTCGACGTATCTCTCCGTGTTTGACTTTGTCAACGCCTCTAGAGTCATCCTCGTCGGCGAGCCATCGTCCAAGGGCCCCGTCTGGAAGGCGTTGAAGATGCTTCAGGCAAACAACGCGTTGCGTTACAAGGTCGAGTTTCGGAGTGGGAACTTCAGAGACGACCTCCGTCTCATGCTCTGCGCCGACACCGTCGTGGAGAGCAGGTCAACGTTGATGGCCGTGGTTCGTCTGGGATTCGCGAGCCGGATTTTTACGACAGAAGAGTGCTTCCGACCGGCAGTGGCAGGGTCAGCACACGTTCAGAAGATATACAGCTGCGAAGCGAGCGAGAGCTACAAAAAGTACTACCGGCAGCACTTGAACGAAGCCTCCGAGTGGGTCGATGCACTGTTGAACGATTCGCAGGCGCCGAGGTTGTGTCCGGTATGATGTACCAACTTTTGTCACTTCGATACGCAATGTAAAAAAAGTCCCTCCTTTTTAACGGCAGCTGCTTTCTGCCACTTTATCTTTTTCTTCGTCTTTGTCGATGGCTCTTTATGAGTTTGCGATGCATTATCTGAGAAGACGTGCTATTTGTTATACATTATTTTTGTTACAAGGGACGAGACTCTAACGAGACCATCGCTCCTGGAGAGTCGAGTTTCGATTCGTCGTTCTTCCAAGCATGGTCATGTGCGCGAGAACGCGCCCCCGTCTCTTCTCGAAAACGAGAACATTTTTGAATCTGACTGCTGCTGTTGCCTTCTTCCACTGCGCAGTTTGTGCCGACGCTTCCTCGCATCCCTCGTTGTCGACGAGCGACGGCAAAGCAGCAGTAGCAACTGAAGCGGATGCCGCTGTCAAAGTCTTGCACGCCGAAGTCGCCAGTTTATCTCACAGTCTCCATCGGCGTCATCACGCAGGCAAGCAAGGAGGTGATGACGACGTCGAAGGTGACCAAGTCGGTGCCTCGACCTCGCCATCGTGCCACAACGACCTGAGCTCCTTGCTCCGCCTCAGATCTCCGCCGGCCGGCGTCAACAACCCGCAGACGCGAGATGCGTGGATCGCCGACTTTGCCAAGACCGTGCCTGCCGGCTCACGCGTCTTGGACGTGTCGGCTGGCGCACGACCATACAAGCACTTGTGGAGCCACTGCAGCTATTTCTCGCACGAGTTCCCGGGTAATCTCGACCTCGTCGACACCTTCCGCGGCGAAATTGCAGTGTCAGTAAATAAAAAATCCCTCTCCGAACTACGAAAAACGCACGATTTCTTGGGAGAGGTCCACAACACCACCGCCCCATCGGCATCGTTCGACGTCGTCCTGCTCACAGAAGTGCTGGAGCACGTGCCTGAGCCGCTGCTCGCGATCAAGGAACTGGCTCGTGTCGCAAAAAAGGGAGGACAAATCGTCGTCACCGCTCCGTTCACGAGCGGGTCCCACCAGCGGCCCTACCATTTCTCGGCTGGATATTCGCCAGAGTTTTACCGCCACGCCGCGAAGCTTTATGGGCTCACTGTTGCTGAAATCACATCGCAAGGTGATTTTTTCAAGGTCGTTGCTCAAGAGGTGGACCGCGCTCTCTCGTGTGGTGGGGGATTGGTCCCCGGGGCGGACGAAGCCGACGTGGAGAGACTTCGTGAAATCGCGACGTCGTATCTGCTTCGGCTCAGCGCATTATTTGGTGACGGGTCTGCGAACAAAGTGGGATGTGCCGATCAGTTTACAATCGGGTGGATGGTCCGATACGTGAAAGATTAAAATATTTTTTTTCAGTCTTTTGTTCACTCAAGCAGGAGAAGTTTGCATTTTTTTTGTAATCGCAACATGTACTGAAAAGACTTATGCCATGGGCTTCTGAGTTCTTTGTCTCTGTCATTAAGATCTCCGTCGTTCATTAATGCAGTCCTCTTCCTTCTCCGTTTCCGTGTCCAAAAGAAGATGGATGCCAACCCACCGAGAAGATGTGACGCGCGGACGACTCTGTGGTGGTGGTGGTCGGCTGTTTCGACGATGACGGTGATAGCCTTGCACCGTGCATTCGGTGCCGATGCGCTCTCGCATGGGGAGGGGACAACTCATCACCTGCGGCGGAATCCGGCGCCGACTTTCCAGTCAGAGGACGCGCACGTGCTGCGCCGTGTCCTCGACTGCGGCGATTCGTGCGTGTACGTGGGATTGGAAAGGACGCCAGGAGAGAAGGAACTCGAATCGATCACCTCTCCCGTCGGGCCCAACGTTTCCGTCCGCAAGCTCTCGAGGAAGATGCACTGCCCGACCACCTGGCTGCGCCTGCTGAGCTCGTGCCCCGCGAACGACTGGCCTCCGCCTCGAACCGTGCCAGACGCCCTCCGAGATGCGTACACGATGGGAGGTCGCGCCGCCGTCTCCGACTTCTACTTCAGCCAGCGGTACAGCGGCGGCGACGCGATGGCTCCTCACTGGTCCTCCGCGGACCTCGACGCGCGCATCGCCTCTTCCTCGCTCGAAGAGGCCATGCAGGGCATCTATTCGTACGGCATGGACGAGGCGCGCTACGTCGACCACGCGATCGCGCGGCACTCGAAAGGCTCGATTGTCAATGGCGTCGGCGTCGTCTGGGGCTCGGAGCTTCCTTGGGTCGAGGTGCTCCTGGCTCGTCACGGCGTCAAGCAGGTGGTGACGGTCGAGTACGGACGCATTCATGTCCAAGAGCACTCGGTGATTTCGGCGACGACGCCAAACCAGCTCGCTGCGATGATGCTGGCGCACCCCCGCTCGTTCGACTTTGCCGCGACGTTCAGTTCGCTCGAGCATAGTGGGTTGGGCAGGTACGGCGATTCTCTCAATCCTTACGGAGATATCGAGGCGGCGGTGCAGACGTGGTGCCTTTTGCGTCCCGGGGGAATTTTCTTGCTCGGCGTGCCGGCCAGCGACCCATTAGCGTCGAAAGACCACCTCGTGTGGAACGCGCACAGGTACTACGGCCCGCTGCGCCTCGCCGAGATGTTCGCGGGTTATGAATATCTGTTCGCGGGTTATGAAAAACGGTCGACTCACGCGCGTTCGGTGGGACCGTGCACGACGCGTCGTTGATACACGTGCTTCGGAAACCTAACAGTGCTCTGCCGGGAGATTCAAGGTCAGGTCCGGTATGAAGGGTTCGCTCACCACTGGTCGTGAAGGGAAATGCGACAGAAGCGCCCAAATCCTTTTTTCGGGCGCGTGTAAAAAAAGGAACTTGTTCGTTTCGGAGGACACGTTTTTTTGGACGCTCTGACCTGATTCCTTTTCCATATCTTGCTTAAAAATCCACTCTCTACCAATCCCCGCTCATCACTCGGTCAATCACGTGCTGCACCGGTTTCACCCATTCGCGCATGGCAGTGTCGTTGACGTTGTATCGCTTGTTGCCTATGTCCTTGAAGTGCACAAGCCTCATCTCTTTGCGTGCGTGCAGAGTGCGAGTCCAGTTGCCCAACGTCACCACGTGGACAGACACATATTGCACGTTTTCGGGTCGAACGATGAGCTTTTCACGGCCGAATCTGATGGGGCGTTTGTCACGCGCAGAGTATCGAGCCAGTAGAAGATGAGGCGACAAGAGTCGGCAGGTTGCGAATCGTCCCTGTTCAAACCGTGGAACCACGTCCGTGCCTGCACAGCTCCTATGCTCCTGTCGACTTTGTCATCGCGCACCAATTCACGCAGCATGTGGTCTACGCTTTCCCACGGCTTGACAGCATAGAAAAACTCGTCACTGTCGTGCAGCGCTACCCAATGAGCGCGCCCGCGAGCGCGAAGCAGGCACGAGTTCTGTTGGGCCATCTGGTACAAAAAGCTACCGGCATGCTGAGGCGATGGGGTCCAGTTCACGAGAGTGGCCAAGCCCGCATCCACAAACGGCTGCAGAGCAGCCTTGGCTTTGGCAAAGTCGTCGTTCACGTAGACGTAGGAGTGTTCCATGCCCTGCACGCGGTTGTACGCAATCCATTCGGGCAGGCGGTCGAGCTCGCTGCCACTGAGCGTGCTGGTGCAAGCAGTTAGAAACGCGGGCGGGCGTTTGGTAGGAGGTGGTGGACACAGAGGCACGTTCTCGAAGACGCGTTCGGTGCGACCAAGCACGCCTCGGATCGTTATGTGATTGACGCGCGAGCCATTTATTCCAAGCTCGCTTTGTCCGACGTGTAAGATCAGCGTATGCCGGTGGGGATCCTTGCCAAACGTTGCGCAGCGGACAACGTCGGTACCTCTCTCGAATGTCCAGAGGGCGGCGTGCCAGGCTGGTCGAGGTTTTATTTTGCTCCTCCAACCGTCTCGGCGCGCCACGTCACGCAGGTTGATGACAGCGTACACTCTGTCTTCAGCCAGCAACAAGTCGCCAAATAAAGGAGCATGGTCAAAGTAGACTTTCAGGTACAATGTGGATGTGCTGCTACCGAACCCGTTGAGCTGAAGATCGACTTTCGACACTGGCACAAGATTTACGCCCTTTTGTAAACATTTGACGAATCGCGAACAAGGTGCGGTTGCTCGATCTGTTCCTGGATTAACGTCACTTTGACAGGTGCGTTGATTGTGCAAAACGAGACTCAGTGTTTTCTCATTGCAGCAGCAGTCAATGTTTTGACCGAGGCCGGCCTGGATGAGGTTTGATAGTTGAGGAAGAAACTTTTTCTTCGTCGTTTTACGAGAAATATCTTATTCCGTATTCCTCTCTTAGATGCATCAGTTACGAGATCGAAACCGTCACGAAAGCCCCTCGCAACGCCGTACGCGCCTCCCAGCTCCCAAGCCTGATTCTCTGACCGACGGAAAATTCTTTGACGCTGATACATATCGGTCCATCCTTTGACGAGCCTGACGTGCCGCTGGTCAGCAGTCAGCAGACACTCGAGCACGGCGGGCCACTGCCTTCCTTCGTCGTCTTGGACGCTCACGGGGACGCTCATCTTAAAGTACCCCGGCTTGTCGACTGCTTCTCGCCGATCCTGAAGATGGTTACTCTGGACTTCCGGGAATAAATTGACGGCTTCCTTTTCGCTCGGTTGCATCCTTCGCTTTGTCGGCAGGCCGTTTCGAGGGAGGTATGAGCCCATTAGGCGATAATCGTCATGGACGGTGCGAGCTCGGCGAGGATGCCGAGCGTTCGATAGGCGAGCGTTCGAGGACCAGAACCGACCGCGGGCGCGAGCGCCAGACGAGGAACTGCTGCTGCATCGACGGTTGCACGAGCTTGAGGGTGCCTCCGGCTGTTATGGTCTGGGGTGGTGTTTTCGGCCGAGAGGAAAGGGGGGGGGGGTCGCGAGACGGGGATCCTTGAGCGTCGTCGTCGTCGTCGCCGTCGTCTTCGTCTTCGTCTTCGTCGCCGTCCTCGTCTTCGTTCGCTGTCGATCGCCGTTCCGGTGCGCGAACCAAGGATAACGAAGAAGAAGAGGAAGTCGCGAGAGCGCCACCAAGTGGGAAAAAAAATTATTTTCGTCCGCCGTCGAGATCTCGACATTCCCTCTACCCTTCTCTGGCCTCTTTGTCAACTCACCTTGCACCGTCTCCCGCGTGCAGCTCCTCCCGTCCGTGAATTACAGTTAAAGCTCGGCCTTCTCGGGCCTGGGCTTGGAGCCCGGGGGCGAGAGGGCCGACGGCGGCGACGAGAGCGTCGCCGTCAACGGCAATGGAGCTGATGTCAAGGTCAGCGACGACGACAAGAAGTTGCTGCGGAGACGCCTCCAGCAGCCACGACAGAGCCGTTGATCGCGGCCGCGCCAGAAGCTGGAGAAGACTAAGACGAAGAAGACGTCGTCGCTGTCGCCTTCCTCTTCCTCCTCGTCGTTTTTGGAGCGGCGGCGATGTCCTTCTTCGCCTTTGTCGAAGGGCTTGCGTCGACGACGCTGGCGGCGGCAACGTCTGCGTCAGCTTTGCCACGGACATCGCAAACTGCGGCTCGTGCGGCAACGCCTGCCCGGCGGCCCAGTCGTGCGTTTCCGGCGCCTGCTCGTGCCCGAGCGCGACGCCAAACTTCTGCACTGCCGCTGGCTGCGTCGATTTCACGAAAGACGGTAACAACTGCGGCTCGTGCGACAACGCCTGCCCGGCGGCCCAGTCGTGCGTTTCCGGCGCCTGCTCGTGCCCGAGCGCGACGCCAAACTTCTGCGCCGCCGATGGCTGTGTCGATTTCACGAAAGACAGAAACAACTGCGGCTCGTGCGGCAACGCCTGCCCGGCGGCCCAGTCGTGCGTTTCCGGCGCCTGCTCGTGCCCGAGCGCGACGCCAAACTTCTGCGCCGCCGTTGGCTGCGTCGATTTCACGAAAGACAGAAACAACTGCGGCTCGTGCGGCAACGCCTGCCCGGCGGCCCAGTCGTGCGTTTCCGGCGCCTGCTCGTGCCCGAGCGCGACGCCAAACTTCTGCGCCGCCGCCGGCTGCGTCGATTTCACGAAAGACAGAAA
>Ga0315289_10013155_pt1 | contig 11605 bp, 8 predicted proteins | sample YL17G11_40_MG_FD_203452 | JGI IMG/M metagenome (GOLD analysis project Ga0315289, IMG submission 203452) | Sediment microbial communities from Yellowstone Lake, YNP, Wyoming, USA - YL17G11_40 | ecosystem: Environmental > Aquatic > Freshwater > Lake > Sediment | place: USA: Wyoming | collected... | reverse complement strand
AAATTCGACGTGGACTCGATCGCCCAGGGCGTTGTTGAAGCGCAGCTTCGAGGGGTCCGACTCAAGGATTTCTCCCGTCAACGCCGGCACAACCTCGGCTAAAGTCTGCTGGCGCTGCCCATCGTACAGAACAAGTGAGGATGGCCCGAATCGCAGACCTTTGCCGTTGACGCTGTACTCGAGAGGCTCTTCGGAGAAAAGCCCCTTCGTGGCAAGGTATCCGGCCCGTGCGATTTGAAAGCCGGAAGCAATTGTTTCCCACTCGATAACCGACGGCTGCCAGTTCCCCAGCGCGTCCCGGTAGCACAGCCCGCTCCCCTTCTCCTTGATGAACGATTCCGTTTGCTCCAGGCGTTTCTCCCCGGTGCCTGGGTCAGTCACCTCCATGTCTCGGACGACTCTCCAGACCCTCGTGTGATCGTCCCTGTCTTCCACAACCTCCACGACAGGATGCTCCGCGATGATGCTCGTGGTTGGAGTGGCTTCGGGGACTGCCTCGCCCACTTCCGTTGCCCTAACTACCCCACCCTCAGGGACTTGGAGAAGATAGAATATGCCTGCGGCGAGAATACACGCGGTGACAATCGCCCCCTTTGTGAATCCGATCCCTTTCATGTCTTTGCCCCCTCCACCTGCCTTGATTTTTCGTTAGCGTCCGAGCAAGCTACAGCAAAGGTAGTAATGTGCCATGTCGGTCGAAAAGTCAAGAGCATTTTCGAGGTTTTTGTATGGCCTCAGTCTCGAGAGGAGGAGGCTGGGCTTCTTAGTGTCTTGGTGTCTTGGTAGTTGAGATGTGCTGGGCGAGGGGATTGCAACCACCAAGACACAAAGGCACAAAGGCGCCCTCTCGGCATTCTCTGCGGGAACGGGCCGGCATGAAGACGAAACCGTATGGGCCACTAAAGCGCGTGCCGCCCGAGAGTGAGGCATTACTCGCCATCTCACGTGCGTCCGGGTCCGCCCCGTGGCGTGGCGTGAGCGATCACCTTTGCCACAGAGATGCACCCGGACCCTGGGAGAGAGGACAGGGTAGAGTAGGGGGGACCGATGCTTTCTGGTGATGGCGGGCGACCTATCAAATCGGGGAGGGGCTTACCGCGTATTTCCTGTGCCGGCACGTCGCTCCCGGCCATTCCGGACGGCAATTGAGAAGAGCGCCCCTTTCCCCTCTATTTGGCACGTTATAGAAAATGAGTCCACAAAGGGCATAGCAGGTTCGGGGAAAGGTTTGTCATGGGGAGACTTCTCTATGCGGGGCCCACTATGCCCTTTTTCAACATCCGGGTTCCTTCACGGAACTCGGAAACGATAAATACTTTTGCCTATTAGACGCTCCAGCAGCAAAAAAGTTTCATTAGAAAATTGCCAGAAGCGCGCTTTTTCTGGCTGGAAACGGCCTCGCCCGTCGCAAGCCCATTGCTCACCCAACATCTCATTGCGGTTTTGTCTCCAGACCTCAACGCCATGCCCTCAGTCCGGATACGTCCGGCGCGCGGGAGGCATGCGACAGAGATGTCAGCCCCTCTCGCGGGTGTGCTTTGAATTCGCAGGCAATAGGTGTCGCAGAGCCAGGTTACAGTTGGCAAGCCCCTTGTCCCGCTTAGCTGCTATGGGGCCTTGAGCCTCAGAATTACGCGGATTCAGATTCATCCAGGAAAGACTCTATCATCCGGCCCCAAGCCCAAGGGGAAAACCGTATGAAAGCCCTGCCCTCGACAGGTTCTTGCTTACAGGGTGAGAAGCAGTCGGGGTGCGAGGACAGGCCTCAAGCAACGGTTTCGATTGATGTCGGAACAGCTTTTGCGGCTGGATGTTAAATTCGCCAATGTCCGCTCGCCGGCATCTGATAGGTTCCCCTTTTGTCCCCGTGTTGCCTCTGAAATGGAACATCCGCAGCATCAGCGAATAGGCGCCTTCGCCCGCCCCGTAAATGCGGAATTGACGCGCTGACTCTTTTCCAGCGCAACGACCAAAAAAGACTATGAGAGGCAGCACCCTCCGCGATTCTCTCCCCTCGCAACACCGATCGAACACAAGCACTATTCTGAGCCAGCCGTGCGCTCCGCGCGCTTCTTCAAAAGCACCTCTTTCGTTATCAACTCGAGGTTGACGAGCTTCACGCGCTCGCTCTCGGCAATCTCCTCCCCGCCCATGAGCCTCAAAGCCATCTTGACACCCTCGGCAGCCATCCAGTCTGCGTGCTGGTCAATCGTGCAGTGAACTGTTCCTTTGAGGACTTCCCCTTGAATCGCCTTGAGATTATCGAACCCCGCGACGAGAATCTTGCCGGTCTTCCCAGCCGCTTCGATTGCGCTGATAGCTCCGAGAGCCATGTTATCGTTGGCGCAGAACAGACCTTCGATTTCCGGGTGCGCCTGAAGCATCGCCGCAAACACGTTTGCCGCCTGCTCGGTTTCCCAATTCGCGCTCTCGTGAGCCACCTCCACCACTTTCCCCTTCGTTTCCGCTACGGCCTTGAGGTAGCCCTGTCTGCGCTTTTGAGCGTTGTCGGCAGCTCTTATCCCCTCCAGCATTGCGACGTTTCCTTTGCCGCCCATGGCCCGTATTAACTCCCGTGTGGCCATTTCCGCCCCCTTCACGTTATCCGTCCCTATATACGCGACGAGCTTTAATCCCTGCGCTTTTACCTCGCCGGGGTCAAGCGGGTTGTCCAGATTGACCACTGGGATCCCTGCTTTGTTCGCTGCAAGGAGCGGCCTGACGAGAGCCTTCGAGTCAGCCGGTGCTATGAGAATAACCCCCACTTTTCTGCCGACCATCGCCGAAACGATGTCCGCCTGCTCCTCGATCGCCGTCTCCCTGGACGCCGACTGGACGAGCAACCTGACTCCGAGTTGCCGGGCCTCGTCTTTTCCCCCCTTCTCCATCGTCTGGAAAAACTCGTTCGTCAGCGTCTTCATAATCAGGGCAACGGGCCGCTGCCCTTTTCTCTCAGGCCCGACCAACCCCTTCTCGCCCTCCAGTCCTTCCCCGCTCTCCCGCGGTCCTTTTTTCAGAACGACTATCACCACGACTACGACGATGACTACCAGCCCAACGATTAGAGAAACGACGTTCTTTTTCATCCTCAACCTCCCACATTCCGGCCAACGCCGATCCAAAGAGCCTTCCACAGCCTGAAATTGCTGAAGGCACGGTTGCCTGTCAGAGAGTGGTCCCCGACAGCCGACCGCGATCAGCCAAAACCGATAACAAATCTCCCATGCCAGGTCAAGCGGCATCGGCGCCCGGCTTGTTTTGCGTTTGTTGCCCGTCCTCGTGAACGTTCATCGTTCTTCATCCTGCTTGATGCATCATCTGCGGACCACCGCTGTTGACAGCGTGCCGCTTTCCCCTTACGATTCCAAGACCGAAGGAGAATTCTGTGTTGGGCGGACTCTTCATTACAGGCACGGACACTGGAGTTGGGAAAACGGTCATAGCCGCTGGACTTGCCAGGGGCTTCAGGGCAATGGGAATCAACGTCGGTGTGATGAAGCCCATTGCCACAGGAGCCTACCGCCTTCCGCGCCCGGACGGAGGCTACGACCTCCGGTCTGACGACGTGGATAAGCTCGTCGAGGCAGCAGCGGTTGACGATGATTTGCGACTCGTCAACCCGGTTTGTCTCGAGCCGCCTCTGTCGCCCCTAACAGCCGCTCGCCTCACCGGGCACAACATCTCTCTGGACGAAATCCTCGTCGCGTACAGGACGCTCCGCGAAAGGCACGACCTTATCGTCGTGGAAGGAGTCGGTGGGCTGATGGTTCCCATAAAGAAGGACTATTTCGTGGCCGATATGATGAGAGATTTCGGGCTGCCCGCGGTCATTGTCGCGAGGCCCGGCCTGGGAACGCTCAATCATACGATACTGACCGTCAGGTGCGCGCAGAGCCGGGGGATCCTTCTCCTCGGAATAATCATCGTCCACGCCGAAAAGCAAGACCTCTCCGAGGCAGCGCAAACAAATGCCCCGATTCTCGAAGAATGTTGCGGAATCCCCGTCCTCCAGGTTGTGAGTCATTCATCGAATCTTCACGACCCCAACCTCTGCAAGGAAGCCTGCCGAAGAATCATCTTAGCGTCTGCCGCGCGCCGTACGCTTTAGCGCGTTCGGGGTTGCTTCATCACGCGTCCTGGCGTCTCTCCCGATTCTCCGAGGATGGGTTTAGCCGGTGATTTCTCTTCTGATTTGTCGCTCAAGCGGCAGGGCACCTGTTCTCACAGCTCCGCGGTCTGCCCGCGTTCCGGAATCTCGACGCGTCGGACGCCAAGCTGTCGGAGTTTTTCAGCGAGTGGTTCGGCCTGGTCCATTTCCCCGTGCACTATGAACGCACGCCTCAACCCGGATTTCATCTGCCGGAAGTAGTCGAGAAGCTCGTTGCGGTCGGCATGGGTGCTGAGAGCGTCCATCGAATAAACCTTCGCCCTCAAACGATATTCATCGCCGAAAATTCGGATTGGCTCCAGGTGCTCCACGAGACGCCTCCCCAGCGTGTTCTCGGCCTGGTATTCGATGAACAGAATCACATTTCTTTCGTCCTCGATGCTGTGTGCCAAATGATGGAGAATGCGTCCCCCTTCGCACATACCTGATGCGGAGATGATGATTAATGGTCCCTCGGCATCGTTGAGCGTCTTGGAATCCTCGACGTCCGTGATGAAACTCAAGCCTCGAAACGTAAACGGGTCGTCTCCCTTCAAGACAAGGTTGAGCGTTTCCGCGTCGTAGCATTCCCGATGCTTTTCGTAAACCTCCGTAGCCCTCGACGACAGAGGGCTGTCCACATACACCGGAACAGGGGGAATATCCTGCGCCTCGTACAGTTCGCGCAGAAAGTAGAGCACCTGCTGCGTCCTCCCGACGCTGAACGCCGGGATAAGGAGCTTCGACCGCCGAGCAACAACCTCCGAAACAAGAGCCTTCAGCGCCCGTCTCACATCCTCGCGGGGCAGATGAAGCCGGTTACCGTAGGTGCTTTCCGTGATGAGATAGTCCGCGTCGCGCACCAGCATCGGGTCTTTCAGGATTGGCATGTTTTTCCGTCCCAGGTCCCCGGTGAACAGGAGGCGCGCGCTTTTTCCGTTTTCCTTGAAGTCAACAGCCGTCACCGCCGAGCCCAGAATGTGCCCGGCGTCGTGAAAAGTGATTTCAATACCCGGGACAACTTCCTTTTTCGTTCCGTAAGGCACAATCTCGAACTGGTCCATCGCCCGGTCAACGTCCTCCGGCATGGCGAGCGGCTCAAACGGGTTCTTCCCCTGCTTCAGTCGCTTCTTATTGACGAATTCCACGTCTTTTAACTGAAGGTGCACACTGTCTCGCAGCACGATGTCGCAGAGGTCCCTGGTCGCAGGCGTGGCGAAGATTTTCCCCGAGAAACCCCGGTTCACCAGCGTCGGCAGATTCCCGGAGTGGTCTATATGTGCGTGGGACAGAACGCATGCGTCCATCGAGCCAGCGTCAAAAGGAAGATTCCGGTTTCGCTCGAACGCTTCCTTCCGTTTCCCCTGGCACAGTCCGCAATCGAGGAGAACCTGTCCTCCGTTCGTCCTGATGAGGTACATCGAACCGGTGAGTTCCCGAACAGCTCCCAGAAAAGTGATTTTCATAAAGCCCTATCCCTTGAGCTGAGCACCCTCCTGCGCCCGTTCTCTGCGAACAGGCTGCTCACCTGTCCACACGCCTGAGCTCGACCACCCAGATGTCTCGATTTCCTCCTCGATTGGAATCGAAAGCTATCTTCCCGCTATCCGGCGACCAGGAAGGATTGTAGTCGAGGCAGTTGCCGAACGTTATCCGCTTTCTATTCCTGCCATCCGAGTCCATGACCCAGATGTGGGCCGTCTTGCCCGGACCGCTCTTTATAAAAGCGATTTTCTTCCCGTCGGGCGACCAGGCTGGTCGCCACTCATCCGCCGGGTCGGAAGTCAACCGCCTCAGAGACCCGCTCTGTATGTCAAGGACACAGATGTCCGCGTTGCCTGACCTTCTGCTCGAAAAGGCCACGGACCTTCCGTCCGGCGACCACGTCGGCGTCGTGTCAAGCTCTTCCTCCGTGGTCAAGGGAATCTTATCCCCTCCGTCGCTGTTCATTTTCCATATATCCATGTTCCCCAGACCATCTGACTGGAAAAGAATCATCTTGCCGTCGGGGTTCCACGCCGGGAAACCATCGAAGCCGGGGTGATCGGTCAGCTTCCGACATTGTCCGGTAGAGATGTCCACCACCCAGACGTTTTCATCCCCTTCTCTGTCCGAATGGAACGCGATGCTTTTTCCATCGGGCGACCAGCATGAACAGTCGTCCGCAGCTTCCGACGACGTAACTTGCACCGGTTCCCCGCCGGCAGCCGGGACGTAGAAAATGTCGCCTTTGCTCTTCGCATTCGACGAATAAGCGATGAGCTTTCCGTCGGGAGACCACGCAGGAGCACGCTCGTCAGCGTCTCCCCATGTCATTCGGACAGGTTTGAACCTCCCTTCGGCTCGCTTGCCGCAGCCGCTTGCTACAACAAGCAAGCAGCAAAGGCAGCCTGCAGTGCTCAACATGCACAGCTTCTCAGCCTTCACCGCCCAGTCCTCCCGCAGCGCGTTGTGCCGAATTGGCCCCGTCGCGGGGGCACGGCCGCGCCCTTCGGTTCCGTATGCGAGTAGAAACGGTTTTTGTTATTATAGGTCTGATGTATCGCATTGCAATCGCAATTGCCACGTCAACGTCGGCGTATTGTCGCGTGAGCAGGTTCCTTTACCCGTAATGGAAACACGGAAACTCCTCGTCGCTGGATTGATTTTGCTGGTGTTCTGTCCCTGCCGGGGTCCAAAAACCCCACGCAGGGCGCTTTATGTTTTCGCGGCAGCCTCCCTCAGCACTGCCCTGGCGGACTTTGAAAAATCGTTTGAGCGAGACCACCCGGAGATGGACCTCCTCGTCGAGGTCAGCGGCAGTCTCGTCGCCGCACGCAAAGTGAGCGAGTACAAACGCCGCGGCGACATCGTCATCTCGGCCGATAGAAGAGTGATTGATTCTCTTCTTATCCCGAAATTTGCCAATTGGCAAGTAGCTTTCGCTACGAATGAAATCGTTCTGGCCTTCAGTGAAAACAGCCGACACGCCGCCCAGGTCAATTCCAGCAACTGGCCACAAATCCTGCTGGACCCGGAGGTTCGCGTCGCCAGGGTTGACGAAAACCTCGCGCCTCTCGGCTACCAGACCCTCCTATTGTGGAAACTCGCTGATATCCATTACGAAAAAGAGCTGCACGCGCAAAGCCTCTTTCAAGTTCTTTCCGAAAAGGTCTCCCGCCAACTCATTCGACCGGATGCCATCGAGGTTCTCCCAATGCTCGGCACCGAAGCCGACTATGTCTTCATCTACCGCAGCATCGCCAGAGACCAGAACCTCAAGCACATTCTTCTCCCGCCCGAGGTCAACCTGTCGTCATTTCGGCACGAGCAACTGTATTCGATAGCGACGGTGGCGATTTCCGCGGCGCCCGGGGCTTCGGTGACAATCCCCGGGGAGCCGATTCTCTTTTCCTTGACCATTCTGCGCGATGCGCCGAATCGAGCCGGCGCCCTGTCTTTTGTTAAAACACTTCTCGGAGGGGAGGGGAAAGGCATTCTTCGGCGCCACGCTTTCTCGCCCATGAGTCCTCCCAGGTTCTATGGCTCGCCTGGCTCGTTGCCCGAGGTCCTGCGCGACATTATTCCCGAACCTGCCAGTAGCACGGAGACCGCAAAATGAGGTTCAGACGCTCGGACTTCTTCGCCTTCGGCGGGCTTATCGTTCTGCTGCATTCCTTGCTGCTGGTCGGCGAGTTGCGCGGACTCCGTTTTCGCCTCGACCATTTTTCCAACGTTGCCTTGTTTTTCACGAACCTCTACTTCGTTTACAGCGGTTATGTCGTCAGCACCATCGTCCGCAAGGTCAGGTTTCTCTTCTATCCATTCGGCTACGGCGCCCTCCTTTTCATCTTTTTTCTGCGCAATCCCGACTGGCGGCCGCTCTTCTTTCCCCTGGCGATTGTCTATTGCAGCATCTTTCGTCTGCCGGCAGCGGTTGGACTTTTTTCCATTTTTGTCCTCTCGCACATTTTCGCTCAACCCCACCCCTGGGCAGCCTTCCTCGTCGTGGGCTCCGTCTTCTCAGTTGCTTACATTGTTCATCGCAGAGCCTACGGCTTGCTCCATGTTGCTTTTATGGTTTTCGGTCTTGCCGCCTTCGGGCTTCTCCTTTTCCCGATTGTCTGTTTTGTGCTTCTCGATTCTCCGCAGACCATTCTTGAGACTTTCGCCCAATCGGAAGTCGCTCTCGCAATGAAAACCAGCCTGATTTCAGCGACTCTCTGCACGGTGGTCGTCCTTCTGTTTGGTGTGCCTCTCGCCTACGCAATTGCGCGAACCAATTTCCGTGGCAAGTCCTTTCTCGAGACCGTGATTGACTTACCAATCCTCATCCCTCAGTCCGCAGTAGGAGTGGCTTTTCTCTGGGTCGTTGGCTCGAAAGGGATTCTCGGAAGCGTCGTCAACGTCCCCGGCACACTTCTGGGAGTTGTTCTCGCTCAGATGTTCGTCAGCGCTCCGTTCCTGATTAAATCCGCCATCGCTTCCTTCGAGTCGGTTCCCCCGCATCTCGAAAGCGTTGCTCGCAGTCTCGGCGCCCCGGCCTTCGGAACCTTCTGGCGGGTTTCGCTACCCCTGGCCGCGAGAGGGATTTTTATCGGATGCATCCTCACCTGGTCGCGCGCGATAAGCGAGGTCGGTTCCGTCGCCATTCTCGCGTATCACCCGATGACCGCCTCCGTGCTCGTCTTCACCCGAAGCACTCAGGCGGGAATTGAACAGGCTCGTCCCGTCGCCATCGTCTTAGTTTTGACGTGTCTATGGGTGTTTGTCGGTTTGCATTTTGTGCGTTCAGTTGCCTTCAAGAAATTCGTCACGAGGTCTGACCAGCAATGATTGTTTTTTCGAACCTCGAGAAAAAACTTGGCGCCTTCAGGCTTTCGATCCAGCAGCTTGAGGTCCGGCGCGGCGAATACCTCGTCATCCTCGGGCCCAGCGGCGCAGGCAAGACTGTCCTCCTCCTGACCGTCGCCGGATTGCTCCGTCCGGACGCCGGTGAGATATTCTTCAATGGCCTCAACGTCACAAGGCTCGCCCCTCATAAGCGGGACGTAGGACTGGTCTTCCAGGAAGCAGATCTCTTCCCGCATCTTAACGTCGTCGAGAACATCGGCTTCGGAAAGAAATACCGCCGGAGAAAGGCAAAGGAGATCACCCGGAGAATGGAACTCCTTATTGACATGCTGAGCATAAGGCATCTCCTCAGTAGAAGAATTGACGGTCTCAGCGGTGGTGAAAAGCAGAGGGTCGCCGTCGCTCGCGCTCTCGCCATCGCTCCGGCGATTTTCCTCCTCGACGAGCCATTGGGCCTCCTCGACCAGAACACACGTGAGGAGTTGCGCACGGAACTGAGGAAAATCCACGATGAGCTCGGAACAACTACCCTTCACGTGACCCACGATCGAAACGAAGCATTCGTCGTCGCTGATAGAGTTGCCATTCTCAACGAAGGCAGGCTTGCCCAGGTCGGCACAAAGGACGAAATCCTCAAGAGGCCAGCGTCCGAGTTCGTCGCTCGCTTTATCGGTGTCCAGAATATCTTCAGCGCTTTTGCGGAACAGGACGACTCAGGAAACGCGTTTCTCAGAGTCGGAGACGCTCGTTTCCGCGTTTCCTGTGAGGGCAGGGGAAACGTCCGGTTCTGCATCGCCCCTGAAGCAATCTCAATCCATCGAGAAATGCCCTCCGGAGTCACCCCGGAAGAACTGATTGCCGGAGTAGTGAAGTGCCTCGAGGACAGGGGCGCCGTAGTCCGCGTCATAGTCAACTGTTCGCTCGGAGACGCTGTTGTCTTCTGTGGAAAACGCGAATTCCTCGACGAAGGGCTTTCTTGCTCGACGCCCGTCTGGCTGCATCTGGGCGCCGCCGCCATTCACGTTTTTCCTCAGACGGACGCCGCGCTGAGCGGAAAATCACAATGATTGCACTCGTCAACTGGAAACTGTTACGCCGAACGCTCATCCCTTTTCAGGAAAGCTACGTCGAGCTTGCAGCCGTGCTCACAGTTTTCTTCTTCGCCTTACTGTGCTCCGCCATCGCAAGACGTCGCCAGTTCTGGCGGCACGTCGTCCAGACGGTCAGCCTTCTCGTGTTCTTTTTTCTCGTCAGCTCCTGCCTCGGCGTATTCGGTCTCATCCGGAATGCCTTCCACGGGGCGAGCCTCATCGGCAAGGACGACCTCAACGCGTTCTATTTCCTGAGCATGACTGTTGTGATTCTATCCGTCAGCTTTCACTCGGGCGCGGTGTTCTGCGGCTGGATTTGCCCCACGGGCTTCCTCCAGGAACTCGTTTCCAGGACGAGGCGTCTCCTGCACAGAAAAAGAGGATTCGTTGTTTCTCCGACGAGGATTAGCCTTGCAACACTCGCGATTGTCACGGTGTTTTTTCTCTCGGCAGTCTATGTCGTCTTCAGCAACCGGCGTCCCTTTCCTGAAGACTCGGCAGTCCTGTGGGTCGTCTCCCTGTTCGTAATCATCTCTTTTGCGATGTTCTTTCCGTACAGGGAACGAGCCCTGAAGAGCCTTCGCATCCTCTCCCTCGCCCTCATCGTTCTCGCAACTCTTCTCGGAATCTCAGTCTATTCCCCAGTCCACTTCATCTTCGCAAACGTGCGCGATTGGGCGAGCCAGCTCTCCACCTTTATGATCATACTATCCAGCGTCTGGGTGGCGAGAGCATGGTGCCGCTATCTGTGTCCTTTTGGATATCTCTGCTCCCAGTTGAATCGCGTTGCCCTGCGGCGAATCGCTGTCTCGTCGGAATGCACTGAGTGCGACAGGTGCAGCCAGGTCTGCGAGGTCGGGGCAATCGAGAAGGGAAACATTAACCTCGCGGACTGCACGATGTGCCTTGCGTGCGTGGACGCCTGCCCCACCCGCTGCATTAGCTATGCTAACCACGGGAGGACCGCCCCATGAGAAACCGCACTCCCCGATTCGTTCTCGTGGCGGCGTTCGCAGCCTCCTTCGCCGTCCTGTGGCCCCACGCCAAACCGGCGAGCGAGGAAGCGCTTACGACCGGGACAGAGGAGTGGCCCTCTTTTCGGGGCGGCCCGCTTAACGATGCCTCGCGCACTCTCGAAACCTCGACGGGCCGCAGGCCGAAACAATGGGTTTTTAAGCCCTCTACCTGGACCCGGGGATACACTCCCGGAACAGGCGTATGGAGCTCGCCGTCCATCGCAAAGGTTGGCGAGCGAGTGGTTCTTTTCGTCGGCAGCTACGACCGAAACCTGTACGCCCTCGACGCATTCACAGGCGAGGAACTCTGGCGCTACACCACGGGCGGCGAGATTTTCTCGACTCCGGCAGTCGCCGAGGTTGGTGGCCAGATTCTTGTTTTTTTTGGTTCAGCCGAAAGAATCCTTTATGCCCTCGACGCGGGGAGCGGCGCCAAGGTCTGGGCCTACCAACTCGTTGACTGGCGTTACACCGTTGGGAAAGCCCACGTCTCATCCCCCGCACTATTCTCTCTCGAC
>Ga0315289_10013153_pt1 | contig 11606 bp, 9 predicted proteins | sample YL17G11_40_MG_FD_203452 | JGI IMG/M metagenome (GOLD analysis project Ga0315289, IMG submission 203452) | Sediment microbial communities from Yellowstone Lake, YNP, Wyoming, USA - YL17G11_40 | ecosystem: Environmental > Aquatic > Freshwater > Lake > Sediment | place: USA: Wyoming | collected... | reverse complement strand
GCCGCTGCCTCGGTTTATCATTATTTGCGCAAAAATACCCCCAGTCCTTCCTGGGGTAGGAAGGTGTCAATATAGTTTCACCCTGGGGGTGTCAATATGCACACCCTGGGGGTGTCAATATGTTTTATGGAAAATCCATTTGAAAATGCTCTTGGCCAGCTTGAAAAGGCGGTAGCTAAGTTTAAAGAGGCCAAAAAATATTTGGAGCGTTTTGAAAAGCCGGAGAGAATTATCCATGTTTGGTTTCCGGTCAGGCTTGACAACGGAAAGATAAAAATTTTTGAGGGCTACCGCGTCCAATATAACAGCAGTTTAGGGCCTTATAAAGGAGGCATTCGTTTTCACCCGCAAGTGTCGATGGATGAGGTCAAAGCTTTGGCGTTTTGGATGATGATAAAATGTGCCGTTGCCAATCTTCCTTTTGGCGGAGGAAAAGGAGGAGTAGTGGTTAACCCAAAGGAGCTATCGGAGGCAGAACTTGAGAGGCTAAGCCGAGGGTATGCTAGGGCAATTGGCGATTGCATCGGACCATACAAGGATGTGCCGGCGCCGGATGTAAATACTAATGCGAAAATCATAGGTTGGATGACAGATGAGTACGAAAAAAATCTCAAATCGGGAAATCCAAATCTCAAATTTAAGAGGAATGAAATCTTGGCTACTTTTACCGGGAAGCCGGTGGAGACAGGTGGAAGCTTAGGGAGGGAAGAGGCGACCGGAAGAGGAGGAGCATACGTTTTGCAAGCAGTGCTCGCAAAACAAATATCAAATATCCCTTCGGCCCGAGCTCAGGGCGAGGGCAAATATCAAATATCAAATAAAAAAATGACGGTGGCCGTCCAAGGTTTTGGGAATGTTGGGTATAATGTAGCAAAATTGCTGGAAGAGGAGGGTTTCCGGGTGGTGGCGGTTTCGGATAGCAGAGGAGGGATAGTCAAAAATCAAAGATCATCCTTCGACAAACTCAGGATGATGCCGAGCAAAGTCGAGGCATCAAAAATCAAAGATCAAAAATCAAATGTAAAAAAAGAGGGCTTGGAGGCGTTGGATATAAAAAAGGTGATAGAGTGCAAGAAAGAAAAGGGAAGTTTGGCGGGTTGTTATTGCGTGGGTGGCGTTTGTGATAGTCGCGGCGGAAAAGAGATTACTAACGAAGAATTTCTAGAGCTTCCGGTTGATATCTTGGTGCCGGCCGCCTTGGAGAATCAGATAACAGCTAAAAATGCTTCAAGGATTAGGGCCAAGATAATTTTGGAGATGGCCAATGGGCCAACCACGCCTGAAGCGGATAAAATTTTGGCCAAACGGGGAATAACGGTCATTCCCGATGTTTTAGCCAATAGTGGAGGCGTAACCGTTTCCTATTTTGAATGGTATCAAAACGTCCATAACCAAAAATGGTCTTTAGAAAAAGTAAACAGGGAGCTTAAGAAAAAAATGGAAAAAGCAACCAGCGAGGTTTTCGAGACGGCTAAAAATTATAAAGTAGACCTTCGCACTGCTGCTTTTATTTTGGCTTTAGAAAGAATAATTTCCGCCAAAAGCCTAAAATCATGATATTTTTGAAATATCCCTTGACAAGAGGATTAAAGAAGAATTAAGCTAATCTTAAGAATGTTATTTGCCAAAGATTTAAAACAATTCTTATGTCTTTCTCCGGTCAGGAAACTGGGAGTTTTGCTTGTTTTGTTCTTTACCTTTCTTTTAGGCCTGGGAGCTTTCTCTTTCTATCTGAGGCAAACTTCGAAAGTCAAGCCTCCGGCCTCTTCCCAAAATCTTCCTAAAAAAGCCACCTTTTCTCTTTTACCCCAAACCAGAACCATAAATAAGGGAGAAACCTTTATCATCGGAGTGAATTTTGACAGCGGTGACTATAAGGTAGAGGCGGCTGACTGTATCCTTGGTTATGACCCTAAAGCTTTACAGGTTACCAAGGTTTCTTCCGGTCTTTTCTTTGCCCAATATCTAGAAAAGGAAGCCAAAGATGGGAAAATCCTAATCACCGGAACCATTGGTATGACCGGACAACAAAAAGGCGGAGTTAAAGGCAAAGGACCCTTTGGCTCGATTGAGCTTAAGGCCCTAGGAATAGGCACCACCAACCTTTCCTTTGTCAAAGGAGAAACCATTGTCGCCAGTGGAGGAAAGAATGTCTTGGGAGAGACGCAAGGTGGGGTATACACGATAAAATAAAATGAAAAAAACAAATAATCAAAGGGGGGAGATAGCTACCGCTTTAACTTTAATTTCCTTAGGATTGATGGTGGTGGGTGCCTTAGTTGGCAGTTTTGCCAGCCAAAAACAAACCCGGCTGCTAAAAGTTCCTGCCGCACCACTCGGGCAGCCGGCTGTCACGCCAAAGATACCAAAGATAATAGCAGACCAGACCTGCGCTGAGTTTTGCGGGGGAGGACCAAACTCGGTGTGTTTACCCTACGAATATAAGACCAACTGTTCAAAGAATCCTTGTGGGGGCGCAGCCGGTTCGGCCAGTTGTGTTCAAAGAGAAGTAATTTCTTCTGCCGAGACGAGTGATTGCAGTTCTCCCAATACTTGTTATTGCTATACCTGTTCCATCGCCAACTGCCCATATGGTTGTAATGATGATCCGCCGAGCGAGGGTTTGTGTTGTTCTAACCCAACCGCCGGCGCCGGCGTTCCCACCGCCACGCCAACACCTGGAGAAAGTTGTTCTAGTTTGGGGACTTGCCAAAACGGAGCAGGGAGATGGCAGTGTCTTGGCGAGAATTACGAAGAAGGTGTTTTTTGTGTAGAAGACCCGGATCCAAGATGCATTATTATCTACGACACAAACGATACCGCCATTTGTCTAGCTGGGGACAAATGTGATTGCTGGAATACGTGGCATTGTTCGGATACCAGTAAACCAGGAGAGTGTACTTGCTGTCCTACTCAATGCCAACAAGAAGGAGGAACCTGTATGCCGTCGGCAGAGTGCACCGCTAGCGGTGGCTGTGCTGATACCCAAAAAAAGGGCTGTTCAACCAACAATGTTTGTTGCGAAACATGCCTCCCCACCGCCACACCAACAACTCAACCCACCGCCACGCCAACGATGCTTCCCGTCGCCACGCCAACCACCGCCTTATGTACCACAAGCGCTAATTGTTATGATGGTAATGTTTGTACAGCCGACACTTGTGTCAATGGAACCTGCGTATATCCTAATCTACCAAATGGAACATCTTGTCACATATCTGCGTCAATGGGGACCTGTAATAATGGTATATGTGTTGTTCCAACCACCCCGCCAAGAACCTGTATCCCTAATCAGCAGTCCTGTATGGATACAAGCAGACAGTGCTGTTCTGGGTTGTGTGTTAACGGTTATTGCCAGCCGGATACTACTTCTCCTTTAGTGTCGATAGAAACCCCATCGGATGGCACTTCAGTTTCCGGCACGCAGGTGGAGATACGGGCTTTAGTGTCGGATAATGTTGGCGTAGGGAACGTAGAGTTTTACCGTGGGAGCACCATGATTTATAAGTATGAGCAAAATCCCCCTCAGCTAACGACAGAAGCAGTGCTCTACATCGCTTATTGGGACAGCACGAGTGTGCCAGACGGTTCTTATAATCTGTCGGTTCAAGCCTATGATGGAGCCGGCAATATTGGTGGTGATCAGGTTACGCCGGTTTACGTGGTTAACGCCGCCGCTCCCACCGCCACGCCAACAAGTTGCATGTTTAATAGCCAAGACGCTTGTATCGCCCAATGTTCTGGAAGTTGTTCGGGGAGCGGAAGTTGTTGGACTTGTACTCCTGCTCCCACCCCTACGCCAACACCAGGGTGTCCACAAATTTGCGTAGATGATGGTTGCGGGGCTCTTGATGCATGTTACGCATATTGTAGTTTTTGCCGAACCGCCACGCCCACACCGGCCACTCAATGCCAACAAGAAGGAGGACTCTGTTTACCGTCTGCAGAATGCACCGCTACCGGTGGTTGTGCTGATGCCCAAAATAAAGGTTGTGCAACTTCCGCTGTTTGTTGCAAAACATGCCCTACCGCCACGCCAACAACAGGGTGTCCACAAATTTGCGTAGATGACGGCTGTGGTGCTCTTGATGCATGCCTAGCATATTGTAGTTTTTGCCGATTCACGGCCACGCCAACAGCTCCTCCCGCCGTCCCCACCGCCACGCCAACTCCTGCCTGTGAGTTTACCAGTTACCAAACCTGCTGGGATGGTTGTGGACAGTATGGAGAAGGAGAATGTCAGGGAAGCGGAAGTTGCTGGAATTGTACTCCTGCTCCCACCGTTACGCCAACAACGCCAGCTTGTTCAACAGAATGCATGGATTACGGCGGTATAGCTTCTTGCAATAGTCAATGTTCCACTGATAATCCCGGGTGGACCTGTAGCGGAAGATGTTGTTGTCCACCGGTAGGTGCCGGTCCGGTGGTCGCTTCGGCCGATGTTAATGGAGACGGAGTGGTTAATCTTAATGACTATAGTTTAGCCCTGACTCACTACAGAGGAACAATTTATAGACCCGGAGGAAAACTTGTTGTTAATGCCCTGGTTCTTTCCAACCTCATCATCTCTCTTAGCCGTTAACCATTCCTTTGGGCAATCTGCAAATCTTTTCTAGTAGATCACTTGAAAAATATATTCGTGGCTTATTGGCTGACGCGAAAATACATTCGTGTTTTCTCCTCACCTCTATTGGGTGACTCGAAAATACATTCGTGTTTTCTCGTCACCTCTATTGGGTGACTCGAAAATAAAGGTCGGTACAACCTTTTGTTGGAGGGAGAGGCAGTTTAGGGGGGAATGATTGGAGCTTAATCGTTCTAGGAGAAAAAGATAAAAAGCCTGTAAAGGTCCTCAAATAATTTCTTATAGCCTCTAATAAACTCCCTCCGGTCGTTTTTTCTTTCAGAAATAAAGAAGTAGTCTTTTGGCTTTGGGCGTAGCCGGGACCTTGGGCCTTGGTAAATGAACCTCTTACTCTTAGGGTCTGTTCCCACGCACAGCTGATCCCTAGCTCCAGATGGTATAGTCCTTCCGCGCCTGAGACGTTATCAACAGTATAAGTCCACCAGGTTTGGTAAATCTTTACCTCTCTTGCTCCGACAACCTCGTCACCAATATAGATGGCTGATTGTGCTGGGGATTGGGCGACTTGTTTGCCATCTTTAAAGAGATAATAAACCATTTCTTTAACATACGCCGGTTCAGCTTTGGGAACGTAAGCCCTAGCAATAAACTTTAAAGTTTGACCTTTTTTGACATCACCAAGGTCAGGATTTCCATCGACGGTAAGTGACCAACAGGAACAGCTAACCTTTGGGGTAGGCGTAGGGGTTAGCGTGCCTTGAGGGGAAGTTGGGCTAGGGGTTGAGGTTAGATACATGGTGGGAGTGGGAGTACTGGTGGTGGGAGTGGAAGTGGGAGTAAGAATGGGTGGTGGTTGTGTGGGAGTGGGAGTGGGAGTAGCGGTAGTAATGAAGGTGGTTGGGGTACAGGTTGGTGTTTGCGTTGGTGTTAAGGTCGCGGTTGGGGCCAAGGTAAGAGTAGCGGTAGGGGCAGCGGTAACGGTAGCAGTAGGAGTAGCAGTAGCAGTAGCAGGGGTAGGAGTGATGGTTGGGATCAAGGTAAGAATAGCGGTAGGGGTAACGGTAGTAGTAACGGTAGCAGTAGGAGTAGCAGTAGCAGTGGGGGTTGGGGTAGCCGGCGGAGAATAACAACCTGAGTCTTTTCCTCCTTCGTAGGCGTTATCGTCATTACACAGGTTGTTATCCTCATTATCAGGAGTGGCATTAAATTTGGTCACACAATAAGGCCCTTCACATTCCCGATGACAACAGCGATTATCTTGGTTACAACCACCATCAGCTTTTCTCCAACCACAAGTTCCGCATCCGCTATCACAATTCTCTTGATATTGAGGAACACAAGTCTTGGCATTACTGCAAGAACCGCAATTAACCGTGCATTGACCAGCTCCTGTTCCTTCAACCCAACCGGAGGGACAATCGGCTCTACACCAAGAAATGCAAGTAGTGGCTCCTTCCACACAATAAAGACATGCACAGGAACCACAGCCACTATGTTGACAATCACCGGAACAGTTTCCCTGGCCACAAAATTGAGAGGTGCAAATGGAGGCGCGAACAGAAGAGGGGGTTACTTTTAAAAGCAAAAAAATAATACTGGACAAAAACAATAATTTTCTCATTTTAATCTCCAAGTAAAACTCCGACCATCAGTCCATTTTCTCGGATAGGCTTATAGATATTAACCGTTTTTACCTCCAATCCCTTGCCAGGAGAGTAAAAAGCCCCATCGCCTAAAAATTCGCCTTGATGATCTTTACCGTCCCAGGATTTTTTAATAAGCTTCTCCACGACTTTTGTTTTAAAATCCTTATATTTCTCATCTTTGGTTAAATCATAAAGATTTTGGGCAAAAAGACCACAAGTTGCTTGGTCAAGTAAAGACTCCTCGCACCGATTCGGGGAAACTACCTCGTTTCCACTTAAACAGATTTTTCCCACTTCCTCCATTCCCCAAAAAGATTTGGCAAAATCAAAATATTCTGGATCTGATGTTGCTAGATATATATCTAAAGAAGCAATTCCCAAGACACATCTTCCAATTATGTAGTGATTTTGCCTCTCGCTGCTATAGAGAGAAATGGCTTTGTTAAAAAAAGATTCCGCTCTCCGAAGATCTTTTTCGTCTTTCTTCCAAAGATACCGAGCGGCAAAATCTGAGGTATAAGCGGCGTATTCTGTTAACTCTCCCCCTTTGTCGGAAAGAACGGTTGGGGGAATACCATAAAATCGTTTTGTTTCCAAAACCTCTTTTAAGTTTGGTCCGACTGATGGGTTTCCTTCATCGCGAGGATAAAGACCCTGCCAACAAATTTTCTCAATTTTTTCCTTTTCTTCCGGCGGAAAAAGATTACTTTGCCACATTTCATACATTAATTTGCAGTTCCAAAAATTATTTTGCAAGAAGGGAACTTTAGAGGGATCAGTATAAGTGGTTAGGTCCTTTTGTATAAGCTCCAGTTCCTCCGGTTTATTCGTCTTTTCGAAGTTTTTAAATCGACCCCAAATGGCCGAAAGTCCACAGCGGTTATCTACACCTAAAAGTTCACATTTCCCATCAATTTGACAAAGTTGGCCCAAGTTGTAGACTCCTTTTTCATTTTTTTGCGTCGTAAGCCAGGCGAGCACCTTTGTAGAAATCTCATCGAAAGGACCGGTTTCTTTAGCTTGAGGGAGAGAATAAATTGCCCACTTTATCACTTGGCAAGGTTGTTCATCTTGCATACTTTCTTTACACCAGACCTTAAGTTCAGAAGGAAGGTTAAGCTCCTTGTCTCCTAGATCAAGCTCTTCTTTTTTTGCTACTTTTTTGCCAAAATACTCGAAGGGAAGAATGTTAAGGGGAAGGCTGACTTTTTTTGTCTGTCCCAAAAGAATGCCCTTGCCCAAATCATACTCATAAACCACGACCTCTTTTTCAAACCACATTCTAAGAAGGTTGCCTTTAAAACTATAAAGGATGATATTTACCTCGCTAATTTCTTTTTTGGCCCCAACGAAGTCTTTGGCTAGATTATTAAATTCCCGATAAGATGTAGTTTGGGGAGGAATTTTTTTCTTCGTTAGATTGAGAAAGAGAGAAAACACCCCCAATATTAGAAGAAAAAGGAAAAAGGTTTTTAAGAGAAACTTAAAGCTAAAGCTTGCCGGAAAAATCTTATTTGGAAGATTCATTAAGTTTAAATGTAACTTATTTTTCTTTCTTTTGTCAAGAAACGCGCAGATAAAGTTTTTTCTACAGAGTTAATTAATCGTTAATATCTCTGAGGTTTTAAATCATAAGCTTTGGCGCCATTTTTTTAAGGGACGATTGATCATCATTTAACCACCTGGAAGTAGAGTTCGGTACAGCCCTTGGCGACAGGGAGAGTGGGAATAGCCGGATTAAATGTTCCCAGCTGAAGGGTTCTACCGGTGGGAGCAACGACGGTGACAAAAGGTGTTACTTGAGATTGAATTTGGGGACGAGTTGGCTGGCCACCAAAACCTAAGAAGTTAAGAAAGTTTCTTAATAGGGAAGAAAAACCACCTACGTTTTTACCTGGCGTGGGACTTGGAACACTAGTGGCCGCTCCTTTTACTAGAGAACGACGCAAAAGCTCTCGGGTTTCAAAATAACTTTCCTTCCAAGCACAGGAGATTCCCAGCTCAAGACGGTATAGACCGACGGGGTCGGTTTGTTTAATGGTATAACTCCAGGAGGCCTTGTAGACATCAACAAGCTTGCCCCCAATTATCTGCGACTCTTTGAGGGTAGCGGGGACAGGAGGATTTGATCGGGTAATCTCTTGGCCATTTTGAAAAAGGATAAAAGCCATATCCAAAACCTTGGCTGTCTCCGGCGTTTCCACATAGGCCTCGGCATAGAAATTTAAGGTTTGGCCCCGTTTAACCTGGGTTAAGTCAGAACTTCCGGCCGTTAAGAGATAACAAGCGCATTTGGCAGGAGGCTGGGGGGTAGCCGTCGGCGTGGAAGTTGGCGTGGAAGTTGGTGTAGCCATAGGAGTTGACGTAGGAGTTGCAGTAGGGGTAGCGGTGGGGACAGGAGTATTTGTTGGTGGTCTGGGGGTGGCCGTCGGATGAGGGGTTGAAGTCGGCCTTTCGGTTGGTTCCGGAGGTTCGGTTGGCGGTCGCTCAGTTGGCCAGATAATAGGAGGTTCAGTTGGCGGAGGTTCGGTGGGCTCGGGAGGATTTGTCGGCAAAGGAGGACAATCATAACAATCACAATGCCACTTAGCACATTCCCATCTTATCCCATAATCACAATTGCTACAGTATTGGTGATTTTGACAGTTAGGAGGAGCGTACCACTCAACGCAAGAAAGCGCTCCACCACATCGACCACATTCCCAAATACAGGCTGGCTGTCCTTGTACTTGCATCTTAAATTGCCCACCGAATAAGATGATCAAAAAAATTATTATTGATAGCAATATCTTTTTTAACATTTCCTTATCCTTATTTATTTACTATCGAAAGTAAATGAATTAAATAACTACTATCAGTCAAGATTGTCATTTCTGTTCCTTTTCTGTGTTTTATTTGATAAGGAAAAACTTTCCCTTGATTTGGTTTATTAGTATCAACTTCCCAATATTGCTCCACAAAAAGATCAAGAAGTTGTCTGCCTTGACTGGAATATGTTTCGTCATCTTTTTCTCCCAAAAGAAAGAGGCCTTCTATGCACGGTTGAATATCCGGTGGGGCTAAGAAATTTTTGAATGTTCTTGTTAGTTTTATCTTATCTAGTAAATTTTTGATTTGTTGAAGGTCTTTCTCTTTTCCAGGTATTCGATAAAGTTGTATTCCTGCGAGAATATTCCAACAGCTATGAGGATATACGTATGTCTTTTCGGCACTACTGTCAAAAGTGTAGAAATAATACTTTCCTTTAGAAGTAGCCTCTTTTGCTTCAACAAAACGCCTTTCCGCTTCTTGAAAATATCTTTCCTCACCAGTAATTTCCCCGATTAAAGCCAGCTCTCTGACTTCAATATTTTTTAGCATGGCATTGTCATCAGAAGTGGTAAGTAAAATTTCTCCAGCATCTTTTAAGAAAGATAAATAGCGAGGTTCCGGGGTTACTTTGTAAGCTTCGGCAAATTGGATAAGCACCCAAAGACATTGTTTTGGGTCTTTTTGACAGTATTCCATCAGTTTGTCAAGGTCTCTTTTAACATAGTCTAAATACTCTGGTTTTTTCTCCATTTTGTAGGCGGCAAGATAGGCCAGGGCTGTCCAAGCGTTGGTTGTCTCAAACATCTGTTGTCCGCCCAAAGGGCAATCTTTCGGATTTTTATCTTCGGGGCAGAACTTTTCATAGTCAGGGTAGTAATTGTAATATCCATCGTCTCGGTAGAGACTTTTAATGAAATTCAAGGTTAGATTTGCTACTTCCGAAGATGAGGGAGTAGAAGTAGGGGACGGAGGAGGGGTAGGAGTAACTACCGTCCCTTTTGGGGCGTATTCTATTCCAAAAAATCTTAAGGCTCGGCCGAAGACGGCCATGGGGAGCTTTTCTTTTAGGAGGATTGATTGAGGGGTTTGGGGTGATTGGGGAGTTTGGGGGGGGCGAGAATTGGAAATAAAAAGAATTAACAAAAGAACAAAAATGACTGCTCCTATAAAAAAAAAGAATTTTTTCTTACCAAGATTTAGGAATTTGTGATTACTCATTGAGATCATTAATATCATTCTAATCGCAAGGTTAAACAGAAGTCAAGAATTCATTGAGGCAATTTGCTATACTCAGTTTAAAGATGGACTTTTCGAAGTTTTTTTTCTACCTTCTTATCCTTTTTTTGCCAACCCAGTTAGGAAGGCATTTCTGGCCTGACTGGGCCCTGGTTAATGGAATTCGTATTGATTATCTCTCGCCAACGATTTATTTAACGGATCTTTTGATTTTGGGGATTTTGGGGAGTTGGATAATAGAAAAAATCAAAAAGAATCGCCGAGATAAATACCCGGAATTTAAGGCGCTCAATTCCGGGTATTTATGGGGACTATTTTTTGCTTCCTTTCTTCTTCTTAATTGCTTTTTGGCCCAAAATCAGGGAGCGGCTTTGTATAAATTGATTAAATTGGGAGAATTGGGGGCCCTGGGGCTTTATGTTTATAGAACTAAAATCATCCAATTATCTACTCATCTAATCATCCAATTACTTAGTATAAGCATTATTTATTCCTCAATTTTGGCCTGGCTTCAGTTTATAAACCAAGGTTCGGTCGGAGGGTTATTTTGGTGGTTAGGAGAAAGAACCTTTGATGGGGGGACACCAGGAATTGCCCAGGTTTCCTTAGGCGGCCAGCTATTTTTGCGGCCCTATGCCACTTTTCCTCACCCTAATGTCTTAGGAGGATTTATGGCGGTAGTCTTGCCGTTTATCCTTGTTTTTGCCCTTAACCTTAAGTGGCAGAATTTAGGTCTAAAGACTTTTTATTTTTTAGTCTTTACGTTGGGAGCCTCGACCCTTTTTTTGAGTTTTAGCCGGAGTGCGATTCTTTTGGGGATCTTGGGGAGTTTGGGGATCTTGGGGAAAAAGATAAGAACAAAATGGTTGATTTATCTACTGTTTATTCTCTACTGTCTACTGTCTACTGTCTTTATCCTTAGAACCTTGGACTGGCGGACGGAGGAAAGCTTTAACTTAAGAGGCGAGTTGAACGAGACGGCCTTAAGGATGATTGGGGACTATCCCTTAACTGGCGTGGGTCTTAATAATTTTATCTCCCGACTACCTGAATTTGGCGGACCGATAAAAGGAATACGGTTCCTTCAGCCTTGCCATAATGTTTATCTTTTAGTCGGGGCGGAGATGGGGGTAATTGGTCTAATTTGTCTAATTGGTCTAATTTGGATAGTAATGAAGAAAAAAGCGCCGGTTCCTTTGAAAATCTCCGCCTTCGTAATTTTCCTCCTTTCTCTTTTTGACCATTATTTTTATACCCTTCCCCAGGGGCAGATATTGGCAACGATAGTTTTGGCCAGTATTTTGGCTATTGACAGGTATAAAAAGGGA